>Ga0070738_10002040_pt1 | contig 34110 bp, 26 predicted proteins | sample Coa_R2_2_FD_66446 | JGI IMG/M metagenome (GOLD analysis project Ga0070738, IMG submission 66446) | Surface soil microbial communities from Centralia Pennsylvania, which are recovering from an underground coalmine fire - Coalmine... | ecosystem: Environmental > Terrestrial > Soil > Unclassified ...
GCCCTACACAACCCGCTGATCGTAATTCTGCTGGCACTGGCGCTGGCGGCGATCGGCGTCTATTCCTTCCTCAACGTTAACGTCGAAGCCTACCCCGATCCGGCGCCGGCCATCGTCGAAGTCGTGGCGCAGTTCCCCGGCGCTTCCGCCGAAGAAGTGGAACGGCAAGTCACCATCCCGCTGGAAGTGACGTTCGCCGGCATGCCCGGCCTGAAAACCATCCGCAGCCAATCGCTGTCCGGCCTCTGCGACATCAAGATGAGCTGGCATTACGGACCTCAGTACACCTACGAGGTATGCCGCCAAGAAGTCATCAACCGCATGGCCACCCTCACTCAGCCGCTGCCCCAAGGAGTCAATCCCACGATCTCGCCCGAATCTCCCACTGGAGAAATCTACCGCTACATCCTCAAAGTCCCCAAGGGTCCGGATGGCCGCGAGATTTACACGCTCAATGACATCAAGGCGCTCCAGGATTGGGTGCTCGAACGCGAGTTCCGCACCGTCCAGCGCATCGTAGGCGTCGTGAGTTTCGGCGGGACGGTGCGGCGCTACGAAGTGCAACCCGATCCCGACCGCCTTCGTCGATACGCCGTCACGTTGTCTCAACTTCAGGCGGCATTGACCAACAGTAATGCCACGGTGGGCGGCGATTATGTCAACCAGGGCCAGGTTGCCATGATGGTGCGCAGCGTCGGTCTGTTTGGCGGCGGCATGGACCCGGTCCATAAGGTGCTTGGTTATCTGAACCAGGAAGCAGAAGGCTACCTGAGCCGTGGCAACTTCACGGATGTGGAGAAGGAGCGGCTGCGGATTGGTCTGACGCGGCGGGAGCCGAACCCGCCGCTTACCAAGGAAGAGCGCGAACAGATTGAAACCATCGATCTGCGGGCCGCCACGCGGGCCGCCGCCGTACTTCGCATGGAGGAGCTGCGCCGCGTCCGCGACATCCGCAGCCTAGTGATCGCTTCGGTCAACAATCAGCCGGTCCGCGTCGAGGACGTGGTCGAAGGCGGCCGAATGTACACGGGTTCGCTGCCGGGCGACCGCGGCGTCGTCGTGGGCAACGTGACGCGCCTGGGGCGGGTTGGTTACTGGAAGGCCGATCAACCCCGGCCGTCCGGCTCGCGCTACAGCCTCGCCGATATCGGCCACGATGAAGACGATGTCGTCGAGTGCATTGTCCTGCTGCGCAAAAACGAGGAAACGCTCCCCGCCCTTAAAGATGTCAAGGCGAAGGTCGAGGAGCTGAACGATCCCGCCTCCGGACGCATGCTCCCCGGCGCGCAAATCGAGCCGTTCTACGACCGCGCCGACCTACTTCACGTCACCACCGAAACGGTGACGGAAAACCTGTTCGTCGGCATTACCCTCGTTGTGCTGATCCTGTTCATGTTCTTGAACAACGTGCGGACGGCGTTGATTGTGGCCCTCAATATTCCCTTGGCGTTGGTATTCGCGTTTGCGATGCTGTTTGTCCGCGGCCGGTCGGCGAACCTGCTGTCGATTGGGGCCGTCGATTTTGGCATTATCGTCGATTCGTCGGTCATCATGGTCGAGAACATCTATCGCCATCTCGCCAGCGGCGAGTACATCGAGCTGCCGCTCCGCGAGCGAATCCTGCGGGCCTCGCATGAAATCGAACGAGCCCTGCTTTTCTCGACGTTAATCATGGTCTGTGCCTTTATTCCGCTCTTCACCATGTCCGGGCCGGAAGGACAGCTCTTCGGACCGATGGCCGATACCTACGCCTTCGCCTTGGGCGGGGCCTTGATCCTGGCCACGACCCTGACGCCCGTGTTGTGCTTGTATATGTTCAAGAACTTCAAGCCGGTCCATGAAAACATCCTGATGCGCTTTCTCAAGCGAAGCTATCTACGCCAGCTTCAGATCTGTCTGAAATATCGCTGGACTACCATCATCATCATCTGCTCGCTCATCCTGGGCACCGGGTTCCTGCTGCCGCATGTGGGCCGGGAATTTATGCCCGAATTGGAGGAGGGCAACTTGTGGATTCGCGGCACTGCCCCCCTCAATTACACGTTGGAGCGCCAGGTCGAGATCTCCCGGCAGGCGCGTGCCATCATCGCCTCGTACCCCGAAGTGGATTCGATCGTCGCCCAATTGGGCCGGCCCGATGACGGCACCGACCCGGCTGGCTTTTACAACAGTGAATACTTCGTGCCGCTAAGAGCGGAGAAAGATTGGCCTCTCTTGGTGTCGCAAAGCGGCTGGCGCAGCTGGCTCTGGGGTTCGATGCGGCCGCGAACCAAGCGGGAAATCATCCAGGCCATGAACGACGAGCTGGAGCAAAAGATCCCCGGCATCACCTGGAACTTCTCGCAGAACATCCGCGACAACGTCATGGAGGCACTGTCCGGCGTCAAGGGCGATAACTCCGTCAAGATCTTCGGGCCGGACCTCGACGAATTGGAGAAGCTGGCGACGCGGGCCAGGAACGTGCTGCAAGACATTCCCGGCATCGAGAATGAGGGCATCTTCCACATCCGCGGGCAGTCGCATCTCGAGTTCCGCGTCGATCCGCAGAAGTGCGAGAAATATGGCGTGCAGACCGCCGATGTCAACAACGTAGTCCAAAGCGCCCTTGGCGCTCAGCCGCAGACTCGCATGATCGAAGGCGAGAAGCGATTCGACATCGCCATCCGCTGGCCCAAGCCGCTGCGCAGCAACGAGACGTCGATCCTCGACATCCCGGTAGACATCGTCAACAACCAGGTGGTGCTGCCTCAGTATCCGGGCCTCGTTCCCTCGGCAAGCGGTCATGGCTATGCGGCGCCCAACCCGGCAGGCACGTTGGCTCGAACTGACCCGCAAATCACGCAACAGGCGCCGCGGCTGCGTCTGCGCGACCTCGTGACGCCGGTAAGCGACGACGGCGCACCGCAACCCTACGGCCAATTCGAGCGTGCCGGCGCATCGGACATCTACCGCGAGAACGGCAAACGCATGATCGCCATCAAGTTCAGCGTCCGCGGCCGCGACCTCGGCAGCACTGTGGCCGAGGCCCGCAAGCGCACCAAGGACATTTTCAAAGCCCCCTATCGGGCGGTCTGGAGCGGCGAGTTCGAGGAGATGGAGGATGCCGAGCGCCGGCTGATGATCGTGGTGCCGTTATCGCTGGGACTGATCTTCGTCCTCCTGTACATGGCCTTCCACTCCTTGCTGGATACGGTGGTTGTTCTGTCCAATGTCATCGCCCTCACGATCGGCGGTCTATGGGCGTTGTTGCTGACCGGAACCAATTTCAGCATCTCCGCGGCGGTCGGCTTCGTGTCGCTGTTCGGCGTGGCCATCATGGATGGTTTGATCTTAATTTCGTCCTTCAATGCTCACCGTGCTCACGGCCTGCCGCTCCACGAAGCCATCATGGAAGGCGCCTCCAAGCGAGTGCGTCCGGTGATGATGACAGCTCTGACTGCTATCCTGGGTCTCTTGCCGGCCGCTCTTTCGACTAAAATCGGCTCGCAGACGCAGCGTCCGTTGGCCATCGTCGTGGTCGGCGGTATGGTAACGACCTTGTTTTTGACGCGCTATCTGATGCCGGTGCTCTACAGTTTCTACGGCCACCGAGAACCGCCGGAAGGCTCGGGGAGCTTGGCGCATTAAATCCGAGCCGCGCACGCAGCGCAGCGGAGGAAGCGGTCGCCCCAGCAACCGCTTCCTCCGCTGCGCTGCGTGCGCGGCTCGGAAACGCATCGCATTCAACAAATCTTCACAGACCCTTGCAAATTCCCTCGCGCCTCTCTACAGTGGCGCGAAACGTCCGTTTTCCGAACGGAGGCTCTCTCCCGTGCTGATCCTGCCGGCCATCGATTTGCGAGGCGGCCAGTGCGTGCGGCTTCGGCAAGGCGATTATTCTCAGGAAACCGTCTTCGGCGCGGATCCCGCCGCCATGGCGCGGCGGTGGGTCGAGCAGGGGGCGGCGTATCTTCATCTCGTCGATCTCGACGGCGCTCGTCAGGGGCATCCGGTCAACGGCGACAGCGTGCGGCGCATCGTGCAAGCGGCCGGCGTGCCCTGCCAGCTCGGCGGCGGACTGCGCAGCGAGGAACACATTACCGAGGCGCTCGGCTGGGGCGTCGAGCGCGTGATTCTCGGCACGCGCGCCTTGCTCGATCCGGCCTGGTGCGAAGGAGTGTGCTGGCGCTTTCCCGGCCGGATCTGCCTGGGCATCGACGCGCGACAAGGCCGCGTCGCCATCCAGGGCTGGGAACGCGACTCAGACCAATCCGCCCTTGATCTGGCCCGTCGCTGTTGCGCTTGGCCGTTGGCCGCCATCATCTACACCGATATCAGCCGTGACGGCATGCTCGAAGGGCCGAACGTCGAGGCGACCGCCGAATTGGCCGCCGCCGTGAATGTGCCGGTGATCGCCTCAGGGGGAGTAACTACGCTCGAAGATGTCGTCCGCCTGGCGCAGCGCGGCCTGGCGGGCTGCATCATTGGCCGAGCTTTGTATGAAGGCCGCATCGATCTACGGGAAGCGATTGCTCGAAGTTCCGGTGTGCCTGGTTCTGGCGAACGGCCGGCGTAAGCCGGCTGGTGGGACGTTTACCAGCCGGCTTACGCCGGCCGTTCGCCAGAACCAGGCACACCTGCAAATCATTCAGGAGATGGATTTATGGCAAAATACCAAGTAGCGGACATTCGGAACATCGCCCTGGCGGGACATCGGGCGTCGGGCAAGACGTCCCTTGCCGACGCCCTGCTCTACCAGGCCAAGGCCGTCGATCGCCGCGGCAGCGTCGAGGACGGCACCAGCATTTCCGATTACGACGAGGAGGAGCATAAACGACGCTTTTCCATCGACACCAGCGTTCTCCATCTGGAACACAAAGGTAAACAGATTCATCTGCTCGACACGCCCGGCGATCCCGCGTTCGTCGGCGCCGCCCTGGGCGCGCTTACGGCCGTCGAGAATGTGGCGGTCGTCGTGTCGGCGGCCAACGGCGTTGAAGTCAACACACGGCGCATGTTCAACGAGGCCGGCAAACGCGGCCTGGCCCGCATGTTGGTGATTAACAAACTCGATGCGGACAATGTCAAATTCGAGGAGTTGTTCAAGGCCATCCGCGATACCTTCGGCAAAGGCTGCGTGCTGTTCAACGCCCCGATCAACGTCGGCCCGAAATTCAGCGGCGTGGTCAGCGTGCTCAATCCGCCGGCTTCCGCCCCGGCCGGCTGCGCCGTCGATTTGACCGCCGCCTATTCGCAGCTCATCGACGCCGTCGTCGAATCCGATGACGCCCTGATGGAGAAATATCTCCTCGAAGGCGCGATTAGCGCCGACGAATTGGCCACCGCTCTGCCCAAGGCGATCCAGGCCGGTACGGTCATCCCTGTCTTCTGCACCGCCGCCAAGAAGGACCTCGGCATCGCCGAATTGCTCGACGGTCTGGCCGCCGATACACTTTCTCCCGAACAGGGCAAACGCCGTGCGGCCAAGAAGGGTGACAGCGAGATGACACTGGAGCCGTCGCCATCGGGCGAGTTTGTGGGCCAGGTCTTCAAGGCCATTACCGATAAGTTCGTCGGCAACCTGAGCTTCATCCGCGTTTTGTCGGGCAGCTACAAGCCGGACCAGCCGCTGGTCAACGCCCGCACGGGCAAATCAGCGCGAGCGGCCGGCCTGTTGCTCATGCAGGGCAGCAAGCACAGCACCATTCCCGAAGCGATCCCCGGCGACATTTTCGCTGTCACCAAGGTCGAAGACCTGCACATCGGCGACACGGTCAGCAACCACGCCGGCTCTCCGAAGCTGTCGGTACCACAGTTTCCGACGCCGATGTTCGGCCTCGCCGTCGAACCCAAGGCACGCGGCGACGAGCAGAAGATTTCCGGCAGCTTGCAGAAGATCGCCAACGAAGATCCGACGTTCCACGTCACCCGCGACACGCAGACGAAGGAACTGGTCATCAACGGCACCAGCCAACTGCATCTGGATGTTCTCATCAATCGGCTCAAACGCCGGTTCGATTTGGAGGTCGTCACCAAGGAGCCGAAGATCCCCTACCGCGAGACAGTGACGACGCACTCCGAAGGCCAGCACCGCCACAAGAAACAATCCGGCGGCCGCGGCCAATTCGGCGAGGTGCATCTGCGCGTATATCCTCTGCCGCGCGAGATCGATTCGCCAGAGAAATTCTTCGCCGAGTTCGCCGTCAAGGACAAGTTTGAGAAGATTCGTGTGGATCACTGTCATTACGACCAAACGCACAATTTCGGCTTCATCGACACCATTGTCGGCGGCACCATTCCCAACCAGTTTGTCCCGGCCGTCGAGAAAGGGTGCAAAGAACTGCTGGAGCGCGGCGCGTTGGCCGGCTATCGCATGCAAGACGTGGCCGTGGAAGTTTATTTCGGCAAGGACCATCCGGTCGATAGCTCGGAAGCGGCGTTCAAGACAGCCGGCCGCATCGCCTTCAAGAATGCGTTCCTGGCGGCGCGTCCAGTGCTGCTGGAGCCGATCGTCGAAGTGGAGGTGACGGTGCCGACCCGATTCACCGGAGCGATTCTCGGCGATTTGAACACCAAACGGGCGCGCATCGAGAACCAGGACAGCCTGCCCGGCGACTTGGCTGTCATCACGGCGCTGGCTCCGCTGGCCGAGGTGACGCGCTACGCCTCGCAGCTGGATAGCATCACGCAAGGGCAAGGCTCATTCAGCATGGAGTTCAAGCACTACGATGTGGTGCCCGCCAACGTGCAGCAGCAAATCGTCAGCAAGGCCAAGCTGGGTGAGGAGGAAGACGAAGGATAAGGCCCCTCTCGTTCCCCCGCTCCTGCGTGGGAACGCACGGTGGCGACGCTCCGCATTGCGTCTTGTCCCAGCCCGGGACGGAACGCAGAGCGTCCGGACGTGCGTTCCCACGCAGGAGCGGGGGAACGAGTTAAACTGGCAGAACTGCGTTCAGGCCGCACTTCGTCGACGCCAGCCGTAGCCAAGCAAACCGAGAAAACCACTGGCTAACATCGTAAGGCTGGCCGGCTCAGGAGCTGCCAAAGCCCCGGCTGCCTCATTCGCCAGCAGTTGATGTCCCGCTGTCGTCGGGTGAACGTCATCCCAGAACAGGTAGCCGGGCGCGGAGGGATTCCCCGTTAAGATGCCCTCATCGGTCACGTTACTCAGTTTGAATTGCGCCGGATTCGCCTGAATTTGCTGGAACAAGCCGAACACATCCATCGTGTGGATGTGGACGCCCGGCATGTTTGCCAATGTGCCCAGATCCGCGAACAGTGCGTTGTTGAAACCGGCCGTGAGAGCATAAAGCCCTTGCTGAGTCGCGGCCGAGGTGGACAGGCCATACGGCGTCTTGCTCAGGTTGGGCAGGTTGGGGACAAGGAAGTTTTTCACACCAGCGGCAATCAAAGTGGATATTGCGTTGGCGATGTTCTTGGCGGGCACAGTTGGATCTCTTTGCCCATCAAAGAAATCATTCGCGCCGGCCCAGATCGTGGCGATCGTGCCGGCAGCAGGCGTGCCGCCCTTGAGACTAGCTATGTAATTAGCCACCTGGGTAGGTAAAGACGGGACATTGGCGATAAACTGACCGCTCGGCGTCGTGAGCGGAGACATGCCGCTGGGAGTGCCCAGTTGCGTACCTAAAGGGGTCGGCCCCGTCGCCGCACCGGCATACGCATAATCTGTTCCCCCTGTGGACGAGGGGGTGGGTATCGGCGCCGACAACCTCGAAGCGAGTTGTTCCACCCAAATGGGACCATTGGAGAATCGTCCGGAATTGTATGGAGTCGGGGGGAATTGCTTGCCAGTGGCCGCGTAGGCATTGCCTGTATCCGACAGGCTATCTCCGAAAACGATAATGGGGGAGGCCAACAAGGACGGAGGCGATAACAAGAGCACCGCCGAGACCGCCAGGCAGATCCCCATCCGCTGCCTCGTTCCCGAAGACCAAGGAGAAAAGAAACCACCGTAGGTCATATCGAATCCTCCATGAGACACTGCAAGGAACGTTTGGTTCCGCCGATTGACATCTTTGTCACGCCCCTTTTGCTCCTAAAGGGAATCCACGCTTACTGAACAGCCGGCACTCGTTCTGTTATCGATCCACTATGGAGCTGGAACCGATTGCCCGAATCGAGCACGGAGATAGCGTGCGCTCATCCCCAAGGCGCCCAAAAGAAAAAGGGTGAGCGAACCTGGTTCGGGAGTTGAAGAAGTGGGGGACGACAGCGGATCGGCTTGTACGTAGATACCTAAGACGGGGAGAGTTAAAGGGTGCATACCGTAGGCGTAATTCAAGAGGCGGTCGTCGAAGGGAACGCTGTTCAGTTGGAGGTCCGCCAAATTGCTGGTCGGAAATTCCAGGCGGTGTGCGGAACTCGCTAACGATAGCATTGCCGATCCGAGAGGATTACCACGGCTATCCGACCATAGCGTGTAAGAGGTAAATCCACCGTTTCCAAGTTTCGGGTTCGTTCCGGGATTAAGAACGAGCCCCAACCCGGTAAGGGTCTTCGGGTTGCTCGGCGGCGAAGGGAGAGAAATCTTCTCCGTTTGATCGACAAAGTTGAAGAGCGTCGCACTCCTGGGTGTATACTCGAACGGCTCTCCTGGTAGGTTCCGGGGCGCTTGAAGAGAGCGATCGTACTGGAGGGTCCAGGCGAAGCGATCGCCGACGTGTATCGGTAGGCTGCTTGTGTTGGAAGAAACGCTGACGATAGTGCCGGCCATGTTGTAGGTGACGAGATCCGCGCGTGCTTCGATGGCTCCTGTGGCCAGGACGAGGGCGAGAGCGATAAGACGCAAGAGGGATCTCCTTTTCCGCGAGGGAGGCATCGACACTTGCGGCCGCCTTCCTGTTGAGCGGCATGGAAGGGGGGATTCTAATCAAACTAAAGAGACACGGAAAGATCAAATTGCTGTTGTACGTTCGACGTTTGGATTGACAGTCTTGCCCAGCGGAGATATGAGCTATTCGCTGACTCCCACACTCTACTTACCAAGGAGCGGATAGGAATGGGTACACCCACCCGAGTGCGAGCCGGCGCCGCACTTCTAGTGCTTCTGGGCGGTCTCGCGCGGGCGGAAGAACCGAGTTCCCCCGTTCAGAATGCCCCGCTGCCCGCGGCTACCTCACCATCGTCCGGAGGATTGCCGCCGATGCCTGCGTCTGCTCTCGCGGACCATCCGTTGCCGGCGGCGGGCTGTCCGTGCGACAGCGGCGACGGCGGAACAATGTTCGACATCGACGTAATGCTCGGCATGCTGCTGGGCGTCCGTGGTCAAGCGGCCGTCTATCGCAATCCCTATCAGGCTTTCGTCGTCGAAGGTTTTTACGGTGCGCTGCTGGACCGACTGGCCACCAGCGAGGGAGCAGGCGCCGGAGGACGTTACTACTTTCGCCGTACTGACAGGGCCGGTTGCAATTCCGTCCTCATCGGGCCGGGAGTGGGGGCCTACTGTCACTTTCATCACGAGCTATGGATGGTCGCCCCAACGGTAGACGTGGCCTGGGTTCGAGCCATTGGCGACCGGGGCGCCTGGCAGCTTGGTCTGAACGCTGGGTTAGGGGTGGGGGTGGCTGGAGACAGCGACACGACCGGCGTCGGTCGTGTCACGCCGCTCTTCTCCTTATTCACAGGTTTCCGGTTCTAACAAACCCTGTCAATTCTCTCAATTACCTTGGCCAGCATGTCCCATTCGAGGTGAGAACACTTCTGATAACCTTGCCGCAACCAGGCGAGGGTCAGGATGAGAGTCTGCCGAACCACAGCTGTGTTGCCGACTCCACTGCAGAGGCGCTCAACCTCGCCGTCCCGCGCCCACGATTCGAGGACGGAGGCGGCTTGCGATCGCTCCAACGGCGCCCAAGACGAACAGGGTGAGCGAACCGGGTTCCGGAGCCGTCGCGAGCGAGATCGAATCCGTCACGGCCACAAACGAAAACGCCTTGTACTGATAGGTGACCATGCCGTCGTTTGGGGTGAAGGGAGGAGCAGTTAACGACAGATTGGCCAGGTTCAACGTGGGCAGTGCATCGGCGCTTCCCAGGTCCAGGGTGAGCCAGTAGATGGTTTGATACGTTCGCGTGTCCATAAGCCCTGACGAGGTCCAAAAAGCCCCTCCCTTCGGTATAAGGTTCTCGAGCACCAGTCTTGTCGAGTTCACGTTCGGGGGAGCGTAGAAGTGGTACGCGGTGGTCTTATCGACGAGGTTGGAGACAGCCTGGTAGTTCAGATCGTATTCGTGGGGGTTGGAGACCAAGGAGTTGGGCGCTGTATTGGTGTCATAATGCAAGGTCCAGGCGATGTGATCGCCAATGGAAACGGGAGGGATGACCGTAGAGCCCGGAAATAAGTTGTTGACGTGAACTTGGCGGATGGTTCCGGTCATGTTGTAGGTAATCATGTCGGCACGTGCCGCGGATGACACGATGACGACGACGGCGAGAGCGAAAAGGTGACGAATGACAGACCTCCTTGTCGGTGCGGAAGAGGTGAAGAATCATCGCTCCTCTCCGGTGAGGGGCCACGTTCACAGCGGCACTATAATTTGCTATAGGGACAGCACACAAGAGACGTTTGAGGTGCATTGTCCTTCGCGCTCACCACGACTTCCGCCGTTTCTTCTCGCTGATGTTCTTATCCGAGCCGCACACGCAGCGCAGCGGAGTAAGCGGTTGTTCCCCCTTAACCCGCTGCACTGCGTACGCGGCTCGGATAAGACGATCGATCACATCCGGCGCCAGGTTGTCACTCCGGAAGATGAAAAGCGTCCGAGATGCGGGAAGCGGTGCCTGTAAATCGAGGCAGGTCATTCGCAGAGGGTGCCGACTCCGGCGATGTCTCTGCGGGACGAGCCAGCCCACGCACCACGGCGCGAACCTGCTCATCGGTGACCTCCGATGCCAGTTGATCCCGCATTTGCGAGATCGCGCTGACCATGGCCCGCCGCGTCGCCAAATCAGCAGCCTTGAAGAGGACAAAAACTTCCTCGATCGTACCCGGCTTGCAGCTTACAAGAAGCGCCCCAAATTCGCCCGCGACTTCTTTCTCGTCCTCATCTGAGATAGGTTGCTTCGGTTGCTCCGCTGTGGCACGAATCACGCGCTCGATTTCATCGACGGACAGACCGCGATCCAGCATCTCTTTCTTGAGCGCCGCTTCCCGCTCGGCACGGCGGTTCTCCTGGCGCGAGGCCCACCACACATGCACGGCCGCACCGATTCCGAACAAGAGAATGACTAAGAGACCGAAACCAATGAGGGCAAACACCAGAACGGTTGATTCGGACATGGCTGCCTCCATCAGACACGATGCGTTGGGGGTTCACTTGCTGAGTATTTCGCCGCCGGCTGATTTTTCTTGAGAAAAATTCATTCAAGTGGACTCAAGAGAATCCGTCGCACGATTCGGGACATTGTCCGCGGAGCATCCTCAGCCCGTTATACTTCGGTCGATGCAAACGAACGATATTGAGGATCTGCCCTGTATGATATGCCGCGTCCGTCCTGCCCAGCAAGAGCGCATGGGTGGTTCGCATGAAGGAGCGGCATTCTCAAGAGTCCAATCGGCAGACTTCGTACTGTAGATCTACCCAGGTCGCATCGTCCGGTAAGCGCTCGATGAGCCGGGGAGCTTTTTCCCTTAACCGTCGCGTTCGAGATGGAAGGTTCCTGTTTCGAGAGAGAACCATTTGCATGGAGTGTAACTTAAGGGAGCGGAGGTAGCCATACCCCCGCTCCCTCACGTTCGCGGCTCGGCTTACTGGCCCTTCATGCTCTCGATCAAAATGCGCGCCGTCGAAGGCCGCATGACGCGCGGGTCGGGCAGTTCGCCCTTGCGCAGCGTCTCGCGGAGAATGCGGCCGGCTATATTCACTTGCTTGTAGCCCTTCGGCTCGCACTCTTCAACGAGACCGACGCGGCCCAATTCCTCGTAGTAGGCCGCGAAGCCGATCTTCACCGGCTTGATGAGCAGCTCGCCTTTCAGTTCGTCGAACTTGCGCTGAGCGGCGAGGCCGTCCCAGATGTCCTTGCCGTCCTCATACGGGGCGTCGGCGTGCTTGCGGCCGATGATAATGTCCGTGAAGCCGAAGTTCTGCCGATAAATGGAGTGCATGATCGCTTCTTTCGGCCCGCCGTAAAACATCTTGATGTCCAGGCCAAGGAGAATTATGCGATCCGTAATATCGCATCCGGCTTTCTTCCATAGCTCCTCGTCCTTGTCGCCCTCACCCAGCGCCTTGCTCTCGATCAGCGCCCGGTAGGTGCGCATGCGCGTCACGGCGTTCACGTCGTCGCCCTTGGTCTCTCCGACCAGCGGATTGAGCACGGCGCCGGCGAAATGGCCTTCGCGCACCAGGCGTTCCAAGCCGGCGACGAGAGCGTATTCATGGGCGCGGTGCAGAGGATTGCGCGTCTGGAAGGCGACGATGCGCTTCCAGCCCTTTTTGGCGAACAGCGCCCGCGTTTCGCGCGGCGAGAGGATGAATTGGCCGTATTCGGGATGTTTCGGCTGCGGCAGCACGCGCACGCTGCCGCCCAGCAAGTGCGTGCGCGGATCGCGCTCGGTCATGCGGCCGCCGGGATGGTCGAAACGCTCGGTGCCGTAGACGCCGCGGACATAATGAGCCTTATCCCACGGAAAAATGTCGCTAATGTCCAGAGAGCCGACCACTTCTCCCCCCTCGTTCCCACGCTCCGCGTGGGAACGCACCAACGCCACTGTCTGACCCGGCTTCAACGTCTTCGCTTGCGCCTCATCCACGGGAAACGACAGTGGGATGGTCCAGGCGTATTTCTTGCCGTTGTGTACGATCACTTCCTCGTCGAGAACACGGTTGTACGTTTCGCGGTCCATCGGGCCGGTCAGCGGGCTGAGACCGCCGTCGCCGAGTCGATAGAGCGTGGAAAGATCGGCGTCGCTAACGGCCACGCGCGGCAAGGATGCCACGCGGGCTTGGAAATCCGCCGCTTCCTCGGCGGGCACGTTGCGGGTGACGGGTTCTTTCAGTCCGCCGTGCGGCGGAATCAAATCGGACATCGCAAAACTCTCCTTTCGTGGCGAACGGCCGGCGTTAGCCGGCTGGTAGAACTCGCACCAGCCGGCTAACGCCGGCCGTTCGCCTATATCTGATACGACAAGGCGTGATCTTCCTGGATGCGGCGGACCAGCTCCGCCAATGTGACGCGCTGCAACGCGCGTTGTTCCTCCGCTTGCACTTCCTGCCAGATGCCGAGCACGACGCCGACCGCGGGGGAAAGGCGTCCCTTGATCAGGGCCGACCTCGACGTGGCGGCGCGATCGTCGATGGCGTTGATAATGTCGGCCAAGGTGATGTCCTCGGGCGGCCGAGCCAGCTGGTAGCCGCCGGAAGCACCGCGCACGCTCACCACCAATTGCGCTGTCTTCAATTGTAATAGAATTTGCACGAGGAAGTTTTGCGGGATCGACTGCGCCTCGGCGATGGCCTTGATCGGCAAGGGCTGCGGCTCGCCATAATTGGCCGCCAACTCCAACATGGCCACGCAAGCATACTCTGCCTTGGCGGAGATACGCATAACTCCTCCGGAAAATCCAAAATCCGAAACCCGAAATCCGAAATCCGAAAGAAATTCAACACTGAATCCTAAAATCCCGAAAGGCAAACGAGAGTTTTTTCAGGAGGTTTTGCGCTTTTGGGACCTCTTTCGGATTTCGGATTTCGAGCTTCGGATTTCTAAATTCCACCTCCGTCCTGCACTTCAATGACGTGCAGACCGCACTCTTTTTTCATTGTGCCCGCCCATCGACCGGCACGCTCGTCCTGGCCATTACTGACCGCCTCGGTACACGGCCAGCAACCGATGCTGGGATAACCGCGATCGTGCAGCGGGTTGTACGGAATCTCGTGCTTGAGGATGAAACTCCAGACATCCTTGCGCGTCCAGGACAAGAGCGGATTGACCTTTACGAGGTTGAACTTGGCGTCCCACTGCACGATGCCGGCGGCGGCGCGATGGGACGTTTGATCGCGGCGGATGGCGCTGATCCAGGCGTCGTAGCCGGCCACCGCCTGACGCAGCGGCTGCAGCTTACGGTCATGGCAACACTGGTCCGGCCGAATATGATACAGCGGCCCGCCATGCTCCGCCTCGTATTCCGCCACCGTCGTTTCCGGACGGATGTACTCGACCTCGATACCGTAACGCTCCTTGATGCGCTCGCGCAGCTCCAACGTCTCGGCGAACTGATAGCCGGTGTCCAGGTTGAAAATGCGGACGCTCGGATCGATGTCGGCCAGCATGTGGATGAGACAGCAGCCCTCCGCTCCGAATGCGGTCGCCATCGTGAGTTTGTCACCAAACGTTTGCACCGACCAGCGCAAAATCGTTTCCGCCGGCGCATCGGCCAACTGCTGGTTGGCGTCGGCGATTTCCTCGGCTGTTATTTTGGTTTCGACCATCGTAGTCCCTTTTCCATGTCTCACCCGGCGCTCGACGCGAGGCGGCCGAGCGCTGATACAACCATCTTTATCATAATAATAAAGATTTCGGCAAGAGGGGAGACAAAATGAAGGGGTTTTGCCAGCCCGCAGCGCAAGCAAGGGATGGAGTTACCCTTGCTTGCGCTGCGGGCTGGCAAGATCGTTACTTCTTGTCTCTCCCCACTTCGAGGACGGGTTCGAGGATAACGACGACTTTCGTTTCCAGGGGTGGGATGCGCTCGGTGTTGGCGATGAAGAAGCGTTCGGCATCGTCTTTAGGGCTTTTGATCGGTAGATCGAGCAGAGCAGTTTCAAAATTCGAGATGCAAATAACATCGCCGTCATTGGCAAGATAATACTTCTTGCCGGGATCGAGCGGATTATCGACGAGCCGGCTGCCGGCGAAGACCCAATCGCTCTCCAACAGCTTATTGGTCTTGGCATTTTTGATCCACGATTGCGCGGGCACCGTCACCAACTTGTCCTTGTCCTTGTATTCCACGCTCACCTTGATCGCGGTACCGGAGGCAGGACGGTATTTGGGCACGAAGCTCACCGGCGAACCTTCCTTGGCGCCGGCGGCAATCAGGGCGGCGTGAATCGTGCGTGCATCTACTTCCGCGCTCACAATGGCCTCGTGTTCCTTGGTCTGCTTGCGGCACAGGAACAGCTCCAGCTGCCCCTCGCGCAGGCAGATTTCCCCGGAGATCAACACGCGCCGCTGCTGGTTCGGCAACACCTCCAGAAAGACGTTCTTGCCAAGAGCGGTTTTCTTGGACTCGACGTGCTCTTTCTTTTCCTTGGCGACGGGATTGTTTTTGGGCTTGCCTTCCTCGCGCTCGGCGGCGCTCTCACAGCCAAGCATCAAGCCGGCAGAGACCGCCGTCAGGAGCAACAAACCGAACAGGGTGGGTCGCGTGGATGTTCTCATACCGTTTAGTTTAACAAGCCGGAGGACGGTTGAGAACCAAAAAGCGAACGGAGGCGAGCTTGTTGGCTCGCCTCCGTTCGTTGGGCGTCACTCCCTCCGGGACTCTCGTGGCGGACAACGGGGCGCCGCGAGCATTCGGCGAGTGTTAGTTGCAGCAGGTCCCGCAGGAGCTGGTGCAGCCGGTGTTGCAAGTGTTGCAGGTGTTGCAGCAGGAGTTGCAGCAGCAGCAACGGCGTGACATCAACCGGCTAAACAAGCCCGGTTTCTTGCAGCAGCAGCACGGGCAGCAGCAGCAGGGCGTGCAGCAGGTCGTGCAGCTGCAGCTCGGCTGGCAGCAGGTTGTCTGCGGGCAGCAGGTCGACTGCGGGCAGCAGGTCGTCTGCGGGCAGCACGGGGCCGGGCATTCCACGGGCACGGGGACTTTACGGCAACGGGTGACGCACACCTCAACCGGCACGCAGGTCTTGATCGTCTTGCACACGGTGCAGGGCACGCACTCGGTCACGGTGTAGGGCACACAGGTCGTAACCTGGTAGGGCACCTGAGTGCAGACCTGATAGGGCACGCACTTCATGACCGTGCAAGGCACCATCTCGCAGACCGTATAGGGCACGCACTTCTTGACGGTGTAGGGCACCATGCGGCAGACGGTGTAAGGAATCGTCTTGACGCACTGTTGCTGGACCGTTTGCCAGACCGTGCAAGGCACTTGCTTCTTGCAGACCTCCTGGACCATACGGCAGGAGGTCGTCGTGTAGCAGGTGGTGTAGGTCGCGCCGCACTGGAATGTACGGCCCGGACCGGCGCAGCCGAACGAGTGGCCTTGGCCGTCAACCCACGCGCCCTTGCAGCAGCGGACAACCGTGTAGGGGATCTGCTTCTTGCACACTTGCGTCTCATACTTGGTGACCGTGTAGGGCACCTTCTGGACGGTCGTCACCGGCACCATCGTGCAGACGGTGTAGGGCACCTTCTTGACGACGGTGTAGGGCACCTTCTTGCAAACGGTGTACGGGACCATCTCGGTCACGCACTTCTTGCAGTAGGTGGTGCAGGGCACTTGCTCGCACACGGTACGCCAGTGAGTGACCTGGCGAGTGCACGTCTGCGGCGGGCACTGAACCGTGCAGCGCTGCCAGTGGCCGCGCTGATGCTTGCAGCAGCAGGTGCAAGGATCGAAGCAGCACGTATCGCAGGTGCGCTGCCAGTAGTGCTTGCACTTGCCGGGCACACAGTACTGCTCGCAGCAGCATTCCTTGACCTTGCGTGTGACCGTCTTGCAGGTCGTGACCGGCACGCAAATCGTCTTTTTGCAGCACTTGTAGCACGTCTCGACACATTCCTTGTAGCAAGTCTGGCAGCATTCCTTATAGCAGGTCTGATAGCACGGCTTGCAGGTGGTGCAGCAGACTTCCTTCACGCACTGCACGCAGACCGGCTTGCAGACGGTGTAGCAGCATTCGCGGCAGCCCGTCTCGCACCACTGGTGGCATGCCTGATGGCATGCCTGATGGCAGTGCGTTTCGTATACCGGCTTGCAGACGGTGTAGCAGCACTCGCGCATCACGCACGTGGGAACGCGCTTGCAGATGGTGTAGCAGCACTGCTTGTAGCACGTTTCATAGCACGGCTTGCAGCAGGTCTGGCACACTTCCCTGTAGCACGTCTTGTAGGACGGCCTGCAAGTGGTGCAGGGGACTTGTTTGTAGCACGTTTGGTAGCAAGGCCGATAGCAGGTCTTGCACTCCTGGCGGTAGCAGGTCTTGCAGACCTGTTTCATGACGGTTTCCTGAACCGTCTTGTAACAGGTTTGCCAGCGCTTCTCCAGGACGGTGTCGTAAACCAGTTTGTAGCATGTCTGACACTGTTGCTGGCAGGTCGGGAAGCAGCATTGGGCATCGCAACACGGCTGCGGGCAACAGCTGTAGTTGGAGCAGCCACAATGCGATGCCGCCGCATATTGGACGGCCCCAAGCAGGCCGACCAGAGCAGCCAGCAATGGCGCTCCCAAGCGCATCCTCATGACTAAGGCCTCCTCATCGACACAATGTTGTGTGGAATCCCAGGGGAGTAAAGGAACATCCTGCCGAGCCGTGATCGGGAGCGAGCGGTTTTGGTTGCCGCTCCCTCACGGTCGCGGCTCAGCAGGACTGGTGCTGCACGTCAGCGACGACAGCTTTCCGGGTAAAGTTATCGGCTCGCCAAACTACCCGGAATAAGATGTTGAGGCAGTTTACGGCCCTTACCCGGCCTTCGCCTCTTCCACCCGCAACGGCAATGCGGGCAATACCGGAGCGCACGGATGCGCGGGCGCGAAGCAGCTTCCGAGCCGCGCACGCAGCGCAGCGGAGTAAGCGGCCGCCCCAAGAAACCGCTTATTCCGCTGCGCTGCGTGCGCGGCTCGGAAATGAAGGGGATGAGCAGCGCGCAAAAAGACGCCGGCGACGTGGCTTCACGTCGCCGGCAGAGGATGGATCGGGGAATTGGGTCGGGGTGAGAGGCCGCCCGCCGAAACGCGGGGTTTCGGCATGGCCCTGGGTCAGGCGGCGGCCAAAAGGAGTGCGGGGGGAAAAGATCTCTTTAGGCGACTCGCTCCAAGCTATAGCGCCTGCGCAAACTTTCGCAGAGACGCTGACAGCGAGCGAGATCGCGAATCATATTATCCGTCAACAAATGAATCGCCTCTTCATCCTCGATCCACTCCAGCCGCTGCTGGTTGACGGACAGATGTTCCAGCGTGTCGCGGAGACACAGGAGATTGGCATCGCGCTGACTCATGGGCTTATCCACTTCGCTTCATTCGGGCCTTTGCCTTACCACGCCAAAGGGAGATTGCAAGCCGCATGCCAGATTTGTTTCGGACACAGGCCGTCTCGACGGAAGTTCTGTCTTCGCTTACGCTTCAGGCTCGGAAATGGATTTTGCGACGGTTATCGCACACGGGAAGGTGTTGCAAAATTTACACGCTGTCCGCGAGACGAAGTATGAAAATGTTGCTCAGCGGCTTGCCTCGACGACGGAACGGCGGCGCGAGCGGCGATAAATAGGCTCCTCAAACCAGTGCCGCGTGCGCTCGCGGTCGGCCACCCAGCGCACCGCCCAGTTCAAGAACAGGCGCGACAGCAACCAAAACAAAAGTGCCAGACCGAGGCAGGTCAAAATGGTAAAGACCCGATGATCGAAAGAGACGGAGCCGGCCGCGACGCTCAACTGCGTGCCCAATTCCCTATCGATGCCGGCGAGGAGCAGCCCGAGAATGAAGGCGGCGATGGCGAGGATTGGCGTGGTGCAGAGATAGATGGCAAGTCCGCCAATGTAGCCGGCCAGCATGGTGGTCAACAAGGCACGCCAGGAGTTTTTCGAGCGCACCGAGGCCCACAAGCCCGCCGCGCCAATGTAGTACATGGCCAGCACCGTGACCGCTAGCCACAGCAGCACCCACAAAAGCGACAAGATGCCGCCAAGGACCGACAGCACCACGGCCGGCGCCGCGTAGGCTAAGAGGTAAACATAGCTGGACCCCATGATGCCCCACAGTTTGCCGCGGATCAACTGCTTGGCGGACAGCGGCGTCAACAAGAGCGCCTCCCACGTCTGCCTTTCCCGCTCACCCGTGACGGCCCCCGAGCAGCGAATGCCGACGATTAAGCTGGCCAACAGCATGACCAGCAATCCCTGCACGAGAAAGCCGTTGCTCGCTCTCGGCATGATGGCCGCCAACCGCACCGGCTGAAAGTAAACCAGGGCGGCGATCGCGTCGCCCGCTCGAACGCCCGCCGGCAGCGAACTCCATAGGATCAACAGCGACGAGCCAGTGCTGAGGACGACGATGGCCGTGACGGCAAGCCATTGGGGAACGCGCCGCAACTCCGGAGTCGGGGCCAGTCCCTCGACGTGCCGCTCGCGCCAGCGGATCGGCTCATCGTGAACCGGCGCTCTACAGACAAGGAGACCAGGAGACAGGGAGACAAAGAGAAAGAAGCCTCTCCTTGTCTCCCTGTCTCCTGGTCTCCTTGTCTCCTGGTCATTCGACAGCTCGGCAAGGTAGGCCGGCCGCAGACGCCAGATGGCCAGTCCCAGGCAAACGCCGCCGAGCGTCGCCCAGCACAACGACGACAGCAGCAGACGCCGGCCCAATTCGGGTAGTTCCAGGCTACGCCATGCGCCCCACGCCGGTTCGAGAACGAAAAGCGGGTTGAAGTAGCTGAGCCAACCATGCGAGAGCCAAACGGCCAGCCCGGCCATCAAGCCCAACACGTACAGCGCGAGGACGGCATCGCGCGTCTGCCTGCACCACACCGAGGCCAAAAGCGCCATCGACGCCAGCGCGAAAAGCGGAACGAGCAAGGCGATGGCGAGGGCCAACATGGTGATCGGCTGCACGCCCCCGAAACCGGCCAAGAGCGCGAACAGCGGCAACCCGGTCGCCGACACCAAGGCCACCTGCGCCGTGCGCGCCAGAAGTTTGCCAAGGAGAATGTGCCGCGATTCGAGGTCGGTCGTGAGCAGATATTGCAGCGTGCCGCGCCGTTTCTCGTCGGTGATGGCGCCGGCGGTAAAAGCGGGGGTCGCCAGCACCAGCAACAGCATTTGCTGCATCACGAACGTCTGGGCGAACCACTGGCCAACAGCTTCCGGCGCTGAGGAATAGCGGACGAACGTCGTGTTTCCTGCAACGGGAATAGCATGGACCCGCCGATGTTCTTCTTCCACGTAGCGAAGAAAACCGTAGACAACAAGCACAATGAGCCAGGCCGCGTAGATCCAGCGGAACACGTACAGCCGCGCGCGACGACTGCCCAGCAGCCATTCCTGTTGCAAGACGGCGCTAACCATCGGCCGCGTCCTCCTCTGCCTCCCAAGCTACCGTAAGCGCGGGCGGTTCGCAACAAAGCGACACCGCTCGCCCGACAATAAATCCTTCGTATTTCTGGGATTCGGCTTGACATGGCCCCGAAAACCTGCGACGGATGGATAGTAGAGGTGTTTTCCACTCGCGAGGCAATCCAAGGCGGATCTCGAGGCATGAGGGATGCCCCGTTGCTCGCTCTAGGCGAACAGCGGGAGCGATTAGGGAGGTCTTCTTTTCATGTTGCACATTACGTGTGATCTTTGCGGCAAGGAACTCCGGGCCGGCCAAGACTATTACGTCGTAAAGATCGAGGTCTTTCCTCAGCACGATCCCGCCCAATTGACCGAGGCGGACCTCGAAGAAGATCACATGGAAGCGGTCAGCCAACTATTGCAGGAACTGGACGACGACGAAGCCGCCGAGGCCCTCCAGCCGGTGCGGCACCATCTTCGCTACGATTTGTGTCCGGAATGTCGCCAACGGTATCTTGAAAATCCTCTCAACAAAGACCCGAACAAAGAAGCCATTCAGAAGTTCGATTTCAGCGAGAATTGATCGAAACATTACCGAGCCGCGCGCGCAGCGCAGCGAGTGAAGAGCCGCGACCGTAAGGGAGCGGGAGACAACACCGCTCCCTTACGGTCGCGGCTCTCCACCCGCTGTGTGCGCGGCTCGGAATCGCTACAATACCTCCCGTTTTCCGATCAGACCCCTTGTGCCGCGGATACACGGGAGATCATGACCATCCATCACCCGCTCCCCGACGAACCACCTAGCGAGGCTATTCGCCTGCTGGCGAAGCTCGAGAACAACGTCGCCAGCGTTTTCCTGGGCAAGCCGGAAGTCATTCGCTTCGCTCTGGTAACGCTCTTGGCCGAGGGGCACTTGCTCATTGAGGACGTGCCCGGCATCGGCAAGACGCTCTTGGCCAAGGCGCTGGCGCGCAGTCTCGGCTGCTCCTTCCATCGCATTCAGTTCACGCCGGATCTGCTGCCCAGCGACGTGCTCGGCACCAGCGTCTTTCACCAGGGCACGGGCGCGTTTGTGTTTCAGCCAGGTCCGCTGTTCACCCAGGTGGTGCTCGCCGACGAGATCAACCGGGCCACGCCGCGGACGCAGAGCGCCTTGCTGGAGGCGATGAGCGATCATCAAGTGTCGCTGGACGGTCAGACTCGGCCGCTGGGTCCCCCGTTCTTCGTGTTGGCCACGCAGAACCCCTACGAGTTCGAGGGCACGTATCCGTTGCCGGAGAGCCAACTCGATCGCTTCCTCATGCGGCTGCGCATCGGCTACCCCCAGCGCGAAGCCGAGAAACACATTCTTACCGGCCATCGCGGCGGCGAGCCGGTCGAGCATTTGCACGCCGTCTTGTCCGCCGAGCAAGTGGTGACGTTGCAGCATCAGGTCCGGCAAGTGCGCGTCGAGGAGACGCTGGCGGATTATTTGCTGGACCTCATCGCGGCAACGCGCTATCATCCGGATATATACCTCGGCGGCAGCACGCGGGCGGCCCTGGCCCTGTATCGCGCCGCTCAGGGGCTGGCATTGATCGAGGGACGCGATTACATCGTCCCGGACGACCTCAAGCGATTGGCCGTGCCCGTCCTCGCCCATCGCATCCTGCCGCGCACGCCCCGCCAGGACGCTTCCGGCAACGCCGCCGAGGAGATTGTCCGCGACATCCTTGTCCAGACGCCGATTCCTTCCTGATCGATAAGTGAGGAAGGTGACACTCATGCCGGATCGCCTCAAGCGTTTCTTATCATTCTTCCTGCTGCCCACGACCTGGTTTCGGTTGGCGGTACTGGTGATGCTGGGCGTCGGCATTTTTCGACATGCCAATCTGCTGCTGCTCCTAGGCGATGTGCTCTTGGTGATGCTGTTGTTGAATCTGTTGGCGGCGAAATGGAGCATACACGGTCTAAGAGTGCGGCGACGCCTCGATGATTGGTTGTTCGCGCGCACGCCCTGCCCCGTGGAAGTGCAGGTAAGCAATCCCAATGGGCGCGCCCGGCTGGGATTGCGAATTGAGGAGGAGGGGACGGACCAGGGCGCAGCGTGGTCGATCGATCGGCTTCCCGCGCGGGACAGCGTGAGCTGGCGCAGGCAGGTTATCCTGCCGCGCCGGGGACGGCACACGTGGAGAGCGCTGCGAGTGAGCAGCGGCTATCCGTTCGGCCTGGTCGAGCGGCGTCGCCTGCTGGCATTTGAGGAAGACGCGATCGTGCTTCCTTGCCTGGGCTGGCTGCATCGCGGCCGATTCTTGCGCTATTTGCGCGACCTGTCGGCCCAGCCGCAGCGCGTCCACCTCCGCCGGAAGCCACAACCGCACCCGGCGGCGCAGGCCGAGTTTCATGGACTGCGCTCGTATCGTAGCGGAGACAGTCCGCGACTGATCCACTGGCGCACGTCGGCGCGGCGCGGCGAGCTGATGGTCCGCGAGTTCGAGGACGAACCGAGCGATAATCTCCTCGTTGTCCTCGATCCGACGCTGCCGGCCGAGTCGGATTACTGCGGCGTACCGCTGCGCGACCAGTTCGAAGAGGTCGTCAGCTTGACGGCCTCTCTGTGCTGGGAATGGTGCCGGCGTCGCGGCGATCGCTTGGTGCTGGCCACAGGGACCGCGAAGGCCGACGTGCTGGATGGTTTAACCGGACCGGCCCACGCGCGGCGGATCCTGGAGTGTCTGGCGCTACTGGAATGCGGCATGGGTCCAGCCGATCCGGCCGTCATCGCGCGCTTGCAAGAGCGACGCTTGCCATCGGCCCTTGTCGTGGTCGTGGCGCTTGGCCGCAGTACTCTGGCTGAACCGCTGCGACACGCCCTGGGAAGGCGCGTCCACTGCCTCGACGCCACACGAACGGACCGCTTTGATTTTTATACACCCGGTTAGGTGGTTAGGTGGTTGAGTGGTTGGGTGGTTAAAAACCTAATCATTCAGCCACCCAACCACCCAACCACCTAACCACCTAACCACCTATGTCCCTCGAACACTGGTATCGCCTACTGGGCTATCTGACGCTGGGGTTATCGTGCGCCGCCTTGGTGCTCGCCGAGGCTCCGTTCTTGCCCGACTTGCAGTTCTGTCTCGCTCCCGTTTTGGCGCTGTTGCTCTTGGGCTGGTGGTTCGAGGGACGCTGGAGCCTTCCCAACCGCGGGGCCGATCTTCTCGGTCTCCTCATCGTCATCGCCGGCACGATCTGGGTGTTGACGCATCAACAGCGAACCGATGAAGATTTCGTACTGGCGCAGCTGCCCTTACAAGTCGCCATGCTTCCGTACATGGGACCGTTGTTGATGGCGGCGCTGCTGGTCAAGGTTTTTCGCCGGCACGACCCCAACCATTTCTGGCATGTCCAAGGAATGGCGCTTACGCAGATCGCATTGGGCTGCATGCTTGACGGCGGCCCGGCCTTCGGCGCCGCCATGGCCGTCTACCTGGCCTGCGCCGTCGCCTGCCTGGCCTTGCACTATCGGCTCTCCACCTGCAACGTGAAAAGTCAGGAGTGGGGAGTGAGGAGTGAGGAGAACAAAAACATTCGTCACTCCTCACTCGCTGGTTGGTGGCTGCTCTCCTTCACGCCGCGCTGGACGCTATCGATCGCCGTGCCGGCGCTCTTGCTCTTTTTGCTCACGCCGCGCCATGATGATTGGGCATGGGAACCGCTAAACAGCTTTCGCTCCGGCTCCAACCGCATTCATGTGCAGGGCGGCAGCGGAGACATGAACCTCAATAACACCGGCCGGCTCGAATTGGATAACGAGGTTGCCCTGCAAGTCGAAGCCGTCGATGCGGCGGGCCGGCCCAAGCTGGACCTACCCATCGACCAACGCTGGCGCAGCACCGTACTCGATTGGTACCAACACGGCACCTGGACCATGCTGGATCCTCTGCCGACGAATTTGCCGCCCATTCAGCAGAGCGAATTGCCCGATTTCGGTCCCGATCGATTTTACCTGACTTTCACGGTCCAGCCGCGGCGGGCCGGCGGATTGGTTCTTGCCGAGCCGATCGCCTTCGGGCGTTCCGACACTCGCTTGCCTGTCCTCGCCCTCGGCGACCAGGAGGGGCAGCGCCTCTTCGTCGAGCTAGCCAGCACCCTGCTTCCGCTCGAATTCAGCGACAAGCGGCGGGAATATCACTATCAGCAGGTCGTTCCGGTGCTCCGCGATCCGACCCGAATCCGCGCAATCGCACCGCACAATATCGGAGATATAACCCATCTGGTGCACTTGCCGCCGGAAATTGAGACTACTTTGCAATCCTGGACGGTGGCCCTACTCCGCCGACTGGCAAACGATCCGCGTTACCAGCTGCCCGGAGGTGTTCGCGCCACCCTGGCGAGCAAGTCCAATGCCTTAAGGATCAATTATCTCGATCACGAAGCGACGGGCCGCCTTCTAGCCGACTATCTGGCCCATTCCGGCGACTACACTTACTCGCTGAACATCACCCGGCGCGATCGATCGCTGGATCCCATTGTGGACTTCCTGATCAACGTCAAGAAGGGGCATTGCGAGCGTTATGCCGCGGCCCTGGCCTCGATGCTTCGCTCCATGGGCATTCCCGCGCGAATTGTCAAGGGTTTCCGCGGCTGGAGCAGTAAGGGCAACGGCATTTATGAGGTGCGCCATCATCATGCCCACGCCTGGGTTGAAATTCTGGTTGTACGCAGCAGACGCCCTGGCCCGTGGTTCCTTCAGCGCAACCAGGGGCCTTCTTTCGATTGGGTGACACTGGACCCAACACCGGCGGAGTCAACAGCGGACACAAATAACTCTTCGCAGATCGATTTATGGGACGAAGTGAAACAGCTCTCTCGACAAGGGTGGCGCTCCCTGATCATCGATTACAACAGCGACGACCAGGCCGACCTGTTGGACACGGTGACAACCGGCAGGCTTCGCCCGATCCTGCTAAGATTGGGCCTCGCCGCTTTGTCGATCGGGGCGGCCGTTGGCGCGTGGCTGCTCTTTCGTCGCCTGCGACATCGCCGCCTGACAACCGCCATACACGGCAACGGCCCGGACGCGGCGTTTTATCCGCGTTTGGTGCGAATCCTGGCCCGCTATGTCTCCTTGCGGCCTCAGCTCGGGCAAACGCCGCGCGAATACGGTGAGGCCGCGCGTGATGTTCTTCACGCGCGGCCCGCTTTCGCCGCGCTGGCGGATTGGCCGATTCGCGTGGTCCATTTCTTCTACCGATCGCGTTACGGCGGCCGGCCGCTGCGTGAAGAAGAACGCCGGACGCTCGATAGCGAATTCGAGCGCTTCGCCGAGGCGCTGCGACACCCGCAAGCGTAACGACGGGCAAGTCGCCTATCGTTACGCTCGTGGCTCAGCTCCGGACGCCGGCTGGTTCGACCGCGCGCTCTTTACGGATGGTTCTTCTCCCATCGTGACCGATATTCGCCGTTGTGACTTTCGCCAGCTTCTCGGGCACCTGTTTGATGTCCTCGATGCCGGCGTTGGTAGCGCCTTCGATCATCAATGCCAGGCCCGCCGTGCCGAGGACGCAGGCGGTCGGCGCCGAGCGCGTCAATCCGCTGAGAAACAGCCCGCCGCCGATCAGCCCCAGCATAGCGCGTCCGGTCGGCGACCACCCGCCGCGCAACGGATTGCCGCGCAGCGCGTTTTTGCCGCCGATAAGAGTGGACAAATCGCCCGCCGCCAGACCGTGCATACGGTTCCGCGCATCGCGGACTACCATGTCGCGCGTATGCTGAATCTGGTGAAATGCACGGACCATCTTATCGCGGATGCGAGCACGGCGCGACCGTCCTCTCTTGGGATCGAGGAAATACATCACCCCCGCTCCCAGTCCTGCTCCGGTCAATAAGGCAATGGTTCGGTTCATGGCATGCTCCTTTCGGGCAACAAGTCATCTGGTGTCCGTATTCCGTTGCCTTAGGGAGATTTTGTGCAAATGCCGCGCCTTGCGGCAGATGTCGGTCCCAATCCAATTCGGTGCTGGATGTACACGCCGATGCCAACGATTCTTCCCTGAACGAACCGAAAAGGTTAGACTACACATCATCAAACCGACGTGTCGGTCGGTTGCCCCGGTTTTGTCACGGATGTCATCATGGCTCCGCGCCTGTTCCGCTGCGCTATCGAAGAGATTGCGGACTGGCATACTCACTTGTACGTCGAGCCGTACATAGTCGCTTTCGTTGCCGTGGCGGGGCAATACTCGGCCTCGCCCGCGCTATTCGATGTCGAGTGCGGCAACATTGCATCGCGCTGGCTCGGCAATGCCACCGAATGCCGGCTGCAAGTCTCCTGGCCGGACGAGACAGCTGAGAAAGCGGTGCGGCTACGGGCGACGATGCAGGCCGGGCCGCTCGTGGAACTTGCCGCGGTCGCGCTGGCGCTCATTCTCGGCAATCGTGTCGTGCCACTCGGGCAGCTTCTGGTGACCGACCACGGAAGTCGCGCGGACTACCGGGCCAGAAAACGGAAAGCGGTGCTGGAAGTCAGCGGCACTGAGGTTCTTGCTGAGCTGGGACGACGACATCGGGAGAAAATGGAGCAGGCACGCAGCAATCCGTTCGGCTGGCAGGCTTACGTGGTAGTCTGCGCCTTCTCATCGGACGGACATCGCACTCGCTTCACACGACATCCATTCGAGGAGGCCGAGCATGGCGAAAACGAAAGCTAAGCGAACCGTTCCCTTGGTCCAGAAATTGATGGCCGAATCGTCGTTCGTTCTGTCCAAAGCCCAGGCTTTTCAGACGATGGGGATGGGGGAGACAGCGCAAACGCTGTGGCAGTCCGCGGCTTCGTTGCAAGAGCGGATCGCGCCCTTGCTCGACGCGGACGGCGAGCCCTTGGAGGCCGCGGTCTACCGGATGAGCGCCGCATCTTGCTACGAAAAGGCCGGCGATCCCAGCCGCGCCGTGAACCTTTATCACGCCGCCCTTGCCGGACCATTGCGAGAAGGGACGCGCGCGGAAGTCGAAGGGATGCTGGCTGCGTGCCTGGAGCAAATGAAGGCGAATTCCTAAGGGCGAAAGGTTCTTCGAGCCTTATCGCTCTCATAATCTCTCACCAAATCCCCAGGCAGCACCCCACGCCACCGCCGCCGGTTAACGGAATCGCTCGCCGCGCGAACGGCAACTGCAAATACTCGCCGCGATCGTACACCACACGCCCCTCGATTAGTGTGTGCGTTACGTGCGTCGCATGCTCGAAGGGATCGCCGTCAAACAGCACCAGATCGGCAACTTTGCCTTGCTCGATACTGCCGCGTTGTTCATCGAGGCCAAGGAGGTGCGCAGCGTCGAGGGTGATCGCGCGGAGTGCTCGGTCGTAGCCGAGACCGTTGACCATCGCCATTGCCGCTTCGTGTCGCAGCACGCGCGTTTTGGGAACGTATGCCTCGAAACCAGTGCCGATGGCCAGCGGGATCTTGTGATCGGCGAGCACCGCCGCGTTGCAGAGATGGCTGTGATAAGTCTCCATCGAACCAGGCCGCTGCATGGTCGGATGTACCACCACCGGCACTTTCGCCGCGGCCAGGCGATCCGCGATTAGATAGCCCTCCGTGGCCAGGTCCAGCCGCGGCGATAGCTTGAACTCCTTCGCCACACGGAGGGCGGTACACAGGTCGTCAGCTCGGTGGGCCGCGAAGATGACCGGCACCCTACCGTCCAGCGCCAGGCCGAGCGCTTCTAATTTGGGATTATAGGGAGGGCGTTTATCCTCGCTCTTGGCGGCGGCGGATTTGCGGGCGTGATTCTGGGCCTGCGCCAGCGCCGTGCGCAAGAGGGCGGCCGTGCCCATGCGCGTCGTCGGCTGGCGGTTCGTGTACGACGACTTTGGGGCTTCGCCGAGGTTGACGAGCAGGCCGGCCGGGAAGCGCAGCGTCATGCTCTCGGCTGTGCGGCCCGATGTGCGGAAGATGCCCGTCTGTCCGGCGATGACATTGGCGCGTCCGGGCACCGCGTGAACCACCGTGACGCCTTCGCGGCACAGAAACTCCAATAATGGCTCGCGCGGATTGAAGCTGTCCATTACGCGCAAATCCGCCTGATTGGGATCGCTCATCTCGTCCTGGTCCTGATCGGCCGCGACGTTGGCCGCGCCCGATATACCGACCACGGTATGGGCATCGATCAAGCCGGGCGTGACCACCGCCGCCGTCAGAACCGGCCACCCGTCAGGAACTTTCACGTCAAACGCCGAGCCGAGCGCCTTGATCTTGCCGTTTTCGACAAGGATGACGCCATTGGAGATGCTTTTTGTCGCTACCGGATCGATGCGTCCAGCCAAAATGGCGAACGACGCCGCGTTTTCGCGCCACGGTTTGTGTTCGAGGCGACGCAGCGGTGTTTCCACGGCGGCGAGCGGCTTGACCGGCGGCGGCCACTTCGGCAGCCGATCGTGTTCTTGCAGGGCGAAGCCGCCCGCCTGATACGACCAATCGCCCTGCTTGCTGTGATCGAAAACGCATTTGCCGTCGATGTACGTTTGCAGCACATGCGTGTAAACGCTGAAAGGCGAACCGGACAGCACCACGAAATCGGCGTCCTTGCCCTTTTCGAGCGAGCCAAGACGATCATCGAGGTGGAGCATCTGAGCGCCGTGCAGCGTCAAGGCGCGGAGGGCGGCATCTTCGGACATGCCGCCGCGCACGGCGATGGCTCCAGTACGCAGGAAAAAGCGCGATTCGGTGATCGAGTCATCGGTGTTAATGGCCACCTTGACGCCGGCCTTATCGAGAATGGAGGCGTTTTCTTCGAGCAGGCCGGCCACTTCGAGCTTGCCGCCGGGGCTGTCCACCAACGTTAACGATACCGGGATTTTTTCGCGCACCAATTCCTCGGCAATACGATAGCCCTCGGTGCAATGCTGCAACACCAACTCGAAGTTAAACTCCTTGGACAGCCGAATCGCCGTCATGAGATCATCGGCGCGATGGCTGTGGAAGTGGACGGTGCGCTTGCGGTCCAACACTTCGACGAGCGGTTCCAGAGCCAAATCGACTTCCGGCTGGGGCACATCTTTGCCATCGGCCTTGGCCTGGCGATAGCGCTGCCAGGCGCGTCGATAGTCGCGAGCCTTGGTGAACTGCTCGCGCTGCAAGGCCGCAATCTTCATGCGCGTGGCCGGGGCCATCTTCCGCGCCTGATAGTTCCACGATTTCGGGTTTTCTCCATTTGCCATCTTCAAGCCACCAAGCACCGTGGCCGGCACGACGCGCATCTCTTCGATCGTTCGGCCGCGCATTTTGACGTAGACGGTCTGTCCGCCGATGACGTTGGCCGAGCCGGGCATGATGTTGGCGGTGGTCACGCCGCCGGCGACGGCCATGCGAATGCCGGGATCGTCCGGCTGAATGGCATCCAGAGCCCGCAGTGCCGATTGGACCGGGCCGCTGCCCTCGTTGCCGTCGTTGTTCGCCGGCACATGCGGCTTGGGCCAGATGCCGATATGTGAATGCGTGTCTACCAGACCGGGGATAACCGTCTTGCCGCTCAGGTCGATGATTTTGACGCCTTCGGGTATGGGCGTGTTCGCTTGGGCGCCGATGGCGATGATCTTGTCCTTGCGAACGATCAGCACGCCTTTGTCGATCGGAGCACCGGCCGCCGTCAGAATGCGCGCGCCGCGATAGGCAATCGTGTCTTCCGCCGGCGCGGCGCCGACGGGGATGAGGATAAGAATCAGGGGCAGGGATAAGGCGACAGCATACGGGCCGAACGCGCGCATGGGGAATCTCCGCAAAAAGGAGGAAACGGGGACATGCGGATCAGAATAAAGGATCATCGGACAAAAAGCCAGCAGGCAAGCAATCCACACTTTTTCCTTGACGTAGTGTCACCATGCCGGGACCATGAAGATGAATGATCACCCCCGATCGTGGGAGCATGCCATGGATCCATTTTTTCTCCCTCTGCCTGTACTGTATCCCTACCCGCCGGAGAGTAGCGACACGCTTGCACAACTAGAACAATATCTAGATGTTGCGTTGTGCTTACTCCGAAAGACAGTCGAGCGCCTGCAAACTGCCCTGGGACCGGAGGCGTTGGGGCCAGAGCTGAGCCGCTTCCTGGTCGGCAACGACCCCATCGAACAAAGCATGGCCAGCTCGCGGCTCGACGTGCTCGTCAAGCAGAAAAAAGAGAGGGAAGCCGTGAAACTGATTCACGATCAATTCGGCGTAACCTGGGACCAGGCTTTTAGAGTGTATTCCGCTTGGTCGTGGTGGGATCGTGGGCGGAAGCTGCGGTGCCTTCAAGCCGTCGAACTTCGTAGACTGTTCGCCTCATTCAACGACTCAATCCAGGAGCAATCGACCGATGGCAAACATCGAAAAAGCCCTACAAATCGCTGCGAAAGCGCATGAAGGGCAGACCGACAAGGACGGCCAGCCGTACATCCTGCACCCGCTGCGCGTCATGCAGCGCGTCGAAGGTATGGAGGCGCAAATCGTCGCGATCCTGCACGATGTTGTTGAAGACACAAAGGTGACGCTGGAGGATTTGCGCGATGCGGGATTCGGCGGGGCGATCCTTGCCGGTGTTCGCTGTGTCACGCATGGGAAAAACGAATCTTACGCCGATTACTTGGTTCGTTGCAAAGCCAACCCCCTGGGCCGGCAGGTGAAACTCGCAGACCTGGAGGACAATTCGCGGCCCGCACGGGTTCTGCTGCGACCAACCCGGTTGGAGGGCGATCTCGCCCGACTGCGCAAATATGTTCTTGCGTACAAATTCTTGATTGATCGGCTGAGCGAGGCAGAGTATCGAAAGCTTATGGCGGACGTGGAATGAACTGGCACCGGCCCCAGTTCACTTCCAACTGCCAGCACGGCTCTGAAACCGCCCCTTAAGGCGATGCCGGCGAAAGATCAATTCGGGTAACTGCTGTCTTGTGTGAGAACCACATGGTCGGGAAATAGATCAGGAACAGCTGTATCCCACGAGAGCGTGACCACGTGACCGTCCAGGTAGAGATAGTTGGCAACGGTGGTGTGACGTTTGTAGGCGATCCACGGCTGGATGTTCGTCGTTCCCAGCCAGATGTCGAAGTCGTCCTGCTTTGGGTCGCATCCGGCAGCCGTAAGTCCACCGGCGTTGCGTTCCACATAGGCGATGAAGTTGGACGTTCCTGGCTCGTTGATGAAGCGTAACAAGTTCCATCGCCCATAGCGGCGCGTCTTGTGGCTCAATTGCGAGTTCAACAGGTAGCTGGTGCGGTTCCATACGCCGTCGCCGTTCGGGGCAGGTTGGCGGATCGAGAGATCGGTTGGGCAGCGGTACATGACATCACTGTTGACGATGATGCCCTGTTTGGACAGGCTGTCGTCCTCCTTCGAATCGCTCATGAAGGGCATGAGCTTGTCCTCCCAATAAATCTCCGCGAAGGAGTCGCCGGCCCCCGCCTGGGAAAGCACATCCGCGTCGAAGGGATGATGCAGGAAAAATTGACCGTTATTAACGTCGTAATACTGCAGGGTGGCCAAGCCAATCTGTTTGAGGTTGTTCTGGCACTTCATTCGATTGGCGGCCTCCCTCACCTTCTGGACAGCAGGCAGGAGCAGACCGATTAGCACAGCGATGATGCCGATGACGACGAGCAGCTCAATCAAAGTAAAGCCCAAGCGGTGCGAGCGGCTACGCATGGCAATCCTTTCCGGTTCAAAACCTCTTTGACCTCGGCCGTTCATACGATTCTAAAAAGAGTAATACTCGCCAGTCCCGTCAACGGCAAGGGTGACTATCTCTCGCCAGTCCACATTGCCCGCCAACGGAAGCTACTGGGGCAGGAGCCGAACCACAAACTGAACGCGAAAGGCAACCGGTATCACATAGAATGACTCGAAGGATGCGTGATAACAAACGATAGGTCCGGCAAGCTGCGAAACGATTCCGAGGGACGTGTTGTGATTTCTGTCGTCATTCCGGTGTTCAACGAGCGCGACAGCTTGACGGCGCTGTACGCGGAGATTGCCGGGGTGGCGCGGGCGGAACAGCTTGATTTGGAAGTTCTGTTCGTGGACGACGGCAGCACGGACGGCTCATGGCAGTGCATCGCGGAATTGGCACGCGAACACACGGAAGTTCACGGCATTCGCTTTCGCCGCAATTTCGGCAAGGCGGCGGCGCTGTCGGCCGGCTTTTACGCGGCCCGCGGCGACATCATCTTTACCCTCGACGCCGATTTGCAAGACGATCCCGCCGAGATTCCGCGTTTCCTCGCCCTCTTGAACGAAAACAAATCCGGGCAGAAACTCGATATCATCAGCGGTTGGAAGCGTGTGCGGCGCGATCCCTGGCACAAGGTCTGGCCCAGTCGTGTTTTCAACTGGATGGTCAGCTTCCTGACAGGGGTTCGCCTGCACGACCACAACTGCGGCATGAAATGCTATCGCGCGGAAGTGTTCCGCGAGGTGCGGCTGTACGGCGAGCTGCACCGCTTCATCCCCGTGTTGGCGGCGGCGCGCGGCTTTCGCGTCGGTGAAATGGAGATCAACCATCGCCCGCGTCGCTTCGGCCGTTCCAAGTACGGTGTCCGTCGATTTGTAAAGGGATTTCTCGATCTGTTAACGGTCAAATTCCTAACGGGCTTCGGCCAACGGCCACAGCATTTGCTTGGCAGCCTTGGTCTTGTCAGCTTCCTGCTCGGCGGCCTTGGCCTGCTCTATCTGGCCATTACCTGGGTCATCCGCCTGTGGCATCCTGAAAAATACGAACCGCTGCACGAACGAGCATTGCTTTTCTACGCCCTCGGCGCTCTGCTGCTCGGCGCTCAGATGATGTCGATCGGCATCCTCGCGGAGCTGGTCACCGCTTATATGGGCCGCGATGAAGACAGCTACAGCATCGCGGAGAAAACACCGCCACGAAATCCATGAATACCTCCTTCTCGTTCCCACGCTCCGCGTGGGAATGCACATCTGGACGCTCTGCGTCCCGCGAGGAAAAAAGCCGCGACGCGGAGCGTCGCGTACGTGCGTTCCCACGCGGAGCGTGGGAACGAGGAGGCGTCTAATACATGAACGCTTCCTCCGATGCTGCTCTCCTCACGCGGCGATGGGTCTATATTCTGCTGATCGTCCTGGCAGCGGGGATGGCGGTCGGCCGGATTCTCTCCGTGGAACTGGTCTACGAGCCGAGCCTGTCCCAGAGTTGGCCGGATGATCCGGACCATCCGCGACGTGCCTGGCCGGCAACGGCGCCGCGCGCCATGCCGACGTTCAGCTCCAACGATCGCTCGCGCTGGGCCGCTGTGCGCGCGCTGGTGGATGAGGGAACGTGGGTCGTCGGCCGGCGCGACAAGCAGGTGGTTCTCGGCAGCGCTCCCGCCGCGCTGGCTGCCCGCGATCCACTGCAACTGACCGTGCTGCTTGAGGCCGGTTACGAGCAGCGCATTCGGAGCGACCGCGGCATCATCTTCGAGGACGGTTGGGGAAGTGTGGACAAGATGCTCAATCCCGCGACGCTCGAATTCTATTCGACCAAGCCTCCGCTGTTGACCTGCCTCGTTGCCGGTGAGTATTGGCTGCTGAATAAGCTGTTCGGTTGGTCGCTCAGCGGAACTTCGGATCATCGCTTCAGTATCGTCCGCGTCTGCTTGCTGACGTTCAATCTGTTGCCTTTCGTGGTCTCTCTCTGGCTGCTGACCCGGTTGGTGGAGCGCTTCGGCTCTACGGACTGGGGCCGGCTTTTCGTCGTGGCGGCGGCGTGTTTCGGAACGTTGATGACGCCGTTTCTTATCACGCTCAACAACCACACGCTGGCCACCTGCAGCCTCGTTGTGGCCGTGTATGCGGCGGTGCGCATTCAGTCAGATTCGCCGGAATCGTGGCGATGGTTTGTCATCGCCGGCTTCTTCGCGGGATTCACCGCGGCCAACGAACTGCCCGCGGCC
>Ga0070738_10002043_pt1 | contig 34068 bp, 37 predicted proteins | sample Coa_R2_2_FD_66446 | JGI IMG/M metagenome (GOLD analysis project Ga0070738, IMG submission 66446) | Surface soil microbial communities from Centralia Pennsylvania, which are recovering from an underground coalmine fire - Coalmine... | ecosystem: Environmental > Terrestrial > Soil > Unclassified ...
GCCGAGGCCAATGCCTCGGCAGAAAAACAATCGCGCCTCATTGCTTGACAGGGGACATAAGAGCAATCTCGACCCGCGCATGCATGAGTCCGTGGCGCGAGATTGCTTCGGGGGCTGCGCCCCCTCGCGATGACGGCTACTGGCTATTCGCCACTCGCCTCTAAACGACTGGCGACGCCCCACCGTCCACATTGATCGCCGTGCCAGTGACGAAGCCGCAGGCGTCCGACACCAGCAGGCACGCCATCGCGGCGAACTCCTCCGGCTTGCCCATGCGGCCGAGCGGAATGTTCTTGCTCGCGTTCTTTTTGTAGTCGTCGAGCGCGACGCCGGTGCGCTTGGCGCGTTGCACGTGCTGATCGCTCTCGATCAGGCCGACCAGCATGGCATTCACGAGAATGTTGTGCGGCGCGCCCTCGCCGGCCAGCGCCTTGGTGAGCGCCATGCCGGCCGCGCGCGAGATCGAGGTCGGCGCGCTCGCGGCCTTCGGCGCCTTGGCGCCGATGTTGAGCACGTTGATGATGCGGCCCCAGCGGCGCTCCTTGAGCTGCGGCCAGACCAGCCGGGTGAGGCGGATGGCGCCGAACAGCTTGAGGTCGAGATCCTCCTGCATGATCTCGTCGGTCAGCGCCTCGAACGAGCCGTTGCGCGAGGTGCCGGCATTGTTCACGACGATGTCGAGCTTGCCGAGTGCGCGCATCGCTTCGTCATAGGCGCGCTTGACGTCGTCCGCCTTCGACATGTCGGCCGTGACGCCGACGACCTTCGCCTGCACCTTGCCGCGGATGTCGGCAACGGCCGCATCGAGCGCCTCGCGCCCGCGCGCCACCAGGGCGACGTCCGCGCCCGAGCTTGCGAACTGCGTCGCCATGGCAAGTCCGAGCCCCTTGCTCGCGCCGGTGACGATGGCCGAGCGGCCGGAAAGTGAGATATCCATGGAAGCCCCAATGTAAGGTGGGCAACGTCGCCCGCGACGCTGCCCACGTGGCCGATGCCGATGAAAGATAGTTGTACCGTGCGCGTGGGCGCCGGCCAAGCGGGTCGATGTGCGCCCTGCCGGGCCACCCGACGAGCATTGCCACCTCGGTGCTTCAAGCTGGTCAATGACTGGACTACGCTGGCGACGGATCAGCGCGGATTGACCGATGCCCGGGATCGCTACCGAATTTCTTTTCGCGATTGCGCTCGACGTGCCTGTCCTCGCGCTCGGCGAGACGCCCTACGGCGGGCGACGCATTGCACGGTTTTCCGGCGGCAGCTTCGAAGGGCCAAAGCTGAGAGGCACCGTCCTGCCGGGCGGCGGCGGCTGGATGATCCTGCGGCGCGATGGCGTGCTCGACATCGAGGTGCGCATCGTGCTCGAGACCGACGACAAGCAGATGATCTACATGCACTGGAAGGGCTATCGCCACGGTCCGAAGGAGATCATCGAGCGTCTCAATCGCGGCGACCAGGTTGACCCTGCGAGCTATTACTTCCGCACCACGCCGTATTTCGAGACCGCCGCTCGAGAGTACGCGTGGCTCAATCGCATTTGCTCGATTGCCACCGGCTCGCGCGTCGGCGACCGCAGGGGATTCGACGTCTATCAAGTCCTATAATACGCGACCTAGTCGAGGCTGCGCGTGATCCACGAGCGCGGATCCTCACGCGGCTCGATCCCTGAGGACTGCAACAAGCGCCGCGCGTTCGCGTACCACGATCCGCCGGGAAAGACGCGACCCAATGTGGCGGCCGCCGATTGAGCTTCGTTGACGATGCCCAACGCCATGTAGGCCTCGACCAGGCGCCCCAGCGCTTCCTCGACCTGCGTCGCGGCAGGGTGCTGCCAGAGGACGATCTTGAGCCGGTTGATTGCCGCAACCGGGTCGTGTCGCGTCAGATGCCAGCGCGCCGCGATCATCTCGGTCTCGGCGCCCGGATCGAAGGCGCGCGGCGCCGACTGATCGATGGCCCGGAGCAAAGGCCCGTCGGGCGGCAGGTCACCTTGGGCATTCGTCACCAGCAATACCAGCGCCGCCGTTTGAGCAATCATCGTCCCCTCCCCGTGAGATCGAGGCGCCCCAGATCGCGCAAGGATCGCGGCGCCAGTAAGGCCAGATTGGGCGCGCTTGACCGGCCCTGCCGAGGCGCGCAGTCTCGCCCGAGCCTGGAGTAGGTCCCATGCCGGTCCGCATCATCGGAATGATCGGCGTCTCGCCGCCGAGCGGCGACGCGACCCTGCACGTGCTCGAGGGCGGCCTCTCGCCCGATTACGTGACCCGGTTCGCCCGCGCCCATGACGCGGCGGGCTTCGATCTGGCGCTGGTCGGCTACACCTCGTCATCGGCGGAGGGCTTCCTGGTCGCACTGCATGCGGCGGCGCGCACCGAGAAGCTCGGCTATCTCATCGCCCACCGCCCGGGCTTCGTCGCGCCGACCCTGATGGCGCGCAAGATCGCGACCTTCGATCATCTCACCGGTGGCCGGCTCGCGGTGCACATCATCACCGGCAAGACCGACGAGGAGCAGCACGGCGATGGCGACTTCACCCCCAAGGCGGAGCGCTACCGCCGCGCCGCCGAATATCTCCACCTGATGAAGCTCGCCTGGGTCAATACGAAGTCGTTCGATTTCGAGGGCGAGTTCTATCGCGTCAAAGGCGCCGACTCGGACGTGCGGCCGCTGCAGCAGCCGCACCCCCTGCTCTTCTTCGGCGGCGCCTCGCCGGGCGCGCTCGAGATGGGCGCGCGGTATTGCGACGTCTATGCGATCTATGCCGAGCCGCTCGCGACGACGCGCGAGCGCATGGCGGCGTTCCGAGCCCAGGCGGCGGCGTTCGGGCGCACCGTGGGATTCAATATGTCGGTGCGCCCGATCATCGCCGCGCGCGAGGACGAGGCCTGGGACAAGGCGAACCGCATCCTCGCTGGGATGACCGGCAAGAAAGGCTGGAGCCGGCAGGAGAATGCGGCCGGCCCGGTCGACAACGCGGGCAAGCGGCTGATGGGCTTTGCGCTCGAGCGCGACGTCCACGATGAGCGCCTGTGGATGGGCATCGCGCGCGCGACCGGTGCGCTCGGCAACACCTCGTGCCTCGTCGGGACGCCCGAGCAGGTCGCGGACGCGATGCTCGAATACTACACGCTCGGCGTCGACTCGTTCCTGATCCGTGGTTTCGATCCGTTCAACGACACGGTCGAGTTCGGTCGCGAGCTGATCCCGCGCCTCAAGGCCGGCGCCGCCGAGATCGACCGGCGGCGCGCCGCGGAATAATGCTACTTCTTGCCGTTGCCCGCAAACGCCGCCGTCAAGCCGAGGCCGATCATCACCACGCCGGTGACGTAACGCTCGAACCGCAATGGGCCCTGCTTGCGCTTGATCCAGTCGCCGGCGGCGCCCGCCACGAAGGCATAGCAGCTGTCGGTCACGAGGCCGATCGCGACGAACACGAGACCCAGGAAGGCGATCTGCGTCGCCACATGCCCGCGGCTCACATCGGCGAATTGCGGCAGAAAGGCGAGAAAAAAGAGCGCCGTCTTCGGATTGAGCAGGTTGACGATGAAGCCGTCGCGCACGAGCTCGAGATAGCTGCGGCGGGCCGCGCTGCCGCTCGCATCGGGGGCGGCGTCCGGGCCGAGGATGCGGCGCAGCCCGAGCCAGATCAGGTAGGCGGCGCCGAGATATTTCACCGCCGCGAAGGCGAGCGCCGAGGTCATCAGCAGCGCCGAGAGGCCGAGGCTCGCCGCGATCACGTGCACCATGGTGCCGCAATGAATCCCGAGATTGGAAACGAAGCCCGCAACCCGCCCCTGCGCGAGCGAGCGGGACACGATGTAGAGCACGGCCGGGCCGGGTATCAGCAGCAGCGCGAGCGCCGCAATGGCGAACAGGCCGATCGAGGCCGGCGGCGGGAGGACGATTTCCATGACGGGCACTCCGGATGCGACGGCCGTTCTACCGGCGGGGCGCCGCGAACGCCATGGCGTACTGCTCCGGCTTGAACCCGACCATCAGCTTGCCGCCGATCTCGAGCACCGGACGCTTGATGATGGAGGGCTGTGCCAACATGAGCGCGATCGCCTTCTTCTCGCCGAGCGCATCCTTGTCCTTCTCGGGCAGCGCGCGAAACGTGGTCCCGGCCCGGTTGAGCAAGGTCTCCCAGCCGACCGTCTTGGCCCAGCCTTCGAGGCGCGCGGGCTCGATCCCGGCGGCCTTGTAGTCGTGAAAGACGTACGCGACGCCGTGCTGGTCGAGCCAGGCGCGCGCCTTCTTCATGGTGTCGCAATTCTTGATGCCGTAGATGGTGACCGGTTTCATGCGGTCAGTCTCGGTGCTCCGTCGGGTCATGTCCATTCAAATGTCTGTTCAAATGTCCATTCAAATGTCCATTCAAAATATCCATTCAAATATCCATTCGGGCCGCCCGACTGCCGACAAAATTTTTCCGCCCTGTCGGGACGCGCCCGTCGCCGGCGTCCTTGCCGCAGAGCAACCCGAAAGGAGCGCCGATTCATGGCCATCACGAACATCACGCCGTTCCTCTGGTACGACACCCAGGCGGAGGATGCCGCCAAGTTCTACGTCTCGCTGTTCGCCAATTCGCGCATTACCCAGGTCGCGCGCTACGGCGAGGCCGGTCCGGGCCCGAAGGGCGGCGTGATGGTGGTTTATTTCGAGCTGGAAGGTCGTCCCATCATCGCGCTCAATGGTGGCCCGCACCACCGGCTGAGCGAAGCCTTCTCGCTCTACGTCGACTGTACCGAGCAGGCCGACATCGATCGGCTATGGGCGGCGCTCGGCGACGGCGGCAGCTATAATGTGTGCGGCTGGCTCAAGGACCGCTTCGGCTTGTCATGGCAAATCAATTATGCGGGGCTGCCCGATCTGTTGACCGGCGAGCCGGTCCGCGCCGCGCGCGTCTTCGCCGCGATGATGAAGATGGCCAAACCGGACATCCAGGCGCTCGAGGATGCGGCGGGTTGACCACCGAAATTGATGAGACGAGACCGCATGCTGACCGCGAGGACGCGCGAGGGCTACGAGCTTCCGGTGATCGACCTCACCGAGCCTCGCTTCGCCGTGCCTGCCGACCCGGCGGCGGCGCGCGCACTGTATGACGCCTTCGTCGCCGACGAGCGCAGCCGCCGGTTCATTCCGCAATTCATCATGCGCATGCTGCTGCGCCGGGCGGCGCGGCAGTCGCGCCTCGTGCGCGCCGTGTTCGCGCCGCAGGGCGGCTTCCTCGACGGGATCAGCACCTATGTGATGAAGCTCGGCCCCGACAATCTCGTACCGCCCTTCGACAGCCCGATGGACCGCCGCGTCGCCGGCTCGCCGCATGTCGGCCTGTTGCGATTGCGCATGCAGCAGGTCGCGCGGCTCCTCGCCGAAGGGCTGGTCGAGCACCTGCGCGCCGACGCAGGCGCACCGCTCGACCTCGTCAACATCGGCGGTGGTCCCGCGCTCGACAGCCTCAATGCGCTGATTCTGCTCGCGCGCGACCATTCCGAGCTGCTGGCGCGCCGCGTCAGCGTGCATGTGCTCGATTCCGATCCGGACGGGCCTTTCTTCGGCGGCAACGCGCTCAAGACATTGTCGGCGCCGGGCCAGCCGCTGCACGGCCGCGACATCGCGTGGCGGCTCGCGCCCTACGACTGGAACGCGACCGCGCCGCTCGCCGAGCTCGTCCACACGCTCACCTCCGCGGGTGCGATCGTGGCAGCGTCCTCCGAGGGCGCGTTGTTCGAGTATGGCGACGACGATGCGATCGTCGCCAACCTCGTCGCGCTGCGCGCCGGCGGCTCCGGCGTGCGCCTGGTCGCCGGCTCCGTCACGCGCCCCGACGAAGTGCGTCGGCGCATGATCGCGCAGACCGGCTTTCGCCTGGTGCCGCGCGGCCTCGCCGGATTGGCGCCGCTTGCGGCGCGCGCTGGCTTTCTGATCGAGCGGTCGGAGAACGCCTGGCTCAGCGATCAGGTGCTGCTGCGCCCGCACGCGGCGTGAACCTTGCCAAGCCACGCAACTGTTAATAGCATCGCCGTTGGCCACGCTCGACGCCGCTCGGCCATCTTATTTTTGAATGGCGGCGCCGTGACATCGCACAAAGGGGATTTCTATGGCGAAGCTGTTGTTCGATCACATCGTCGTGCTCATGCTCGAGAACCGGTCGTTCGATCACCTGTTCGGCTATCTGGGCATCGGCGACGGCCTGCAGAACGGACCCGGGGTCAATTACCTCAAGCCCGGCGACAAATCGACGACCGCCTTCACGACGCGCAAGGGCGGCGACTATACGGCGATCGGTCAGGGTCCGTCGCACAGCCTTAAAGAGGTCAATATGCAGCTATTCGGCGTGACCAAGCCGACGGCCGATGTCGCCGCAAAACCACCGGCGCTCGATGGGTTCGTCGCCTCGTTCAGGACCTCGCTCGCCTATGACCTCAAGCGCGCGCCCACGACCAGCGAGCTGCAGCAGGTGTTGAACTGTTTCGATCCGATTCAGCTTCCCGTGCTGTCGACCCTCGCCCAGAGCTTCGTGCTGTGCGACCGCTGGTTCGCCGACGTGCCCGGACCGACGATGCCCAACCGGGCCTTCGTCCACGCCGCGACCTCGCAGGGCTATACCTACAATGCGAACTGGAAGCCGAAATTCACCTGCAAGACGCTGTACGACCGTCTCAACGCGACGGCGAAATCGGCGACGCCGCGCACCTGGCGCAGCTACTCGCACGACCAGGACGACATCCTCGAGCTCTATCCCTATCTGGACAAGGATGAGACGAACCACGTCTTGTTCGAGAACAATTTCGTCAGCGATGTATCGGGCGACAAGCTCGCGACCTATTCGTTCATCACCCCGGCCTTCATAAAGGCGCCGGTCAACAGCATGCACGCGCCGGCCGATGTGCGGCCGGCCGAGAAGCTCGTCGCCGACGTCTACGGGGCGCTGCGCGCGCGGCCGGACGTATGGAAGAAGACGCTGCTGATCATCGTGTTCGACGAGCATGGCGGCTACTACGATCACGTGGCGCCGCCCGCGACGGTCTCGCCGGACGGCATTGCGGGGCGCATGGACGAGACCTTCCTCGTCCCGTTCGACTTCGAGCGCATCGGCCTGCGCGTCCCCGCGATCCTGGTCTCGCCCTGGTTCGAGCCCGGCGTCGACTCCACCGTCTACAGCCACGCGACCATTCCGGGCTCCGTCATCGACGCCTTCAAGCTGCCCGGCGGCTTCCTCACCAAGCGCGACGGCCAGTCGAACAAGCTGACCGCGCAATATCTGGTCGACGACGGCAAGCGCACCTGGCGCACGAATGTGCCCGACCTCTCGGTGCCGGTGCAGCCGAAGCCGCTCGACATGATGCAGCGCGAATTGCTCGACGGCTCGGTCCACCTCGATCCGCATCCGGCGGACCGCAACACGCTGCGCACCCGCGACATCCACGACCAGGAGCACGCGGCGCGATTTGTCCGCACGCAGAACGCCAAGCACCTCGAGCACTTCTTCGCCTCGAAGGGCGACCCGAAGGTCGCCGACAAGCTCTCGACCGAGGACACCATCGCGTCGCCCGACATCAGCCCGGCCCGCATCGCCGAGCTGCGCAAATCTGCGAAGCGTCCCAAGCGCGGCGTGCGCCCGTGACATGAGGATGCGGGATGGCCGGCCCCGCCAGGCCATCCCGCGCGACCGCCGCATTGATGCGCCGCGGCCGACATGTGAGGGGTCCGGTCGGGTCGTGGCCGAGTTCGCGCGACCTTCGACATTGGTAGACGACTGTTTTGATGCATCATTCGCGAAATCGGCGATTTTCGCGCGCGTCGACTTGTGCGCGATATCGGGCGCCGCCATCGTCGTCGACGTGCATGCGGGTGATCCTCGAGTTCTTCGCCCTCGGCACCGCAGTGCTGCCGCTCGACCAGGAAATCGCGTCGGAAAAGATCGCGGATCCCATGATGGTGCTGAGCATGAACGATGAGAGGATCACCGCGAGGTGGCGCAGGTGATCGGATGTGAGGCGGGCACCCTGCCAGCGCGCCTTCTTCCTTGAGGGGGAGAGAGGGCGTAAGAGCCGCGAACGCGGACGTCAGTCCTCCTCGCCCATGCCGCGAAACACCTCGGTGAGCTGCACGCTCATCGGCAGATTGAGCAGCTCGCCGGTCGGCGTATGCTGCAGGAACCAGCGCGCATAGGTGTCGGCCAAAGCGTGCCGGTGCGCCATCTCGGTGAGCGCCCGCGTCACGGCCGCCGCCATCTGCGGATCGTCGCGGCGGAACATGAGGCCGTAAGGCTCATAGGTGATGAAATCGCCCACCACCTGCATGGTGGCTTCCGCCTTCTTCTCGGCGATGAAGCCGTAGAGCAGCACGTCGTCGGTCGCGAACGCGTCGGCCTTGCCGCCGGCGAGCATCGTGTAGCTCTCGTCGTGGTCGCGCGCCGAAACGATGGTGATGCCGAGCTTGTACTTGTCGTTGAGGGCCTTCATCGCCGCCTCGTTGGTCGTGCCGGACGTCACGACCAACGTCTTCCCACGCAGATCGCGATAGGAGCGGATGCCGGCGCCGCGTTTCACCAGTAGCTTGGTGCCGGCCACGTAGACGATCGGCGAGAAGGCGACGCTCTTCTGCCGTTCGGTATTGCTGGTGGTCGAGCCGCATTCGAGGTCGGCCTTGCCGGATTTCACCGCATCGATGCGGGTGTCCGACGTCACCGGCACGTACGCGACGCGCAGCTCGGCGCCGTTGAGCTCGCGCGCGATCTCGTCGACCACGCCGTGGCAGAGATCGATCGAGTAGCCCATCGGCTCGGTCGCGCCCGGCCGCACGAACGAGAACGGGAACGACGCCTCGCGATAGCCGATCGTGATGACGCCGGTGTCGTGCACCTTCTTGAGCGTGCCGGTGAGCGTCTCCGGCGTGTTCGCCTCGGTCGCCGGCGGCGGCGCCGTGAGGTCGGCGCCGCCGTTGAGGTCCTCGGCTCGCGCGCCGAGGCCGACAAACGCGAGACCGCCCACGGCGACCGCAAATGCGAGCGCAATAGTCCTGTTCACACCACCCTCCCCTAATCTCGTCGATCGCCGCCCGAAGCCGGACGCGCGAACGCGTCCGGCAGGCCTCACGCGACGATCAGGCGACGACCGGCTTCGGCTCGATGACCGGCGCCGCCGCCGGCACCTGATCCGTCGCCGGGCCGAACTCGTGCTCGAACTTCGCCACCGCGGAGGCGGCGAGCGAGTTGCCGATCACGTTGGTGGCGCTGCGGCCCATGTCGAGGAACTGGTCGATGCCGAGAATCAGCAGCAACCCCGCCTCCGGGATGTTGAACTGCTTCAACGTCGCCAGGATCACGACGAGCGACGCGCGCGGCACGCCGGCGACGCCCTTCGACGTGAGCATCAGCACCGCCGCCATGGCGAGCTGCGTCGACCACGGCATGTCGATGCCATAGGCCTGGGCGATGAAGATGCTCGCGAAGGTGCAGTACGCCATGGTGCCGTCGAGGTTGAACGAGTAGCCGAGCGGCAGCACGAAGCTCGCGATCTTCTTCGATACCCCGAACCGCTCGAGCTGCTCGAGGATCTTCGGATAGCTCGCTTCCGAGCTCGCGGTCGAGAAGGCGAGCAGGAACGGCTCGTACATGCGCCGCACCAGCTCGGGCATGCGCCCGCCGATGACGATGAAGCCGACCGCGATCAGGATCACCCACAGCACCAGCAGCGTCAGGTAGAAGCCGCCGAGGAATTTGGCGAAGTTGAGCAGGATGCCGGGGCCCGACTTGGTGATGACCGAGGCTATCGAGGCGCACACCGCGATCGGCGCGAGCTTCATCACGTACCCGGTGATGACCAGCATCACGTGCGAGACGTTGTCGGCGAACTCGAGCAACGGGTGGCCGCGCTCGCCCAGCGCCACCAGCGCGACGCCGGCGAACAGCGAGAACACGACGATCTGCAGGATCTCGCCGTCGGCGAGCGACTTGAAGATCGAGGTCGGCACGATGTGCTCGACGAAGTTCTCGATGCTGAAGGCCGAGGTCGAGATGTTCGCCGTCGTCTGGTGCTGGTCGGCGATCTGGATGCCGACGCCCGGCGCCAGCAGGTTCACCATCACGAGGCCGAGCAGAAGCGAGACGATCGAGGCGCAGATGAACCAGCCCATGGTCTTTGCGCCGACCCGGCCGACCGTCGCGGCGTCGCCCATGTGGCCGATGCCGACGATCAGGGTCGAGAACACCAGCGGACCGATGATCATCTTGATCAGCCGCAGAAAGACGGTGCTGACCAGCGACATGTATTTGGCGATCTCGGCCGCGGTGCCCTTGTCGGGGAACGAATAGAAGGCCGCAAGGCCGAAGCAGACCCCGAGCACGAGGCCGATCATCACATAGACGAAGTTTCTATTCACGACGCCCTCCTGTCACTGTGACAGCGCCCGGCGCCCGGCTCGCCGCATGAACGCGCGTCACGATCCCGGCATGGAGTTTCCGGTCAATTTGACGCAGGTGTCAATGGCGAGGGGGGGAGGGAAACGACGAGCTTTAGTCTAAGCGAGCGTGCTTGACGTGGAGCCGCGTTATTGCACCGCCGCATTCCTGCCCAGCGCACGGCTCGATGGACCGCACGGCGCCACGGTCAGCTCTCGCGAAAACCCATGCGGAAGGCGCCCCAGTGTCGGCCGCGCACCCAGATCGGCGCCGACAGGTCCTTCATCAGGATGAAGTTCCCGCCGCCCATGTCCCGCCGGTACGTCTGCAGCAGGAAAGGCCTGGTGCTCGCGCCGACCTTCTTGACGGCACGATCGTTGAACAAGCGCCGATTGCGGCAGTTCGCGGCGTTCCACACCGGATCTTTGCCCTGTGGCTTGCGATAGTTCGGATTGTGCGTCGGCAGGTAGCCGCCCTTCGCCCAGGCGACGCAGAAGACGATGCGCGGGTCGAGGCTTTGCAGTGGGTCCTGGATCGGCGGCAGGATGCGGTCGGTGAATTCGACGTAATCCGTGAGGTACTGCTTCGGATCGGTACCGGGGATTTCGCGATAATTGTCGTCGAACAACTGCTCTGCCGTGATCTCGCGCCGCGCGATCGCGGCCTCGAAGACGTCCGAGATCTGCTTTGCGGCGCCGATCACCACGGCGATCAGCGGCGCGTCACGCGTCGCAGCGCCGCTGTCGGCGATCGATTGGATCAGCTTCTCCGAGGTGTCGAGCAGGCTTTCGACCCGATTGTCGGCGACCGCGAGGTCGCCCGACGACAGCTCGACGCCCCTGGCAAGGTCGGCGAGCTCGTTGATCAGCGCGTCGCAATGGCCGAGATTGGTGCCTGCCGCGCCCGCGATCGCGTCGACGCGTGCGCCCATCGTCGAGAAGTCGCGCTCGACGCGTCCCATCACGTCGCGGATGCGGTCGGCGCCCTCGCCCGCCTGCTTGGCCTGGCGCGCCGCCGAGCCGCTCTCGGCGATGAGCCGGCCGAGCTCGCCGTCGAGATTGCGCACCGTATCGCCGATCTGCAGCGTCGCGGTGCGTGTCGCCTCGGCGAGGCTCTTCACCTCGGCAGCGACCACCGCAAAGCCGCGGCCGGCCTCGCCGGCGCGCGCCGCCTCGATGGTGGCGTTGAGCGCCAGCAGATTCGTCTGCTTGGCGATAGCTTCGATCGCGCCCGACACCTTGGCGACCTCCGCCAGCACGGCGCTGACCGAGCCGAGCCGCTCCTCGATGCGGCTCACGGCGCCGATCAGGCCGGCCGTGCCTTCGGCCGCGCTCGCCACCGCGTCGCGCGCGCCACCGATCTCGGATATGACGCTCGACGTCGCGGTCTGCACCGTGCGCGCCACCTCGTCGATGTTGCGGTTGGACGCGACCATCGTATCGGCCGCTTTCCGCAGCGTGCCGAACTGAGCCGACTGACGTGATACGCGGCCCGCGACGTCGTGCAGGTTGCCGAGCACGTCGGCGAGATCGACGCCGAGCCGGCCGATGTCGTTGCTGATGTCGTCGAGCAGCCGCTCGCCGTCGCGGCGCGCGGGCGATGCTGCAGTGCGGTCATCGTTGGTCGGCGCAGCCGTCATGCCAGGTCGAGGGTTGCGTAGTGTGGCGTATTTTCCACCGACTGCGTGCGCCTCGCGGCCATGTAGTTGATGATTTTGTTGAGCTGCCTCTCGGGTTTACCGGTGAAAAGTGAAGAAGGCCTAAAAGCTGGCGAGCCCGCTACCACACGCCGCTACCTCGGGTCGCAACCGTCACGCCGCCTGATGGACCTGCGCGGTGCTCGCGCCTTCGAGACGCAGCAAGAACGCCTTGGCGTCGAGCCCGCCCGCAAAGCCTGTCAGCTTGCCGTTGGATCCGATCACGCGATGGCAAGGCGCGACGATCGAGATCGGGTTCTTGCCGTTGGCAGCACCCACCGCGCGCACCGCGCTCGGGCTGCCGATCTGGCGGGCGATCTGCGCGTAGGTGCGGGTCTCGCCGAACGGGATGGTGAGCAGCGCTTGCCAGACTTTCTTCTGGAACTCGGTGCCGAGAAAATCGAGTTTCAGATCGAAGGTCTTGCGACGACCGGAGAAATATTCGCCGAGCTGCCGTTCGGTCTCAACCAGGATCGGATGGTTTGCATCCTCATCACTGATCAAGAGCCGAATCAGAAGCCGGTTGTCATCCGGCCAGAGGATCGCCGCCAGCCCGTCCTTTGAACCGACGAGCCGCAAATTTCCGACCGGCGTAACGACGTACTTGCAGACGTAGGTCTTGTACCCGGCACTTCCTGCCCGAATCATCGCGAACCTCCTGTTCCTCCTCCATCATATAATGCAGCATCGCGCGCGAGATACCCAAACGAGCTGCCCTGAAGGGACGACATGACATTCCGCCAGATCACGCTCATCAGCCAAGACGTCTTCAGCGAGGGCGGCCGCGAGCTCACGACGCCATGCCGGCGCGTGGCGGCATGCGGCGTTCTGCACAATCCCTATGCTGGCCGGTCGGCGGCCGACGATGTTTCGGTCCTGGCCGAACGATCCCTCGCGGCGGGCGAGGTCCTGACCGCACGGGCGCTGGCGGCGCTCGCCCCGCTCACCCCGCGTGGGTACGGCAAATGCGCCCTCGTCGGCAGCGCGGGTGATCTCGAGCACGGCGCGGCCATGATCCATGTGCGGCTCGGCCTCGCCATGCGCCAGGGGGCCGGCGGCGGCCCCGCACTCATCCCCGGCAACGCCAAGGTCGGCGGCCCGGGCAGCGCGATCGACATCATCTTCGGCGGGCTCGATGACGGCTGGGACTATGACGCGATGGACACGATGACGGTCCAGATCCCCGACGCGCCGCGACCGGACGAGATCGTGCTCGCCGTCGCCTTCCTGGGCGGCACGCGGCCCAACGCCCGCATCAAGGGCGCCTCCCAGGCGCAGGTGGAAGAGCTCGTTCGGAAGATGCGCGATAAAGGATAGAATGGCCTCCTCATGGCCGGGCCTGTCCCGGCCATCCGCGTCTCGGCGGGGAAGAAAGACGTGGATGCCCGCATGGGCGTCGCATGGGCCTCGAATGGGGCCTCGCAGGGGCGGGCATGACGGGCATCTATTTTGAGGACACACGATGCTTCCACCCAAAGACAAGCTGACCATCTGCTTCGCGCACGTCGCTTATCAATTGCGCAACCGCTTCGTCGCCCTCGACACCGGCATCGCCAGCTTCGAGGTGCGCGACGCCGCCGCGCTCGAGCAACGCATCGGCGACGCCGACGTGCTGGTGGTCTCCGGCCTGTGGCGGAACGACCTGCTGGCGCGCGCGCCGCGGCTGCGCTTCATCCAATCGATCGGTGCCGGCACCGACCAGTTCTCGCGCGAGGCGCTGGCCCAGCATGGCGTGCGGCTCGCGAGCGCGCGCGGCGTCAACGCCAACGCCGTCGCCGAGCACGTGATCGCCTTGATCCTCGCGCTTGCCCGCAAGCTGCCGGAGGCGCGCGACAACCAGGTCAACCATCACTGGCGCGGCATGATCGGCGATCTCGCCCGCCGCGAGGACGAGCTCGGCGGCAAGACGCTGATCATCGTCGGCCTCGGCCAGATCGGCGGCCGGCTGGCGCAGCTCGCCAAGGCCTTCGACATGCAGGTGATCGGCATCCGCCGCGACCCGCGTGCCGGCGCCGGGCACGCCGATGCGGTGCACGGCATGTCGGAGCTCGAAGCCTTGCTGCCGCAGGCCGATTTCGTCGCCCTGACGTGCCCGCTCACGGCCGAGACCGAGAAGCTGATCGATGCCGCCGCGCTCGCCCGCCTGAAGCCCTCCGCCTATCTGGTCAACGCCGCGCGCGGCCGCGTCGTCGACGAGCCGGCGCTCGTCGCGGCTCTGGAGAGGCGGCAGATCAAGGGTGCGGCAATCGACGTCACCGTCGAGGAGCCATTGGGAACGGATTCCCCGCTGTGGGCCATGGAACACGTGTTGATTACGCCGCACACCGCCGGCGAGACCTGCCGTTATGAAGACAATGTGATCGCCATCATGCAGGAAAACCTGGCGCGGCTCTGGCGCGGCGAGACCGCGTTGCTCAATCAGGTCGTCTAGAAAATCACCGGCAAGAATCCGCAAGCCAAGCGCCATCAGCTCAGCGAGAGGCCCCCATGACCGGAACAAGCTACACCGCAATCGTCACGCTGCTCGCCATCGCCCTGTATTTCTTCCTGGCGACACGCGTCGCCGTCGCGCGCGTGAAATTCGGCATCAAACACCCGGCGATCACCGGCAACCCCGACTTCGAGCGCATCTTTCGCATCCACATGAACACGCTCGAATGGCTGCCGACCTTCCTGGTGCCACTGTGGCTCTGCGCCGTCTACTTGAGCGACATCGGCGCCGCGATCCTGGGGCTCGTCTGGATCGGTGGCCGCATCGTCTATTTCCTCGGATACCGGCAAGCGGTAGAGAAGCGTCTGCCCGGATTCTTCATCCAGTCGAGCGTGTGCTTTCTCTTGTTCATCGGCGCAGCCGCGGGCATCGGCATGCACCTCGTCCGCGGTTGACCGTCGGGACCGCATCTCCTCAAAAAAAGATAACGCGCCTGTCGGGACGCGGCGGGCCGATCCGTCCTTGGGCCATCGAAACCACACGAAGTGAGACATCGCCATGCGCCGGATCACCCTTTCCGCCTTCATCAGCCTCGACGGCGTCATGCAGGCGCCGGGCGGCCCACAAGAAGACACGTCCGGCGACTTCAAGCTCGGCGGCTGGACCTTTCCCCACTTCGACGGCGAGCTCGGCGGCGGCGCCATGGGCGAGATCTTCGCTCGCCCGTTCGATCTGCTGCTCGGCCGCAAGACCTACGACATTTTCGCCGGGTATTGGCCCAATGTCACCGATCCGAACAACCCGATCGCCACGCAGTTCAATCGCGTCGCCAAGTATGTCGCTTCGCGTTCGAATCCGCAGTTGACCTGGCACAACAGCCGGTGGCTCGGGCCGGACGTCGTCGCGGCGCTGAAGAAGCTGAAGGCCGAGGACGGTCCCGATCTTCTGGTGCAGGGGTCGAGCGACTTCCTGCAGACCTTGTGGCAGAGCGGCCTCGTCGACGAGTTCACCGTGCTGACGTTCCCGGTGATCCTCGGCGGCGGCAAGCGCCTGTTCGGTTCGGGCGCAACGCCGGTGGGGCTGAAGCTGATCGACGCCAAACCCTATCCGACCGGCGTAATCGTGGCGAAATATCGCCCCGACGGCGCGGTGAAGACGGGCAGCTTCGCCGGTTGAGACGGTTTTGGTGTCGGTCGGCCCAGCAAGATGCGATGGCCCCCGCAATAGCGCGAGGGCCATGACGCGGCCGAGCCGCCCCGGCTCCCGTCAGCAACGCGACACGTTCAGTCATCTGTACAAGTTGCGACTTCGATCGTCTTGCGAGCGCCGGCGGCGCTCGTGCGATCAAGCTGTAAAGCGGCCGCTCCCGATTCAAGTCGCCGCAATCGAAGTTGCCGGACCCTCTCATCGCCCCGCCCGGGCTCGGTCGCATCGGCCGGAAGCATCCGTCCCAGCACGCCCGCCTTGGTCCAGATCAGGTGGAAGGCGACGGCGCCGAGGTGCAGCGCGATCAGGCTGTAGATCGCCCACTGGCCCGCCAGGTGCAGTGAGGTGAACAGCTCGGCACGCGCGGCGTTCGCCCGCAGTATCGTCGGCGTTGGAACAAGGTCGAACAGCTCGACCTGATGCCCGCCATAGGCAGCGGTGAGGAAGCCGGTCACCGGCATCCACGCCAGCGCCAGGAAGAACACGGCGCTGGTCGCATGGGCAAGGCGGCGCTCCCATCGCGCCACTGCTGCCGGATAAGGCGGCGCTCCGTCGAAGCGTCGCCAGATGATCCTGCCGGCGGTGACGAGCAGCACGATCAGGCCGAGCGTCTCGTGCCAGGCGAACAAGGCGGCGCGGGACGGCGCATCGGTGGGCATGTTGGTCATCACCCAGGCGAGCGGCAGGATGGCGAACATGCACAAGGCGGTGACCCAGTGCAGCGCCTGATTGATCGAGGAGTATCGCCTCTGCATGGCGCGACCACCTCATTCGAACCAATAGTCCAGCGTCGCGTCGGACCCTTTGCCGAACTCGCCCTGGAAGCCGCCCTCCCCGCGCAGCCCGGCAAGCTCGCCCGTCCCCGATCCCGGAACGACGAACCACGTGGCCGTGATCCTGCCGTTCTCGACGGTCTCGTGCCCTTGCAGGATGAATGTGCCGCGGCGTCCGCCGAGCGTTCCGCGGAATCGCTGCAGGCTGACGAGGCTGGCCGATCGGTCATCGCGTCGCGCCTGCAGCGCGCGCACCGGCGAATCGCCGTTGATGTCGCCGCTGAATGTCTCGACCAGCCGCACCTCCATCAACGTGGGGCCCCCGTTCTGGTCGTACGGCTTGGCTTCTGAGTTCTCAACGCTGACCTTCGCCACGGCGTGCGTGCGCGTCGGCTGCGCGTGAGATGGCGTCGTGCTCATGTTCGTCTCCTTCGCCTGCAAGGCGCCGGTCGTAGGCGAGGCGCCAACACATAGAATCGTCAACAACGCTATGGTTCGGATGTGCATCGCAGGATCTCCACGTGTTTCGCGTTTCCGCCCGCGCTCGCCCGTATGACACCTGGGGCATGCACAACGTGACGCGAGAGATCGGTGGGACTCGTGCGGCCGCTACAAATCGAGCATGGTGAGGTCGAGCGCGCGCAGCCGCTCCGGGTCCGCGATCGTGTCGATCTCGACGATCTTGCGACCCACGATGGTGAAGCTCATCACCGAGAAGGGCACGCCGTGGCTCAGCACGACCACGCCAGCGGCGCCATTGACCAGCACGGGGCGGAAAGACTCGGCTGGTCGCGCGAATTGCAGCGCCCGCTGCGCGATCGCGGAGGCGCCAAGCAGCAGGGTCGTGACCTGCGGCCGCGCGGCGCCGCCGTCGGTGCGCAGGACGGCCTGCGGGTCGAGAAGCGAGACAAGGTCCTCGAAACGCCCGTCCCGTGCGGCGGCGAAGAAGGCGTCGACCACCTCGCGCTGGCGCGCCACGTCATGATCGCCCGGCGGCGGCGCCGTGCCGCGCACCCGGCGCCGGGCGCGGCTCGCAAGCTGCCGCGCCGCGGCGGGCGAACGTCCGACGAGGCGCCCGATCTCGTCGAAAGGCAGATCGAACATGTCATGCATGACGAACGCGAGGCGCTCGGCCGGCGCCAGGGTGTCGAGGACGACCAGCAGCGCGAGCCCGACCGAGTCCGCCAGGATGGCGTCCTGCTCCGGGTCCTCCGCGCGGGTGACAACGGGATCCGGCAGGTGGACGAGCGGCGCCTCGCGCGCCCTTACGCGACGGGCGCGCAACAGGTTCAGGCACACGCGCCCAACGATCGTCGTCAGCCATCCGTCAAGATTCTCGACCTCTCCGGCATCCGCCCGGCTGACACGCAGCCAGGCGTCCTGGACCGCTTCCTCGGCTTCCGCAAACGAGCCCAGCATGCGATAGGCGATCGCCTGCATATGCGGGCGCCGCTCGTCGAAACGCCGTGCCAACCAATTTCGTGCGTGCGCATCCATTCGGTCACCTTTCCGTATCTCGAGTAGTCAGACTCACTGACCCGCGAGACCGGACCGACGTGACAAGGAACCAAATCGGAACACATGCATGCGGGCCTTGGAACCGCGCGCAAGTTCCTCGTGATTGACGCTGCTAGCGTCTACCGGTTCCGAGGTCGTCCGAATGACCGGCCTTCAGGCGTGGCCACTGGACGATGGGTCGCCCGTCGGTCCGGTAAGTGTGCTCGCCTTCCGGCCATCGCGGCCAGCCGGCCGGCGAGTCCTCCCAGCTCTCTTGCCGGCCATAAACGGTCAGATCGAGGAGCCTGTAGCTGTTGTCCATCGCCTCGACGCCGCGCCGCGTCGTCCAGTACGTCTCGAACACGCGCGATCCTTGGCGCAGGTAGCAGATGATATGCATCATGCCGATGCGGCGGCCGACCAGCAGCGTCTCCAGTGAGGCCTTCGGGGCTGCGTACCACGGCATCTCCCAGCCCATGAAGTCGCGGTAGCGGGCGCTCTCCTCGTACGGACCCTGGCAGATCGTGGCGTAGGTCACGTCGCGCGAATGAATGAAGGAGAGCTCGCGAACCTGCGACGTATAAAAGCTGCACCCCTCGCACTGCTCCGGCGCCGGACGGCCGGCGAACCACATGAAATAGTAGGCGATGAGCATCCGGCGTCCCTCGAATGCATCCAGCAGGGCCACCGGTCCGCGCGCGCTGATGAGCGGCGTCGCGCCGTCCACCTCGACCATGGGAAGCCGCCGGCGCGCGGCCGCGATGGCATCACCCGCCCGCATGTGCGCCTTCTCGCGAACCCGCAAGGCGTCGAGCTCCGCCTGGAAGGTGGCCCGGTCGACGATCTTGGGCGCGCCAACCTGTGTTCCGCGTTCATGATTGGTCATGGTGCCTCTCCTGTCGTTTTCTCCAATAGACATAGCGATCACCGGCCGGACCGCGTGAGTGACAAGTGTGGCGGGATTCTTCTCTCCGTCGGACCACGCAGGGCGTAGCTGCGGCGCCCTGCCAGATCGGCTATCGTCGGGCACAACAGCCCGCACGACAGGAGGCAGTATTGACGGACAGGACATTCGACCGGCGCGACGCGCTCAAGCTGATGGCTGCCGCAGGCGCTGCAGGCATTCCGGCGGCCACGATGATCCCGAGCGCCGCGCGAGCGGCTGCCGCCGCGGCATACGATCCCAGCGGCAAATTCGATCTCGACGTCAGCGACGTCGAGTTTCGCCGCAACAGCAAGGGCCGCATGCTGATGGCGCGCATCTACCGGCCGAAAGGGCCCGGCCCCTTCCCGACGGTTCTCGATCTGCACGGCGGCGCCTGGAATCACAAGGATCGCCATGCCGAGGAGCCGATGGACCGCGCGCTCGCGGCCAGCGGCCTCCTGGTCGTCGCCATCGATATGACGCTCGCGCCCGAGGCGCCCTACCCGGCCTGCGTCCAGGATGCGAACTACGGCGTGCGCTGGCTCAAGCACAAGGCGGCGACGTGGGACGGCGACGTCAGCAGGCTCGGCGTCTATGGCTCCTCGAGCGGCGGCCATGTCGCGGAGCTGCTCGGGATGCGACCGAAGGACCCGCGCTACAACGCGATCCCGCTAACCGACGCGCCGAACATCGACGCCGCCGTCGCCTGGGTGGCGACGCGCTCGCCGATCAGCAACACCTTCGCGCGATATCAGAACGCCGTGAACCGGCACCGCGAGGGCATGATCAAGAACAACACCACGTTCTTCAACCCGTTCGAGACGATCCACGAAGCCAACCCGCAAGAGATCCTCGAGCGCGAGGAGAAGGTCACGCTGGTGCCCCTCCTCGTCATGCAAGGCGCGCTCGACGACAACGTGCTGCCGGAGGCGCAGGAGAAATTCGTCAAAACCTACAAGGCCGCCGGCGGCGATATCGAGTTTCACCTGTTCGCGAATTCCGAGCACGAATGGGTCGCCAAGGAAGGTCCGCAGACCGAAAAGGCGCGCGAGACCGTCAAGGCGTTCATCGCCCGCCGGCTCAAGGCGTGAGCGGACAAGCGCTGCCCGTCATCCGGTTTGAACCCGCGGAGGTGCGATGTCGCCCGTCGTTCGTGTCTCGATCTTGCGTTGCAAGCGCGAGGATTTCGCCACGCTACGCCAGATGATGATGGATTCCTTGGCGCCGCTCGAGCCGGGCATCAGCAAGATGCCCGGGTTCATCCGTTTTTACGCGGGCGCCGACGAGGAGACCTCGTCGCTCAACAACGTCAGCTTTTGGACGAGCCTGGAGCACGCCAAGCAGCTCGATGCATACCAGCCCATGCTCGACCTGGGACGGGAGTTCGTCGCCAAGGGCGCCACGTTCGAACGGCCGGTGATGAACTACACGACGCTGTGGGAATTCCCGCGCTAGGGCATTTTCCCGGTCACGATTCATCGACTCGGGGTCATGGCCGGGCTTGCCGCGGCCATCCCGCTTGCGCCCATTGTGCGTCCGGCCATTGTGCGTGCCCAAGCGGGAAGCCCGCGACTGGCGCGGGCACGAGGCAGAGCCAGCGGAAAGGGCTCTAAACTTGGACTTGTTCGGAGGCCGGGGCCGGCTCGCTGGATCATCGCTTCGGTTGCAGATAGCCCACGATCAGCCGCGTGACCTCGTCGATGAACATGCCTGCGCGCTCGCGCGAGAGGAGCTCGGGTCGCTGCAGGACTGCCGCATGCGTCAAGGCCTCGACCGCGGTGACACAGACGAAGGCGGCCAGATCATGATCATCGGCGCGATGCTCGTTGGCATGCGTCGCCAGATATGCGCGGACCGCTGCATGGATTTCACGATCGAGAGCCTTGATATTTTCGAGGCGTCCGACGCGCGGTACCTGCTCCTCGAGAATTCGGTGCAGCTGGGGCGCAACGCGGTGCGCTTCGATCATGGCGGCAATGAGCGCACGAGCGGCGGTTTCCACCGGCCATGATGCCATCCGGTCGAGCGCCTCGCGAACCTCGCCGGCCATCTCCCGCGTGTGACGGTCGACGACGGCGCTCACCAGCGCTTCCTTGCTCGGGAAGTACTGGTAGAGCGAGCCGATGCTGACCCCGGCAGTCATCGCGATCTTGTTCGTGCTGGCGCGATCGTAGCCTTCCTTGACCAGAATGCGAGCAGTCGCCTCGAGCAGCGCATCCACGGTCAGGCGCGAACGCGCCTGCGATGCCGATTTTCTCGGTTTGGTCGGCGGTTTTCTCGACCTGGTCGGCTTTCGCTGCGGCATCGGTCGCCTCGCGGGGAATGCGAGTAGACAATGTAAGCGATCGCTCACATTATTGTCCACATGACCGAGCACAGCGCACATCTTCCGCACGTCGTGTGGGTGGACGATACGCCGAGCCTGTGGAGCCGCCTCCTCGACGCACTGATACGAATGGTCGGCCGCAGGCGGCAGTGGGCCTCCGCCTCGGCGGTCCATGCGCGCCTGCGCAGATTGGCGCGGCGGCCGGCGTCGCATCGCCCGAGCGGAATGCGGCGCGGCGTCAAGGCGACTCTGCGCGCCGCCGAGGGCTGGCCGGTCTATCACGTCGAGCCGAGGGACGGCCGCGCCGCACACCGCCACGTCGTCTTCCTGCACGGCGGCGGCTACATCAATGAGATCGTCCGTACGCATTGGCGCTTCGTCGATTATCTGACGGCTCGGGCGCATGCGCACTGCGTCGTCCCGATCTATCCGCTCGCCCCGCGGGGCACGGCGGCGGATGTCGTGCCGGCCGCCGGACGACTGTTGCGGGAGGTGCTGGAGACGCTCGGCCCGGAGAATGTGACGGTCATCGGCAACTCCGCCGGCGCCGGCCTCGCCCTGGCGGCAACGCAATGGCTGCGCGACGGGGGATTTTCCCGGCCGAAGGGGCTGGTCCTGATTTCACCCGCGCTCGATGCAACGATGGACTACAGCGAGCAGGCGGCAATCGCGGCCAACGACGTGATGCAGGACATTCCCGGCCTTGCCGAGGCCATGCGCCTCTATGCGGGCGGTCTCGAGATTGCCCATCCGTTCGTCAGTCCGTTGAACGGCAATTTGCACGATTTGCCGGCGATGACGGTTTTCACCAGCACCTTCGATCTCTTCTATCCGGACAGCGTCGCACTGTCGCACAAGGCTGCCCGCGCCGGCGTGCCGATCGAGATGTACGTGCGCAGCGGACTTCCGCACAACTACGCCCTGCTGCCGACGCCGGAAGGCCGCGAGGCGCGCGACATCATCGCCCGCCTCGTCGCGGAGTAGCGGCAGGCGCGCGGGCCGCGGGTTCAGGCTACTCCTGCGCGTGATGACGCGGCCACTGCCGCACGGTGGCGTCTTGAAGTACGCTGGCCCTGCCGATATTCGGGATAGCCATGACGTCGACCATCTTCACCGGCATCATTCCGGCGCTGATGACGCCGTGCACCGCGCGGCGCGAACCGGACTTCGACGCACTTGTGCACAAAGGCAAGGAGCTCGTCGGCCTCGGCATGTCGGCGGTGGTCTATTGCGGCTCCATGGGCGACTGGCCGCTGCTCTCCGATGAGCAGCGCAAAGAAGGCGTCGAGCGGCTGGTGCAGGCGGGCCTGCCGGTCATCGTCGGCACCGGCGCGCAGAGCCCGATGCGCGCCGCCGCGTTCGCGGCGCATGCCGAGAAAGTCGGCGCCGCGGGGCTGATGATCATCCCGCGCGTGCTGTCGCGCGGCTCCTCGGCCGCGGCGCAGCGCGCCCATTTCGAGGCGGTGCTGGAAGCAGCCGACGGCTTGCCGTCGGTCATCTACAACAGTCATTATTATGGTTTCGAGACCCGGGCCGACCTCTTTTTCGAGCTGCGGCGCAAATACAAGAACCTCGTCGGCTTCAAGGAGTTCGGCGGCGCCGGGCCGTTGCGCTATGCCGCCGAGCATATCCGCGGGGCCGATCCCGACGTGATGCTGACGATCGGCGTCGACACGCAGGTGGTGCACGGCTACGTGAACTGCGGCGCCGTGGGCGCCATCACGGGGGTCGGCAATGCGCTCCCGCGGGAGGTGCTGCTGCTGGAAGCGCTGTGTCGGAAGGCCGTGGCCGGGGATGTAACCGCAAGGCGGCAGGCGGAGGAGCTCGAGCGCGCGCTCGGCATTCTGTCATCGTTCGACGAAGGGCCCGACCTCGTGCTGTTCTACAAGCACCTGATGGTGCTCGAAGGCAATCCCGAGTACGAGCTGCATTTCTGCCCGACCGACGCCTTGTCGGGGAGCCAAAAACGTTACGCCGAGGACCAGCTGAAGCTGTTCAAGTCCTGGTACAGCGACTGGTCGAAGACGGTTGGATAATGCAGATGCGGGTGATCGACAGCCACACCGAAGGCGAGCCGACACGGGTCATCGTCGACGGCGGCCCCCCGCTGGGCTCCGGCCCGCTGACCGAGCGCCGCCAGCGCTTCGCCGACGCGTTCGACCACTATCGCAGCCGCGCCGTGAACGAGCCGCGCGGCTATGATGCGATCGTCGGCGCGCTGCTGTGCGAGCCGTACGACAAGAGCTGCACCGCGGGCGTGATCTTCTTCAACAATGTCGGCTACATCGGCATGTGCGGCCACGGCACGATCGGGCTCGCGGTCACGCTGGCGCATATGGGGCGGATCGGGCCGGGCCAGCACCGGATCGAAACGCCGGTCGGGGCGGTCGGCGTCGCGCTCACATCGCGCAACGAAGCGACCATCGAGAACGTCGCCAGCTATCGCTTTCGCGAGAATGCGACCGTCGACGTGCCCGGCGTGGGCCGATTCTCGGGCGACGTGGCGTGGGGCGGCAACTGGTTCTTCTGCGCCCGCGAGGCGCCGGTTGCGCTCACGGTGGCCAACATCGGCGAGCTCACGCGTATCGCCGGGGCCCTCAAGGGCGAACTCCTGCGGCAAGGCATCACGGGCCGCGACGGCGCGCCGGTCGATCACATCGAATTTTATGGCCCGCCGACCCGGCCGGGCGCGCATAGCCGCAATTTCGTGCTCTGCCCCGGCGGCGCCTACGACCGCTCGCCCTGCGGCACCGGCACCAGCGCCAAGATCGCGTGCCTCGCCGCCGCCGGCGAGCTCGCGCCCGGCGAGCCCTGGGTGCAGGAGAGCATCATCGGCAGCCTGTTCACGGCGCGCTACCGGACCGGAGAAGCCGGCGCGATCATTCCGAGTATCACCGGCCGCGCCTACGTGACCGGCGAGGCGACGCTGCACCGCGACCCGGACGACCCTTTCGGCGACGGCTTGCACGCGACCTGAACGTAAGCGTGGCGCGCCATCTCCGCGCCAGATCGCTTCGGTTCCGCAATGGTCCTAACAAGTCGCGTGCGGCCCGTGCCATTCCATGCCGCCTGCATCATCCAACTTGACGGAAAAACTTATAACAGCATTTCGCCAAGCCGCCGTGATCGAGGCAAGCTTTGATCGCGGCATCTTTTGCTGCTTCGAAAGTACCTCCATGACCGATGCCGACGGCACCAGTTATAGGACACCACGATTTGACCGTGATATTCTTTGCATCGGCCTGGACGGTGGCAGCGAGCGAGAGTACCAATGCGATCAGCATAACGTGTCTCATAATTGACCCTCCCGAAAATAACATTGATGAAAAACTGCCCCCGAACGATCAGTATGTCAAATGTAGACTCCCATCTTTTCCACTTCCTCCTCCTCGGCGCCACCATCGCCGTAGCGGCGCCACCGGCTGGGGCTCAGCCGCGGAATGCCGGCTCGGTGCAGCGCGGGGGCGTTTCAATAACGGTGCACCATTTACACGATCGTTCTGTTTTTTGCATAGATGCCGACGCAACCCATAAGATATCCGCTGAATACGGTATTGAGTTCAGGGTTCCCAAAAAAGACATCCAACTGTGGTCCGAAAGATTTCCGAAGGTCGTGAACGGAGAGGGTCGGTATTTTTCTTTGCCTCTTCAAGTCGAGCTAATGGCCCGAGGCGACGTCATCGGTCGACACGTGACTGTCGAGCTCGGCGCCTGCTCATCTGAGGCGCTTTGCGACAACATCACATTTGACCTCGCGGTGCCCCGAGATGACGCGCGCGGCGAGCGGCAAGCAATGCGTTGCGACCATCAATGACTTTGCAGCGCCTACCTCATGCGGAGCCGCTTCAATCGTCACCTTCGATAGCGGCGCTGGATCAGGATATTTGCCGTCGCCGTCAGGGCCAGCGTTGCGCCCATGAGGATGAACGCGGCCGAGGCGCCGAACGGCCAGTTGTTGAGCTGGAATTGCCCATAGACCAGCGGGCCCATCATCTTGAACGTGGGCCCGCCCAGCAGCACCGGCGTCGCATAGGCGTTCATGCTCAATATCAGCGTCAGGATCGTGCCTGCCAGGATGCCGGGCAGCGCCATCGGCCAGAGCACGCGACGAAACATCGTCATCGGTCCGGCGCCGAGGCTGAAGGCCGCCTCCTCCAGGCTGCGATCGATCCCCTCGATCACGCTCTGCAGCGTCAGCACCATGTAGGACAGGTTGATGGTGACGATTCCGGCGACGACCGCGGTCTCGGTGTACATGATGGTCAGCGGTTGCGTGATGACGCCGAGCTGCATCAGCGTGACGTTGAGAAAGCCCTTGGAGCCGAACAGCACCATCCATCCGGCCGCGCGCACGGCATTGCCGACGAACAACGGCAACACCACCAGCATGATCAGCACGTTCTTGAACCGCGTCCGGGTGCGCGCCAGCACATAGGCGAGCGGCAGCCCCATCACCAGGCAGATGGCGGTGCAGAGAATCGCCACGCGCAGCGTCGTCCACAGCACGCCGGTGTAATAAGGGTCGGACACGAACTTCACGTAGTTCGCGAACGAGAACGCGTCCACCATCATGAGGCGCGGATCGAACTTGTTGAAGCTGTAGCGCAGCAGGATCGCGAGCGGCAGCAGCACGCCGGCGGCGACATACACGGTCGCCGGCCCGACCAGCGTCGCGGCCGAGAGCAGCGAGGTGGGCTTTTCGTCAGCGAGGGCTTGTGCGCGAGCGAGCGCCGCCATGGTTGCCTCACAGAATCCTCATCCTGAGGAGCCTCTCCTCGCGGAGCGGAGAAAGGCGTCTCCAAGGGGTGAGCCGAGAACGCAAACGGCGCCGCCTTCCCTGGCCATGGTTCGAGACGCGAGGCCTGCGGCCTCGCTCCTCACCATGAGGAGGAGATTTTGGCGGCGCCCATTCAGCGCCTACCCCTTCAGGGTCTTGTCCCACCATTCCTTGAAGGCGACGTCGTTCTTGGTCATGTACTCGTAGTCGAGGTTGACGAGCTTCTTGATCTCGTCGGGCGTGAAGCCGATGCGCTTGTTGAGATCGGGCGCGACCACCGCGTTGGTCACCGTCGGGTTGTAGCCCATGTCGACCGCGAACGCCTCCTGCGCACTTTTGTCCAGCATGGCGTCCAGATAGGCGTAGCCGCCCTCCTTGTTGGGAGCGTTCTTCGGGATCACGAAGCCCGACACGTAGGCGAGTGCGCCTTCCGACGGCGTGAACGCCTCGACCGGAATCTTCGCGTTCTGCCACTGCACGACGCGCGCCTTCCACATCACGCCGATGCCGAACTCCTCCTGCTTGAGCCCTTCCGCGAACGCCTCGTTGGTCGGGTAGATGCGCATGCCGGCCTTCTTGCACTCGAGCAGCAGCTTCTTGCCGGGCTCGAGATCGTTGACCTTGCCGCCGGCCGCGAGCGTCGCGGCGACGCCCGTGTACTGGTATTGGATATCGATGATCGCGAGCTTGTTGCCGTGCTTGGGATCGAACACGTCCTTGTAGCTCCTGAGCTCCGCGCCGGGAAAAAACTTCGGATTGTAGACGCCGACCTTGCCGGAATAGATGTGGCCGACGCCGTAGGGATACTTCATCGACGGCAGCAGATTGGGCGCGTTCTTGAGCTTGCTGTAGTCGATCGGCAGCACCACCCCGGCATCGTGCATCTGGAACATGTTGAGCGCCGAGAGGCCCTGCACGTCGGACGTGCCGCGCGGCAGCCGCCGCTCCGCCAGCATCTTCGAGCGCCGCTCGGGATCGCCGGCCTGGTCCTGCACGACCTCCCAGCCCTCCTTGATCAGGATCGGCACCTCGATGTTCTTGTGCAGCAGGCGCGCATAGTCGCCGCCCCAGGTGCCGACGACGATGCGGCCTTTCGGTTGCGCCGATGCGGTGCGCAGCAGGCCGCTGGCGCCGGCGAGTGCGGCGGCGCCGAGCAGAACCTCGCGACGGGTATTTGACCTGGACATGATCGCCTCCGGGCGTTGGTCGTTTACGGGAGTCTATGACGGAAAGACGCGGCCTGTCGATTTGCTCCAGCCGACTTGAACCTGCTCGCCGATCGCCGGCAGCGGCCGGTCGGGCCGGTTCTGGATCTGCACGATCACCCTCTCGAGCGGCGACAAGCGAACGTGCAAATCCACCTGCGACCCCAGATAGGAGATGAATTCCACGGTGCCGGGCAAGTCGTTGTCCATCGCCGGAGACGCGCTCGACACCAGGGCGAGCCGTTCCGGGCGCAGCGCCAGCGACGCATTGCCCGTAACGTGCCCTGATGCTTGCCCCGTTGCGGCGCCATCGCAAGCGACGACGAGGCCTCCGACCGAGACAAAACGTCCCGGCCCGTCCAGCCGGCCCTCGATGAAGCTCGAGCGCCCGACGAAATCGGCAACGAATCTGTCCGCCGGCCGCTCGTAGAGATCCTGCTGCGTTCCGATCTGACGGATGCGCCCCTCGCTCATGACCACGAGGCGATCCGCCATGGTCAGCGCCTCCTCCTGGTCGTGCGTCACCATCACGGTCGTCAACCCGAGCTTGCGCTGCAGCTCGCGGATCTCGACCCGCACGTCCTGGCGCAGCTTGGCGTCGAGATTGGACAGCGGCTCGTCGAGCAGCAGCACGTCGGGATGGAAGACCAGCGCGCGGGCGAGCGCCACACGCTGCTGTTGGCCGCCCGACAGCTGCCGCGGCAGCCGGTCGCCGAGATGATCGAGGCGCACCAGGCGCAAGGCCTCGGCGATGCGTGGCGCCATCTCGGCCTTCGGCACCTTGCGCATCTCGAGGCCGAACGCGACGTTCTCGGCCACCGTCATATGCGGAAACAGCGCGTAGCTCTGGAACACGAGCCCGGCATTGCGCCGCCACGGCGGCAGCGTGGTGATGTCGCGCTCGCCGAGATGAACGCTGCCCGACGTCGGCTCGATGAAGCCGGCGACGATGCGCAACGTCGTGGTCTTGCCGCAGCCCGACGGGCCGAGCAGCACGACGAACTCGCCGTCGGCGACGTCGAGCGTCAGATCGTCGGCGGCCTTGAAGTCGCCGTAGCGCTTGGTGATGCCGGTGAGCCGCAGCCGCGCCATATCACATCACCCGGTCAGACCACGCGGCCGATGCGGACGAAGCGATCGGTGATCAGCATGATGGCGCCGATGAACAGGATCTGCAGCACCGAGACGGCCGCGATCGTCGGGTCGATCTTCCATTCGAGATACTGGAGGATCGCGATCGGCAATGTCGTGCGGCCGGGGCCGACCAGAAAAAGACTCATCTCCAGGTTTCCGAACGAGGCGATGAAGCTGAACAATGCGCCTGCGACGATGCCCGGCAGGATCGCCGGCAAGGTGATCCGGCGGAACGTGGTGAGGCGATTGGCGCCGAGGTTCTGTGCGGCTTCCTCGACGGTGCGATCCATGCCGACGAGACTCGCCGTGATGAGGCGCACCGTCCACGGGATGGTGATCAGCACATGCGCCGTAATCAGGCCCACGAGCGAGCCGAGGATCGGCAGCTCGGTCGCGATCTCGGTCTCGACGTGGAAACAATAGATCGCGATGCCGAGCACGATGCCGGGCACGATCAGCGGCGTCAGCAGCAGGTTGCTCAACGCCGCCCGCCCGACGAAGCGCGCGCGTGTGAGCGCGACGGCGGCCGGGATGCCGAGGGTGAGGCCGATCGATGTCGCGATCACCGCGATCTGCAGGCTGAGCAGGAAACCCGACACGAACCGGTCGTCGCCCGGAATGGCGCGAAACCACCGCAGCGAATAGCCCTCCGGCGGGAACGAGGGGATCTCCTGCCTGAAGAACGCGAGCCAGATCACGAAAACGATCGGCAGCAGGATATAGGCGAGCGAGAGCCCCGCCGCGGCCTTGAGCGCCAGGCGGCCGATGGAACGCGAAGAGGTCAAACCAGCCACGGTGCTTCAGCCCGCTTGGTTTATCGTAGGGTGGGCAAAATCGCCTTCTCCGCCCCCTCCGCGTGGGCAAAGGCGCATCGGCGATTTTGCCCACGCGGAGAGGACCGAGCCATGCTGCCTTTCCCACACCACGAGCCTAGTTCAGCCTGTTCTTGTGCAGCACCCCGCCCTTCATGATCAGCGACAGATGCTTCCCCTGATCACCGAGCAGCGCGAGGTTCGCCAAAGGATCCCCATCGACCACGATCAAGTCCGCAAAGGCGCCCGGCTGCAGCGTGCCGACCTTGCCGGGCAAGCGCAGCACCTCGGCCCCGATGGTGGTGGCCGAGCGGATGATCTCGATCGGCGCGACGACCTCCGCCCGGATGACGAACTCGCGCGACTGGTCCCAGTGCAGCTCGCCGAGCAGGTCGCTGCCATAGGCGACCGGAATGCCGTGGCGCTTGCACACCTCGAGCGATTTCAATCCGCCTTCCAGCACGATGTCGTTCTTGGCGAGGCTTTCGGCCGTCATGCCGAACTGCGCGGCGCGATCCTTCATGGCGTAGTAGGTGACGAGATTTGCGACCAGGTACATCCCCTTGGCCTTCATCGCCTTGGCGCTCTCGTCGTCGATGAGGTTGCCGTGCTCGATAGTGCGCACGCCGAGGCGCGCCGCGCGCGTGATCGCCTCCGCCGTATAGGCGTGCGCGCAGACGTAGCGGCCGAATGCGGCCGCCTCCTCCACGGCGGCGCTGATCTCGCCGTCGGAAAATTGCAGGCTGTCGAGCGGGTCGTACGGCGAGGCGACGCCGCCGGACATCATGATCTTCACATGGTCGGCGCCCTGGCGCATCTGCTCGCGCGCCGCCTTGCGCACCTCGTCGGCGCCGTCCGCGATCGCGGACTTGAACATGAGGCCGTTGCAGCAGGCGCATTCGTCCTTGAAGCCGAAGCTGGTGCGCCGGCGCGAATCCGAATGCCCTCCGGTCGGCCCGATCGACTTGCCGGCGATGTACAGCCGCGGGCCGACGATGTGCCCGGCCTCGATCGCGGTCTTGACGCCCCAGTCGGCCCCGCCGGTGTCGCGCACGGTGGTGAAGCCGCGGTCCAGCATGGCGCGCAGCCGCGTCGCGGCGCGCGCAGTCAGCAAGGTCATCGGCATCGCCTCGAGGAAGCGGATGTTGACCTCGCTGTGCATCGCGTGCACGTGGCTATCGATCAGCCCCGGCATCAAGGTGCGCTTGCCGCAGTCGATCACCGCGGCGTCGGGAGCCTTGATGGGCGCATCGCTCAATTGCTTGACCTCGTCGCCCTCGACCAGCAGCTCATAGCCGCCGCGCCGCTCGCCATACGCCGGCTCGAGCAGCTCGAAATTCCTGAACAGGATCTGTTGCGACATCCGACCTCGACTTTTTTCTTCACCCTCCCACGAAGCGCGAGGGTCGACCGTCCGAGCGTAGCGAAGACGGTCGGGGTGGGGTGCCGGTGCCGCAGCCACCCCGGCCCGCTCGCTTCGCTCGCGACCCTCCCGCTTCAGGGAAGGGTAAAGGCCTCCATCACTGCAGCCGGTTCTTGTGGAAGCGCCCGCCCTTCATGATCGCCGACAGGTGCTGGCCCTGCCCCTGCAGCCGCGTCAGGTCCTCGAGCGGATTGCCGTCGACCACCAGGAGGTCGGCGAACGCGCCCGGCTCGAGGCAGCCGAGCTTGCCCTCCTGGCGCACGATTTTTGCACCGATCGTCGTCGCGGAGCGGATGATCTCGGCCGGCGAGAGCACCTCGGCGCGCAGCGTGAACTCCTGCGACTGCGCCGCCTGCAGCTGGCCGAGCAGGTCGGTGCCGTAGCCAACCGGCACGCCGTGCCGCTTGCAGATTTCCAGCGATTTGAGCGCGCCGCCGATGACGAGGTCGTTCTTCGCCAGCATGTCGGCGCCCATGCCGTACTCGGCCGCATGCTTCTTCATCTCGAAATAGGTGACCAGATTGGCGATCAGGAACATGCCCTTCTGGGCCATCAGCTTCGCCGAAGCATCGTCGATCAGGTTGCCGTGCTCGATGGTGCGCACGCCGGCCTTGGCGGCGCGCGTGATCGCTTCCGGCGTATACGCATGCGCGCAGACGTAGCGGCCGAACGCGCTCGCCTCCTCCACCGCGGCCCCGATCTCCTCCATCGAGAACTGCAGGCTGTCGAGCGGATCGTACGGCGAGGCGACGCCGCCCGACATCATGATCTTCACTTGGTCGCAGCCCTGGCGCATCTCCTCGCGCACGGCGCGGCGGACCTGGGCGGCGCCGTCGGCGACGCCCATCGCGAACGCCATGGCGTTGCAGCAGTGGCAGCGCGGGCCGAAGTCGGTGCGGCGGCGCGCATCGCTGTGGCCGCCGGTGGGCCCGATCGCCTTGCCGGCGATGAACAGTCGCGGTCCCGCCAATAGCCCCTTCTCGGTCGCCTCCTTCAGCCCCCAGTCGGCGCCGCCGGTGTCGCGCACCGTGGTGAAGCCGCGGTCGATCATGCCGCGCATCAGCGCGGCGGCGCGTGCCGTCATCAGCGTCAGCGGCACGCTTTCGAGGTTGCGGATCGCGACCTCGGACAGGACCACGTGCACATGACTGTCGATCAGCCCCGGCATCAGCGTGCGCCCGCCGCAGTCGATGACGTCGGCACCGGCGAGCTTGATCGGCTTCGCCGCGACCTCCCTGATCAAGTCGCCTTCGACGACGAGCTCGTGGCCGCCGGCGACCTCGCCGGCCTCCGGATCGAGCAGCTCGAAATTCTTGAAATGATAGAAAGACAAGGCAGGTTCTCGGTCGCGCGGACGATGATCGAACTCTCCTATGCCAACCCGCTGTCGTCAATGGCGCGGCTTTTGCCCACCCTGTCGCAGGTCGTCGCACGCAAGGCGAGCAGCGGCGCCGCGCTGCGGCCTGCGGATTGACAGCCGTGACGTCGCTACGCTACGTAGCGTAGCATGAGGAGTGAGGCCCGCATCCGACTTCTCGCGGCCGCCCGTAGCATCCTTCGCCGCGACGGCTACGCGAAGCTCACGATGGAACGCGTATCGGCGCGATCTCGCGTCGCGAAAACCACGCTTTACCGGCACTGGCCATCGAAAGCCCGGCTGTGCATGGATCTTTATCTCGACGAAGCCGCCCGTGTCCTGCGCGATCCCGACACCGGCGATGTCGGGCGCGACCTGAGGGAAATCGCCGCCATGGTCGTGCGCCTGCAAACGCGCACCGTGGCGGGCCCGGCCTTCGTCGGGCTGATGTCCGAGGCGCATGCGGATCGCGAGACCTTCTCCGCCTTCACGGCGCGCCGTCGCGAGCTGACCCGCCGCGTGCTCGAGCGCGGCATGAGCCGCGGGCAACTGCGCCGCGATACCGACATCGACCTGGTGATCGATGCGCTCGGCGGGGCCGTCACCTTTCGCCTGCTGCAGGGGCATGCGCCGCTCGGCAGACGATTCACCGACAGCCTGATCGATCTCATCCTGCAGGGATGCGAGGAGGGGCCGTGAGCATCCACGTCGTGCGCACGCTCAGCGACTATCCTGCCGGATTGATCGGCACGATTTCGGCGCTCTTCGGACGCACGATCGCGGCAAGCCACGGCGTCGACTGGACGCTCGACGTGATGCTGGCGGAAGAGCAATGCGCATTCTTCCGGCGATTTGATCCGGACTGCGACCGGGTCTGGGTCGCGCTGGCAGGAGCCGTTCCGATGGGCGGATTGACGATCGAGGGCCCGCGCGATCCAGCCGCTTCCGCCCGCCTGCGCTTCTTCATTCTGGACGAATCGTTGCGCGGACGAGGCGTCGGACGGCGACTGCTTGCCGACGGCATCGAATACTGTCGGACCAAAGGCTGGCAGGGTATCTATCTGACGACGCTGCCCGGCCTCGACGCCGCGCTGCATCTCTATCGCGACGCGGGGTTCATACTGAAAGGAGAGACACCCGGCTCTTTCCACGGCAGCAATTACGCCGAGCAGATCTACGAACGCCTTCTGTGAGGCCATCATTGAGGCGAGCCAACGCCGCGGCGGCGTAAGTCCGCATGGGAGCGACGCGCATTGCGGGAACGGCGGTCCCGGATTGCGGCGCTTCGCGCCTCCATCCAGGCTCCCAGCTAATTTAGCGATCGGCGCTCGCATGCCAGCGCGGCCGGTAGCCCACCGACAGCACCGCAAGGATCGCCGGCGGCGTCAGCACATCGACGGTGAGCCTGCGCGGCCGCGCTTTGCGCCCGTCGTATCCCCGCGGCGTCCAGTGCAGCAGCCCATCGCCGCGGACGGCGAAAGCCTCGCCATCCAGCGCGATGAACGCGCCGTCGGGCAGTGCATCGATCGCGCGCCGGTGCAGACGCTTGGCCCGCCCGCACAGGCGCTCGTCGTGCATGACGTCGTCCATCTCGTCGGCCAACGGCCGTGCGCCGAGCCCGCCCGCCTCGCGCCAGCTCTCGGCAAATGCCTCCGCGTCCGCACGGCGGCACTCGAAGCACGGCCGATGGCCGGCCGCGAGCGCGGTCGGCTCGTCGAGAAAGAACAGCTCCGTATAGAAGCGGCCCCAGACGTCGCGGTGGCGGCCCTTGAACTCGAGCACGCAGCAGATCCAACGCCGCGACACCCAGCGCCGCCGCGTCAGCGTGCGCGCGTCGGTGTGGAAGCGGCCGCCGCGGTTGCCGAACAGCGTGCCGCGCGCCGGCACGGCCAGCAATTCGCCGAACGGGTCGACGCGGTTTTGCAGCGGCATGGTCGTCATTATACCATGTCGGGTCCGCCGCGCCGATGTCGGCGCTCATGCGTGTCGTAAGCACACGAGTTGTCCGGGTTAGGTAGCACACGAGTTGTCCGGTTTTCTGGGCCTGCGAGGAGCAGGACCGATGAACCGGACAGCGTGGCTACAGGACCGCAGGATGCAGAAG
>Ga0070738_10002045_pt1 | contig 34013 bp, 26 predicted proteins | sample Coa_R2_2_FD_66446 | JGI IMG/M metagenome (GOLD analysis project Ga0070738, IMG submission 66446) | Surface soil microbial communities from Centralia Pennsylvania, which are recovering from an underground coalmine fire - Coalmine... | ecosystem: Environmental > Terrestrial > Soil > Unclassified ...
ATCTCCTCTACGGGGTCGCGATGCCCCAGACCACAATGCAGCCTGTGACCTGTCTACTCCGGAAGTTCCCTCCCGGAGCCTACCGCGCGCCGGAGCTAGAGACATTCATCTCATCTCCTCACTAAATATACCAATTCAATATGTCGTGAAATCGTGCACAGCATGGGAAGGAACGTTTAGGTAGAACGAAAACTGTAGGCTTGTCATCACGAACGACCGCACCGAGCGAGGGATCTGCAGTCTTTGGATACCAAATGAAGCCAGGTTTTACTTTGTTTGCACGGTTTGCGTCATGCCCGTCGCGACATTCTTCTTGAAATCCTCAATCATGTTTGCCTGCAGGCGCACCTCGGTGGGCTTTTTCGCAATCGACATGGTATCGATTTTGTCCTGCAGCTTGAGCAGCGCGTAGAAGAGGTTTTCTGGCCGTGGCGGGCATCCGAGTACATACACATCGACGGGCACAATCCGATCCACGCCTTGCAGGACTGAATAGGTATTGAAAGGGCCGCCGACCGAAGCGCAGGCTCCCATGGCAATCACCCACTTGGGGTCGGGCATCTGGTCGTAAATGCGGCGGACCACCGGAGCCATTTTCAGAGTCACGGTGCCGGAGACGATCATCAGGTCGCTTTGACGAGGACTGGGGCGAAATACTTCGGAACCAAAGCGGGCTATGTCGAAACGTGCCGTAGACGAGGCAATCATCTCAATCGCGCAGCAGGCAAGTCCAAATGTCATGGGCCAGAGCGCCGACTTGCGCGCCCAATTGAAGACATAATCCACCGTGGTAATCAGGAAGTTCTTTTCAAACCTGTTTTCGATCCACGACATGCACCTTCCCCCAGTCTTGTCAGAGAAAATGGTCTCCCATAGGCGAACCAAGGGTAAGTGATGTCAGTCACATGACACTGGGCCACTCGAACATACGAGGCGTTATGTCCGGGCATTTGTCCTTTCCGATCCCCACATTTACGATAGAACGAACAGTTCGAACCGAACCTCAAATCCATTAAGAGAGTAGTTGGGGTTGATCCCCGGCATGGCAAGCCCTGATATCAAAATCCCCAAACGTACTTCCCAGGAATCAGCAAACCGGCCTTTACCCTGGCGCAAGCAGCTCATCTGGATCGTCCTGATCGCATTCCTGATTCGCATTGCCGCAATCGGGATCACGCATACCTATCGTCCCCGTGTCACGGAGAACCACTTCGGATTCGGCTGGGAGATGGGCCGCATCGCGCGTTCGCTGGCGGCCGGCGAAGGGTATGCCAGTCCCTTCGCGCATACCGGCACTGGACCTACGGCGTGGGAACCGCCGATCTACCCCTTCTTCATGGCAGGGGTGTTCAAGATCTTCGGTACCTACACACATGTGTCGGCTTTCGTGTTGCTGACCGTAAATTCGTTCTTCTCGGCGCTCACCTGTATTCCGGTATTTGTGCTCGCGCGCCGCATGTTCGGCCTGCGTGTCGCGCGCTGGTCCGCCTGGGCGTGGGCATTGTTTCCTTACGCCATGTATTGGTGTGTGAAGTGGCTATGGGAAACCAGTATCACTGCGTTCGTGCTTGCCTGCTTGATTCTGCTCACCATGGATCTCGAACATGCCGAAGGTTACACTCGGTGGCTGGGCTGGGGCTTGCTTTGGGGATTCGCCGCCCTGCTAAATCCTTCGCTCCTGTCGTTTCTTCCTTGCGCCGGACTTTGGCTGGCATGGCGCCGCTCGCGCAAGCACAAGCAATGGTTTGTGCCATCGCTCCTCGCAGCGCTCTTCTTCTGCCTCACCATCGCACCATGGATCGCCCGCGATTACGCTGTCTTCGGCAAGTTCGTCTTCATCCGCTCGAACTTTGGCGCCGAGTTCCGCATGGGTAACGGCCCGGGCGCGAAGGGTCTCTGGATGCAGTGGCTACACCCATCGCAAAATGTCATTGAGTTTCAGAAATACAAGAGCATGGGCGAGTTGGCCTATGTTCGAAGTCGCAAGGCAGAAGCGCTCGCCTGGATTCATGCGCATCCGAGCCAGTTCGCGAAAGTCACCGTGGCACGATTTGTCTATTACTGGGCAAATCTACCGTGGATGTCCTGGCCGCTTTTCGCCAAAAATGCTCTCTTCCTCACCTCCTCAATCGTTGCGATCTGGGGCATTGTCCTCGCTGTCCGGCAGCGACGTCGTGCGGCCTGGCTTATCGCCTGGCTTTTTATCTCATTTCCAATGGTTTATTACTTCGTCTTCCCTCACCCGCGCTATCGAGCGCCGATTGAGCCCGAAATCACGATTCTGATCTGCTACGTCATTTCTCAAACAAAGGAACTACAGCAGGACGAAGTGGCGTAGAGGTGACCCAGTAGCGCGACGCGGATGGGAAATGGGAAACGCAAAATGCGAAACGGATTAGTAGATCGCCTGTGCTGGCGACATCGACCTCACATCCGGCTTGCGCGCTGTCAGCAGCAACGCACCAATTCTCTTGAAATCCCGCAACTCGTACGCATTCTTGAACCACTTACCGCTGTACTCATCGGGAGTCGGAGTCTCGTCGGGAATACGAAACGCTTGCACATCTTGGAAAGCGTGCGCCTTCAATAACTGCACGTATTCACTTTCAGACCGCACCTGTACCGGCACTTTCAATGCGTTTACCCACCGCAGCGAATAATGATTATCTTTATAAAGATTGATGAGGATAAACATGCGACCACGCGGCGACATGACGCGAAACAGTTCGGCTAAAGCGCGATCCTGGTCCGGATAGTAGTAGAACGACTCAACGGACAGTACCTTGTCGAAGAAATTTTCCTGCCAGGGAATCTCGTGCGAGGGCGCAACTACGTAGACCACGTTCTCAAAGTCGCGCGAAGCGGCGCGAGCTTTACGGATCATCTCATCTGCAATGTCTACACCCACAACCTGGCCAGATCCCTCAGGACCATCCCCGACCAGGCGCGCCAGTAATCGCGTTGCCCATCCAGTTCCGCATCCCAGATCGAGCACGCGTTCGCCCGGACGAAGATTCATCTTTTGAATTGTTTTCTCTGTAATATCGAGATGGTGCCGTTCCATCTCTGTGCCGCGTCCGTCCGCGGCCCATTCATTGAATTCCTGCCTAAGCTGCTCATTAGGGTTCATACAGAAATTGTACGACTCCGGAAGGAACGGCGCGCCGTGTTACATTGGCTGAATGGCAGACGCAAAGCAGCCGGAGTCGCAGCAAATGCCTTTGCTCTACTGCCCCAGGTGTGCGCAAGAGGTCACCGACCCGCTCACCTGCGGCGATTGCTCTGCCGTGATATGTCGCGTTTGCGGAACTCCGCTGGAATCCCCCGACGAACTCGGCATGGGATGATCTCAGTCGGACATCAAACTGCTACTCTTCCTGCAATATTTCGTTCTGCGCGGAATCGCAACAATGCGGCAATGTTCCCGTGCCGTTGGAGTTGCGCATTGTTGGGGACATAAACGATGTCAGCTCCATTACCAAGCGCGCGCCCGATGATTGCGTCGGCCAAGTCGGTGATGGGCTGCACTTCGTAGCTGCAGAATGAACAATACTTCACCCGTGCCATATCCAGCGAACTGCAGTTAGGGCACTCCGTACCGGTCGCGCAGAAACTTCGCTCCAACACCAAGGTTTGAACTTCGCCAAGTTGCAATGATTTCAGTACTCGTCGCAATCCCAGGGCACCACGATTCTCTGCATTGGCTTCGTTCAGTACCTCCGCCACCAACTGTTCGCGCTGGCGTGCTCGATGTTCACGAAGAATTCGATGCGCCTGCTGCCGAACTTCATCCGGCGAAGTAGTCGCAGGATCTGCGACAAAGTGTCCGACCAGGCGCTGCAACGTATAAGGATGGAGCTCTTTCTCGATGTAGTTACGCGCTTCCTCGTGGCACCCGAGAATGAAGGCCTCAATTCCCCCAGTTCCATACAATTCCATCAGGCGTTCGCCCACGCGCCGATAATGTCCGGTCGTCTCGTTATCAACACGCCGCTCCGCATGGCCGGCATCGTATCCGAAGAAGCCGTCGCTGCGTCCGCGGCGGGTCAACTCGTTAATAAAGTCGGCGACTTCCTTTACGTCGTCCATCGACATCTCGAACAGCCGTGCGCGCGTGCGATCCACAAGGGCAATCGACACCTTACCCAGCACCTCGCTCAAGCAAGTAAGCGGCGTGAGATGAAAGCGCCGATTCACGATCAGCTGCGTCGACGGGAGATGTGGCGGCACGTCGAACTCGCGCCAGAGTTTCTTTGATTCGGAGGCGAAAACGGCTTTTCCTTTACCACGGTTGCCATGAAGCTGTTCCGACAATTCCAGAATGTGCTCCAGGCTCGCGCGAACGTTCCCATTCTTGCCGACCTTCTCAGCGGAGGCGATCGCATTCCGCACCAGATCCTTCACCAAAATAGCTTCCTGCCGATGTGACTTGTCCTGCGGCACCCCAGGCTGAAAGTAGAAGGTTACGGCGTCTTCCGCCGGTGACTGAAACGCAGCAAGTTCGCGAAGAGTATCGCGTGTAATCATGGACATCTCCTGAAAATGGCCGGGGGCCTAAACAGCTTTGGAGTGCTCGAGTAGTTTATCTTTTAGATGACTGGGGACAGGCAGATTGCGTCGCAAATATTCCCGTGCCGAATTAATCGAATTGCGCACTGCATCGACGGGGCGGCTGCTGATGGCAACGATTTCGTCGACCGTGAAACCTTCAATCGTAAACAGAAGAAACGCTTCACGATCCTCAGGCTTTGTGCCGTGAAGTGCGCGCTCGATCAGAGTAATGACTTCGCTCTGCGCGGCCGTATCCTCTGGCGATGACAAACCACGATTCGCAATCAGGCTCTCGCGCGAGGTTACTTCGTCCGGCTGATGGTATTCCGTTCGCAGTTCGTCATGGATGGTAGCGGACATGTCGTAAACCCTGGCTGGCTGATCCAGACTCAATGACGACTCGTCTTCCCGGCTGCGTCGTCCGAGATCACTGATAGCGCGAAGTGCAAGTCGATATAGCCACGGTTCCAGCGAGAGTTTCTCCGGTTTCTCGTGATGGTCGAGGGCATTCGCAATCGCTTCGTCGATGACCTCATCAGTGCCTAATTGGCCGGGAGTCAATTCGTCGTTATTTTCTCGATAGGTAATCTCTCGTTCGACAAACCTGCGCAGGCGCGGCAGATTCGCATTCAAATACGAGCTGATGTCCTCCTCTGAAGCCTGTGGAATCTGTACCGCTGCAACCGTCTCCTCGAATGGCGTTTCCGGCACCGGACGCGTTCTCGCCACGCGCCTCCTGTTTGGCCATTTGTGCTGCGCACGAAGTTTATCTTTGTGTTTGCCGAGTCTCTCAAGCAGATCTTCAAATGCGCCTTTGATGGCAGCTTCTGCGCTGGATGCAAGTTCTCGTGCTGCAATATCTCCCGACGGAAGCCGCAGGTCCAGGCGTGCCTCTATACCCGCCCGGGCAGGCTTCTCTTCGATGATCGCATGCAGATGAATCAAATCGGGGCGAAAAACCTGCAGCCGTTTCTCAAGTTTATGAATTTGTTGATTGATTTCGTGTTCAAGATCGGAAGTTTTAAGAAGCTTGTAGCTGACGTGGACATTCATTCAAGCCTCGAAAGCAGGAGCTTGCCCCGCCCAGCACACCTTGATTAACTGGAATTTTACACCTGAACGATAAGAAGCAAGAGCGCCTTCTATGCGTTGCTTCACAACACGAATAACTTGGCTCGCAACATGCTGTTACAGTTGAACTTGGACGCGGTTCCAAAAGCGGCAACCACACCGCTTTTGTGGCACTTTCGCGACCTTAGACAGAAATGGTGAACGTGGTTTCGGTTCGAGTGACCGGACGGTAGAGAGTGTCGCGCTCGATTGGCTCGCGGCCTGCTTCTTTGATCAACCGAACGAGTTCCTGCCTTCGCAGTCCTTGCGGCGTGTCCGCTCCCGCATCATGATAGATCTTCTCTTCAACCACGGTGCCGTCGATGTCATCAGCCCCAAAGCGCAACGAGATCTGCGCGATCTTTGGTGTCATCATCTGCCAGTAAGATTTTATGTGCGGAAAATTGTCAAGTGTCAGTCGCGAAACCGCGATCTGCTTGATGTCGTCAAATCCGGTTGTCCACGGTAGATGACTCAGCGGCGTATTATCCGGATGAAATGCAAGCGGGATGAAAGTCTGAAACCCGTGGGTTTCGTCCTGTAGCGCTCGCAGTTTCATCAGATGATCGACGCGATCCTCGTCGTTCTCGATGTGACCGTACAGCATTGTCGCATTGGACTTCAACCCGAGCTCATGTGCGATGTGCGCCGTCTCCAGCCATTGGCTGCCGTCAATCTTGTGATCGCAGATAATGTGCCGCACACGTTCTGCAAAAATTTCGGCGCCACCGCCCGGAAGCGAATCCACGCCCGCCGCTTTCAATTTCTGCAGGGTCTCGCGTATCGAAAGCTTTGCGCGTTTGGCCAGGAACGCGACTTCCACCATGGTGAACGCTTTCAGGTGTACCTGCGGAAAGCGCTGCTTCAGACCGGACACAAGGTCGAGAAAATACTCGAACGGCAGGTCGGGATGGAGTCCACCAACGATATGAAACTCGGTTACCGCTTCTGAATAGCCCGAAGCTGCCGATTGCCACGCCTCTTCCAATGCCATGGTGTATGCGCCCGGAGCATCTTTCTTTCGTCCGAAGGCACACAGGCGGCAATAGGCGACACAAACGTTCGTGGGATTGATATGCCGATTAACATTAAAATAGGCACGATCGCCGTGCATGCGTTCGCGTACATGGTTCGCCAGCCAGCCCAGCGCCAGTATGTCCTTCGACTGGTATAGAGTGAGAGCGTCCTCAGCACTCAAACGGATACCGGCGAGAACTTTCTCGAACAGCGGCTTCAGTCGCGGATCATCGGTCTGGAAGGCATGCATCACGGCTTGAGCCATAATCTATGATGATACCGTAGGTACCGCTCGACGTCACAAACCATTGCCGAGTCGATTTCAACAGGCCGCGTGGCCACTCTAGTTTTGCTGCCGCTCAACTCGGCATAAAATTGTGGAAGGCATCCGAAGTCGGATACCCAATGAGCCATGGTTTTCTCTGTCCTCATCGTTCTATTAGGGTCGGCTCCTTTTGTACAATTCCAGGTTCCGCAACAACAGATCCAGCCCGCAGGGCAGCAGAACGTGCAGTCAACAAAGCCTGCGGTCAACAATCCGAGCACCACACCCGCACCAAACGACGTTGCCCCTGTCGAGAAAACTTCGGCGCCACCGAAGGTGAAACGAAAGCAGTTAAAAATCTCGGCGCAGCAGCCCTGGACCGACACCGGAATCGATCTGCTCGTCGGAGACAAAGTCACAGTCAACAGCCAAGGGACGCTCAAGTATATGGAGGATTCAAACGTCGGCCCTCAGGGCACTGCGCGCACGTTGAGGGATGCTCTGCGTGCTCTTCCTGTAAACGACGCGGGGCGCGGCGCCCTGATTGCTCGCATCAGCAATAGTCAGGCTGCAGTTCCCTTTCTGATCGGCGATAGCAAGACCTTTGAAGCAACTCACTCGGGGCGCCTCTTCCTCGGCATTAACGAGGCATCCGATGAGGCTGGTTCTGGGTACTTCAGCGTCTCAGTAAAGATTGTGCCGGCCAGAGCTGTTGCGAATGCGGTCACCACGGCAAAACCTCTCATTATTCCCGCGGATATTTTTGGCAAGATACCCCGCCGTGTAACCGATGCCCAGGGCAATAAGGGTGACATGGTCAACTTTGTGATCATTGGCCCCGAAGACAAAATGAAGAACGCTTTTGAGCAGGCTGGATGGGTGCAGGTAGACAAAACCAAGCAGGATGCAGTGCTACACGCCGTTGTATCTACACTCTCGAACAAAACCTATACGGCCATGCCGATGAGTGAGTTGATGCTATTCGGCCGTTCTCAGGATTACGGATTTGCCCGGGCGGAGCCGGTGCAGGTGGTCGAGAGCCGAAATCACTTGCGAGTCTGGAAAGCGCCGTTCGACTTCGAAGGGCAGACTGTCTGGGTAGGCGCCGCGACACACGACATCGGCTTCGAAAAAGACAATCGAAATGGCAGCATCACTCACAAGATCGATCCCAACGTTGATCTGGAGCGCGACTTCGTTGGCTCAACCCTCGGCGAGACGGGCTTAATCGCAGCCAGCACCTACGTCCTGCCGAAGGACCCAATCCAGACCGCGTTTACCGCGACCGGCGGCAGCTTCCACTCCGACGGCCGCGTACTGATGATGCAGTTGAAGTAGGCTGCCTATCGGCGCACCAGCAAATCCGCCGCCACAAACGCGAAGAACGCCACGGAAATGACTCCGTTCATCGTGAAGAAAGCAGCGTTCAATTTGCTCAGATCGTCATGTGATACCAGTGAGTGCTCGTAGCCGAGCAGAATGACCACGGCCGCGATTCCCACGGCGGCCAGAATTCCCAGGTGAAACGCAACGACCAGCCAGATCAGCAGTCCGATCATCGCAGCATGCAGGACTCGAGCAAATAGCAATGCTCTCGAAATCCCCAGGTATCGTGGAACCGAATGCAGGCCGTACTTGCAATCGAAGTCGTAGTCCTGGCACGCGTACAGCACATCGAATCCGCCAACCCAAAACGTGACCGCACCTGTCAGGATGAGGATTCTTGGATCGAGCGATCCACGGATCGCGATCCACGCCGCCGCCGGTGCAATTCCGAGAGCAAAACCGAGCATTAGGTGCGACCATCGCGTGAATCGCTTCGTATAGGAATAGGAAAGCAGAACAGCAAGCGCTACTGGCGACAGCCAGAGTGCCAGATGATTCAATCGCGAAGCCGCAAATACAAATACCGCACACGAGGCCACCGTAAATAGTGCGACGAACTCCCGGGAAAGAGTGCCGGCGGGAAGCGCCCTCATCCTGGTGCGTGGATTCGCCGCATCGATGGTTGCATCAGCCAGACGATTGAATGCCATCGCTGCGGAGCGCGCAGAAACCATCGCAATCACGATCCAGAGCAGCTGATGAATGGTAGGAAAGCCGCCGGCCGCGAGCATGGCACCGCAAAGCGCAAAGGGGAGCGCAAAAACCGAATGCTCCCACTTGATCATTTCGAGGGTCGTCCCCAGACTTCGAATCAGCGCCACACCAACATTCTAAAGCAGGTGTGCTCGCTTCGAGCTCAGTGTTCCACGGCGTAGCCTTGCTTTCCGATCAGAGGCACAAAGCGGCACGCATCCAGGTATCGTCTGTCTACTTCTCCGTCGTGCTTCGTGACTAGCAGCAACTGCTGCAGTTCCGACGAGCCAACCGGAAGTACCATGCGGCTGCCTTTTTTCAGCTGCGATAACAGTGCTTCCGGAACCCTTGGAGCGGCCGCGGCCACTACGATAGCGTCATACGGAGCCGCTGAAGCATATCCTTCGCTTCCGTCGCCCACGATCACATGGACGTTCTCATAACCCAATTGCGCAAACATTTTTCTTGCATCGCCAGCCAATGTCTCGAACCGTTCGATGGTGTACACCTCACGCACAATCCGGCTCATCACGGCCGCCGCGTAGCCAGTCCCCGTCCCTACTTCGAGCACCTCATCTTCGAAATGTAATCGTAGTGCCTGCAACATGTACGCGACGATATAGGGTTGCGAAATTGTCTGCCCTTCGCCAATCGGAACCGGTGAGTCTCTGTACGCTTCTCGCTGCAGTTGCCACGGAACGAACTCGTGGCGCGGCACCATCGCCATGGCGTTGAGGACTCGTTCGTCGTGAATGCCGCGTTTCCTGAGCTGGATTTGCACCATCTCGTTACGCTGTCGTAGCAGCTCGCTTTCGAAATCGGTCGGCATTTCACTCGAGAGGATGTTACTTCCTGCGTTGCCTAATTTTTACGTCGAAAGATACGATGCCGTACAGGTCCCTGCCGCCGATAACGGAAACGTCACGGTTGATGTTGTACTCCACCTGGATTGCCTGTTGAGAATATGTGGTCTGCGTGAGGCTGGTGATGTACGTGACCGTAATCTTCTTCGAGACCTGCTGTTCGATTGTGACCTGAGCTGTCGGGTTCGTCGTTGTTGTCGCGTAATCTGGAGAGATCTTGATTCGGCTCACTCCGAACAGCTTCTGTACACGATCTCCAACCGCGGAATTCAGCGCCTCGCCCAACAACGCATTAGAGACGGTTCCGTTCAGCCCGAAACTGCTGGTACTGCTCAGGTCTGTTTCTTCCCGCGTACGCCCGAACGCCAGCAGGCTGACGACATCGCCTTCCGGCAACGGTGGATCGGAACGATAATTCGTGGCCAGGTGGTTCACGTCGCCATGAAATGTCAGCGTGATGTCGTAATTACGGATTCGTGTCGCTGCTTCGACATTCAGCACCGGAACGATGCCGACCGGGTTTGTGAAGGTGATGTCGCCGCGCCGCAACTCATAATCGGTGCCGTTAAATGCGATTTGCCCTTCCGTGATGTTGATCCGTCCCAGCACCACGGGTTTGGCGGCTGTGCCACGCACACGCAGGTCAACATCGCCCGCCAGTTTGCCGACCGTAGTCTGCACTTGCAGCTCGGGCGTCGACACTACATGCATATCTAAATGCAGGTTATAGGTTGGAGAATCCGGATTCGGAGCCTGCGGCGCCATCTTGCTTCTCGCCAGGTACAACGCCAGGTCGAACTGAGGAGTAATGCCGAAGCGCGTCACCGTGATGTCGCCGGAGAGCGTCGAGTTCTTCAGCGTTCCTGCCAACCTCAGGGTCATGTCTGCCGTCGAACTGACCCCCTGCGGATAGCGCAATCGGACATCATTTCCCAAGGCGGTCAGGTTGAACGAAAGCTCATTCCTGTACGCAATATAACCTCCCACCTGAATGCTTCCGCCCCCGGTACGCGCGGTCATCGACTGCACGCTCAACTGATCCTGGTCGAAGATCAAGGTTCCATTGATGTTGCTCAGGCCATTAGGCAGATCGATGAGAGCAATTGCACCATTCGCAACCGTCACCTGCCCCAGCACGCGCGGACGCGCCACCGTTCCGGCAATATCGACGTTCAGTGTCATACTCCCGGACGTCACCAGATCGGGGTCGAGCGTCTGCGCGATTCGCAAGTTCACATGGCCGCTGGCCGCGACCCGGACCTGCTTCCTCCCCGTGAGCGATACGGTGCCGGCCGCCGACAGTTCCGTATCTTCACCCTGCAGCTTCAGGCTTTCTATTCGCAGCTCCTGCGCGTTGATCCCCATTCGCACCGGACCGCTGTTCGTTAAGTTGATTCTGTGCATGGTGGCCGCCAATTGCGAAAGCTCCAACGTCGCCATGAATTGCTTCGGATCGCGAAGCGGTCCGCTCGCCATCAGCGTTCCTGCCATCCGCGTGGTCGTGGCGGCACGGCTAGGGATAAATGGCGCTAGATTGAATTCGGAAAATGTCAGTTTCACTTGTGCGGGAAAATCTCTTCGCAGGCGCACTGTTCCGTCCAGATTGACGAGCGCTCTCTCAAAATCAGAATGCGCGGTTAGTTGCAGCACCTCTCCTTTGGTGTCCGCACTCAGGTTTAGATCACCAATGCTTTGGTCGTTCAACGCCAGCTTAGTTGCGTGTACATCGGCGTTGATCACCGGCTCTCTCGTGTTACCTGACCCGTCTGCCACGAAATTAAATTTTCCGGCAATCCGCATATTCGGGCGTTGGAGGTAGTGGATTTTCGAAATGTCAAGATTCTGACCGTCAGCCCGGAACTGGAAGGCCGTGGAATCCACTTCGTAATATCCGGTGCCACTGATGCGGCCGCCATTCTGAATGATGGTGAACCGCGAAGCGCTCACGCGGTCGGGTGAAAGCGTGATGTCGGCGGTCAGCAGCTTCGCCGCTTCTGCACCAAACACCGGATCGCTCACCTGTACGTGACAAGAGGCTTGCGGCATGGCTTCGGTTCCGGCAATCTGCAGGTTCGCGGCCACTTTTCCCTGCACTGGATACGAATAACCCACCACCCTCTCCAACTCGGCGGCATCTTCGTTCTCCAGATTAATGCGCCCGGAGATTCTCGAATTCGGGAGTAACGCGCCATTGCTCAAGCCTGCCGAAAAATCGAACTCAACGTTAGTCTGCTTATGCCGGGCCGTCCCGTTGTGAATCACCAGGTTATCCGGCGAGAGAGAAACGTCTCCGGAGATAGCGTCGAACTCCAGGCGCTCGGCAGGTTGCATGTTTGCGCCCGGAAGTGTGGGAGCGCTCTGCGGCTTAATCGCCGAGACAGGCAAGCTCGCAGCACGCAATTCGACGTGTCCGCTCACGCTGGGCGCGTTCAACGTTCCGCTTATATTTCCCCGGAACGTTCCCCCGCCCGCAATGCCGCTCAGCCACGGGACATGCTGGCCGAGAGCACTCAAAATCGGCTGCACCCTGGAAAGGTCTTGTACAGAGATGCTCACAGCCATCTGCTGATTGCGGATTCCGATCGGGCCTGCAGCCGTAGCCTGCAACCCCGGTGCATCAACCCTCGCCTGTGTCAGCATGATGCGATTCCGTGCGACTTCATAGCTGCCGTGAGCCTCTCCTGAAACCGCCAGCACGCCCGGAGCCACCGTCGCCGGAGGACTTATCGTTGTGTCAAAGCCGACCGTTGCACTCGAAAGAGTTGCGCGCCAGTGAAGATTCATTGTCCCGTAGATCGCGCCCGCTGCATTCAATCGGTCCAGCGGTAGAGTGCGCGTGGAGACCGCTTTCATGAATTGTGCGAGCGAAATACCATCCAAACGGAATTGCGCAGACCCCACCTGCGGCCGCAGAGGCGCCTTCTCCCCAGAGGGTTGAATCTGCGGGGAGGCGAGCCAATTGTCCACCGTACCCTCTCCTCGGAGGGATCCTCCGAACGCATGCGTGACTAGATTACGAAGCATCAGCCGCTTGGGATTCAGGTTGTAGTCCGCCGTGGCATCTACGTTCTCTAGAGAAAGCTGCGGATCCTGATACTGGAACGCGCGTAGAATTATCTTGCCGCTGGAAGTGTAGTTCCCGGCCGAGTACTGGACTGATCCGGATATTCCTACAAAGCCTTTACGCAGTTCAGAATTGCGCGAAATTGTGCCCAATTCTGCAAGATCACCAGACCCCTCAAACCTCACTTCCACCACAGGCGAGGAAAACTTGTTTACTGATCCGGAGAGTGTCACCGATGACTTAGGCGTGCTGAGTTTTGCCGACTTCACCTCCAACTGGTCGTGTCTGAGCGCGAATTCAAAATCGGTGCTCAGTTGCGTCGGAAGGTAATTTCCATATCGAACAGCAACGCTGCCAACCTTCACCCTTCCCTTGTACTCGTCGGTTCGGGCAGCGTAAAACATCTCTGCCATTACATTCTGCGCATTACCGTTCAACTCTATCCGCTGCTCGTTCACGATTAGCAGCCCATCCCGCAACTCTGTGCGGTCCAACTCAACATGAAACAGTTGCTGCAGGTTTGGTCTGGGTAATGTACGAGCCTTCCGTGGTACCGGCTGATTCGTGCGTCCGTCGGGATAAACGATCAGGTGAACAACTGGCCTGTCGAGCAGAAGATCGCGGATGCCCAGGTCCTGCTCTAGAAGCGAGAAAATCTTCAATTGCAGCCGCATGCGGCCGATATGCACATACGGCGTGTCGCCCGGCGCCTCCAGTCCGTGGATCGTCAGATCCTGCGCTTCCACTTGAAGCTTCGACAGATTCCAGTCGAGCCGACCAAGCTCTACGCGTCCACCGGTCATCTCCTCCAGTTGTGATACAACGCGTCCGCGAACATAGCTTCGGAAGCTGTCGCTGGTGAGATACAGAACAGAACTAATCGTGCCCACAAACAGCAGCGCCATTGCAACCACGGCAGCTACAAATCGCCGCCGCGATTTCCGTTCTGGTGCCGTCTGCGGTGCTGTTCCCATTATTTTCCCTGAGGTGCCGGCAACGATTGAGTCTTTTGGATGGGTGAGAGCAAGCGAATTTCGCTTTGCTGGCGTAGTGACTTGAGCCACTCCGAGAGAGACGCGTCAAGTTCTCGTTCGATCAGGACGTCGCGAATTTTGCGCGAAACGTCTGGCAGCGAAACCGTGGGCCCTCCCGACTTCTGCAGTTCTGGCAGCAACTCCTCTCGGTAGTACGTCTCGATGCTCTTTTCGTCGACCTGTATCCGAGGCCGCAACCGTGTTTCCACAAACCTCATGGTTTGCACTTCATCCGCAAAGTGCTGCCGAACCTCTTCTTCTGTTAAACCGGCGTCTCCAAGCGCGTTGTGCCACCCTTCGTCACTCTCAACCGATTTGCCGATACTGGTGCGCAATTCCTTCACCCTGCGCTCAACCGGCGGGGCCGAGGTCGAAATGGTTGTAGCACCATGCATCTGCTCATGGATCAACTGGCGATCGATCATTCTCTGAAGTACAGCATCGGCTTCGGAACTCTCGACTTCGGAGACTCTGTCGCCGGCTAAAAACGCTTCCAGACGCGCTTCCTGTTCCACATCGCTTTGCAGGATCAGTTTCCCGTTCACCACAGCCACGATGCGGTCGATCACTTCGGTGGCGCGCCCCCGTGCAGCCCACGTAAACAAAAGCAAGAAAAGGATCGCCAGTGCACGTTTCATCAGAATGCCTGCCCAATGCTGAAGAAGAAATTAATCCGGCGGCTCACACGAGTATTAAACACGGTGAGGTTGCCGGAAGAATCGGCACTGAAGTACGGGTACGCCGGAGGATTGGTGTTGTACCCCAAATCGAGGCGAACAGGTCCGATTGGCGTCTTGTACCGAATTCCGGCACCCACGGTATTCGCCATGTAATCGAAACGGCACTGCTGCTCCGTGCTTTGATTTTGACATGCCGCGCGATTTGGCTGGTAAAACCGGAACAGACTTTTGAACATCGTGGTGTTATCCGCAAACACGTTGCCGATGTCATTGAACGCCACCAGACTCAAGCTGTCGCCGACGAAGGGCAGCGCCAGAGGAGGAAACCGCAGTTCAAGGCTATTCACGATCAGCGAATTGCCTCCAAGCGGCGCGCCGGTGGTCAAATCTCGTGGCCCAGCCTGGTTCAATGCGAAACCACGCAATGAGTTAGGGCCGCCGGCAAGGAACCTTTCCGGAAGCGGAATCACCGTATTGTTGAATGGCTCCGCCAGCCCCAGGCGCAACGTCCGCGCAAATACCCAGCTCACTTTGGTGTTCGGCTTCCTGCGGAACGGCACGTATGTCGAATTCTGGCCCACCATGCGCCCGAAGTCAGCCTCTGAACCGAAGTAGTGCGACGCGAGTCCAAAGTCGAGGGTAGTGAAATTCCCATTCGTGGCGTCGATCGGATCGTTCCGCTTGTCCCGGCTATATGTGAATGAGGGAATACCTACTCTCACCGGCTGTGATAGAATCGGAATCTCATCAGGTGTAACCACCAGGTTGCTGGCTTTCACCCGGCGGTAGGTAAATCGGTAAGACAGAGTCGTAACGGGATTACCATTCGCGCGCCGCGACACTACCTGATCGATTCCAACCGAGCCTTCCAAACGTTCCGATGTAAATGTCGTTACATTGATTGCATCGTCGTAGAAAGCTGTGATGGAAAACGTCAGGTTCGGATTGTCGAACCACCGCGGAGCATCGAAGCGAACCAGACCCAACTTCTCTAATTTTCCGTACTGACTTTTCAGCGCCAGCGTGTGGGTTGCTCCCAAGAAGTTCAGCCGCGTAACGTCGAACGATACTCGCGGGCTCACTCCTGTCACGCCTTCAGGAGACGACGTTGTGTTAACGGTCTGGCCGCTGCTGTTTGTGGTCGTCGACGGCGCGGAGGGCTGCCCGGTGCTGGCTTCAATGCCAAATCCATAATCGAAGATCCAGCGTCTTGCTTCCTGGAATTCCATGAGCACATCTTTGTACTGTTCCTGCCCATCCGGGTTTTTTACCGCGATATTTACTGCATTGAATACTCCCAGGCTGTACAGCTTGCTTTGCGTGTCGTAAATCTTCTGCTGGCTCAACGGATCGCCGGGGTGAATCTGCAATTCCCGGAGCACGTACTTGGGCCGGGTATAGGTCAGGTGCGCACGAATCACGCGATCGACGAATACCTGGTCTCCTTCCACGATTTTGTACGTCACGTTTATGCGGTCTGGAGCATCGGTTGCCGCTGTCGAAGTTGCATCCAATTCCGCGTTGGGATACCCGTTATTGAAGTAGTACGTGAGGATCGACTCGCGATCTGAATCCACTCCGGCCTGCGAATATGGTTCGCCCTCGACTATGGTCAGCGGAGGAAAATCGCTGCGGTTGGCTACAGAGGCACCTTCGATCGTCAGCGAACCTACCTTCGTCTGCGGACCCTCCACGATGTGATAGAACACCGCCATCTTATTGGCCTGGTTTTCGTAGTTGTCCTTCAGTTCCCACTGCACCTGCACCTGCTGATAGCCGTTCGCTCGATATTGATTCTTGATGTTCTCCACGTCTTGCGCCGCTAACTGCTGGCTGAACCTCCCATGAGGCAGTACGGTACTCTCTTTCTGTACCTGCAGTATCGGACGAATACTAAATTCCGTGTTCAGATACTTGTTCCCATCCACTTTCACTTCGACAAGATCATGCCTTGCTCCGCGATCGATGGTGTAGGTAACGTCGAGGTGACCGGAGTCTTTCAGATCCTTCGTGTAGCTGACTTGCGCGTCGAAATAACCCTCCGTCTGGAGGTAGTCCCGCAGGTTACGCACTCCTTCATTCAACAGGTCTTCGTCAACCGAGTGCTCCTGAAAAATCGGTACATACTTTTTCAGCTTGCGGCGGCTAAGTTTCGACCCTTCAACGATGATCTTTACCTGCGGTCCACGATCGATCTTGAAGTCGTAGTCGAGCGTATTCGTGTCCTTATTGTAGGTACGATTGGCAAGTGCGATCTGCGCTTCGAGATGATCGTTCTTCGCCAGCTTATTGCGAAGGCGGCCAATACCAGCGGTGAGCGTGCCAGCGCTAACTTGCTTTCCAGCTTTCAGTTTCGAAATCTGTGCGACCTGCTGCGCCGTGTAGCCCGACTCGGGATTCACGCTGACGGCGCCGATTCGGGCCTGGGGGCCGGAACGCACATGGAAGGCAACATCGACCAACTGCGTGTCGTCGTGCCGGGTTTCGGTGAACGTAACCTCGGCTTTGTAGAAGCCGTTGTCCGCCAGAACAGTCAAAATACGAGAGACGGCTTGGTCCACCTTCTGTTGCGTGAAGACCTCTCCCAGTTGCAGCTTCGAGGCGTCCGCAAGCTGAACATCGGTGGGCTTCTTCGGCGCGCCATCAGCGAGAACGCTTCCTACAAAATAATTAGGCACTGCACGGAAAATGAGAGTTATGTCGCCCGACGGCTGCCGCTCGGCTTCGGCTTGCAGATTCGCGAACTTCCCGCTTGCATACAGCGCCTGAATGCTGGCGCGGAGCTTTTGGCGGTCCAGAGGTTGCCCGACTGCGAGTTTCACCAGTTGTTGCAACTGGGTCAGAGAACGCGGATCCAGAGTCAGACCGCGGAACTGGATGTCACTCACGCGTGCGCCTATCAAGCTTTTCGAAGTCAATTCATCGTGAGTTGGGGCCTTGGTCGGCTCTGAGACAGGCGCAACTTGTCCCCACGCGGGCGCAACGACGAACAGCACCAGCACGAACACGAACTTAGAAAGAGAAAAGTGTCTGCGCACGCTTATGACATCAAAACCGGCTCAGCTTCAGTTCGCCGCCTCGTACCAGGACGAAGTCATACCGACATTGCCGGGCATCATGATCTCGGCAGTTGACGAAATCAGCCGGCGCTGCGCCCGTGCACTCATCTCCTTCTGGATCCGCCTCAATTCGCGGAACTGATACGAGGAGCGAAACGCACATGGTGACTGAGAAAGTTGTGAGCGGCTTCTATAATAGCTGCATCGTGCCCCGGGTACCTACTGACCAGTTTTGGTCACCTATGTCTCTGGCGCCGAATGACTTATGCCTCTCTCTTCGGAAGACCGTTATTCCCGGCAAGTGCTGTTCAAGCCGATTGGACCGGAAGGCCAGAAAAGGCTTGCGACTGCCCGAATCGCAGTCATCGGGTGCGGCGCAACTGGCTCGGCTCTGGTCAGCCTTCTAGCTCGCGCGGGGGTGGGTTTTGTTCGGCTCATCGACCGCGACTACGTCGAGGCCAGTAATCTGCAGCGGCAATCGCTTTTCGAGGAGGCGGATGCCGTCGAATCCCTGCCGAAGGCTATCGCGGCAGCGCGGCAGATCGCCACGTTCAATTCCGACGTCCGCATAGAACCACACGTCGTCGACCTGACACCCGATAACGCGGAAGAGTTGCTGTCGGATGTGGAACTGATCCTGGACGGTACCGACAACTTTGAAACCCGTTACCTGATCAACGACTTCTCGGTTTCTCATAACGTACCGTGGATTTATACAGCTGCTGTGGGCAGCTATGGCGTTGCTATGAACGTCCTTCCCGCCGAAACTGCCTGCCTCGCGTGCATTTTCCCGGATTCGCCAACCGGCGTGGTGGAAACCTGCGATACCTCCGGTATTCTCAATTCGGCCGTGAACCTGATGGCCTCCATCTCGGCCACAGAGGCGCTCAAGTTCTTAGTCGGGGCCAGGGATAAAATGCGTCGTACCTTGCTATCCTGGGACATCTGGGCAAATGAGACCTCCGAAGTTCGGGCGGCGCGCCCAAAGCCTGACTGCCGCACGTGCGGCAAACACGACTTCATTCACCTTGAAGGCAAATCGCGCCCGCATGTGACGCTCTGTGGTAGAAACTCCGTTCAGATTCATGAAATGCACCGGGCCATCAACTTCGGGGAAATGAGCACACGCCTGAAACCGCACGGGCTTGTTCGCCATAATGATTTTGTCCTAAAATTTTGGCGTGAGCCGTATGAGCTGACGCTCTTCCCCGACGGCCGCGCCATCATCAAGGGCACTACCGATACGGCAATTGCCCGCAGTCTTTATGCACGTTTCATAGGCAGTTGAGCATCTAACAAATCAGATGTTGGGCATTTTCCGTTTCACGGTGTCAGTCGAAACCGTGAATTTGATATCGGGGGCGCTTATGCCGCGTTATCTCCTGGTTGTTCTGCTCGTCCTGGCTTCTGCTGCGCTGTTGAGCGCACAAGTAGCCGTAACTCCTTATGGGTATGGAACGCAACAAGGGCCGGTGGTGCCGGTTGTCGTGGCTTCGCCGCCGTTGTTGTATACGCCCATCGTTCATCTGGGCGATGCTTCCACGGCCCCCTACCCCGTAGCCGGAACAGCGACTGCATTGGCGGAATCTGAAGGGGCACCCGCGCCTCCGCCTGCCGTGGTGGTCGTTGCTCCTCAACAGGTCACGCCGCAGATGGCTGGGAATCAGGCCGTCGAACCGCCTTTCAATTTCGGGATGGCACAATATTCGACTTATCCGACTATGCACCAAGCCAGACCCGATCTCGCAGAGGTCGCGCGCAAGCTGAAAGAGCAGAAGGAATCCATGAGTGCGAAAACCTTTACGAACAGTGACATTCAGAGAATTCAGCAACAGTGGAATGCTACTCCGACGCCCCAGTCGACTGCTCCGAATGGGACAATTCAGAGCGGCGCGCCGAAATAGAGCGCCTGTTCCGCTCAGTGTCCGAGGTTCGTTTCTGGTACCCCAGGTTCGCAGCCGCTTTTGGCTGCTAACCTGGGTTCCCAATCACTCCGGTTTCGAGAACGTGTGTATCCCGCATTCCAGCTTCGCTCCACCCCATCGCCCGGAACGGGGATCTGCACCAGCATGTGGAATTTTCGTGCACGGCTCACACCCGATGCTGAGATAACCGCGATCGTATAACGGCAGATAATCAATCTCGTTATCGACGGTGTACCGCCACACTTGTTTCCAGTCCCATGCTGCCAACGGACTCACCTTCAACAGCTCCGTTCCACTCGGCAATCGATGATTCTCAACCTGCTTGAGATTGCGCCGAGTTGGAGACTGCTCTCGTCGCAATCCCGTGAACCACACGCGATACGGCTCCAAGGACAACATCAGCGGCTCGACTTTTCGCAGCTGGCAACACTGCGTCGGATCGATCCGGTAAAGAATTCCGAGCTCCGATTCCTGCTGCTTCACCGTTTTTTCCGGAATTACATTCACCAGATTCAGCGACCATTTTTGCCCCATCCGAGATCGGTACTCATACGTCTCAGCGAAGTGATAACCGGTTTCCAAAAACAGCACCGGAATATCGGGTACTCTCTTGCGAAGCAGGTCGAGTACGATCATGTCTTCGGCTTGAAAGCTGCACGTCAAGCAAGCCCGGGCTGTCTCATTCTTATGAAGGATTTCGTCAATGATCTGATCGGCGCTCAGTTCCTCTGCAAGCTGCGCTTCAAATGTCATTTGCATCCCCTAGATTGCGCAGGCTTCGCGCGAGCGACGCGACCCGCTGCAGGACTTCGTTGTCATCTGTACTGTTTATTGAAGAAAGATCAAAGAAAGAGCTGCTGTCCTCAGTGTGCTTAACCAGCAACTTCTTGGCGTCCGCAGTGACGCCAGAGAGGATTGTTACCACTCCAGCCTCTGTCGTCATTCCAATCAGCTTTGGGAGATGATCCCTTGAAACTGCCTCTGCCTCAAGGGCGAGCACCTGGAAACCATCATCAAACAGATTCCGTTCGACCATCTTGGCAAGCTTCGCATCATTCACGAGAATCACAGCCGGCCGATGGCCATTGCGCATCTCTCTCTCGGCCAGGGTTACCGGCGAACCATAGGTTGCATTCTCCGCAACCGGCCTTCGGATCATGCCGGCGGCGACCGTTGCATTCGAGATCGGGTCGATCAGGATGAAACTGCCGGTAATCCTATTCGACTCATAGGCATCGAAGAAGAGCGGTGCCGTAGTCTGGAGTTCCACGGCCGCAATATCATTCATCTGCAACTGTCGCGCCGGCTCCTTCTGCAAATTCGAGACGTTCACGCGATGCACGATCCGCAACGCCTGCGCTCGTACCGTCTTCCCCGTGTGTTTGAGCAGAAACCTTTGGGAGAGCTGCAGAGGTTGCGCATGCATCCACACCAGCATTGCTTCCAATCGGGTTGAGATCTCCGGCGATTTGGACGGGTTCACCAGCATGTCACCGCGACTAAGATCGATCTCATCCTCTAGTGTGACGGTGACCGACATAGGCGGATACGCCTCAGCGAGATCACCGTCGTGGCCGATGATTGCTTTTACGCGCGTGCTTTGCTTCGACGGTAAGGCCATCACCTCATCTCCCGGACGCAATGTGCCGGCGGCAATCTGCCCTGCAAATCCGCGGAAGTTCGCGTCCGGGCGAATCACATACTGGATCGGAAACCGCAGTGCCCCAGTTGTAACTACGCGTCGGATCGGGACCGTCTCTAAATGCTCCAGCAGCGTTGGTCCGCCATACCACTGCGTTCGCTCACTACGATCGACGACGTTGTCCCCGTCCAGCGCGCTGATCGGGATAGCCTGCACATTCGCGGTACCGAGTTGCGCAGCCAGCTCCCCGAATGCCTGTTCGAGTTCCAGGAAACGCGCCTCACTAAAATCCACCAGGTCCATCTTGTTGACAGCCGCCAGTAAATTTGGAATGCCTAGTAGCGACGCAATATAGGCGTGCCGGTGTGTCTGCGGCAATAGTCCCTTGCTGGCATCGATGAGAATGATCGCCAGATCGGCGGTAGATGCGCCAGTGGCCATATTGCGCGTGTATTGCTCATGACCCGGCGTGTCGGCGATGATGAATTTCCGCCGCGCCGTGGCGAAGTAACGGTAAGCGACGTCGATCGTGATGCCCTGTTCGCGCTCGGCACGCAGTCCGTCGGTCAGCAGCGAAAAATCGATTGGTCCGCTCGATCGGTTTATGCGGCTCTTTTTCACCGATGCCAGTTGATCCTCGTACACGGACTTCGAATCATGCAGCAGCCGGCCAATCAGCGTCGACTTGCCATCATCCACGCTGCCTGCTGTGGTGAAGCGCAGCAGTTCCGCCCGCAGGTTCTGTCGCAATAGCTCGGAATGTGCCTCGGAAGGAGCGAACGCCAGGTTCATCAGAAGTATCCCTCGCGCTTCTTCAGCTCCATCGAGCCCTCTTCATCGTGATCGATGGCGCGGTTCTCGCGTTCCGAGCGGCGGAACTGGATCATCTCCTCAATGATCTTTGGTACCGTATCCGCGTCCGACCGGATCGCCCCCGTACACGGCACGCATCCCAGCGACCGCATCCGTATCTTCATTCGTTGTGTTTTCTCTCCGGGCAGCAATTGATCTTTGCTGTAGATCACCACTATCGATCCACCGCGCACTACCACGTCGCGCTCCTGAGCGAAATACAGCGGTACGATCGGAATGTTTTCCAGCAGGATATAAAGCCAGACGTCCAATTCCGTCCAATTCGAGAGCGGAAAAACGCGTATGCTTTCGCCTTTATCGATCCGTGAATTGAAGATGTTCCACAGTTCCGGCCTCTGAGTCTTCGGATCCCACTGTCCCGCTGCGTCGCGAAAGGAGTAAATGCGCTCCTTTGCGCGCGACTTCTCCTCGTCGCGCCGGGCGCCTCCAAACGCTGCATCGAAACCGCCCTCTGCAAGACCGTCCAGCAGCGACTTTGTCTTCAACAGGCCGCAGCACTTCTGCGTCCCCAGTGCGAACGGATTCGCCCCCTGTGCAAGGGCCTCACGGTTCTGGTGCACGATCAATTCCGCACCAATCTCTCGCGTGTAACGATCGCGGAACTCGATCATTTCCGGGAACTTGTAGCTGGTATCTATATGCAGCAGCGGGAACGGAATCTTTCCTGGATAAAACGCCTTCTGCGCTAATCGCAGCATCACAGAAGAGTCTTTGCCGATGGAATAGAGCATTACCGGATGCGCGAACTCGGCAACCGCTTCGCGCAGGATGTAAATGCTCTCCGCCTCCAATGTGCGCAGATGGCTGAGTCGCCGCTCACCATAAGTGGGGGCCGCCTCTGCCACATTCGGAGCAGGGGCACCATTCAGAACTACCTCCGAAAAGCTCGCCATGGGTCCTTTCCGTAAAAAGCAAAAGCCACCAACCGGTTATTCCGGCGGTGGCTCTTGTGTTCGATCTGAACTTGTTTAGAGCTTTAGCGCATCGTCGCACCCGTCCGGAAGACAGTCTTGTGGGCCGCCATTCGACAACAACACAGCCGCGTTCCGCAACGGTAGCTCATTTCCACTAAGGAATATACCGGAGCCCGAGCGTCCGATCAATTCCAGTTTCCAATCACGACAATCACGATTTCCGATGCACGCCGCCAACATCGGCAGCTTCGCGGCACCTTAAATGGTGCATTGCCTTCTGTGGTGGCTTTCTATTCGGCTTTTTACCTGGTTGGGCATCTTTTTCCCTCTTTTTGGAAACAAACCCTCTGAAAGCGAGAAGCTCAGAACGCAGGTGCATCTCTGTGCCGGCGTGGGAGTTCCATTCCATGAAGGCCATTCTCTTTGTTGACGACCACGAGGTTTTGGCTCGTTTGAGCTGCGAAATCCTCGAAATGCAGGGGTATCGTGCCGTCTCTGCCTACAATGGCGAAGAGGCGCTCCGAAAGTTCGAAAAAGAACGCTTCGACCTGCTGGTTACCGACTTCAAAATGGATGGCATGAACGGACTTGAACTCGCCCGCAAAATCCACGCCAAGCACCCCGACGTCCCGGTAATTATTGTGACTGGATACGGGCCCATTGATACTGGTTCCGACGCCAGCGCCTGTCTGTCCAAAGAAGACCTTTTCCCCGGCCTGCTGGACCAGATCAAGTTCTATCTGGAGCAAGCCGAACATGCTCCCGCAGAACTGGCGAGCACCCGGCGCCAGAACTGAATTGAGCGAATCCGTCCCCTCCTACCTGATAAACTGGCGCCAATGCGGCGCCTCGTCATTAATGCCGACGATTTCGGACTTACCGAGGGTATAAACCGTGGCATTCTGCAGGGTCATCGCGCCGGTGTGATCACGTCCACCACGCTGATGGCAAATGGTAAGCAGTTCTCCTCAGCGGCCCGTGCCGCACACTCCGCTCCGAATCTGAGCGTCGGCTGCCACGCGGTTCTGGTCGACGGCCAACCCTTGCTGCCCTGGGATCAAGTCCTAACCCTCGTCAAGGGAAACAACGGCTGCACACGGCTGCGTGATGGCTTCCTTGAATTGGCCCGCGACAACTACCGGCACCGCATCCGAGCCGAGGAAGTCGAGGCTGAGGTCATCGCCCAGATCCGAGCCCTACAGGCAGCCGGAATCCGTGTCTCTCACATCGACAGCCACAAGCACGTGCATATGTTGCCTTCTGTCTGCAGCGCTCTTCTTCGCGCTGCGCGCGCCTGCGGAGTCAAGGCCGTTCGCAATCCGTTCGTGCCTCTCAAGCCGCTTGCCTTCGCCCATCTGCTGCGCCGCCCAAAGCTGTGGACCCGTTACACCGAGGTCAAAGTCCTTCGCCGATACGAAGACGCCTTCCGCAACATGGTTGCCGCCGAGGGTATGGTCACGACCGATGGCAGCTTTGGCGTGCTCGTCACCGGTGCGCTCGACGAATCGCTCTTCGAAGCCATCGTCGGGTCCATTCCAGAGGGCACTTGGGAATTCGTCTGTCATCCCGGATACAACGACGCAGAACTCGATAGCGTGCGCACTCGCCTGCGCGATTCGCGGGAAAAGGAACTGGCTGTTCTCACTTCGCCCCATTCTCGCGAACTGCTGACGAAACATAGCGTTCAATTGATTTCGTATCATCACCTGACTGGCTGAGTAACTTTCGCTGTGAATCTTCGTCCATCGAAGAGAATCGAATAGAAGTCCGTAAACAATTGAGGGCTTAATGAAGATTGGGATCACCTGTTATCCCACATATGGCGGCAGTGGTGTGGTAGCCACCGAACTCGGCATCGAACTGGCGCAGCGGGGCCACGAAGTTCATTTCATCACTTACTCCCAGCCGTTTCGGCTCCGCGAGGCTCAGCCCAACATCAATTTTCACGAAGTCGAAGTCTCTTCTTATCCGCTGTTCGAATATCCGCCCTACGACCTTGCCCTCGCCACTCGCATGGCGGAAGTTGCGCAGATCTATTCGCTCGATCTCCTCCACGTCCACTATGCCATTCCGCATTCCGTCAGCGCGATGCTCGCGAAGCAGATGCTAGCTAAAGCGCGTAACCCGCACAAGCTGCCGTTTGTTACTACGCTGCACGGAACCGACATCACTCTTGTCGGCGCAGACCGCTCTTATCTCCCAATCACGCGTTTCTCCATTGAAGAAAGCGATGGCGTGACCGCCATCTCCAAATATCTGCGCGACCGCACGTACAAAGAATTCAACGTTCGCAATGAGATTGATGTGATCTACAACTTCGTTAATTGCGATGTGTACCATCGCACGCCTGAGATTATGGCCAAGCGCAGCGAGTTTGCCTCCGACGACGAGCGCTTACTGGTACACCTCTCCAACTTCCGTCCGGTAAAACGCGTGTGCGACGTTATCGAGATTTTCGATCGCGTGCAGAAACAGGTTCCTTCACGGCTGATGCTAATTGGGGACGGACCTGACCGCTCTCAGGCTGAGTGGCTCGCGGTCGAAAAAGGCATCCATGAGCGCGTGATCTTTCTTGGCAAGCAGGACCTCGTTCACGAAAAGCTTGCACTGGCCGATGTCATGTTGCTGCCCAGTGAACTTGAATCATTCGGCCTGGCGGCTCTGGAAGCTATGGCCTGCGAAGTAGTGCCCATCGCCACCCGAGTTGGAGGGATTCCAGAAGTGATCGAACACGGTATCTCCGGCTACATGGCCGATGTACGGGACGTCGCCACCATGGCGCGCTGCGCCGTCGAACTGCTCTCCGACTCCGATCGCCTGAAGCAAATGGGACTTCAGGCACGCAATGCCGCGCGCGCGCGTTTCTGTGCCAGCAAAATTATTCCCACGTACGAAGATTTTTACCGCAAGGTGTTGGAGCGCGCTTCCTGAAGCGCCGCCGCAAAATCCTGTGCGGCTTCGGCCGATTGCAGTGGAATCTGCAGTTGAACCAGCGTACCGCCATTCGGCCGGTTGCTGACGACCATCTTGGCATCGTCTCCGTAGAGCACCCGGAGGCGCTCCGCCACATTCGCCATTCCGATTCCAGTGCCGCCAATGCCGGTCGGCCTGTCCAGTAAGCCATCCGACATGCCTACCCCATCGTCTTCCACTTCGATGATCAGCCGCTTATGCCTCACCGCGCTCTTCAGCACGATGGCGCCACCTTCGATCTTCGGACTCAATCCGTGCTTGATCGAATTCTCTACCAAGGGCTGCAGCAGCATGCTCGGCACCATCATGTCCAGTGAAAGGGGATCCAGGTCCTTCACAACCTTCAGCTTGTCGCGCCCGAAGCGCACGACCTCGATATCGAGATAATCGTCGATGAATTGAATCTCTTCGCTGAGCGGCACGAATGCATCGGTCTTCCGCAGCAACCGACGCAGAATGTTCGCCAGTTTCACGATCAGCTCGCGAGCCGTATCCGGATCAAAGCGCACCAGAGAGGAAACCGAATTCAGGGTGTTGAACAGGAAGTGCGGATTGATCTGGCTCTGTAGAGCTTCCATGCGCGCCTGCATCAGCAGGCGCTCCTGCTGTTCGAGTTTCATCTCGATGCGCGTGTTGTTCCAGATCTTCAGGGGGATGCCGATACACATCAGTACCGTTGCAAAAATCGCAACGATGATCCAGACGTTCTGACTGTCAACAGAGAATATATAAGGGCGAAACCAGCGGGACCGCGTCAGCTCCAGGCGGACAAATTCCAGGCCAACGATTACAAGGAAGAAACTGATCTGCCAGTCCACCTTCGGGCGCGGGATCACTTTGCGAACCCAACGGTAGAGGCTCAGATCCACAAAAGGCGAAAAAGACCAGATCATCTCGCGTTCGCTTGCCGCGTCGCGCAGCATGCCGGCAATTAATCCGCAGAACACGTTGAACGGCAGGCTTAGCAGCTCGCCGTGCACCGCAGCGGGCACGGCGATGAGAATTCCTCCGAGCACGCCTGCGAACCGTCCTCCCACCACACCAATCAGCATCACTGCCTCAAACGACAGGTCAGCCGCAATAAATCGTGGAGTTACGACGCGCACCACGATCCCGAGCGCAAATGGGATCGCAATCCACATGGTGAGATAGATTTTTTGCTTGAGGGTCCGTTCTTCCCGGAATAGCAGCTTCTGAAACTCACGCGAACGCGCCAGCGTGCTGGCGACGGCGGCAGCTACGCCGAGCTTCACCAGCAAAGAGATCAGAACCAGTCTATCCATCGCAAGAAGGCCCTATCAGAAAGTTACTGTAGCACGGTTAAATGGGGCGGTGATGCTCGCGAGCAAGGGCCGGTAGCTGCCGCCGGTTCGTTTCCCGCCGTTGGACGCTAACCATTCGTTAATGGGCAGGCTTTTGCGAACTCCACTATTGCAACTCTGACGCCATCTTCTCTACCAATGGCGCAACCGCGGCCGCATCCGGCACTCCTCCTTGCGCCAGATCGTTCGATCCACCACCACGGCCGCCACAATCGTCCATGGCCTGCTTCATCAATGCTCGGACATCCACATCGACATCAGCAGACCTTGCGAACACCACTGCAGGCGGCAATACCGTTGACCCGAGTAACGCCAGCAGTCCGTGACATTTCGTCAGCTTCTGTGCCAGCAGCTTGATGAACGCCAGATCACGATCCGTGAAAACCTGCTTCACGACCCTGAACCCTCCAGCCTTCTGTGCATTCGCTGCGAGATCGGCTGCTTGCAATTCCGCGATTTCCTCCAGCAGCGCATGCTGCCTCTTCTGTCCAGCTTTCGCCTCGTCCAAGGTTTTCCGAATCTGTTGCGGAATGTCGTAGATGTGCGATGAAAACAAGGCTGCGGCTTCGGTGAGCACTGCGAAATCCTTCTGCGAGGTTTTCAGCGCACGATCGCCGCATACGAATTCCACGCGAACCCCCTGCTTCACCTTTTCTGTCTTGCGAATCAGAATTGGACCGATCTGGCTCGTATGCGCGACGTGCGTACCACCACACGCGCACAGGTCGAGGTCTTTTATCTCCACCAATCGCATTTCATCTTTTTGCAGCTCCGGCAATTTGTGCAATCCCAAGGTGCGTGCCTCGTCCACGCTGACGAAACGAACGGTTACCGGACGGTTCTCAAACACCACACGATTTGCCAACTCCTCAGCCTTGACGATCTGCTCGGCAGTAACTGCCTTAGTGCTCAGATCAATCGTGCAGCTCTCATTTCCCATGTGGAACGAAACCGTAGGCATCTGGAACAGTTCAATGAATCCCGCCGACAGCACATGCTGCCCGGAGTGCTGCTGCATGTGATCACGGCGCCGATCTGCATCTATCGTTCCGCTGACCTTTTGCCCCGCAGCCAGTGCCTGCGCAGTTGATTCGATGTAATGAAGAATGCGGCCGCTCTCATCTTCCGCGACCTCGACGACGCGTGCTGAGGTGCCATTCGCGCTGAGTAATCCTGTATCGAAAACCTGACCACCGCTGGTCGGATAGAACGCCGTACGATCGAGCACAACTGCCGTCCGCTCGCCCGGGATCACCTGCGCGACCTCTGCGTCGAAGTTACAAAGGAATGAATCTGTGTAGTAGAGCCTCTGCGTCATTGATCTGCCTTAGAAAACGCCAATTCGGTTAATACGGACCAATGATCCCGCCGATCTGCCTCGACTTGGGCAATGCCGCTTTGCCTTGTTCCCTGCTCGCGTACTCGGCAATCACATCGATGTACTTGAGCCCCGATCCCGTGTTGAACAGCACTACTTTGTCGCTGGGTTTCAGGAAGCCAATTGAACGGAGTTTCCGATATGCAGCCAGTGATGCGGCTCCCTCGGGTGCGGCAAAAACACCTTCGTGCTCTGCCCAATCGCGGAATCCTTCCATAATCTCGTTGTCCGTCGCTTCGATAGCCGCGCCGCCACTTTTCTTCAGGATGTCGAGGATGATGTAGTCGCCATAGGCCTTCGGCACTCGCAATCCCGCCGCCAATGTTTGCGCGTTCTGCCACATCTCGGAAACGGGCTTGTGCTCTTGCCACGCTTTCGGAATCGGAGCGCAACCGGCGGCCTGCACAGCGATCATCTTTGGACGCGCGCTGCCGATCCAACCCAACTGTTCCATCTCGTCGAAGGCCTTCCACATGCCGATCATTCCAACGCCACCGCCGGTCGGGTAGATCACCGCATCCGGCAGCGTCCATCCCATCTGCTCGGCGATCTCGTAGCCCATCGTCTTCTTGCCTTCGACCCGAAAAGGCTCTTTCAGTGTCGAAATGTCAAACCAGCCCTCCGCCTGTTTGCGTTCATTGACCATCCGTGCGCAGTCGCTGATCAGTCCATCTACCAGCGTGACCTTCGCTCCATAGGATTGGCATTCGACCAAGTTAGCGCGCGGGACGTCTTTGGGCATGAAGATGTGTGCTTCGATTCCCGCCGCCGCCGAATACGCTGCCAGCGCGCTCGCCGCATTTCCGGCAGAAGGCACCGCTACCTTGTTAATTCCATATGCCTTCGCCATGGTGACCGCCATGCACAGCCCGCGCGCCTTGAACGATCCTGTGGGATTCAGGCCTTCGTCCTTGATCCACACATTCGCGTCGTGGCAGCTCACCAACATCGGCGTGAAGCCTTCGCCCAGTGTCACTGGCTGCACGGCAGGTAGCATCGCCGCATAACGCCACATCGTTGCGGGACCGCGCGCAATCTCGTCCCGCGATGCGTTGGCGCGCATCTTTTGCAGATCGTAGCGAACGTAGAGCGAACCGCCGTCTTTCGGACAAATCGTTTGAGGTTTCTCAGAAGAGATGTGCTCGCCACATTTGGAGCACTCAAAATGCAGAATCGCAGGCATAAGAACAGAAGAGTGTAACAGGGTGGCAGGTGCCCAGGTTCGACCTGTGGTGCCCAGGTTCGCGGCCGCCTTTGCCGCCAACCTGGGATAGAACGATGCTCAATATCCCACTAGCTTCCTGCTCAACTTCGCCTCATCCAGCGTGAGAGGCCGTTGCAATACCATCTGCACCGACGTTCCTTCTGGCAGCATCACGTCGGGTCCGCGCGTGACGAGCGTGGCAATCAAACCCGCTGCTGCGCCGACGCCTCCGCCGATGGCAGCATCCTTAATGCTCTGCCCGGCAAGCCCTCCAATGGCGGCTCCGGTTCCAGCCGTCGTGGCGATTGTTCCCGCATCTTTCGTCTTATCTCCGTTCTGCTCAATCGTGCCCTCTTGTCCTTTGACGTGCTCATTCCCCGACCCGGGCACATTCTGCACCGATCCAGGCAGCAGAGCGGTATAGCCATTCGGGAAGATCAGGCTCGTGAAGTGCATAAGGATTTCGGCTCGACCCTTCACTCTTCCGGGCCTCTTGACCTCGGATATGCGCCCCTGCACATAGGTTCCGGCGGGAATCATGATGCGATCATTCAGGACCACGGGAAAAACCGTCTCCGCGTAAACTGCATCGCCCGGCTTTGCGTTCTTGGTCGAGATTGCCTGTTTCAGCCGCAAGGGCACCTGCGTCCCAGCTGGGATCGTCAGCACGGACTTGCTTACGTGCCCCATTGTCGTAAGCGCCGGAGGAGAGCTCGCCTTGTTGTCCTGAGCCGCCGGTTGCTGCGCCAGAAGTACGACTCCCGACAGCAGCACGAGGACAGCGAATTTGGGGGTCATTTCGGCCTCCTGGTGCACTCAGATGCGTTTCCGTGTGCAGTATAGAACCCCGCCCCACATCAGAACTCTCGAATTACCGACCGTCACGGAAAGGCATGGACTTTGTTCAGCGGACGTGGAACTCTTCAGGCGAACACTACGCCCTGAAAATTCTAAGACTTGTCAATACATCAAGTATTGCTTTCTCACCTGCTCAAATGCCTGGATTCCATCCAGCAGGTCTGCATTAACTCTTCGCGGATCTTCTCCCGCTGCCAGCCGGTCGAAGCTTGCCTTATTGCCGTAGAGCTCCAGCATCTTGTTCATCTGCCACTTCTGCGGATATAGCTGCCGCAGAGCCGCTGCTACCTCCATGCCCAACTCCGGCGCATCCACGACATTTCGATCCAGCACAAAGATATTCACCCCACCGCAAAGCTGGTTGGGATATTCGCTGGAATTCGGGGTAAAGATCACCGGGACGAAGCGCACACCTGCGATTCCACGGTTATTCAGATAACTGGCGAACTGTTGCGCGTTGATCCAGGGGGCGCCAACTACTTCAAACGGCGTATCCGTGCCGCGCCCCACTGAAATGTTTGTACCTTCAATCAGCCCAATCCCAGGGTAGAGCGTCGCCTCGTTCAGACTGCGCATGTTCGGTGATCCGTCAACCCACAGCAGGCCCGTTGAGTCGAACCAGTCCCCTCGATACCAGCCGCGCATCGGAATCACCGTCAACCGGGCGTTGATGTGCCGCTCCGAATTAAACAGCTTTGCCAGCTCGCCGATCGTCATTCCATGGCGCACCGGCAGCGGGTAATAGCCGGTAAAGCTTTCCATTCCCGGATCGAGAAGTGGTCCCTGAACGTACGCACCCGTGATCGGATTTGGCCGGTCCAGCACGATTAACTCCACGTTGTTCGCGGCAGCCGCCTCCAGGAAATACCCTAGCGTTGTTTCGTAAGTCCAGTAACGAACGCCCACGTCCTGTATATCGAAAACAATCGCGTCCAAGCTCTTCACGATATCGGCTGGCGGACGCCGCTTCGCATCCGTGCCGCCGTAAACGCTGTATACCGGAATACTTGTCGCGGCATCTTTCGTGTTGCCAACGTTCAGCTGATCGAGCGTACCCACAATTCCATGTTCCGGACTGAAGATTGCTGTCAGCTGCACTCCCGGCACATGTGCGAGAACGTCTATCGTGCGGCGGCCCTGCGAATCAATCCCGGTCTGGTTGGTAAGCAGGCCGATCCGATGCTTCCCTTTCAATTGCGCGAACTTGTCATCCTCTAACACGTCGATGCCCGTACGCACTGTCCCGTTGCGAACCGCGATCCTCCGTGCCGCCGTCGCAAGTTCGCTGTAACCCGTGATCTGCTTCATACGCAGTTTGTCCTGCTCGCTTGGAGTAAGGTCAAGCGCGGCGGCTACGGCCGTCGCCACGCGCGAGCGCAACGAAACCACGCTCCCTCCTCGCGGATGAACCCCGTTCGCCAGAATAATGATGTACGTATCCGTGGTCGGGTCGATCCACAGCGATGTGCCTGTAAACCCGGTGTGCCCATACGATCCAACCGGCAGAAACTCACCCCGATTGCTAGATAAAGGGGAATCGATATCCCATCCGATCCCTCGTACCGCGACATCATTCGGCGGCTGCTGAGGCGTCGTCATCTTTTCTACGCTTAGCGCAGAGAGGATCGGCGCACCGCCGGCCAGCATCGCCTTCGCAAACTTTGCTGTGTCATCTGCCGACGAAAATAGCCCCGCATGTCCGGCAACCCCGCCCATGCGACGTGCGGTGGGATCATGAACCACTCCTCGCAACATGACTCCATGTTCATCATATTCCGTCGACTCAATGCGCTCGCGCCAATAGGCAGGCGGGTTGAAACGGGTCCAGCTCATTCCCAGGGGTTCAAAGATATTTTTGGCCGCATATTCATCCAGGGGCTGCCCAGTCACTCGATGTATCAATTCCCCCAGGACGATGTAATTGACGTCGCTGTAAAAGAAGCGCGACCCGGGCGGAAACACCGGCGTACTTTCCATCGCCATGCGGATTGCTGTGTCATATCCTTCCCATTTCGATTTCAGATCCAGATCGTCCGGCAACCCGGAATAATGGATCAGCAACTGCCGTACGGTAATGTCCTGTTTTCCGTTCTGCGTGAACTCTGGGATGTACTTCGCCACCGGATCGTTCAGCCTTACCTGTCCCGACTGCACCAGTTGCATGATCCCCGTTGCCGTCACCATGCATTTCGTCAGCGACGCCATGTCGAAGATCGTGTCCATCGTCATCGGCTCGCGTTGCGGCTCCAGACTGCGATACCCGAATGCTTTCCGATACACTGTCTCGCCGTTATGCCAGACGAGTACCACCACGCCTGGCGGATTTTGCTGCTGAACCGCCTTTTCCAGGATCTGATCCAGTGCGGCAAAGCGATTGACTGTCGCCGATGATGAACCCGCAGCCGAAACCTGTGCGTAACAACTTGCGGCTATAAAGATGAGAAAGAAGAAGAGCCGGATTTCTGCCCGATCGCGCAGTCGCATTCTATGATCAACCAAACTTGGCAAATTTGCTGACGTACCAGCATATCCCCTCGGCTCCGGGAAAAGTGCTCCCCCAACTTTTGGAGTGCATACTTCGGTAACAGCGACGGCATTGTTTTGCTCCGCGAGCGATGTTCTGCTATACGAGAAGTTTCTTTACCGAGCAGCGATCCTTACCGATGACTCGAATCACCCCAGAGCTGTTGACCCCGGCGTTCGATGGACAGGAGCGTCGTTTTTCGCGGGCTTTTGCCATCCTTGAGCAGGCAATCGCAGCCAAGGCTTTCCCTGGCGCGTCGCTTGCGATCGTCCATGGCGGTAAGCTTGTAGCGCTCCACGGCACCGGTCGTTTTTCTTATGAGAGAAATGCCACTCGCGTTTCCCGCGACGCCATCTACGACCTCGCCTCGCTCACCAAGGTGGTCGCCACAACAGCGATGGCCATGCTTCTGTTCGATCGCGGCGCCCTGCATCTCGATTCCCTCGTGGTGGGCCTTCTGCCCGAATTCGCGGGCGAAGACCACCGCCGGGCGGAAGTCACGGTGCGCATGCTCCTGACCCATACTTCGGGACTGCCGGCCTACGAGCGTCTTTTCCTTCGCTTTCACACGCGTGACAGGCTGCTGGCCGGAGCCGCTAGAGTGCCTCTCGTACACGATCCCGGGCGAGCCACTGAGTACAGCGACATCGGCTTCATTCTTGTGGGCGAGATTCTGTC
>Ga0070738_10002046_pt1 | contig 33977 bp, 17 predicted proteins | sample Coa_R2_2_FD_66446 | JGI IMG/M metagenome (GOLD analysis project Ga0070738, IMG submission 66446) | Surface soil microbial communities from Centralia Pennsylvania, which are recovering from an underground coalmine fire - Coalmine... | ecosystem: Environmental > Terrestrial > Soil > Unclassified ...
TGTGTCGCTGACCGTCATGACCAGCTCGTTGGACCCTGCCGTCGGATTGGCAGCCAGGTGGATTTCCCGCGGCTCGGCACCGGGGTAGATGGAGGTGGGAATGGTCACTGCGGCTGTCCAGGAAGTACCGTTCCAGATGCTGTAGTCGATGGCTTTCCCGGTGTTCCACACGAGCATGGCATTGCCGCTGCCGGTCATGTAGGCGACTGCCACCCCTGCCCACTGGTTCTGGCTTGGGGCGCCAAGGTTTTGCACCACCTTACCACCGACGCTGATCGCGATCGGGGTCCACGCCGTCCCGTTCCAGACGGCGCCGCTGACGTGCCGGTCGCTGGTGACGCCGATCTGAATCGCTTCGTTGCGCTGGGTCGAGGGGGCGCTGGTCATGTAGATGTAGCTGCCACCGTCCGCTTTTTGCACCGCCGGTGTACCGAAGGCCGTGAACTGCCACGGGGCGTACACCAGGTCCTGGGTCTGCTGGTTGGTCCACATGGCCATGCCCGTGGAGTTCGGGCTGACTTCCGGCACCATCGCAACCGAAGATGTGACGGTCTGACCGGCGGCCACGGGATCGACGCGGTTCATTCCCTGGTCCGGCTGGTTCAGATAAAGTTCCTTGTCGACCGTCGTGACCGATCCGCCCGCCCAGTTGAGGCGCGAAGTAGCCACGTTGCTGTTGCTGAGGCCGTCGTTGACCTGCACGGTGATGACGCGCTGGTCCGTGTTCGGAAAGGCCAGGCTGTTGTAGTACTGGAGCGTGGAGATCAACTCCTGGTAATCGGCCAGCGTCGCGGTGCCCGTCAGAATGAAGCCACCGTTGCCATCCGACTGAACGGTGATGCCGAGACTGGTGGCTAGCGTCGTGTCGATTAGCAGCGTCTCGGCCGCGCCGTCCGGGCGGTTGGTCAGCTTGATCACGGCCGAAGAGATGGTGGGGCTGCCGGCGTCGGTGATCGTCGTGTCGGTGTCGGCGGCGGGGACGGCCGTGCCGCCGGAGAAGAAGCCCTGGAAGTCGGCGCCCGTGGCGCCGCTGCTGTCGTTGGCGTCGAGGTCGATCACGGGCGGTGGAACGGCCACGTTGGCAGTAGCGATGCCCTGCCGGCCGCACGGAGTGTCCGTGATCAGCAGCCGAATGGTGTCCGTGGCGCTGGCCGGCTTGTACAGAGTGGTGATGGTCTGTCCGGCGGTCGCCGTGCCGGCGGGAACTGAGAAGGTGCCGCCGTTGGTGCTGACCCACTGATAGTTGTAGTTTCCGTCACCTCCCGTGATGGTTGCCGTGATGGTTGAGGGCGTGTTGGCCGAAATCGTCGCCGGGAGGTTGAGCGTGGCCTTCGGGGCCTTGGCGATCCCTTCGGTGAGGATGAAATTGAAAAAGGCACGCTGGGCCGCGATGTTGGCCGGGCCGGTACCGGCCAGCGAGTGCCCCGCCTCGTACATCACGAGTCCATCGGAGGGATTGCCGTAGGCGAAGCCGTAGGCGAGAACGGCCGCCTTGTCGTTGGGCGTCGTCCCGCCTGGGGGATTGTTGGGGTGGTCCGGGTCGTAGACTGCAACGGTCGTGGTACTTCGCCAACCGGCCGCGGTGGGGACGTAAATTTGTTCGGACCCGTTCTGGGTGGCCGCGTCCAGGTTGTTCATGATCTGCATGATCGGGTCGCTGGCGGAAGCCGGATTGTAGCTGTAGGGCGGCGTGCCGTTGCTGTGGCTGCCGAAGGGTACCAGGCCGCCGTTGCTCAGGAAATCCAGCTGCGTCCCGTCGGGGAGGACGGTGTTTGACAGGACACTGCCGGCGTGGCAGCCGATCCACAGGCCGCCGCCGTCATTGACCACGAAGTTGTACAGGTCCTGTTGCCACAGCACCGGCCACTTGTCCGGGTCGGCGTGCGGCAGAATGTAGACGTCGTTACAGGAAGTCAAATTGGTCGGATTGCCGATGACGTAAGACGAGGACGGAACCCCGGCGTTGGTGTAGTAGGGCACCGCCAGGTTGCCGTTCGCGCTATCGAGCACGGCCTTCGGGAAGCTGGTGATCTGACCGTAGATATTGGTGGTCAGGGGAGCCGCGAGAATATCGACGACCACACCCTGGGCTTTCCAGGAGTTGATGTCGGCGACGACCGCGGGTGTGAGGAAGCTTGCGTCGATGATGAACGATCCGCCAGCGAAGTTCTGCGTCCCCGTAGTTGTAGTCGCCGTGAAATCGACCGGGATGGGGTCGCCGGGGTTGAGGCGGAACGCGGTCTTGTCCGGGTTGATGGCCCAAGCGACGGGCACCCTGTAGTTGGTGACCAGGTCGTAGACCAGGCCATAGGGCTTCAGCGCGTTGCCGACGGTTTGCGTCGGCTGCCCCATGTCGATGATGTAGGAGCCGGATGCGAAGGACATCTCTCCACTGGAAGGCGTCACCCGGTCTTCGAGCCGCTCCAGGCGCGGCAGGGCGAAACGCCAACGCGGCCGAGACATTTGTGCGCGTCTCGTTCGCCGGGCGGCGCGGGAGGAGGACCAGCTGAGAAAGGTAGGCCATCTCATGGAGAAATCCTCGCAAAAAGCAGCAACGCAATCCGCGCACGATTTCGAGGTGACGTCCTTGTTAACCTGAACAGCTCAGAATCTAGGAAAGATGGTCGTATAGAGCTTTATCCACCATCGCCCCGGATGGTGGGATGTCCCTTCGCGGGCTGAGATAGAGCCAACCCGCTAGCGATATGCACAGCAATGGGCACACAGAACACGGCCGCGGCGGGCGGCCTGAAGACCAGGTCCGGCGTGAACTACCCCCTCTTCCCTTCGGTGGGCAGGCAGGGGATAAAAAGAATTTAGTTGAGGCTGAATGTATCAGGATGGAGAGGCGGAGGCAAGGAAAATCTTGCCCGAAGGCCGCAGTTTCCGCAGTTCGCCGCGGTTCACGGTTCCGCGGTTTACACGGTTCGCTTTCGGAAGGAAGCCGAAGGCTCGCCCGAACGACTTGAGCGAACGCTTTGTTCCAACCCGCGGTGCGCCAAAGACGAACCTTGCCGCGCCGCGGGCTGACGCGATTTGATTTTTCGATTCCTCAGAAGCGCAGCGTGAGACCGGCGTTGATTCCCTGCGCCCAGAAGGTGGAGGTGCCGCCCGTGAAGACGGGGTGGGTCGGCCCGCCAGCGGACGGGTTCGCCGAAGGCAGCAGGTTGGGATTGACGGACGTATCAATCGCATCCGCCGAGCGAATCACCTGCGGCCAGAGCAGGAACGTGTAGCCGAGGTTGGCAAGCAGCCAGGGTCTGATCTGATAATAGAGATTCGCCCCAAACTGCGGGATGACGGCGACATGGTCGCTACTGTAATGGCCGATGTTACTAGGCAGGGCCAGCAAGCCGCCGGGGTTGGTCACGGACGGAAGGCCGGGCACTATCACCGTCGTCGCGCCGTCGATATCGACAACGCGGTGATTGTCGCCGACCGCGATCATGGCCAAACCTTGCACCCCCCATGCCCCGCGTTGGTACACCCCGCTCAGCCCCGTGTTGAAGCCGTTGAAGATGTTCCGCGTGGCGAAGCGATCGCCGACCGCCAAGGTCGTTCCCGGTACGATGAAGTTCGCCGTGCTGGTGCTGGTGATCGATTCATCGATGTTGAGCCGATCGTTGAGATTCAGGTAGCGATAACCGCCCAGCCAATCGATGCGAAAGGAGCAGCTACAGCAGAGGTTGGCGCGGAAAAGCGCGCCGGCGCCGATCAGACCGGTGGTCACAGCGTTGGCCGAGATCGACCCGTTGCTCAGACCCGGAAAAGCTGCCAGCTCCGAAGCATTTTGATTGGTGACGGCGTTGAAGAACGGCCGTGCCAGGATAGTCTCGCCGTTCGAGGCGGCGCTGAAATTCGTGGCCGGCGTCGAGAGCATGAAGAAATTGCCCTCGATGCCCCAGCGACGGTTTTCATCCAGCCAAAAGCCGGTGTTGATTAGCCAGCCGCCTTGCACGTTGTTGTTGACGGTGGAATTGCCGAACAGCACGGTGGTGCTGTCGGCGCCGAGCACGCCGGCCTGATTTTGTGGCGTGCCGACGGGACTGGTGGTGACGAGCGGCGGCAGCCGCTCGCCCTTCATCCACCACAATAACCCTTCGGTAGTTACCCAGAATCGCCCGTAACCCAGGCAGGGCGAGCAGTTCCAACCCTCCTGCGGCAAGCTCTCGCACGGCGCGGCACATTCCGACGGCGCAGGTGAGGCGAACGGGACGGATGGCTCGTCCTTCCCCGCCTGGCGCGCCGGCTCACTGGATGGAGGCGCCGCGGAGGGGAGGGTTTGCCCCATCGCCGAACTTCCGACTATAAGGACGGTCAATACCAAGACCGGGCCATGTCTTCTTTTAGGCACCATGAACCTTCCTCCTTCCGTTTCTGCCTCGCGGTAGGTGGATCCTCTTAAGAATGCGCCCCGTCGATCTCGTGGTGGCGTCTGTATGGGCTGCCTGGATTGTTTTCGGCGGCGGGATTATTTGGGGTCTACTTCAACTACTGAGAAAGGCGAAAATAGGAGTTAAGATGGGAAAAAGAGACAGACAGATCGCTCATGATATGCGTTTTGATTTGCTCGTAGGGCGGGTGTCGGGTGTCAGCCGCTGCCGGGGCCTCGGGGTGGTGGCTGTTTCGGAAGTTCGAAGGGGGCGCCGCCTACGGGGGCGCGGTGAGGAACGCTTCTTGACCGCGGAACGGACTGAGGAAGTCGCTGCCCGTGAGAGAAGGCAAGTAAGTCGTTGCGAATTCGGCCCGACCGGGGTAGAATCGGCGGTGTGGGGAAGTGGGGGCGGGGATCGAAACCCCGAAGCAGGCTGGCCCCGGCCAAGCGTTTCAGTCTAACAACGGTCTATCCGCCGTGCCGGTCCGTCGGTCGGCGCGGGCCGCCCCTCAACCGAACCGCGGATAGACCGCTCTTCGTTCGACCAGTTCTCGGCGCGCCAACCGGTTCCGGGCACGATCGCTTGCCCGACCGGCGGCGTCCCCATAAGGGTGTTTGACACCATGACTGACGAGACCCTGATGACGGCCTTGCAGTATCACCGTGCCGGCCGGCTGGAGGAGGCGGAGCAGATATACCGGGAAGTCCTCCAGGCCGACCCGGGACAGGCCGACGCGCTTCACCTCCTCGGAGTCCTGGCGTCCCAACGGGGCGACGATGAGCGGGCCGTCGAGTACATCGAACGGGCGATTCGCCGCGATGAGCAACAGCCTTCTTTTCACAACAACCTGGCCCGAGCGCTATACCGTCTGGGGCGGTTCGCTGATGCGATCTTAGCTTACCAGCGGGCCCTGCGCCTGAAGCCGGACGACGCCAGCACCCACATCAACCTCGGCGCCGCCCTTAGAAAGCAGGGCTGGGTTACGGAGGCGATCGCCGCTTACGAGCGGGCCTTGCAACTCCAGCCGGATTACCCCGAAGCGCACAACAACCTCGGCAATGCGCTGCGTGCCCAGGGGCGTGTCGCGGAGGCGATCCTCTGTTACGAACAGGCCCTGCGGCTCCGCCCCGATTTCGCCGAGGCACACAACAACCTCGGCATCGCGTTGAAAGACCAGGGACGGATGCCTGAGGCGATCGCCGCTTACGAGCGGGCCTTGCAACTCCGGCCGGATTACCCCGAGGCACACGACAATCTCGGCAACGCGCTGCGGACGCACGGACGGATCGTCGAGGCGGTGGAGTGCTATCGCCGAGCCGTGGAACTCTGGCCGAAAAACGCCGAGGCCCACAGCAGCCTGGTGTACTCGCTCCATTTCTGCCCCGGTATCGAGGCCCGGACTCTCTACGAGGAACACCGCCGCTGGAACCGGCAGTTCGCCGAGCCTCTAGCCCGGCTGATCCTGCCTCACGCCAACGAGCCGGCATCGCAGCGGCCGCTCCGGATCGGCTACGTGTCGCCGGACTTCCGGGACCATGTGGTCGGGCGTGGCCTGCTGCCCCTCTTCCGCGCCCACGACCGCCGGCAATTCGAGATCGTTTGTTACTCCGGCGTGACCCGACCCGACGCCCTCACCGAACTTTTTCGGGGCTATGCGAACGCCTGGCGCGATGTCGCGGACCGGACCGATGAGCAGCTAGCCCGGCTCGTGCGCGAGGATCGCATCGACATCCTGGTGGACCTGACGCTGCACATGGCCGGCAACCGCCTCCTTGTGTTCGCGCGCAAACCGGCGCCTATCCAGGTCACCTTCGCCGGCTACCCGGGCACCACGGGCCTGTCGGCGATTGACTACCGCCTCACCGACCCTTACCTCGATCCACCCGGCCTGCACGACGACGAGTACGCGGAGGAGTCCGTACGGTTCTTCGATTCCTTCTGGTGCTACGACCCGCTGGAGCGGGAACCGGCCGTGAATCCCCTCCCGGCCTTGGTGAACGGCTACGTCACGTTCGGATGTCTCAACCACTTCGGCAAGGTCAATCGGTCGGTGCTGGAGCTCTGGGCCAAAGTCCTGCGAGCCGTGGCGGGCTCGCGGCTTCTCCTCCTGACCCCCGAAGGCCCCCAGCGCCAGTCCACTCTGGATCGACTATCGGAGGACGGCGTCTCGCCCGAGCGCGTGACCTTCGTCGGGCATCAGCCGCGGCAGGCTTACCTCGTATGGTACCATCACATCGATATCGTGTTGGATACCTTTCCCTACAACGGGCACACCACTAGCCTCGACTCCCTCTGGATGGGTGTCCCCGTGATTACGCTGGTGGGCCAGACAGTGGTTGGGCGCGCGGGGCTGTCCCAGCTGACCAACCTGGGCCTTCCGGAACTGATCGGAAGTACGCCGGAGGACTTCATGAGGATCGCCGTCGATCTGGCTGGTGATCTGCCGCGCCTGATCGACCTCCGCACCACCCTGCGCGGGCGGATGGAGGCGTCCCCCCTGATGGACGTTGAACGCTTTGCCCGAGGCGTCGAGGGCGCCTACCGTGGCATGTGGCAACGCTGGTGCGCGCGCCGCCCGTAGTTGCACGGGCGGGGAGTGGCCGGGATGGTATTCACTAGTGTTTCTGGACAGAAGTAATGCAACAAATTCACGGCACCGGCTACGATGGGAATAGCCCCTTGCCAATGCGGGATACCTCCCAATCCAAGTTCTCGTCTGAATCCCTGGCGTATTATCACCAGAAGCATTCTCATTATCCCCCTTCATCGGTCTCGTCCGAGTCTGATTAGAGCAGCCGACGGGTAATGAAGCGGACCAGATCCTCCACATCTTCAGGCCGCACACCTCAAGCACTCTGGGCTGGAGCCGTTCTCACTGTTGAGATTGCTGAAAAAAGCAGCGTCTGCCCCTTGGAGAGGGGTAGGGGAAGGTTCTACAACAATAACCGTCGTCTGTCAGAATCCCTGGCTCGACAAAGGAAACCCTCTAAACCCACCTCGTGTGAGTCATGACTCCACTGCCTCGCAAGCTCCGCGCCCTGCTACTGGTCTTGATGGTCGCTCTCGGGCTTATCGGCGCAACTTCGCCTCGCGGAACCCAGGTTCGCGCCGAAAACAAGACGAAAGCCCCGTCCTCTCGTGTCGTCCGCGTGACGCCTCCACAGGCCAAGGGTGCCGTCGAGGTCTCCGTGGCCATCAACCCCACCAACCCCGACCACCTGATTGGCGTGTCGATCGCCCGGTTGAGCGACCACCCCGGTATCACCGATTTCGCTTATGTCTCGAACGATGCGGGCCGCTCGTGGAATATGATACCGCGCGCCAATCCGCACAAGGTCCAGCAGGGCGACGACGTGGTGGCCTTCACCCCAGACGGCCTGGCCGTCCACGCTTTCATCGCCTTCGCCGGCATCCGACAAACGCGGCCGAAGCAGGCCCACTCGGGCATCGTCACCAGCACATCGCGCGACGGCATCACCTGGAGCGAACAGGTGCCTGTCGTCGAGTTGTTCAACAGCGTCGAGCCGCACGAGGACAAGCCGTGGATAAAGGCTGACGTGTCCCGCGACTCGCCACATCGCGGGAACTTGTACGTCGCCTGGACCAAATTCGATGTCTACGGCAGCAAGAAGCCGGAACACAAGAGCCACGTGTACTTTTCCCGCTCGCTCGACTCGGGCAAATCGTTTGCCGTCCCCCGCAAGATCTCCGATCAGCCCGGCGATGCCCAGGACAAGAGCGACACGTTGATGGGAGCGTGCCCGGCAGTGGGGCCGAACGGGGAAGTCTACGTCGCTTGGACTGGTCCCAAGAGTATATTCTTCACCAAATCCACGGATGCGGGGCTTAACTTCGGCACGAACAAGGTCATCACCGACTGCGCGGGCTGGAATTTCCCCATCAAGGGATTGGGGCGTGCCTCCGGTAATGCGTCGGTGGGAGTGGATGTCGCCAAGAGGAAAGACCGCGGTTCGATCTATGTGTGCTGGGGCGACACCCGTAATGGCGACCCCGATGTGTTCCTTATCGTCTCGCGCGACGGCGGTGAAACCTGGAGCAAGCCGCTGCGTGTTAACAAGGACGACAAGGGCAAGGAGCAATGGTTCCCGTGGCTAGTCGTCGATCGGGTAGACGGCTCGGTCAACATCGCCTACTACGATCGCGGCGCCCAGGAAGGCACGCTCACCGATGTGACTCTGGCCCGCAGTGTCGATGGCGGCCGGACGTTCGCTTATTTCAAGCTAAACGCGGAGCCATACGATCTCAACAAGCTGGGATTCTTCGGAGATTACCTCGGCCTCGACTGCTATGGCGGCCGAGTGGCGGCTCTATGGATGCACCCTGTGGACGGGGCCAGGATGCTGGGGATTTCCTCCACCGTGCTGGACTTCGAGCCGGGGACGCTGCAAGAGCGGGTGCAGAAAACAGAGAAGGCCGCCGAGGCGAAGGTGGAACAGACCGAGCAGGGCGCGAAGGCTTCCCCCGAACTCGTGGTGAGTTTCGATGGTCTCGGCGTCGGCTTCAAGGGGCCGCAGGGAACGGCCTCGCCGCGCAACCCGTCCGACAACTCCTTGGCTGTCGGCCCCGACCACATCGTCCAGATCGTGAACACCAAGATGGCGATCTTCACCAAGAAGGGCAAGAAGTACGACACCACGGGGAAAGTCCTCTACGGCCCCGTGAACACTGGGAACGTCTTCAAGGATTTTGGTGACTTTGGCGATCTCAATAGTGGCGATGCTGTCGTCCGCTACGATCAACTGGCCGATCGCTGGCTGATTGTTCTGCCGATCTTTCGGCGTCTGCCCTTTAAGAAAATCGCGCCTCCAGGCAAAGCGGGTGCCGTGCAATTGAGCCTACCGGGAGTGGACGGGCAGCCCGGCCCCGCCAAGATGCTCTATCAGCCGCCGGCCGCAGACAAGGTAGACAGCAAAAAGAGAGGCCCGCGGCCAAAAGAAAGAGCGGGGGCCTTCGCCATTTGCTACGCCATCAGCACCGGCCCCGATCCGATGGGGTCTTACTACCGCTATCTTTTCGAGCGACCGTTGTTTCCCGACTACCCTCGGCCGAGCGTCTGGCCCGATGGCTACTACGTGACGACCAGCACGGGCGACAACCTGACTCAGCGCCACGCCTATGTGGTCGAGCGCGACAAGATGCTCAAGGGCGAGCCCGCGACCGAGCAGGGCTTCATCATCGATGGTGTGAACTTTCTGATACCTACCGATCTCGACGGCAAAAAGCTCCCGCCGCCGGGAGCGCCGAACATCTTGCTGGCGACGGGCGGAACGCAACTCCAGAAGGTCGTGAAGGACGACGGTATCTATGTCTGGAAATTCCATGTGGACTGGAAAGACTCATCCCGATCGAAGCTGGATGGGCCGGTGAAGATTGCCGTCGCACCCTATGAATACCTGGGTGGGGGCCAGCTAACGAGCACCGTTCCCCAGCCAGGGACCACCCAGCGCCTTGACGTCCAGGGCGACAAGCTCATGTCGCGCCTGGTCTACCGGCACATCGGCGATCGCGAGGTCATCGTCGGGGCGCATTCGGTGAAGACGGCCGTGGGGGGCGGTGGTATTCGCTGGTACGAGTTTCGGCTGGATGAGAAACGCAACGTCAAGCTCCATCAGCAGGGCACCTTCGCTCCGGACGGCTTGTACCGCTGGATGCCCAGCCCGGCCCTCGACGGCGAGGGCAACATTGGCATCGGTTACTCGTTCGGCGGAACGCCACACTTCCCCGGCCAGCGTTTCGCGGGCCGACTGGTGGATGATCCACCTGGCAAACTCACCTTACGCGAGGTGGTCCTGGTCGAGGGTGAAGCGGCGCAGACGAATACGAATCGCTGGGAGGATTACACCCAAACCGCGATCGATCCGAGCGACGACCGCATCATCTGGTACGTGGGCGATTACCTGAAGAAAGGCGAGAAGAGCTACTCGACGCGGATCGGTGCCTTTCGTCTACCTGACTCCCACTCAGGCAAATGAGCTGGTGTCCTCGCAACCGCCGGAGGGTCTGTTCATGACACGAACTGCATGGGCCGCACTTGCCGTTAGCCTCGTCCTCGTAGGGTGCCCGTACTTCCCCACCTCTGCCCGCGCCGCCCCGATCCGTTACTGCGGCAGCAACGCGGAACTCACCGTCAGCACGGTGAGCGACCAGACCCTGCAAGTTTCGTTGGCCCCCCTGGACGAGAAAGGCAACCCTCGCGTCGCACCGCCCTCGACCGCATTCCTCGCGCAAAAACTTCAAGGGAAACTCCGCCGCCGAGAACTGGGCCGGTCCGAAGAGGTCCAGGTCGGCAAACTGAGCGTCGTGATCCAGGCCGAACCGTTGACCATCTCCGTTCGCAATGCCAAGGGGAAGGTGGTTCAGGAACTTGTCATCGCCGAGACCGACGGGACGGCGACGTTCCGTACCGACGCGCCCGTACTTGGCCTGGGAGAAGGGGCCAAGCAATTCGACCGGCGCGGGGCACGTTACCCCATGCTCAACGGCCAGCGCGCCCCGTTCCTGGCAACGCATGGCGGGACGATTCCCGTCCCCTTCCTGATCGGTACGGATGGCTGGGCATTGTTCGTGCGCAGCCCGTGGGGGGAGTTCGACCTGCGCGAAAACCCAGGCCGCTTCCTGCCGCGCAAAGACAGGCGCAGCCAGGAGCCTCTGGTGCTGTATGTGAGTGAGGTGAGGGAGCCAGCGATCGCGCTGGCCGAGTATTGTCGCCTGACGGGGCATCCGGTAATGCCGCCGAAATGGGCTTTGGGCTACATGCAGTCGCACCGCACGCTCGCTGGCCCCGACGAGCCGTTGCAGATCGTCAAAACCTTCCGCGACAAGAAGTTGCCTTTGGACGCCGTGATCTACCTCGGTACCGGCTACTGCCCGGCAGGCTGGAACGTCGGCCACGGCACGCTCGATTTCAACCCCAGGACGTTCGACAGCCCGGCCGAGAACCTCAAGGCACTCGTGGACGCCCACTGCAAGGTGGTCCTCCACATCAACGCTGCCCCGAGGACCCTGCACGGCGCCTCCGTCAAGGAGAAATCCGACTCGCCGGAGCACATCAGCAACTACTGGGCGCGGCACCGGAACGCCTTCGCTCTGGGCGTGGCCGGTTGGTGGCCGGACGATGGGGACGAACTACCCATCGAAGCCCGGCTGGCGCGGCACCGGTGTTACTATGAGGGATCGTTGCAGGAGCGGCCCGACGAGCGCCCCTGGAGCTTGCACCGCAACGGCTACGCCGGCGTACAGCGTTACGGCGGCTGGATCTGGTCGGGAGACGTGCAATCGCAGTGGGCGACGCTGGCTACCCACGTGCCGGTCGGTGTGAACCATTCCCTGAGCCTCACTCCCTTCTGGGGCACGGACATCGGCGGGTTCGTTCCAACCAAGGAACTTACCGGCGAACTCTACGTGCGTTGGTTCCAGTTTGCCGCGTTCAACCCGCTGTTCCGCTCGCACGGGCGGACGTGGAAGCTCCGCCTGCCGTGGGGCTGGAACACCGGCGAGTTCGGCCCCGTCGAGGCCAGGAGCGGTCCCGACAAATCGGAACTCAAGAACGCCGCCGTCGAGCCGATCTGCCGGCAATACCTCGAATTGCGTTATCGCTTGCTCCCTTACAATTACACGCTGCTGCGCGAGGCGTGTGACACGGGCCTGCCACCCATGCGTGCCCTTTGGCTGCACTACCCCGACGACAAGGAGGCCGTCCGCCTTGGCGAAGAGTACCTGTGGGGCCGCGACCTGCTGATCGCCCCGGTTGTCGAAAAAGGCGCGAAGGCCCGGCGGCTCTATGTGCCCGGGGGGATCTGGTACGACTGGTGGACCGGTGCCAAAGTCGTAGGCCCATGCTGGTTGGACAGGCCGGTGGACCTGGCGACGATGCCGATTTACGTCCGTGCCGGTGCGATCATCCCGCTCGACCCGGTTCGCCAGTACACCGGCCAGCCCGTAAGCGAGCCGACCACACTTCAGGTCCATCGCGGCGCGGACGGCCGGTTCGTGCTCTACGACGACGATGGCAAGAGTCTCGGTTATCTGCGCGGTCAGGGTTCGTGGACCCGGATCATCTGGGACGATAGAAAGAGCCGACTGGTCATCGAGTCCGACGACCGGTCGGCGAGCCGTACCCAACCGGAACGCACGTTCGAGATCATTATCCTTCCCGACAAGGCGCGACAGCGTGTGAAGTTCTCGGGGAAGCGCGTGGATGTGGGGTTCTGACATCCAGGTCTTCCACCTATCCTGCGGGAGCGAGAACGACGCTCATGCGGTGACCACCAAAGGTGCCGCTGGTGGCGACGTAATCGCTGCCAGCGAGGGCGGTGCCGTCCGCGATGGCGTAGCTCACCGTCAGCGGCAGCGCGCTGGCCGTCGTGTTCGTGATCGTGAACAGCGCCTCATTTTCAGTCCCGAAGCGTGGGCAATTGGTTGGCTGCCCCGTTACCTCATATGTTCGGCGCAGCCGCTGATCCTTGACCGTGCGCAAAAATCTTGAGGAATCTGCACGATCCTGTACTTCAATCCGATTCGCGATACAATTACACGAAGCTTCTCCCGCCATCCGTGACTGCTTATCTCCCTCCGTCCCTGGCGTGGGACGGCGAACGTGATAGACACTGGCTTATGACCTATTCATTACTAGCGCTGCTTCTTCTCCCTGCTGCCGGCCCCGCTTCGACCGACGTCCCGGTCCAGTTCAATCGCGACGTGCGACCGATCCTGGCCGACAATTGTTTCGCCTGCCACGGCTTCGACGCGAAAGCCCGCAAGGCCAAGCTCCGGCTTGATATCTCGGAGGGAGCGTTCGCCGTAACCAAGGGTGGAACGATACCGATCAAGCCCGGCGACCCTCAGGCCAGCGCCGTTTGGTCGCGGATCAATGCTGAAGATCCGGAAGAGGTAATGCCCCCGCCGCACACCCGCAAGAAGCTCACCGCCGCCCAGAAGGAGACAATCCGGCGCTGGATTGCCCAGGGAGCGCCATACCAGAAACACTGGTCGTTTGAGCCGATCAACCGATCCGCCGTGCCGGCGGTCGAAGGGGCACGCACGCCGCTGGACGCCTTCCTCCTCGACGGGATACGGCGAGCCGGATTGACGCCGCGGCCGGAAGCGGATCGGCCGGCGCTTATCCGCCGTGTGTCGTTCGCCCTGACCGGTCTTCCGCCGGCGGTGAAGGAAGTGGACGCCTTCCTCGCCGACGCATCGCCGAATGCCTACGAGCGAATGGTTAATCGCTATCTGGCCTCGCCTCATTTCGGCGAGGAGATGGCCCGGCACTGGCTGGACATGGCTCGCTATGCGGACACGCATGGGCTGCATCTGGACAACGAACGGCAGATGTGGGCCTACCGCGACTGGGTCGTCAAGGCGTTTAACGACAATCTACCGTTCGACGAGTTCACCGTTTGGCAGCTTGCCGGCGACCTGCTGCCGAACCCGACCCCGGATCAGTTGATCGCCACCGGATTCATTCGGTGTGGCGTGACGACCAGCGAGGGGGGAGCGATCGAGGCGGAGTGGGTCTATCGCAACGCGGTCGATCGAACCAGTACGGCCGCACAGACGTGGATGGGTCTGACTGCCGGGTGTGCGGTCTGTCACGATCACAAGTTCGATCCTCTCTCGATGCGGGAATACTACTCGCTGTACGCCTTCTTCCTCAGTTCGGCTGACCCGGCCCTCGACGGCAACGTAAACAACACCCGTCCGTTTTTGAAGCTGCCGACGTCAGCCCAGCGAGCGGCACTGAATTCGGCCACCCAGGCCGAGAAGGGCGCGCGCCAACGGCTGGAAGAGGCCGGCGCCAGAGCCGCGTACATCGATCCAGCCGAGGCTGCTTCGACCAGCGACGCGCGCGCGGTCACCGATATCTTCTTCGACGACGCCTTCCCGCTTGAGGCGAATGCGAGCAACACCTCGCGGAACGCGACGGACTGGGTGATGGACCCCGCCTTCGGCGCACACTCCGGCCGGCGCGTGCTACGGCAAGCGAACGCGTTCTTCCACCAGGACGAGATCAAGCCCCGGCTGCGCCCGTACGTGGTCCCGGCGCACGGGAGGTTCACTGCCTGGGTCCGGCTGGATCCCCTCCACCCACCCACAGCCCTGGCGCTGAAGGTCAATAAAGGTCCGAAGGCGTGGTGGGGCGAGGAATCGCCGGCCCAGGTGCCGGAAATCGGATACGAGCGCGGGACGCGGAAAGGTCCGCTGCCGGCGCCGGGCAAGTGGGTACAGCTGAGCGTCGCGGCGGCCGATCTTGGGTTGAAGGAGGGGCAGAGGGTGTCGATCCTCACCCTTCAGGAGTACGGCGGCATCGCCTATTGGGACACGGTCGCGCTGAGGGGTGAGAGCCGGCCAGCCACCGACCCGCTTGCCTCGTTTCGCGTGTGGTGGAAGGGTCTGGGCGGCAAGGCCCCGCCCGGCCTACCTGCCGGGCTTGGCAGCGTCGTGGCCGCCGGGCCAGCCAAGCCGCAGCCGGCCGAGGCCGTCGCCAAGCTGCGGACGTTTTACCTCGCCTACATCGCACGGCCGGTGACGGATGAACTCGCCGTCCGGCAAGCAGAATGGGAGAAGACTCGGGCCGACCGCGAAGCCGCCGAGGCCGCCATTCCGGGGACGATGACCTTTGCCGACCGCGCCACGCCGCGCAATGCGTTCGTCATGACCCGTGGGCAGTACGATCGGCCAGGCGAAAAGGTCGAACCGGCCGTGCCGGCTGTGCTGCCGCCGCTCCGAAACGCCCGGCGGGACACCCGTCCGACCCGTCTCGATCTGGCCAACTGGCTTGTGAACCGCGATCACCCGCTGACCGCGCGTGTTGCGGTGAATCGCCTTTGGCAACAGTTCTTTGGCACCGGTCTGGTCCGGACCAGCTCGGACTTCGGCACGCAGGGCGAGCCGCCCAGCCATCCCGAACTCCTCGACTGGTTGGCGGCCGAATACCGCGATGGCGGATGGGACACGAAGCGGTTCGTGAAAATGCTCGTGATGTCGGATGCCTTCCGGCGCGACAGCCGGCAGACAGCGGCGGAGCAGGCGAAGGATCCGCAGAACCGCTTACTGGCTCGCGGCCCGCGGTTCCGGCTCGCAGCCGAGCAGATACGCGATAATGCTCTGTTCGCCAGTGGGCTGATCGACCGGACGATGGGCGGCCGGGGCGTACGGCCGTACCAGCCGGCCAACATCTGGGAGCCGGTCGGCTACAGCGACAGCAACACTCGCTATTACTTGCAAGACCACGGAAGTGCCCTATACCGTCGCAGTCTGTATGTGTTCCTCAAGCGAACCGCGCCGCATCCATTCCTGGTTAACTTTGACGCCCCCAATCGCGAACAGCTGTGCGCGGTACGCGACCGCACCAACACACCGCTGCAAGCCCTGCAACTGATGAACGACGTGCAGCACGTCGAGGCGGCACGTGCTCTGGCCGAGCGTGCCCTCGCCGAAGGTGGTAGCACGACGGACGAGCGCATTACCTTCCTCTACCGCACGCTCCTGTCGCGCCGACCGGCTGGCGACGAGCTGCGCCTCGTAAGCGCCAACCTGGCGCAACAACGAAAACTGTACCGAGCCGACCCGGCCGCGGCGCGAAAGCTCGTGGCGTCGGGAGAGTCGAAGCCACGCGGCGTGGCCCCGGCGGACGAGACCGCCGCATGGACGATGGTCGCCAATTTGCTGTTAAACCTTGACGAAACCTTGAATCGGAATTGACTCGCATGCACCCGCTCCTCGAACAGGCCCAGAACCTGACCCGCCGCCAGTTCTTCGGCTCGACCGGCCTTCGTCTGGGAGGCGCCGCCCTGGCCTTGCTCGCCGGCCGCTCTGCGATCGCTGCATCGGCCGAGCCGACCGCCGTGCATCCGCCGCTGCCGGGGTTCCCGCACTTCGCCCCGAAGGCGAAGGCGGTTATCTACCTGCACATGAACGGCGGACCGAGCCAGCTGGAGACGTTCGATTACAAGCCCCAGCTTGCTGAGTTTTTCGATAAGGAGCTGCCGAGCAGCGTCCGCATGGGACAGCGGATCACGACCATGACCAGCGGCCAGGGCCGCTTGCCGGTCGCGCCGTCGCGGTTTAAGTTTTCTCGCCACGGTCAGTGCGGCATGTGGGTCAGCGAGCTGCTGCCTCACACGGCCAAGTGTGTCGATGACATCGCGCTGGTAAAGTCGGTGTATACCAACGCGATCAATCACGACCCGGCCTGCACGTTCGTCATGACCGGCAGCGAGGTGCCCGGCAAGCCGAGCATCGGCTCGTGGCTGGCGTACGGGCTGGGCAGTGTAAACAACAACCTGCCGGCGTTCGTCGTGTTCACGCCGTACTGGACCTCCGGCGCCGCGGCACAGGCGTTGTTCTCGCGGATGTGGGCGAGCGGTTTTCTGCCCGGCCGAGTGAGCGGTGTTGCGCTACGGAGCGTCGGCGACCCCGTTCTGTATGTGCAGAACCCGCCGGGGGTGGGGACGGCCCAGCGACGAACCATGCTGGATGCCCTCGGCGAATTGAACGCGAAGACCTACTCACAATACGGCGATCCGGAGACCCTAACGCGGATCGCTCAATACGAGATGGCGTTCCGCATGCAGACGAGCGTTCCCGAACTGACCGATTTGTCCCGCGAAACACAGGAGACACTGAAGCTGTACGGCCCGGAGGTCCACAAACCCGGCTCGTTCGCCGCCAGTGCGCTCTTGGCGCGGCGATTGGTGGAGCGCGGCGTGCGTGTGGTGCAGATCCTACACCGTGGTTGGGACCAGCACGGGGATCTGCCGAGGGACATCCGCGCGCAGTGCCGGGACACCGACCAGCCTACGGCGGCCCTGCTGATCGACCTTAAGCGGCGAGGTCTGCTCGACTCGACGCTGGTAGTCTGGGGCGGCGAGTTTGGACGGACGGTGTACAGCCAGGGCAAACTCACGAAGACCGATTATGGCCGCGACCATCATCCCCGCAACTTCTGCATGTGGCTGGCCGGCGGCGGCATTCGCGGTGGCACCATCTATGGCGAAACCGACGACTTCAGTTACAACGTGGTGGATAAACCGGCGCACGTTAACGATCTCAACGCGACGATCCTGCACTGTCTGGGCATCGATCACAAGCGGTTCACTTACAAGTTCCAGGGTCTCGAGCAGCGGCTAACCGGGGTCGAGCCGCAGCGGGTGATCGACGAGCTGCTCGCGTGAGACGCAACGTGCGTCCTCGTATCGACCGAGGTTCGGCTTGAGCCGACACCCCTCATTGTTTACCGGTCGCAATGATTCCTAGATCGGCGCGACTGCGGTGACTTGAGAAGCAGATGATCCCCTGTTTCAACACGATCAGCTCTCCGGGCAGAAAGCGCTGCCAACCGTAGCTGCTAAGTGGGTTGGTGGCCACGACAATACCGTGGTTGACGGAGCCTTCGGCGAGGTCGATCGTTACTTCGCGGTCCTCGAACCGCCGGGTTTCACCGTCGCGAAGATGGACATTGCGAAACGTCAGTCCCTTGTATCCTTGCTGGTCATGGTAGCAAAAAAGCCGCTCACCATCGGACAATAAGCAATTCAGATGACCTAGCTCATTGAGCCGTCTCAGTTCTATCTGTAGAGCGTTCCATTCGTGGTCTGACCTCAATGGCTCAGCCTGCCGGGCAATCGTTTCCAGGAGGTAACAGAAGGCGCGTTCGGAATCGGTGACGCCGATCGGCTGGTAGCGCTCCAGCGGCAGTTCCAAGAGCCTGCCACGCAAAGTGCCATTGTGGGCAAAGCAATAATCGCGACCGTTTAACTCGCGAGTGAAAGGATGCGTATCCGCGTAAGTCGGTTCGCCGCCGATCGTCCGGCGCCGGACGTGAGCGATATAGAGCGAAGACCGCAGGGCGGGATAGTTCTCCAGAAATCTGGTATAGAGTGACTGCCCCCAGCGAACCGGCTCCTTAACGACAGCAACAGCGCGGTCGGGATACCAGGCAAGCCCCCAGCCATCCGCATTTTCCATGCCCCGTCCGGCGAACTCACGGATCGAGAAATCCGCTGAGATGGGCCGCGCGAAGGACAGGCCCATCAATTCGCACATGGTAGGTTCCTCGCTAAGCAGAAACTATCGCCTTATTCCCCCAGAGCTTTAGCCGAGCGCGAATGTTAACTCCATTTCCCGTCGTCCAGTTCACGCGCCCAGCGGTTCGTCATCTCCTCGATCAAGGCTCGCCAGTCGCCTGTGTCGCGATAAAGACTTCGCAGTCGATCCGATCCGGTTTCCAACTTCTCTTGACTCTGCAAAGACGCCAAGAACTCGGCATCACCGGTCTCCTTGGCGATCGGTATCATCTGCTCCAGCAGGCCAGCCATATCCTCCGCCAACCTGCGTCGTTTGCCTCCCGGAGTACGGATACACTTGGCGTCCAAGCCATACCGGGTAGCCAGCCACTTGTTCTCCACGGCGATCCAGTAATGCCGTCGGTCACCTTGGCGCATCTTCGGCCTTTTTTCCAACAATCGTTGGGAGGCAATGGTGAGACTACGAATGAGCGCGGTCAGACCCAGCACTCGATCCAGTGTCAATGGCATGTCACAAATGCGAAATTCAACAGTGCCCAATCGAGGCCGCGGCCGAATGTCCCAGTGAATGTCCTTGGTCGCCTGGATGGCCTGGCAGTCGTGCATCACTCGGCAGTAGGTGCAGAAGTCTTTCCAGTTAGCAAAGTAGTGAGGTAGCCCGCCGTGGGGGACCATGCGGAACAGCACGGACCGTACCGACGCGAGGCCGGTATCGACACCTCCCCAGAAGGGCGAACTGGCTGATAAAGCGAGGAGGTGGGGCAGGTACTGAACCAAGGTGTTCATCACACCAATGGCCATGTCGCCACTCGTGACGCCGACGTGGACGTGCAGGCCGAAGACCAAGCCCTGATAAGTCAACCAGGCCATCTGATCGTGAATACGTTGGTAGCGTTCGGCCGGGAAAACAGCGCTGTTGGCCGCTCGATTGAACGGGTGGGTCCCGCCCAAGGCCAGGTCATAGCCGAAGGAGTTGGCAATAATGCGCACGCGATGCAAAAGGGGAAACAAGGTTTCCCGCACCTCAGCGACGTTTCGGCAGACGCCGGTCTTGACTTCCAACTGTGATTGCAAAAACTCTGCTGAAACACCTTCCAAACCTTCCTCGGCGCAAACAGCGAGGAGACGTACGGCACCAGGACAAAGGTCGCCGGTGTCGCGATCGAGGATTTGAAACTCCAACTCGATGCCGACGGAACTCTCGGAAGAGGGGTGGAACTGAAGATCTTCCAGGGGTCCGTGGGTGGATTCCGGGCGAGTAGGCATCATTATTGCTCCGCTCATCAGACACCTCCCCGTTTGGGGCGATTAGCCGGGTCAGTCCGCGCGCGGACAGGATAAGTTTAAGTTAGCAACAACCGTGCCAGTTTCGGGTTCCCTGGCGGCAGAGCCAGATAGATAGTGGGAACCGGCAGGACATAGCGGTATACCGTCTTGCCGGCCTCTTCACCGACTTTGGCGCCTACGCGTGATGTGTGGCGGAATCGGTGGGGTGTTGCATTAGCCTCTTGGTAGGGTGAACACAAGGGCCGACCACGGGTCTCCCGGACTTCAGTCTTAGGCCACTCTATTGCGGTCTCTGGACGGTGTCACAACGCGGATGATGGCTGGGCTTGCTCTTGTTATACCGTGCCGGCGAACGGATGCACGGTCTCTTATCGGTAAGTTCTTACCAAGCGATGGCATGAACTTTGCACGAGAAAAAGCGCAGGGAGCATCGGCCATGGTGGCTGGGGCGTGGCACGCAATGCGTCTTTATGGCCTCGGCTAGCGACGCTTGCCGAAGAAGGCGGAAGGGGACGAAATATGCCAGGGTTCAGTCATTGCATCCACTGTCGGCGGAAGCTGCGGGACGCCTTCTTTTGCCCTGACTGCAGCGAGTGCCTGTGCGGTTGGCCTTGCCTCGTTCAGCACCGGATGTGTCATAATTGTCGCCACACGTCAGCACCCCGACCCCGGAAGCCCGCAAAGACGAGTGCAGCGGGCCAGCCAGGGCACAGACAAAGCAGGCCCTCCCGGAAGCATCTCGTTGCTATCTTGTGGCCCGGCTCTGCACCAGCGATCCAGGGTGAGCGAGAGCGATTCGCAGGGCGTCCAGGTCAACGGGCTTTACCAGGTGGGCATTGAAGCCCGCCTCGTGGGAGCGCCGCCTGTCATCGTCCTGCCCGTAACCGGTCAGGGCTACCAGCAGCACCTTCTCCATCTCCGGCAGCTGTCGCAACCGCCGGGCGACTTCGTAACCATCCATACGCGGCAGGCCGATGTCCAGGAGTATGACTTCGGGCTGAATCTCCTCCGCGACTCGGAGCGCCGCCAGCCCGTCGTGGGCGAGCTGAACTTTGTGCCCTTCCAGAGACAGCAATATGCGGAGGCTCTCGGCAGCGTCCACGTTGTCGTCTACGACCAGGATGCGGCGGCAGGACGGATTCGGACTCGGGGAAACAGGCCGCGCATCTCCATTCCGGCTCGGCTCAGCCCTGCGTACCGACGGCGGCGGTGAAGCAGGCAGGCGCACCACGAACTCGCTCCCTTGGCCCAAGCCAGGGCTGGAGGCCGTGATCGTGCCGCCGTGCAGTTCCACCAGTCGCCGCACCAGTGCCAGGCCAATCCCCATGCCTCCCTGGGAATGGTCCGCCGACCATTCCCCCTGGGTGAACAACTCGAAGACGTGCGGCAGCATCTCGGGTGGAATGCCCATCCCGTCATCGCGAACGCGGATGACGGCGGTTCCGTCCGCATCGGCTCCTGCCGAGAGCCAGACGTGGCCGCCCGGCTCCGTGTATTTCGCGGCGTTGTTCAGGAGGTTAACGATAATCTGCACGAGACGAGCCGGGTCGGCCTCCAGCCACAACGGTTCGTCGGGGGCCGAGACCTCAAACTGGTGGTGACGGGCTTTCAGGTGCGGGGCGCTGGCCTGAACGGCCTGCGCAACTAGGTCCGCCAGATTGACCGGCTCCTTGCGCAGCTCGACCTTGGCCTGGGCGATCCGGGAAATGTCCAGCAGGTCGTCGGCCAGCCGGCCCAGCTGCTGGACCTGTCGCTTGATGATGTCCCGGACCTGCCCCAACAAGGCCGGGTCCATCGTTTCCTGCAACTCCAGCAACCGGGCGGCCTGCCAGAGCGGGGCGAGAGGATTGCGCATCTCGTGCCCCAGGGTCGCCAGAAACTCGTTCTTGCGGCGGTCTACCTCGCGCAGACTTTCCGCCCGCTGTTGCAGGTGTTCTTGAATCTGTTTGTCTCGCTCGGCGCGTTCCTGCTCCAGCTGGCGGAGGTGGCCGTCCCGGCTGGTGACGTACATGCTCACGCTGGCGGCGATGGCCTCGTCGAGAGCGAGGCCGATGGCCATGACCACGCAGTGGCTGGGGGGGCGCTCAAGCATCTCCTCCAGGTAGTCGAGGATCACGAGCCGGAGGATTTGGTAATCGCGGACCACTTCCGGCAAGGACCAGCCCGCTTCCCAGCGGTCCTCGCCGTGGATCGTGGCGGGCAGGCAGTGCTGGCAGGTGGCTGCGTCATCGGACTCGGCCAAGCTGCGGCCCAACGCTTGGAGCAGCTCATGAAAATGATCCACGAGCGCCTGATGGTGAACGCGCTGAGCGTGGGGTTGCTCCTGCATGGCCCGCCGTGTCCAGCGCTCGATCAGCACACCGGCATCGCGTTGAATCAATAAGCCGACCTCAGTGTGCGGTTCGGCACGGATCAGCCCTGGATCAACCGGCATTCACTTGCTCCGTTCGTGGCAGGCAACAGGTTTTAACGACAGATGAGTATTCTACCGGAGTTCCGGATGGTTTTCAACGCGTGGCTCCTGCCCCTGGATCCTTCATGTCTCAGCACGCCCCGGTCACGTTTGCCCAGCCTGCGTCGCTCACACGAGCGGTGGCCGCTGGGGCCATCGGCAACTTGCTGGAGGGATACGACTTTGATTTGGCGAGGGCTAGCACGACGAGAAGAAAACTGCGGAACACGAGGGTCGAACGCCTCTACATGGACTTTTTGAGCAGGCCATGCAATCGGTCGGCCACCACGCGCTCCTCGCCCGGTTGCAGTGTGAAAACCGAGATGAGCAAGCCCTTGTCGCCGGTGCCGCTGACGCGCCCGAGTTGGATTGGCGGATCACCCTTGGCCAATTCCCGAATGAGCCGCTGCCGCGTTATCTTCACCCGCTTCTCGTCCCAGGTTAGGATTACATGCGGCACATGGTTGGCTATCGGCGGCACGATACGCTCACATTGTAAGGTCGGGATGTCCCGCAGGACTTGCTCGATGACATCGAGACGCCGCTCCCACTCCCGCCACTCCGCCTGGTGATCCAGGCTCAGATACCGCTCCACAGCGGCGAGCAGGGCGATCATGTCTTCCTTGCTTACCTTCATCATGCGGCCGATCGTTCCACAGTGCGGGTTGGCGTTCTTCTTCGCCGCCTCAACCAGCTCCTTGCGTCCCAGCAGCAGCCCGGTGTTGTTGGGGCCTCGCAGCGCCTTGCCGCCACTGAAGGCCACAAGGTCAAATCCGATTCGGTTATATTCCGACAGATGTTCGACCGGAGGCACATCGGCGGCCGCGTCCAGTAGAGTCGGGATTTGGTGACGCCGCGCCAGTTCCACCCATTCGGCCCGCCCAATCTTCCCGTCTGTCTCAGCGATGTTCATGAAGAACATCATGGCCGTGCGCTCGCTGATCGCTCGCTTAACGTCGGCCGGTGTCTCCACGTCGATCAGTTTCGCGCCGACATCGGTGAGTTGGTTGTCATAGCAGCTGTGGTGCGACTTTTGCAGGATGATCTCGTGCTTGAGACCGGTCGTATCGGGCAATCGCTTGATTAGCTTGGCGTCGCCGCGTGTCACAACCCCTGCGGTGCCCAGCAGGAGCGCCCCGGCAGCTCCGGTTGTCACGAGCGCTGCCTCCACACCGACCAGCTTGGCAATCCGTTCGCCGACCTTGTCCTGTAGGTCGATCAAGTTGACGAAGTGGCGCGAGGCGCTGATCCACGCTGCCACAACTTCGGGCGGCATCAGCGATCCGCCGAGGAATGTCACGGTTCCGGTGGCGTTGATGACATGCTTGACACCGAGGGCTTCATACACGTCCGGCCGGACCGCGGGTGGGGAGCTCGCGTCGGCTTGGCCCGGCGTCAGTGCTCCTCCCAGCGCGAGTCCCGCTCCTGCCTTGAGCGCCCTGCGTCGAGTCATTTGTCCCTCACTTTTGCGCGTCATGATATTACCCCCATAGAAGATCGTTGAGGACGAGTTGCAAGATTTCTCGTTCCACGCTCAGAATGAGAGATTCATACTCCTCTTGTAATGTCAGGAAAATGTCTGTGATATTCCCGCCTTTCCCACTTTGCTCCATCAAAACAGCAGCGGGGGCGGATTGCTGTAGCTGGTTCGGGATGTTCGAGGGAGACATGGGCGATGGTGTGGACGTTGCAGAAGGAGTAGGTGACGGCGTGGGCGCTGGTGTAGGAGTAGGCGGCGAGGTCAGAGCAGCGGCTGGAGCAGAGAGAGTAGTTGGCGACAGGTCGATGACCGTCATGGAATAAGCAGGGAACGAATAAGAGAAATTGCTGCCGCTTAGCGTGAGGGTAACAGAAGAACCGGCCAAGGCCGCGACGCCGGTCGCGGACTTACTTTGGGCATAATCCTGGACCTCGGAGTACTGCCAAACCTGAGCTTGGCCGTTGGGACTGAATCCCTGAATCGTGAACGGCTCGGTGATTCGGGCATCCGGATCCTTGTTGATCACGAGAAGAACCAGGTGGCCGTTGGATTCATTCACCGCGAAGACATCAAGTCCGGAAAAGTTGCTGCTGGCGGAGACCACCTTGCCGCCGGCCTGGACAATCTTGCTGGCCAGCTGTTCGGCAAAGTAGCTGGGGTAGGGAACGTAGGGGCCTGTTGAAGGGGGAGCTTTCAAATTCGGGTCGCCTAACAGGCCGTAGTCGCCTCCCTGACGCCAGCCATAGAGGCTGGATGAGTTGTTCTCGCCGCTACTGCTCCAGCCATTGCGCAGGTCCCAGACGAATCCACCGGTGTAGCCGCTTCCCAGCAGACTGCCAATCGAGTCGGCGATAAACAGGCCGTTGACCAGGCTGGTCGATTGCTTGCCCGGGTTGGAGTAAACTGAGTTGAACTCGGTGGCCATCACGCGCACGTTGGCTGCCTGGGTACCCAAGTCCGCCTTGAGCATGGACTCGTAATCGCCGTAGCGCGTCGTCCAGTCAAGGACGCTGCTGGGATCCATGACGGTATCCTGAAGCAGGAAATGATCGCTTTCATTGCCGGGCGCCTGCATGTAGCTGTGATCCGAGATAAAACCGGGGACAAATCCCAGGCTCGCGCCGTCCTTGAGCACATTGCTGGTCCAGTTGTTGTCATTGGCACCCGTCGGGTCGCCGCTGTCGATCCCAATCAGGATCTTGGGATCAATCTCGGCGGCGTATTTGGCGAAAGCTTCGGCGAAGGCGGCATAGGTGGCGGGGTCATGCTGCTTGCCCGTGCTGACTCCGCCGGGTCCAGCCGTGCCGTGGTGGTCCGTCTCCCAGCCGCCATACTCCTCGTTCCCCACTTCCCAGTAGGTGATATTGCTAAACGGGGCCGCGTGGCCGATGCGCAAGAAGTTGTAACCATCGTCGGTGGCCAACGGTGTGGCGGCTCGCAGGCTGGCCCAGTAACCCACGGTTTTCCAGTTGACGGTTTGCCAGGCGTTGGCACCGTCGCTCCATTCGATACCATTGCCGATCACGGTGGTGTCGGTGGGAGAGCCTTCCAGATAAGCCAGCTCGGCGGCGGCTTCCTGGGGACTGCCGGAGCCATAATCCAGAGTAACGAGTCCCACGCCCTTTACCGCCTGGATGAACTGCGCGAACTGAGGAATCGTGACGGCGACAGAATCTCCAAAATTGGCCGCCACGTTGAAATGGAATTCATCCGAGCTGGACCCGCCGGGAAAGCGGAAGGCAGTCAAACCGGCCGCCCCCACCATTTGCTGAGTTTGGCTGGTGGTAAGTTGGTCATCCCACCAGGCCAGGTTGACACCGAGTTGAGTGGTGGAGACGGGGGCAACAACGGTGGCCGCGTTGACGGTGGCGGACAGGGGCTTGGGCACCGCTCCGACAGCGGTGTAGGTCGGATTGACCGCCGCCTGAAAACTGTAGGCGGTTCCCGACGGTAACGGAAAACTGCCGAAGGTGCCGCTCACACCCGCATAGTTCAGAAGGCCAAAGCCATCGCCGACAGCAGGGGAATAGCCATTGGTCAGGCTGGCCGTGAGCGTACCCGCGAGGGTCGCGGAGCCGGCTGCGGTGAGGGTTCCGTAGCGATTACTGCCGGGCGGGCCGCCTAGTTGGAAAGCCAGCGTTCCTGTGCTGGTCTGGGTGAAAGTGCCGCGGGCCTGGACCGCATCGGAAGCGCCGATCGAGATCGTTCCGCTATTGGAGAGATTCCCAGCACTGACCGACGCTTTCGAGAAGGCCGTCGGTCCGAAAGCCGGGTTGTCCCAGTATACCACCCCGCCCGCGGTGCCCGGCAAACCGGTGTACGCACCCGTTTCGAGCACGAAGTTCGCGGTTACGGCGTTAGCAGGCGCCACGGCCGTGGTGGTAAAGAGGTTCCAACCCTGATTGCCGACGCTACCTTGAATCGGACCGCCCGGCTTGCTCTGAGACGTCAGAATGGTGACCGAGTTGGGCGGCGAGTTGCTACTGATCTGGTTGCCGTTGGCGTCGTAAAAAAGAACCTGGAGGAAAGCACCCTCAGGGCCGGTGAGCGGATCGCTCGCGGGGGTCATGGCGTCCACCGTGCCCGTATACGATACGCCCGGTGTGACGGAGAACGATTGCAGGATGCCGGTATTCGGCCCCGATGTCTGCAAGGACTGTTTTCCGGCTTGAGCATACTCGGTGCTCAGATACGGAGTCCCCCAGGTCATCCAACCGCTGGGCAGAGTGGTACTGTTGCTGGCGGTGGGGGATTCAAATCCCGAGTTCCCCAACAAGTTGGTGCCGACCCCGGTGGCCAGGCTGCCGGGCGATAAAATAAGACTCCCCCCTGCAGTTTGGATGAAGTTGCCGCTCAGGTTCAGCTTCGCGCCGGGCTGGATTGTAATCGTACCGCTGCTGGAAGAGAGGCCGTTCAGGCCGGTGATGGTAGCGCCCGTCCCCCCTAGAACCAACTTCGCTTGATTGCTGGTGAATGCGGTTGTAGCCCCAAACCTCGCCTGGTCCCAGTAAGCCGAGCCGCTGCCGGATCCTGTTCCGTTGTAAGCTCCTGTTCCGAGGACGACATGCACCGTCGCCGCGCCAGTGGGAGCCACGGCCGTCGTCGTGAAGTAATTCCACCCCGAGCTACCCACTCTGCCGGCCAGCGGTCCGCCGGCCGGGCTTGCAGAAGTCAGGACGGCGACATCATTGGGAGGGGAGTTCGTGTTAATCTGCTGGCCGCTGGAATTGTAATAATTCAGCTGAATATAAGCCTCTTCGCTGCCGCCGAGCCGATCGCTCGAGGGAGTCATCGCGTAGGCAGAAACGGTGTAGGAGACGCCCGGGGTAACGGCGAAAACCTGCTGCACGCCCGAATTGGGTCCAGATTCCTGGAGCGACTGGGTCCCCGTATAGGCAAACTGGTTGTTAAGGTAACTGGAGCCCCAGCTGGTCCATCCACTTGGAGCTGTAGTGCCGTTTGTGGTGACTACCGGAGACTCGAAATCGGAATTCACCAATAAATCGGGAGCGATAGTCAAGGTCGCCGGACCAATTGCCTCCCAGGTACCTGCCTTGAGGGTACCGCTCGAAAGCTGGGCAATCGACCCGGTGGCATCGATGGCCAGGACGCCGCCGTCAGCCTGGATCACGCCGGTATTATTGAGTGTGCCGTCGATCAGAAGGGCCGATGTCCCATTGGTCGTCGCGCTCTCGATGGTACCAAGGTTTGTCAGCGTGGCCCCGGTGCCCACGGCGAGGTTTCCATTGGTGAGCACCAGGGTCGTGGAGGAGTTGGCGAGAGACGAATTGGCGGCTACGGTCAGGGTGCCGCCGGCGACCTTGAGCGTGTCGCCGGTGACCGTCAGGCTCTTGACCGACGCGCTGCCGGTGAGACTCACCACGATATTTCCGGGCTGGTCAATGACTACATCGTTGCTGGCATTGGGGACAGCCCCGGTGCTCCAATTGCTGGCTATGTTCCAAGATCCGCTCGCAGTGCTGATCCAGGTGTCGGTGCTTGGCACCACCCGGTCTTCGAGCAGTTCAAGTCGTGGCCGGACGGTTTGCCGTATGGCTTTCCTCCGCCTTGAGAGTCCTCGTGCCGGGCTGTTGGGGAGCCGGCGGATAATTCGTTGTAGGAACATAGCTCGTCGCCTCCTGTCCACAGTTCGCCACTCATTAAAGTCAAAAGGTAATTGTTTAGCAACTTTTTCGGCATGCGCTACGAGAAACCACGGTTCTGGAGAACCCTGCTCCTCCCAGGCCGGCTTCTCGTCCAAACGCGCGTCTTCTCGTGGACCGGACGACTGCGGTCGATAACGAATGCAGATTATCCCGGGAGCTTCGTTCCTGGTAACTTCTTTTCGCCTTCTTTCCCAGGTGGTTTGGCCGGGGCGGACGGTTTTGGCGGTGCGGTGACGATGAGTAGATAATGGGCCTTCTTGCGGTCGTTCGTTACGTCGGCCTTGGCCACGTCCGCAACCGCGATCATGCTGATGATCGCCACTTGGGCGAGAGTTGCTCGCTGAGCGAGTCGTGCGGCCGTGCCCAGGCCGTAGTCGCTGTGGAAATTGCCGTTGCAGTGGATCACCAGCGGCTGGCGATGCGGGTTTGTCGCCAGGTAATCGGCAATTCCCTCGGCCATCGCATCATCTTTGGCGCACTGCGCCCGGTACATCCGTTCGAGCCCCCTGTCCGCACCGGGATGGTCCTTCATCGCTTCGCGGAACAGTTCCCAGTACCGGTCCAAGGGCGCGGTCGTCATCCGCGGCAAGAACAGCGACAGGGAACCTTCCTTGCTCGCCACCTGAGCCGCCACGCGCCGGGGCAAGTTTCCAGCAATCAGGTCCCGCTTTCGCTCCCGTGCCAGCTCAACCAGCGGTCTGTAATCGCGGGCATAATTCTTCCACGGACGACTGTACCTGAGGAACGTCGCTTCATCGATCCGGGCGTGCAAGTAATCGTTCACCACTCCCTGAACATCGCGTTCGAACATCTCCATCGAGAGGACGAAATCGGGCCGTCGGTCCGCCACGAGTTTCGCCAGTTCCGCATAAACCTGATGCCCCGCCACATTGTCGTGTAACTCGCCGAAATAGACCACATCCCGCGCCGCCAGTTCATCTGCGACCTGTGCTAGGGTCATTTCGTTCCCGGTGCGACTATGAATGAGGCGATATACCGGCGGCTTGGTTTCCGGTTCGGGAGTTTTCGGTGGATTGACGAAGGAATCGGTTGGGAGCAGAGTGAGGGCCAGAGCGATAAAAAGTGGTTTCATGAAAGACGGCTCAAGGATGGCTTATTGAGTTCGGTACTTGCGGACGAAAAAAGGCCTCGGAAGGATATGGTACGCGCACCGTGAGGACATGTCATGAGGAAACATGCCGATGGGATGCTAGAATCGTGAATCGGGAGACGTCCATAGATCCTGGCAGGGCGACGCCTCAGATGGGAATCTCACGGTAGCAATGTTTTAGCACTTGAGCTCCGAAGCAAGCGGCCCCGAACACTTGAACTCTCACGGGATCGCCGATGACGGACACTTCTCGATCAGACGCACTAACCGCCGTGGCGAGAACTCTCACCGTCTGTTATGTCAACTCCTGTGGCGAGAGCGTTTGGGGTTCGAGTGCCCGGCCTGCCGGACGTGCCGTTCCGCTCTCTTTGGGTTGACGGCCGGGAGTTAGAGCCCGAGGGTTCGCCGGCGGGCGGCCGAGTGGCAGGATGCCTCTTGCATCGTCCTCAATGTTCAAGCGGACATGAAGCCGGAGCGGGCGTCCCGGCTGATGGAGATTGTCGATCTTGAAGTACTCTCGTATGTCGCTTAGGCTTGTATTCCTTCTGTCCGCCACCTGTCATGATGTTCGCGGATCAGAGTGATCGCTTCGTCCGCGGAGTCCACACAGTATGGGATCGCCATGTCTTCTGGGCTGGCCAGCGGAGGCTGAGACGTCAACAGGTGTGTCCGGGCCCAGTCCACCAGATCCGCCCACATCTTGCCGACAAGGATCAACGGAGTTCCATGGACGTGCCGGACCTGCAATAGCTGCCAGATCATCAGGAGTTCGAGTACTGTGCCGATGCCCCCGGGAGTTACCACGAAGGCATCGGAGGCCAGCACGAAGTGGTGCAGCCGCGTGAAAAAGGTCTTGTGCTCGAACGCCTGCTCCACAAAAGGATTAACGTCCTGCTCGAACGGCAGATCCACTCGTATGCCGACGGAGCGATTGCGCTCCGGAGCCTTGGCCGCTGCCGCGCCTTCGTTGGCAGCCTGCATGAGCCCCGGACCGCCGCCCGTGATGATGTCACAGCCCATCTCGGCCAACGCCGTCGCTACACGCTTGACTTCGGTGTACACATACGTCCCGGGCAGTGCTCGCGCGGAACCGAAGATTGTCACCCGGTAGCGTTCCCTTTTCGACGGCTTGAGGCGCGTGAGATTGTTCACTATGTCCCACAGTCCAAAGACCGTGTTGACGAGGAGTTGCTTGACCGCATCCTCATCCGCCAGGCTGACGGTGCCCGTTTTGTTCTCTTGATTATTGGTTGCCATCGAGTTCTCCAGCTTCGTCAACGATGGTCAGATTTCGATCGTTCGGTTTGCAGATTGTACAGCTCTTTCTCGTTTTCCTCGCGCTTTATATTGGACTTGGCATTCTCTCGGTTGATTATTGGATATGGATCTCTCCCAGACTTCTGGTCGCGCACACTGCCGCGGGGTGCGACTAAGGCGCTTGTTCTCCAGCGGGCTGCTCGACCCTGATCAGCGTGAATTGCTGCGTTTTTTCCTTTCCATAATGCACAAGGATGGAGCTCTCGTCCCGCGTGAGGTTGGCGATGCCGGCCTCGAAGACGACGTCTTGTTTCTCACCCACCGACCACGCCGCCCGCTGAGTCTTTTTGTCCACGGAGCCGTAGACCGGAAGCGTGTTATCGGCGAAGGCATCGTAGTAGTTTCCGCGGATCACCCCGTTCTTATTGACCGCCAGCTGGAACATCTTGTCGGAGGTCTGCTCCTCCCCGCGCACCAGGGCGAAGACTCCCAGGGGTTGCCACTCCTCGTCTTCGCGGGGCTTCGCCGCCCGGCCTGTGTTTGAGATCTCGGTCGCCTGCTGCGCGTATTGCTCGGCCGTGGCGGCCTGCTCGCCGTTGATGTAAACCGCGTTCCCTTGATAAACCACGGTAGTCCCGTAGTCGTAGTACACCGGAGCTGCGGGATAACTACAGTAGGTGGAAACGACGGCCCACGTCGCCGGGACCCAGGCAGTTGCGGTGACCCATCGGGCTGCCCTCCAAGCGCCCGGATACCTTCCGTACCACACCGGGGTGAAAACGTTGTAGTACCGGAAGCCGGTGCGCACGAAGGTTCCCTGCGTTCGGAGAGTCGCCCCGGAGACGTAGTAGGTGCCGCGACGAGCCGCGACCGCTCTGCCCGGCCCGACGGCCGCCACTCCCCGAGAACCGCCGGCGGCGACTCCGTATGGACCGACGGCCGCACCAACGCTCGCCCGGCCTCCGACGGCAGCGCCACCGGGTCCAACCGCGGCTCCCCCTGTACTAACCCTCGTCGCCGTCCGACCACCGGGGGTAGTAACCTGCACTCCGCCGACGTAGCGGCCGGCCGCTCCTCCTGCGGGCCCCGTTCTCCCAACCGCGGCCCCTCCATACTCGATGCTCCCCCCGCGCGGAGTCGTGACCGCGCCGCCGGCCCGATAGCCTGCCGCACCACCGTACGGTCCCACGGCGACCGCGCCTCGGTATCCGGCCGCAGCACGGCCGCCCCCACGCCCAAAGGCCAGGACAGACGAGACCAGCCCTGAGCCCACCAACACCGCCAATCCCACCCCCAGGCCGAGCTTTCTCATGATGATTCTCCTTGTCCTGAAATCCGTCTTCATAGAGCCATGCCCACTTGAGAGAGCAACTTACTTCTTTTGCTTCACGCGGCTGACTTTCACGGGGGGCAGATCATCCACCTCCTCGCCGCCGATCGATCGCTTGATGGACTGCCAGGTGAACGAATCGTGGTCTAGGGGGATTAGAATGTTTGTCGCCGTCAGGGTGCTCCCGTCAGATAAGCGGCCCGCGGCATCAAGAACCCACTTTTTGCCGTCGCGGCTCCAGGTCGCTTCACCAAAGCCGCCCTGGCTCTCGAACGTCCACGAGCGCAGCTCTCCCGACGCTTCATCCTTGCCGATCATCTGGAAGCCGCGGAGGGTCCGGTCCTTCTGGCGGATGATGAACTGAACGCGGATGAACGATTTGTCCCACACCCACTCATACGTAGTGTGAACTTCCGCATCGTCGTTTTTGGCGACCCAGGTGCCGATCAGCCAATCGAGATCGCGCAAGGAAGCCGTCTCGGCGGGCAACTCGCGGACAATCGCCATGAGCCATTTCCCGCCCTCGCGGACGTGTAGAACGCTGTACCGGCTCATGGTCGGCTCTACGTTGCCGACGCGTACCTTGAAGCGGCCTTCCTCGACGGCCGTATCTTTGGATGGGAAGCGAAGGGACTCGCTCTGGATTTCCGCCCGGCGTTTTCCTTTGTGGCCAAACAGTTCGCGATAGGCCTTTTCGATGGCGTTGCGCCCACGGTAGACGTTGTCGTCGTTGCCGATCAGCTCACCATCGGTGGTCCAGAAGGATGCCACCTGCTTAGCGTCGCCTCTTTCAAAAGCCTTGAGGAAGGCCTCCCTTTGAGCCTGAATCCCATCGCGGTCTGCTTTCCGGTTGTCTGCGTCGCCGGAGGAAATCGCGGCCTTCTTCCGCTTTGCGGCGGTCTTGTTACCGGCGTCGGCTTGCCGCGTGAAGGGAACGGAAATCGTCCCGAACAAGCCGAGAAGGACACCGCTAAGGACCAGAACTGGAACCAGGCTCAATCGCTTTCTCCAGGTGGACATGCTGCTGCTCCTATTTGAAACAAGGTCTGTGAATCGCTTCTGCTGGCACATATCAAGGAGGCCACAGCTCCCTAATAGTCCATTGCAGTCGATTCGTTTCCGAGAAGCATAAGCGAAGGCAGTCTTCAGGCTGCTCTGAAAATACAGCATCCATCTGACAATGCGTTCCTTAGATGATGCTCATTTTCATGGTTTCTGGGTGAACCCCAGTTCATGATAACTAGGAAAGTTCAATTATTTTTCGGGCAACCGAAATCTCAACTTTCTCCAACGGTTGAGCCTAACTCCTCGAAGGAAGTATATCAACTATCGTCCATGTTTTTGCGTTCACACGGAATGAACCATCAGGAGAGTGGCCTGACGTTGCCGTCGTGCCTACATCTGCAGTGGCGCGCAAGCTAGTCTGGCGACCATTCTGGTCTGGCGGCCGAACCTTTGGCGGATTTGAGCGCGGCTTGCAATGTGGAGAGTTTCGCTGGCATCTTGGCCGCCAAGGAACTTCTGAAAGTAGCGATCCGGGACACCGGCCGGCGAGAGAACGGCGCCCGGCGCTCTCGAGGCCGGGGCAGGAAATGAGTGAGCCGATGGTCGGCCTCAGCAGGGCCGCCAGATGAAGGAGATCAGACCATGTCCTTTGAAGTGAGGCCCGGCGAGTCCCTTCGCAAGGGCATTCGCCGGATCGTTCGCAAGCAGTTGGACGACGTCCTACAGGAACTGACCGGGGAGCACAAGGGTCCGCGGGACGGGGCCGTGTTCTGCGCCGTCGCCTGGCCTCGAAGGGACTTCGCCACCCGAAGCGACACCAATTCATCCGATCACTGAAAATCCCTGTTCCCACTTGTTGCCGTTAAACACAACCCCTTTTCTTGCAGCACCTTGCGACATTGCATAGAAAAAGCATGCCAACCTGTAAGGTTTGGTTACCAATCGCACAATAACCTTTACGAGATAATAGGTTTCGTCCTCCGTTGGTGAGGGACGAACACCGCGCGGACGATTCATTTGGTGCCGAGTCCTGCCGGCGGGAGCGCCCAGCGCGCGAGGACTCTGAAAGGATATTCTTAGAGGAGCTGTTATGTTTTCACTCACACGCCTCGCGAAAATTGGGTATTGCGTTGCCTTCTCCGTCGTTGTTTTCTTGCTGGTCTCGGCGAACCTGTCGCACGGCCAATTCCGTGGCCAGCCCGCCATTCCGGGAGTCTCGCCCTATATCCCTGGCATGCCTCCTGCCCCGATGCGGATGCCGCTGAACAACCAGATCACCGACAGTACGGGTGGCGATATATTCTTCGGCATGATGGGCACGAGCGGCGGCATGATGGGCATGATGGGTATGGGCGGCGGTATGATGGGTATGAGTGGTGGAATGATGATGGGTATGGGCGGCGGTATGATGGGTATGGGCGGCGGCATGATGGGTATGGGCGGCGGCATGATGGGTATGGGCGGC
>Ga0070738_10002048_pt1 | contig 33959 bp, 31 predicted proteins | sample Coa_R2_2_FD_66446 | JGI IMG/M metagenome (GOLD analysis project Ga0070738, IMG submission 66446) | Surface soil microbial communities from Centralia Pennsylvania, which are recovering from an underground coalmine fire - Coalmine... | ecosystem: Environmental > Terrestrial > Soil > Unclassified ...
TGCTCTTGCTGGAAGCGCGGCGCCTCTGGAACCTCGATTCGCTGCCCCTGCTGCTGGGCTGCGCGCTCGGCGGCCTCATCATTTACGCCGGTGTCTACCTGGGGTTTGTCGCCAACGAGCTGGAGCGCCGCACCTGCCTGAATATCCTGCACATCGCCCTGCGCTTCCCCCGCCCGGCCGGTCGCGGTTGAGACGCCTCTATCAGCAGCGGAAGAGCTCCTCCGCGTACGGCGCCAGTGCTTTCAGGTAGCCGGCCTGCCGGTTAATGGAGCGCGCGTCCCCGGGAGCCGCCGAAAGCGCTCGCTGTACGGCCTGGTCGGCGAGGGTGGCGACGAGCAGGACGGGCACAAAGCGGGCATCCATGCTCATCACTCCGAGGTATGAAGTAATTTCCTGCTGGACCGCCGATACGAGCTGCCGTTCACCACTTCCCGTCGGGATGAACAGGTCGGCGATGGCCGCCAGCTGGGCGCTCCGCGGCACCTTGAGCGCGAGCGAGTACCAGATGCTGACGAAGTGGAGGAGGTCGGTGAGCGCCGGCCCCGGGCGGCTCCGTTCCCAGTCCAGCACCGAGATCTGGCTGCCCGACAGGTGAATGTTCCAGGGGTCCAGGTCGTTGTGCTGCCTGACCAGCGGGCAGGCCAGCCCGTCGAGCGCCTCGGCGGCGCCCTGCGTGCGGGCGAACAGCTCCTGCTCGGCCTGGCCGCTGAGCTGCCTGCACAGCGAGAGCGGCCGGTCGATCCATTCCGCGCGAGCGTGTGCATCCCACGTGGCGATGCCTTGCTGAGTGCCGCGGTGAACGCCGGCCAGCCAGCGTGACACCAGCCGCAGGCCGCGCAACTGCTGCCGGCGGCTGGCATACCAGGCGGCCGTGCTCGCCGCCAGGGATGGGCCTGGAGCGTAGGTTTGCAGGCTGAGCAGATAGTCCCCCTCGCGCTCGAGCCGGAGTGGCTTCGGCACGCTGCGGGCGAGCGACCGCGGAAGCTCGGCCTGAAGAGCCTCCAGCACCCGGTGCTCGTCCTCCACGAGGCCGTTGAACTGAGGAGAGCGGCGCGCCTTGAGCACATGCCCCGGCCGGGAGTCGCCGCCCTCGAACACGATCTGGGCCACTCCGCTTCGATCCAGCCCACCCGGCGTCAGTAGGCCGACGCCCACCTGCCGTTCGAGGTGGCCGCGCCAGAGGGAAAGCTCCGCCCCTGACCGGTCTTCGCCCGCACGCGCCGTGAGCGCGACTTCGGGTAACGCGATGCCGCGGCCGGCCAGCAGCTTGGCCGCAATGGCCCGGAGCGTCGCGCGCAGTTCAAGCGGCTCGGCCCCATTGCGAAGGAGCCAGCTCAGGCCGGCCGTGGTCAGGGGCACGTACGCCCGCGGTTGGCCCCGTCCCGGCGCTGCCCAGTACAGGCGGACATCCTGCAGGCCCGAACGAGCCACCCAGGATAGCGACGAGCGCGGCTCGCAGTACAGCGCGCCGCCGGCCGCCAGACGGCCCGCTACGGCCGCGGGATCCCCTAGAAAGTCCCGAAAGATGGCGATGCCATCGGCCAATCCTTCGTGCAGCGGCCACCTGGTGGCGCGCCTGGCGATGCCTGCCGCCTCGGCGGCCTGCGCCAGGTCCTCCGTTCCTCCGGCGATGAGAAGGTGCTCGAATGGCGCCTCGCCGGGGCCGCGCAGCAGCAGCCGCCAATCGAACAGGCGCAGAGGCATGCGGGCGGGCCCGTGATAGTCGTTTAAAGGCATGCTCGACAAGAGCTCCTACGGGAGCGCGTCCGATCCGCTTTCCCGAATGCTGCCCGCCGATGCCCTCTTACGCTGGCTGGCGGCGGTGGTGACGCTGCTCGCGGCCGCGTACATCCCCATTGCCGACGTGATCATGAGGCGCAACGACGACCTGTCGACGCTGGCCCTGGGGCTGCTCGACGAGCCGGCGCACCTGTTCACGGCGCTGCTGCTGCTGGCGGCGTTCGGCATCGGCTACTTCAAGCACTATGCCATCCCGGTCGCGCTGGCGTCGCTGCTGATCGATCTGGATCACCTGCCGGGCTATCTCGGTTCGGACATCCTGACCCGCGGAACGCCTCGGCCGTACACGCACTCGCTCACCACCGTCGTGGCGGTCCTGCTCCTCGCGGCACTGCTGCGCTCCGGTGCTCGGCGAACCTCTCTGGCCGTCGCATTCGGCCTGGTTGGGCACCTGCTGCGGGACCTGGCGACGTACAGCGTCCCGCTTTTCTGGCCCGTCACGAACGCCGGCTTCCACCTGCCGTACCCGATCTATCTTGCCGTCGTCGCCGTGAGCACGTTCGTGGTGCTGGTGAGGCTGCTCAACCGCCCGGCCGAGCTTGTTGCCGGGGAAAGCGGCCGTAGAATGGCCGGGTGAGCGCGAGCGTAGAGCACGGCTGGGTGGTCGTGCCGGCGGTCCGCTCAGTGCTCGAGACGGCCTACGGCGTGAGGACGCATTACCTTCACGCGGGCCAGGGCGAGCCGGTGGTACTGGTGCACGGCGGCGGGCCCGGAGCGTCGGCTTCCGCGTTCAACGAGGTTATTCCGCCGCTGGCTGAACGGTTCAGCGTGTTCGCCCTGGACCAGATAGGCAACGGCGACAGCGATAAGCCGCTGATCGAATACTCGCCCCTGACGCTGGTCGATCACCTGGCCGGCTTCATCGACGTGCTCGACCTCGAGGGCGTTCGGCTGGTCGGCCACTCTCGCGGCGCCTACACCGTGATGCGCTACGCCCTGGACTTTCCGCGTCGGGTCAAACAGGTGGCCTTCTCCAGTGCGGCCTCCGTGCCGAAGGCGATGGGCCTCGAGCTGGCCGAGAAGGCCACGCCGCTCCCGCCCTACGACGGCAGCCGCGAGTCGGTGCGGGTGTTCCTGGAGCTGATGCTGAACGATCCCAACATTCCGCCTGAGGTGGTGGATCGGCGGCTGGCGGCGGCCCGGCAGCCCGGACACCAGGAGTTCCTCACGTCCAACAGGCGCTACGAGCCCGACCCGACCTACCGCCAGGCGATAGACATCGGATCGCGCGTGGCGCATCTCACGGCACCGTGCTGCATCATCTGGGGCGAGCAGGACGGCCGCGCGCCGCTGGCCACCGTCGGCCAGGCGATGCGTGAGGCCATGCCCAACGCCGCCTTCCACGTCGTGCCTGGCTCGCCGCATTCCATCCCGAATGCCAAGCCGGCCGAATACGCCCGGCTTCTGCTCGACTTCTTCGGCTCTTAAGCCCGGTCCTGGGCCAGGAGGTCGCGGGCGATGATCAGCCGCTGGATCTCCGACGTGCCTTCGTAGATCTGGAAGATCTTGGCGTCGCGCATGAGCTTCTCCATGGGATAGTCGCGCGAGTAGCCGGCGCCGCCGAAGACCTGCAGCGCGTCCGTGGTCACGGCCATCACCATGTCGCCGGCGAAGGCTTTGGCCCGCGCCGCCTCGCGGCTATTGCGCCGGCCTCGGTCGGCCAGCCATGCCGCATGGCGCACCAGGTGGCGCGCGGCGGCGATGGACACGTCCATGTTGGCCAGCATCAGCTGCACCGCCTGGTGCTGGCCGATGGGCTGGCCGAAGCTGTGGCGCTCGGATGCGTAGCCGACGGCGTGCTCCATGGCGCTGCGGGCCAGTCCCACAGCCGCGCTGGCCACGCCGGGGCGCGTCCAGTTGAACGTCTCCATGGCGATCTTGAAGCCGGCGCCTTCTGAGCCCAGCAGGTTCGCCGCCGGCACACGCACGTCCTCCAGCAGCACCTCGCAGGTGGCCGAGGCGCGCTGGCCCATCATGTCCTCCTTGCGTGGGACCGACAGGCCCGGCGTGTCGCGCGGCACGATGAACGCGCTCAGCCCGTGGCCGCGCTTGTCCGGATCCGTCGAGGCGAAGACCACCAGCCAGCGCGCGAAGGCCGCGCCGGTGATCCAGCGTTTGGCGCCGTTCAGGACGTACTCGTCGCCATGCGGGACCGCCCGAGTGGTGATGGCCGCCACATCGGAGCCGGTGTCCGGCTCGGTGAGCGCATAGGAGGCGAGCCCGAACTCGGCCGTGACCTGGCCCAGGAACTCGCGCTTCTGGGCGGCCGTGCCCGCCAGCCGGACCGGCGTGCAGGCCAGCTCGACGGCGCCCATGGCGGTGGAGATGCCGGCGCAGCCCCAGGCGAGCTCCTCCCGCAGAATCGTGCAGTCCAGGGCCGAGAGGCCGGAGCCGCCATATTCCTGCGGCACCGAGCCCGCCAGCAGGCCGGCCTCGTATGCCTTCCGGCAAACCTCCAGCGGGAACTCGCCCGTCCGGTCGTGCTCGGCCGCCACGGGCCGCATCTCGCGCTCGGCGAACTCGTGCGCCAGCGCCTGGATGGAGCGCTGCTCGTCCGTCAGCTCGAAGTCGATCACGCGGGCTTACCGGCCTTTGTCATGACGAACGTCCGCCTAAGGCGGAAGGCATCCGCACCCGGGGCACGGATTCCTCGCTTCGGTCGGAATGACAAAGGCGCTCCGTCCAAATCGCGAGTTACTTCTTCTCCATCTGGTCGACCTGGGCGGCCGTCACGCCGACCCACTTGCCCTTGTGGGTGCCGATCTGGAGCGCGTCGATCTCCGCCTGGGTGCGGTCCCACGTTCGGGAGACGGCTTCGTACGTCTTCTGCAGCTTCTGGGCGTAGCTGCTGCCGTTCTTCACCGTCTCGTAGATGTACGTGTTCTGGACCACGTCGTGCTGCGGGTCCAGCTTCACCGGCCCTTTGGCGGTGTTCGCCGTCAGGCTGTAGAGCGCATTCATGAAGGCCTGCTTGTCCTCGACGTTGCCGTTGACCTTCTGGATGGCCGCCGCCAGCACCTGGGCCATCGACCAGCCCTGGCCGATGTTGGCCGAGATGGCGCGGCCGGGGTATTTCGCCGAGAAGGCCTGCATGAACGCCTTGTTCTCGGGCGTGTCCGAGTCCGTGGTGTAGGTGGCGGAAGCGACGAAGCCGACAGCCTTGTCCTTGAGTTGGTCGAGGTTCGGGCCCGAGGTCACGGAGCCGAACAGCTCGAGCACGGTCGGATGGTTCGAACCGCTGTAGGTGGCGTACTGCTCGCCGAAGCGCAGCGCGTCCACGCCCTGGAAGAAAGCCATGATGAGGTCGGCCGAGGGATCGAGCTTCGACAGGTACGGCCCGAAGTCGCTGTTGCCCAGCGGCGGGTAAATTTCCTGAATGATCGAGCCGCCGCGCTTGATGAAGGCGCTGGCGAACAGGTCGCCGTTCTCGATGCCGCCGCCGTAGTCCGAGGTCACGAGCACCGCCTTGCGCTTGCCGGCCGAGTAGGCCCAATCCGCGGCTGGGTCGTTGATGATGGTGCCGTTCTGGGTGAAGCGCACCAGGTAGGGGCTGGCGTACTTCGGGTCCGTCATCAGCGACTCGGCGCCGCAGTTCAGGCTGACGATCAGCGGCTCCTGCACCTGCTTGACATAAGGAGCAATGGCGTAGCACGAGGCGGTGCTGTTGATGCCCATCAGCACGTTCACGTGCTCGTTTTCGGTGAGCTGCTTGGCCTTGGTGAGGGCGGCGTCGGGCTGGCCCTCGTCGGCCGTGATGACCTGAATTTGGCGCCCGGCGACGGTGTTGTTGACCGATTGCAGGTAGAGGTTGAAGGCGTCGATGTTGTCCTGGCCCACCGGCGCGGCCACGCCCGTCAGCGGCAGGATGAAGCCAACCTTGATCGGCGCCGTCGAAGCCGCGCCCGAGGCGCCGGAGGCCGCCGCCGAGCCGGCCGGCTTGGCCGAAGCCGCTCCGGCCGCTGCCGCGGAGGGTGCCGCGGCCGGTTTGCCTGATGCCGCCACAGCTTGGCCGGTCGCCGCCGAGCTGGCCGGCGCCGCGGATGGTGCTGCGCTGCCGCCGCAGGCGGCCAGCAGGGAGAGGGCGAGGAAGGCGCCGGCGCGGGGCGCCAGCGACAGGCGAGTTCTGTTCACGCCGGGAATCGTACAGCCTGCTCGTCGGCCGCTGGCCGAAGCCTACTATGATGGCGACAAGGAGAAGGCTGATGCTGACCAAGGAAGCCAACGAGCGTCTGACCAGGATCGGGCCGGGCACGCCGATGGGCGAGGTGATGCGCCGCTACTGGTTTCCGGTGGCCACGGTCTCCGACCTGGACCGAGACCCCGCCCGCCCCGTGAGGATCCTGGGCGAGCAGCTGGTGCTGTTCCGTACCGATGACGGCCAGCTCGGGCTGGTCCAGGAGCGCTGCCCCCATCGCGGCGCCTCGCTGGCCTACGGCATTCCCGAGGATGGCGGCCTGCGCTGCTGCTACCACGGCTGGCTGTTCGACCGCCAGGGCCACTGCGCCGAGCAGCCGGGCGAGACTGGTAGCGAGAAGCTGGAGGCTGGTAGCGAGGCCCCGTCCCACCTGCCCCGAGGGCGAGCCAGCTGCAAGGACACGGTATGTATCCAGGCCTATCCGGTGCAGGAGCTTGGCGGCCTGATCTTCGCCTACCTCGGCCCGGCGCCGGTGCCGCTACTGCCCCGCTGGGACCTGCTCGTCCGCGACGATATCGAGCGCGAGATCGGCTTCGTGGAGCTGCCCTGCAACTGGCTTCAGATCATGGAGAACTCGGTCGATCCGGTCCATACGGAGTACCTCCACAGCCGGTACACCAACTACCGCCTGCGCAAGCAGGGCAAGCCGCCCGTGGCAGCCGAGCGCCACCACAAGCAGATCCGCTTCGAGGTGTTCGAGTACGGCATTCGCAAGTTCCGGCTGCACGAGGGCGAGAGCGAGGACAGCGACGACTGGCAGCTCGGGCACCCCATCCTCTTTCCGAACGTCCTGGCGATTGGCGACAGCCGCACCGCGCACCTCCAGTTCCGCGTCCCCATCGACGACGAGCACACGCTGCACTTCTGGTACTGGACCCGTCCCCGCCCGTTGGGCGCGCCGCCTCAGGACGTGCACGACATCAGGGTGGCCGAGAACCCCTACAAGGAGGCGGATGGCGCCTTCCGGGTGGACAACGTCAACGGGCAGGACATGATGGCCTGGGTCACGCAGGGCCCAATCGCCGACCGGACCGACGAGCGCCTGGGCGTGACCGACCAGGGGATCATCCTGCTGCGCAGGCTGTGGGAGGAGCAGATCGAGCGTGTCGCCCGAGGCGAGGATCCTATCGGCACGGTGCGAGATCCCGCCAAGAACTTCCCGATGATTGACATACCGCGCGAGCGGCAGGCGTTCTACGTGGCTGGAGGCTACGTCGACTCCTCCGCCGACCTGGTGCCCACCGCCCAGCACGGCCTCTAGCCCGGGCTACTCCTGTGGGGAGTAGTCTCCGCGCAGCAGCTCGCCGCAGTCATCCACGTGTAGGCGGATGGAGAGCGTGCTGTAGGCGTGCCACATCTCGGCGGCAAGGGCGAAGACAACCGGAACCTTCAGATCGTCCTCCAGCAGGTTCACCGCCGGGGCCGCGTCCCAGCCTCCGCCGTTAATGTAGATGGCGTCGGCCGGCTTGCTGAGCGCTTTCCAGCCGCGCCGGCAGTACTGGTAGACCTGTTCCCAGCCAACGTCGTCCAGCGCCTGCAGGTTGGTGGTGTACAGCCCCTGCCCCTGGCCCGGCATGCTGAAGCCGCCCATCAGCTCGCATTCGACGCCGAACCGGCCCAGGTAGCTGACGATGGCCTGGTTCAGCTCGTCCCCGTAATACGTCGCCACGGCGACGCGGCGGATGCCCATGGCCTCAAGCGCCAGCCCATGCGGCTCCATGGGCGTTACCACCGGCAGGCCGATGCGTCGCGACAGACCGGCCGACCATTCTCGCTCGAAGTCCAGCCCCTTCAGGAGGAAGGGTGGCGTGCCGCTGACGGCGACGAGGTCGCACTTCACTTCCTTGAGGTCCTCGGCCAGCTGCTCGGCTCGCTCGAAGGCGCTGCCGAAGGTGTCCCGGTCCGAGCGTCGGAAGCCGATGAACGTCGGCACCAGCTCCACGCCGTCGGGCGCGTGCTTGTACCAGAAGGCGAAGGACTTGCCGCGATGGGTCGGTTTGATCAGCCCGATGCGGGCGCGCCAGCCATACATGCCTGGCAGCATACTCTTCTGAGGCCCGGGCTTCACTGTGCGGCGCATAATGGGCGGCGTGTCCAGCCTGAGTCTCCGGATGGCTTCCCGCGCCTACGACGGCATCATGCCCATGGTCCTGGGCGAGGCCCGCATCCCGAACGTCGACTTTCAGGTCGAGCTCGACAACAACATCCCGCGCGTGTTCGGCAGGCTGTTCAACGGCGAGGTCGACGTGTCCGAGATGTCGCTGGCGGAGCTGATCTACTACACCTCCCGCGGCAAGGCCGACTTCGTGGCCATCCCGGTGTTCCCCTCGCGCGTCTTCCGCCACGCCTACTTCTTCCTGAACCGCGCTTCCGGCGCGCTCGACCCGCGCGACCTACGCGGCCGAAAGATCGGCTTCCAGCGCTGGGTCCAGACCGCCGGCGTGTGGATGCGCGGCATCCTGGTCGACCACTACGGCCTACCGCCGAGCGACGTCACCTGGTACGTGACCTCCACCCACCACTGGGAGGACAGCGCCGAGGAGGACGTGGAGCCGCGCGACGGCTCGACCATCAAGCGCTACGCCACCCCCGGCACGGATGAGCTGGAGCCGACCTGCCGGGCGCTGCTCGCGGGCGAGGTGGACCTCATCGGCATCACCGAGAACCAGGCGCCGGCGCTCATGGGCACCGGCGGGGCGCGCCGCCTGTTCGAGGACTACCGCGCCGAAGAGATCGCGTACTACCGCCAGACCCGCATCTTCCCCATCATGCACGTGCTGGCCATGCGCCGCGGCCTGGCCGAAGAGCACCCCGAGCTGCCCGCGGAGCTGTTCCGCCTGTTTTCGCGCTCGAAGCGCCTGGCGCAGAGCGCCGCCGGCAGAGTGCCGAGCTGGGCTCTGGCCTGGAAGGAGCGCTACATCGAGGACGAGCGCGCCATCTTCGAGGGCGACCTCTGGCCCTTCGGCCTGGAAACCAACCGCACCCTGCTGCAGACCTTCATCCGCTACTGCTGGGATCAGGGCATCGCCGCCCGCCAGCTCCACCCTGAGGATCTGTTCGTCCCCAGCACGCACGCGCTGAGCGAGGCCTGATGCCCGAGTCGCGCGACCTCGCCGGCACGGCGTGTGGGAGCACATTCCAAATACGGCCGCGAAGTAGGATGTGAGCCATGCCGATTGCCTCGCTGCCAACCGGAGTCGACCTGTACTACGAGGTGCATGGTTCGGGCGAGCCGCTGGTGCTGGTGCCATCCACCGCCTTTGCCGCCAACGTGTGGCAGCCGTACCAGGTGCCGGAGCTCAGCAAGCAGCTCCAGCTGATCGTGTTCGATCCCCGTGGCACCGGCCGGTCGAGTAAGCCGGCCGACTTCTACACCATCGAGCGTATGGCCGCGGACGTGGTCGCCCTCCTCGACGCCATCGGCGTGGAGTCGGCGCATCTCCTCGGCCACTCGATGGGCGGGCGCATTGCCATGCAGACGGCGCTGGACTGGCCCGGCAGGGTGCGCAGCCTCATCATGGCCGCCAGCGGCTCTGGCCCCGCCGCGCGCGACGGCCACGGCATCTACCCCGGCCTCAACTTCGGCTGGGTCGACAGTCTCGTGACGCGCGGCTTCGAGGGCCACGTCCATCACGAGATGGTCGAAAGCGATGCCTTCTTCACCGACGACTATCGCGCCGGCCACGCCAAGGAAGTAGAGGATTTCTTCCAACTGGCCTGGAGCCAGCACGCCAAGTGGCCGGAGTTCCTGCGCCTGGTGATGGCTCGCCAGAACTGGGAGGCGACCCACCGCCTGGGCGACCTCACTGTTCCGGTGCTGGTGGCCTGCGGCGACAAGGACACCGCCGGCAGCAATCACCTTCGCCAGGCCGAAGCCATGCGCGACCAGATTCCCGGCGCGGAGTTCCGGCTGCTGCCCGGCCAGTCGCACGGCTTCTTCTGGCAGGCGCCCCAGGAGACGAACGACTGGATCCTGGAATGGGTGCTGCGCCATGCGGGAGGCAAATAGCCTCTAGACGCTCTCGGGCTCCTGAGCCTGCCCCGCTCGAGACGCTGTTCGAGCAGCGCCTCGCGCGGGAGGTTGCCCTGCCTTCGAGGCTGGCCGAGCTGTACGGCTCCCTGTTCCTCCCCGCGCGATCCGGGTGGCCCCACGTCATCGGCAACTTCGTGTCGTCGCTCGACGGCGTGGTGGCGCTCAGCCTCTCCGACCAGACGGGCGGGGGTGAGATCAGCGGCTTCAACGCCGAGGATCAGATGATCATGGGCCTCCTGCGGGCCATCGCCGACGTGGTGATCGTCGGCGCGGGGACACTGCGCTCCGCCCCCCGGCACCTCTGGACGGCGGAAGCGATCTGCCGCCCGCTCGCCGGGCCCTATGCCGAGCTCCGAGCCTCCCTGGGCAAGCCGCTAGCTCCCCTGAACGTGGTCGTCAGCGCCAGCGGCGCTTTGGACCTGACCCTGCCGGTCTTCGCCTCAGGCAAGGTCCCCGCGCTGATAGTGACCAGCCCAGCCGGCGAGCGCCGCCTTCGTGAGAGCGATCTGCCCCCTTCAGTCCGTCTGGCGGTTGGGGGCGAGGTAGGCGGCAGTGCGCCCGACGCGAATGCCAGCAGGCGCGTGCCACCGGTAGCGCCATCAGAGCAGCAGCCGGCTAGCCTCGCGCCTCTGGATCCTGGCTCAGCCGGTGAAGCTGCGGATAGTGGACACTTCGAACCTGGCCGGCGCGCCGAGGCGGAGGCAGCGACTGCTTCTCAAGGTGTCTATGGTGGCGAGGCGGGCCTCATCAGCGCCGGGGCGGTGCTCGAAGCGGTGCTGGCCTCCCAGCCGGCGGAGGTGGTGCTTACCGAAGGCGGGCCGCGGCTGATGTCGGAGTTCTTGGCCGAGGGCTTGCTGGACGAGCTGTTCCTGACGCTGGCGCCGCAGGTGGCTGGCCGTGAGCCCGGCGCGGAGCGGCCCGGATTCGTAGCCGGACGGCACTTCCTGCCGGACGACCCGCGCTGGGGCTCGCTGGTGAGCCTAAAGCGGGCCGGCAGCTATCTCTTCCTGCGCTACGCCTTCGGCCGCCGCTAACATGGGGCGGATGCGCCTCCTACACGGCTGGTCGGTGGACCTGAGCCCCGTGCGGGAGTTCCGCGAGTTCCGGCTGATCTTCTACGGCCAGATCATCAACGAGCTGGGCAGCGAGATGACCCGCGTGGCGCTGCCCTATCAGCTCTACCTGCTGACGCATTCCGTGGCCGACCTGGGCGTGCTGGCTACCGTGCAGCTCCTGGGCCTGGTCTCGTTCTCGTTTACCGGCGGTGCTATCGCGGACATGTTGGACCGGTGCCGGCTGATCCTTTGGGCGCAGCTGGGCCTGGCCGGGGTCAGCGCCGCGCTGGCGGCGCTGGCCTTCACTCACAGCGCCACTCCGTGGATGCTGTACGTGCTGGCGTTCGTCACCGGCGTCTTCGCGGCCGTCGATCGGCCCACCCGCCAGGCGGTCGTGCCGTTGCTGGTGCGGCGCGACGCGGTGACCTCGGCCATTGCCCTCAACCAGGTGGGCCAGAAGCTGGCCCGGATCATCGGTCCCGGCATCGGCGGCGTCATCATCGCCTCGCTGGACGTTTCGGCGGTCTATGTCTTCGACGTGGCGACCTATGCCGTGGCGATTGGCTGCGTCCTGCGGATGGCGGCAATCCCGGCTGCGAACACCGGCTCGAAGCTCGGCGGCGCGGCCATCGTCGAGGCGTTGCGCTACGTCCGCCAGACGCCGTACCTGCTTTCCAGCCTGGTGATGGACTTCAACGCGATGCTGTTCGGCCTCCCGGTGGCGCTGTTCCCGCCGCTGGCGCTCGACGTCTTCCACGTCGGACCGCAGGGCCTGGGCGTGCTGATGGCCGCCCAGCCGCTGGGCGCGGTGCTGGGCGGGCTCTCTTCTGGCTGGCTGCTGCGCATGCGCTACCAGGGCCGCGTGGTCATCGTGTCGGTCATCGCCTGGGGCGTCTGCATGACCGCGCTCGGCCTCTCGCCCTGGTTCCCGCTGACCGTCGCCTTCATGGTTCTTGGCGGCGTCGCCAACCTGATCAGCGCCGTCACCCGCGCCAGCATCGTCCAGCTCACCACGCCGAACAGCCTGCGCGGCCGGGTGTCTGGGTTCAGCAGCCTGATCAGCCACGGCGGTCCGCGCCTGGGCGACCTGGAGGCGGCCACCGTTGCCGCCTGGAGCAGCCCGCAAGTCTCCATCGTCAGCGGCGGCCTCTTGTGCCTGGTTGGCGTTGTCGTCGTCTGCCGGCTGTTCCCGCAGCTCGCGGCCTACGAAGCGCAAAGCGAGGTCGCGGACGAGCCCGTGCCGGTCTCCGGCGCGGTCGCTCTCGCCCGCTGACGCCGTCCTCAGAAAACTCCAAGCTTCTCCACACCCGTCTCCGAGATGCGCCCGGCAGACTGAGGCCATGGCAAAGAAAATGAACCGCGGGCTGGTGGCACTCAGCTCCGCGGCCATCCTCGGCGTGTACGGCGCCGGCTACGTCCTGTCTCAACCGGCTGCGGTAACGATGGCAGCCTCGCCCGATGCGGCCGTTCCTGCCAGCTCCGGCACGGCAGTCCCCACTCCAAGCCAGTCAGCCGCAAGCGCCAGCGGCGCTCAGTCGAGCAGCCTCAGCTCCGGTTCGGCATCGCCGGCAGCGCCCGCCGCCGCCGGGTCTGGCTCGCCAGCGGCAGGCACAACAAACGTTTCGGGCTCGCCGGCTACTGCCGGCGCCACGGCTGCATCGCAGCCGAGCGCGGCGCAGCCCTCTACCTCCGGTGCGGCGGCATCGGGCGCAGTTCTCAAGGACGGCACCTACACCGGGTCGGGAACGAGCCGGCACGGCGGGGTGAACGTCAGCGTGGTCATCAAGAATGGCCAGATCGCGTCGGCGGCGATCACCAGCGTCACCACGCGCTACTCCCAGAACGTCATCAGCGGCTTGCCCGCGGAGGTCGTGAAGGCACAGAGCGCCAACGTCAACATGGTCTCCGGCGCCACGGACAGCTCCAGCGCCTACATCCAGGCGGTGCAGCAGGCGCTGAGTAAGGCCTCCGGCTCGACGAGCACCGGCGGGACCGTGCAGCTAACCGGCCCGCAGGGAGTCATCTACAGCAGTGGGAATGGAGCGCAAGCATGAACCTCAAGGCCTATTTCCGCACGCCCAAGGGCATGCTCGTCGTGGCGCTGGCCGCGCTGACGGGCATCGCTTACACGGTCGATGGTCCGGCAGCGGTGCTGCGTGTGAGTCTCGCGGCAGGCGCGGCAGTCGTGGTGGACCTGCTGTTCAAGGCCATCAAGGGGAAGGTCGAGCTGCCGGATAGCGCGCTGCTGACCGGCTTCATCGTGGGCATGATCCTCAGCCCCCAGGTGCCGATCGGCGTGGCCATTCTGGCCTCGGCCGTGGCGGTCACGTCCAAGCACTTGATCGCCGGCAAGCACGGCCACTTCCTGAATCCGGCCGCGTTCGGCCTGCTGGTCGTCGGCGTCCTGATGTCCACGGAGCAGAGCTGGTGGGGTGGTCTGGGCGACCTGCCGGCCGTCGCCATCGCCGCGGTGGTCCTGGCCGGCTGGTTCATCGCCGAGCGCGTGAACAAGATGCCGACGGTGCTGGCCTTCCTGGGCACGTATCTCGGCCTGATGACGGTGGCGGCCGTGGCCGGTAGCGGCCAGGTCTTCGGCGACGCCTTCCGCGAGCCGATGACCGGCGCTGCCGTGTTCTTCGCCTGCTTCATGCTGACGGATCCGCCCACCAGCCCGGCTCGTGCGAGCGACCAGGTGTGGTTCGCGGTTATCGCGGCGCTGGTGAGCGTCGCCTGCCTGGCCGTCAACGTCGGCGGCGTGTACTACCTGCTGATTGGCCTCCTCGCCGCGAACGTCTTCGAGGGCGGCCGCCGGGCCCTCGCCAGCCGCAAGAAGACCAAGCCGGCGCGCGCACCTCGCGCGGGCGGCTTGGGATCGATGCCTCGGGCTACTTCCCCAGCAGCTTGAGAGCTGCCTGCATGGGCTCGGGGTCCATGAAGTCGGCCGGATTCTTGCCCTGGCCGCCGTCCACCGAATCGAGGATGGTCTGCAGGCCGGCGGGGTCCGGCACCGGCTTGTCCGGCAGCACCTGCACCAGCGCGTCGTAGGTCGCGTCCAGCGCGGCCTTGTCGTCGTTCTTGAGGTACTTGGCCATCACCTGCTTGGATTCGTCGGGATGGGCCTTGATGTAGGCGATCGCGTTGACGTAACCCGCCAGGAACTTGACCACCACGTCGTGGTGCGAGGCTACGTAGGCCTTGGTCGAAGCCACGCCGTCGCCGGGATAGGGAATCTTCAGGTCGTAGAAGTTCAGGATCTCGTGGCCGCCATTCTGCTCGGCCAGCAGGTTGCTAGGCGGCGAGACCACGATGGCCTGGACCAGGCCCTTGCTGATGGCCGTGACCTGGCCGGGCACGTCATTCAGGTACGTGACCTGCACGTCTTTCTTGGGGTCGAGACCCTCCTTCTTCAGCACCAGCGACAGCGTAAAGTCGTCAGACGCGCCCGGTTTGGTCGCGCCGATGATCTTGCCCTTCAGGTCCTGGATGGTGTTGATGCCCTTCACCGCCACAAGGCGCTGGTTGATGTACGGGATGTGGTCGGCCAGAACGACGGTGTCGATGCCCTTGAGGTGAGCCTGCGTGGCTGCCACAGGCGTCGTCTGCAGGATGGAGACCTCGCCCGCGGCCAGCGCCGGCAGCGCCGCGACGCTGCCCTGAATGTAGCTGAGGTCCACGTTCAGCCCCTGCTGCTGGAACAAGCCTTTATCCTGCGCGATCCAGGCCGGCGATTGATTGGCCGTGATGGTGTTCCAGGCCGCCTTCAGCGGGATGAGGCTGCCAGTCGACGCTGCCGGCTTGGCCGCTGCGCTGGCGCTGGCCGGAGCAGACGTGGCCGGCTTGGCGGATGCCGATGCGCTGGCCGCCGCGGGCGTGGACGCCGGAGCTGCCGGCGCGCTGCTCGGAGTTGCGGCCGCGGGAGATGAGCTGGGCGCCGCGGCCGAGCCGCAGGCGGAGAGGAGCATCAGGCATGCGCCGAGCGCGGAAAGACGAGGCAGACGGAAATGAATCACCGGCCAACTATATGATGCGCAGCGTGAAAGACGAGCTTGCCGATGGCCTGGCCGGCGCGATCGACAACGCGGGCATCGACTTCCTGGCCTACCTGCCCGAGAGCCGCCTGGGCCAGATCGTGCCGCTGCTGGAGCAGCGCGAGTCCATCCGCATGGTCCAGACGGCGCACGAGAACACGGCTGTCTCGATCGCCTGCGGAGCCGCCTTCGCTGGGCTGCATCCGGCCGTCTACATGGAGGGCACCGGCCTGTACGTCTCCACCTGGAGCCTTCAGACGATCGCCTCGCGCAGCATGCTGCCGATGCTGCTGCTGGCCTCCTACGTCGGCAGCATGCAGGACAGGATGAACAACTACACCTTCGCCGGTTTCGGCCCGCGCATCCCCAGCCTGCTGGATACGCTGGGCATCGGCTACCGCGTGCTCGAGGACGGTATGGACCTGGAGCGGAAGGTGGTGGATGCCGTCCGGACCATGCTCGCCGCCAAGCTGCCAGTGGCGCTGCTGCTGACGGGGGAGTTCACGGCATGAAGCGCATCGACTGCATCAGCGCCCTGAATGCGCTGGTTACGGACGAGCTGGTGGTGACGACACTTTCGGGCACCAAAGCCGAATGGGGCGTCATCTCCGGCGAGGACCGCGAGGCCAACCTGCTGCTCGGCTCCATGGGCAACGTCACAGCGGTTGGGCTGGGCCTGGCTCTGAGCCTGCCGAACCGCAAGGTGATCGTGTTGGAATCCGACGGCAGCGTGTTGATGGACCTCGCCTGCCTGACGGTTATCGGCACCTACCAGCCCGCCAACCTGACGGTGGTGGTGTTCGACAACGAGCTGTACAGCGGCAGCCGCATCAGCCAGCCGACGGCGACGGCGTTCCGCACCAGCATCGAGGCCATGGCCCGCGGCGCCGGCATTGAGGCAGCGACGACGATTCGCGAGCTTGATGCCTTCGAGCGCGCCGCCGCGGCGGCGCTGGCCGGTCCTGGCCCGCACTACATCGTCGCTAAAGTGGAGGAAGACCTCGGCGGCCGCCGCCTCCGCCCCAGGCTGAACCTGGATCATCTCGAGAACAAGTACCGCTTTCAGCGCTACCTCGAGCGCATTGAAGGCCGCCAGATCCTCCCCAGCGAGCGCCCCGGCCAACCTACCCGCAACTGACTCCCTCGCCCGCCGCAGCGGGAGAGGGCAGGGGAGAGGGCCCCGCTCAGCCATTGGCGAACTCCTGCCGCAGCAGCTTCCAGGGCTGCGGGTCGGGGCCGGCGTATCCGAGGGTCCACAGCGCCACGCCCGCGAGCTGGCGCTGCTTGGCGAAATCGAACTTGGCCGTGATGGACCGGTCGTCCTCGATCCAGGCGAGGCGCTGCACGCCCGTTTGCGGGTCGGTGTAGGCGCACCTCGTCTCCTGGGCCGTATCGTCCCAGTGGCAGTTCTGGCCCGCCAGGTTCGCCTCTGACTTGGCCCGGCTGTAGGACGCCACCTCGGCGTAGCCGTTCGTGTCGTTCTGCGGCAGGACCAGCGGCAGCGGCTTGGTGTTGTCGTCGACCGGCCAGTCATAGCCGTAGTACGGCACGCCCATGATGAGCTTGGCCGGCGGCACAGCCTGGGTGTAGCCGTCGTAAGTGCTGGTCACGTCGAAGAAGTACTGCCGGTCGGCGTGGCCCGACATGGGCGCGTCCGGCGCGGCCACGTCCGAGCCCGGCGTGTAGTAGTCGTACGACATCACGATGACACGGTCGAAGATCTGGCCCAGCGCCGGGATGTCGTACAGCCCGGAATCGGCGGCCGAGATGGCCGGCAGGTCGATGCTCACGTCCGCCTTGGGTGTGCGCGCGTGGACGGCCATGACGAGCGCACGGCTGAAGTCCGTGAACACCTGGCGGTGGGCAGGCGTGGACGAGCCTGTGAACTCGAAGTCTAGGTTCAGGCCGTCGAGGCGGTTATCGGCCACCTGCGAGACGGCGGCGGCGATCAGCGCCTGCTGCGCCGCGGGGCTGTCCAGGAAGGCGCCAAGCTGGACGCCGTCCTGCTGGGCGATCGACAGCCCGACCTTGCTGCCGGCGATCTGCGCCCGCGCGATGTAGTCGCGCACGGGGCTGGAGCGCCAGGCGGCCCAGCCTGGCTCGGGCTTGCCATCTTTCTCGGCCACGAAGTGCCCCTGAGCGTCGGCCGTGAGCGAGAAGAACAGCACCTCCGACAGGAGGTTCAGCGGAGCGTAGCCGGCGGCCTGCTCCTGCCAGTAGGGCAGGAAGCCCACCACCTCGCGCTGCATGACCGCATGGGGATGGCCGGTCTGCCGCACCACGTACAGCGTGCTCGTAAACGGCGAGGCCATCGGATAGGTGCGCCCCAGGTACACCAGCCACGAGACAACCAGCAGCACCACCAGCGCGGCCGGCGCCAGCACCCGCCCCCAGCGAAACCGTTCCCGCCGCGGCCCGTGGACCAGCAAACTCATGCCGGGGGCGCGTTGTCACCCTGAGCGTCGAGCGAAGGGTCCCCACTCCGCACCGCCCGAGGGATGCCTCGCTCGACGCTCAGCATGACAGGGAACGCACTACCCCTTCGCCGTGCACCACTCGATCATGCTGCCCATGCGGCACTGGGCGCCGTGGGCGGCCAGCTCCGCCTCGAAGAGGCGATGGATCTCGGGGTCCTCGTCCGGGTACTCGATCTGCGAGCCGCCCTGCTTAACGTCCACCTCGCTCGTGGCCGAGCCCTCGGAGAAGGCGTCGCTGATCATGTAGCGGGCGCTGCCCCAGCGCAGAGCCAGATAGCGCGCCGGCTCGGGGCCGTTGTTGAAGTGCTGGTGGAACCAGCCGCGCGGCGGCACCACCAGGCCGCCCGGTCGCCAGTCGAACTTGCGCCGCTCGCCGCCGGCGGGCCACAGCAGCGAGTAGCCGCTGCCGCTCAGGATGATCACGTGCGCCCCAGGCCCGTGGCGGTGGCCCTTCTTGTAGGTGCCGACGGGGAACTCCGATACGTGGGCGGCCATGGTGTTATGCGCCAGCTCGAAGCTGATGCCCGAGCCGCCCGCGCCGCGCCCTGGGCGGTTGTAGAGCTGGATGGTCGCCACGTCCGGGATGAAGTTGGTCTCCAGCACCCGGTTCTGGTGGATCTTGCCCTCGCCGGCGAAGTACTGGTCCTGCCCCGAGAAGCGGTCGCGAAAGACGAAGGGGTTGTCGAAGACGAACTCCATGTTGTGGAACAGGTTCATCACCACCGGCGCGTTGGTCACCGCCAGGAAGCGGGCCGGCTCGCGGCCCGAGCCGTTGAAGTGCTGGTGCCAGGTGTTGATGGGAATCGCGAACACGCTGCCCTTCTTCCACTCGAAGCTCTGCTTGCGCGCCGGATCGAGCCAGACGGAGGTTGAGCCCGTGCCGGAGATGATGTAGATCATCTCCTCGTAGAGCTGGCGGCGCGGCTCCAGGCTTCCGCCGGGCGCAATCTCGCAGATGTAGGCGTCGTTGATGCCGCCATTGCCGTCGAGGTCGACGAAGGCGCCACGGCCGCCCCGCTGGGCCCACTGCCCCAGCTCGACGGCGCCGATGTCGTCCACGCCAAAGCCGTGGACAATGGGGATGCCCTGCCCCTGCTGGTACTTCTCGTAGGTGTTCGACGTCTCGATGCGGGAAATGCCTTCGGGCAGCTCGATGGCCATGGTTGTTTCAGCGACCTCCGTTCGTGTTCAGTTGTTGAAGCCGTATTCCTTCCACAGGCGATCCACCTGCTCGAGGTGCTCGCGCGGTGGCAGGGCGGCCGGCGGGTAGGCGAATTTGCGCGTGGCGTCGATGCCGACCTTGGAGCCGATCAGCCGGCTGCGGTCCTGCGACGGCACGCCCGGCGGCGCCTGGCGCGGGTCGAGGTTGATGGCCAGCGTGTTGCGCTCGATGTAGATGTCCTCTACCGGCTGCACGCGGAACGCCATCGCCCAGTGCAGGGCGAAGGTGTCGCGCACGTCGATGTCGTCGTCCACGACAATCACCCACTTGGCCAGGTTGGGCTGCAGCGCCCAAACGGCCCACATGATCTCGCGCGGCTGGGTCTCGTGGCCCTTTTTGATCGAGATCGCCAGCATCGTGCTGCTGCCGCCGTCTTCCAGGTGGTGCACGTCCACCACCGGCAAGCGCAGCACGTCCTTCAGGTGCTTGAGGATGTTCATCTCCCGGCCCACGCCGCGGATGCAGCTGCTCTCACTCGGCGGCATCTGGCTGATGAACGCCTGGAAGATGGGATCGCGGCGGTGGGTCATCGCCTTGAGGTTGAACACCAGGCCCGGCCCTGGCGCGCCCATGTAGCCGGGGAACTCGCCGAACGGCCCCTCCTCGTCCAGGATTTCGGGGTCCACCTCGCCCTCCAGCACGAACTCGGCGCTGGCCGGCACCTCCATGTCGATGGTCTCGCACTGCACCAGCTCGACGGGCGCCCGCCGCAGCCCGCCGGCCACGGCGATCTCGTCGGTGTGATACGGCACCTTGCTCACCGAGCACAGGCCGATGGTCGGGTCGGCGCCCAGCACGACCGCGACCGGCATCTTGCGCTTGAGCTCCTTGTAGCGCCGGTAGTGGATGGCGACGTGCTGGACCGAGTTGAGGTGGAAGCCGCCCAGCCCGAGCGTGCGCGGCCCCTTGAGCTGCATGCGGTAGGTGCCGACGTTGCGGTCGCCGGTGTCGGGGTCCTTGGTGAACACGAATGGCGCCGTCAGGAAGGGCGCCGGATCGTGCTCCACCGTCCAGGTCGGGATCGGCAGGTAGTCCAGGCTGGCCTCGCCGCCCTTCTTGACCACCTCTTTGCACGGGCCGGTGGCTACCAGCTCGGGGTCGATGGGGTGGTCCTGCGCATGGTCCCAGCGCGCGGTGATACCAGGCACGTCGGTCTCCAGCGCGAGAGCGTAGATCTCGCGCGAGGCGCCCAACAGGCCGCAGGCGAGCGGCACGTCATGGCCCTTGATGGATTCGAACAGCACCGCCGGCCGCTGCTGGGGCGGGATGCGCTGGAACACGCGGCGCATGACCGCCGCGATCTCCCAGGTCTTGTCAACTTCCTTCTTGATGCGCTGCAGCTTGCCGGCGCCCTCCAGCGCCCGCAGGTATTCCCGCAGGTCGGCGTACGCCACGCTTATTCCCTCTCCCTTCGAAGGGAGAGGGCTAGGGAGAGGGTTTCTCTCATGCCGGGTTGCGTCCGACGAAGAACTCGCCCAGGTCGCCCTTCTCGTCGGAGGGGATCGTCCCCGCCCGGATCATGGCGTCGCGCAGACGGTGCGTGGCGTGGTCGGACAGCTTCATCACCGGCTGGCGCAGCGGGCCGCCGTTGTAGCCGTTCAGCCAGCCCTGGTACTTCCAGGACGGCCGGTGGATGAAGTTTGCGCCGGCGAACGAGGCCATGTCGGCCAGGCGCGTGGTGCGAACGGGGTGGATCTTCCAGTAGATGTCGAAGGCTTCGTCCCACTTGCCCTGGTGCATCAGGTCGAAGTACTTGGGCACGCAGTTGCCGAACGCCTCGAAGTTGCTGGTGCCCATCCACTGCATGCCGAACAGCTTCACCCAGGCCGGCGAGTTGTACTCCCGTGGGTCCGAGACCAACAGCTTGTCGCCGCAGCTCATCAGCATCTGCACCAGCGAGGCGTTGCCCGGAGGTCCGCCCTCCGCTTTCACCGCCACGGCATTGGGCAGCTCCGCCAGCCTGGCGATGATCTTCGGGTCGATGTCGGCGGGGTGCAGGCGGCCGAAGTTCCACTGGTGGACCGAGAAGATGATGGTCGCCAGGTTGTTCGAATCCATCAGCTTGGCCGTGAAGTCGTAGATCTCCTGCTGCGAGCGGGGGTAGAAGCTGGGCGGATAGGACGGCAGCACCACGTCTGCGCCCGCGCTCTCGCCGAAACGGCAGACGTCGATCATGTCCTCCAGCGTGTCGAAGCTGGCCTGGATCACGAAGCGGTGCTTGCCGCGGGCCTCGTCTATGCAAATCTCGAGGAAGCGCTTGTACTCGTCCATGGTCGTGCCGCACTCCGACACCACCAGCGCGCCCCAGAAGCCAAGCTCCATGTTGCGCCGCACGTCGTGGCGGATGGCCTTCTCGTTGAGGCGCTTGAGGTCGGAGGTGAACGTCGGCATGATGACGTTGCACACGCCTCGCATGTTGGCCTTGGCCCACTCCTTGGCCTCGGTCTTCGTGTATTCCATCGGCTGATATCCTACGGCCCCCGGCGATTCGTCCAGGGCCGGCCGAGATCAGCTGTTCGAGGCCAGGTCCTTATTCCGGAGCCGCGTACACCCTCTCGACTGACGAGAGCCCTGTCTGCAGCGGGCGCCAGCTGTCGCCGGCGTCGTCGGAGTACAGCACCGAGCCTTCGCCCGTCTTGAACGAACGCGTGGGCGAAGGCACACCAGAGGACCGGCCCACGCCGGCGAACAGGCCGTAGTTCTCGACGGGGTTGGTGCAAAGCGCCCAGATGAATGGCTCCATCTCCTCGTCCAGGCCGTTGCCGGCGCCCACACGCTGCCACGATGCGCCGCAGTCCGCGCTGCGGTACAGCGCTGCGCGCGAGCCAATGGTGTTCTCGCGCCAGTGGTCGCTCTTGCTCGTCGAGGGCCAGAAGCCGGGCGAGCCCTCGGCCGTGGCCACAACCGCGAGCGGGTCGCCGCCATTCCGCGGCGGCATGAACACGATGTCGTGAAAGTAGTCGCGCTCGATGCCGTTCTGCGCCCGATCCCAGCCGGCGGCTGGGTCGCTCGTCGAGTACAGGCCGCGCGCCGAGGCGACGAGATAGCGGTCGAAGCGGTGCGGGATGGAGGTCACGCAGTGGATGTCCAGGTAATCGATGCCCTGGCTCACGTCCTCCCAGGTCTGGCCGCGATCCTTGCTGCGGGCAACGCCGCCGTGCTCGATGGACAGCAGCAGCAGGTTCGGGTCGTCGGGGTGTATGAACATCTGCAGGACGTGGCCCTCGTGCGGTTCCACCGGGAACCACCAATCCTGGCGGCGGTGCCGGAAGGTGGGGACGTGCGAGTTGCTCATCTCTACCTGCTCGGTCTCGCCCAGGCGCTGGTGAGTCTCCTCCGGCAGGCGCTGCAGCGACTCGAGCTCCTGCCAGGTGTCGCCGCCGTCCTCGCTGCGGTAGAGGTGCACCGGGTCCGTCCCGGCGTAGACCACACGATCGTCCGTCGGGTCGACGGTCACGGAACGCATGTCGCCGTCCAGCACCTTGGTCCAGCGCTTGCCGGCGTCGTCAGTGCGGTATAGGCCGGAGTGCGCAACCGCCACGAACACGCGCTCAGGCGAGCTGGCGCTGCCCGCCTCAGCTTGGACAATCGTGCCGCCGAGACCCTCCGACACGAGCTCGGCTTCTCCGCCGCGCACGCTCAGGACCTGGACGCCGTCGTTGGTGCCGACGTACAGACGAACCGCTTCAGCCATGCTGCATCCCTCCTGGAAGTGGTGAGCAACGATACCGCATGCGAGGCGGACCGGTCGCGCGGCTCAGTGGCGGCCGAGCATCTCCTGCATGGCCTTCTGGACCTTCGGCTCGTCGGTCAGGATGAAGTCCCAGCCGTGGATGTCGAAGTACTGCTCGCCGGGCTTGGGCACCGTGTCCTTGTACCAGGCCGGGTAGCCGTCGCTGTTGAGGTCGATCCGCGTGGAGGCTTCCTGCTGCGCGTCCTGCCATAGCTGCTGGCCCTCCCGCGAGAGCATCCAGTTGATGAACACCGCCGCTGCGTTCGGATGCGGCGCGTGATCCAGCAGGCCCAGGAAGCCGAAGCCGCCGGACACCTGCTGTGGCAAGTCGGCCATGTGCCCCAGCCCCACAACCGGCAGGCCCTGCGCGGCGGCGCTGTTCAGGGCCTGCGACTGCAGGAACAGCGAGACCGGCCGAGAGCCGTTGCTGAGCTGGTCCGCAATCTGCCGGTGATCGCGGCTGATGAACGGCTGCTGATCCACGAACAGCTTCTTGAGGAAGTCCTGCCCGTACGCGTTCCACAGCTGGGTCGTCGGCGCGATCGCCGCACCCGCCACAGTGGGGTCGTACATCGCGATCTTGCCGGTGTAAGTCGGGCTCAGCAGGTCCTGCCAGCGCTGGATGTCCGTGGGCTTGACCACGTTGGTGTTCACCGCCACCGTGCTGGCAGTGAAGTTGGCGATCCGGAGTACGTATTGGCCCTGCGGATCGACGAACCACAGCTTGTTGTCCTGGTACTTCGAGGGGTCGAGGACCTCGGGCAGCAGCAGCTTGGGCTTGAGAGGCGCCAGCATGCCCATGACGCCGTTCTCGATCTTGCCCTTGCCGGCTACGCCCTGGAACATCGAGCCCGCGCCTGCGACCACCACGTCCGTGCTGTACGTGCCCGCCGCGCGCTCGGTGGCCAGCTTCGAGACGAACGCGCCGCCATCCTGGCCGGTGTACTTGATGTCCAGGCCCAGCTTGGCCTTGACCGCCGGCGGCAGCGTTTCGCGCAGCTTGGGCGTGGGTGGCCCAAACACCACCACGGTCCCCTCCTGCTTGGCCGCCGCCTGCCAGGCGCTCCAGGTGGCCTGCCAGTCACCGCCGCTGACGGCCGCCGCCGCCGAAGGCGAGCCGCTCGAGGAAGCCGCCGGGGCGGCGGTGCCGCCGCAGGCGCTCAGCAGCGCGGGCACGAATGCCAGCACCCCTATGCCCCGCGCTCCACCCGCTAGAAATTGGCGCCTGCTCAGTCCATCGTGCTTCCCAGCCATAGCGGCAGCCATTGTAGCCTCGTCGGACCTAAGAACTGGAACGCTAAATATATTGGCTACTAGAGTCTATAATGTACATGATAATGTACATCTCGAACTAGGATTCAGCCGCGGCGAAAGCCGCTGCCATCCGCTTCTGCTCGGCGGCCGTGATGCCGGCCGCTTTCGCGACGGTTCGCCAGCTCCGGACTGCCGTGGTCACGGCCTGGCTGATGTCGGTCGCGCGGCTCGCCGTCACGCGAAAGTACTCGGCCACCTCGCGGGCCAGGCCAAGGTCCTGCGCGTTGTCGGCGTCGGAAATGAGCAGCGACAGGCCACGAGGCTGGTCCACCGGGTTCATGTCGTAGGCCGGCGCGAGCCGCCACGCGCCCCCTTCCAGGAGGAAGCCGTGGTTGCGCAAATGGTCGTCGCAGTTCGAGACGCAGATGAAGAACACGATCCGCCGCCACAGCTCCTCGAGGTCCTCTCTGGGATGCGCCCCATTCTGGATCAGGAACTCGGCCAGCTCCAGGTAGCTGGCCTCGTCGCGGTCCCGGCGCCGGAGCGCGGCCATGGCCGAGACGAAATGGATGCGCCGGCCGTCGGGGGCGCGGTCGAACCGCTTCGTCAGGAAGGTGTGGCGCTGCCCCGAGAAGCGCTGGACCTGGGCCGGCGCCACACGGACACCGGCTTCCTGCGCCAGGCGATGGACCACGAACTCCCACGCTCCGCGATCGAACACGTCCTGCTTGCTCGGAAATTTGGCGATCCACAGCGCCCCGTGCTCGTCGCTGACGCTCGCCTTGGGATGGGAGCCGCCCAGGGACGAGCCGGGTGCGACAAGCAGCCGCAGCCAGGCCGCGTAATCGGGATCCTCCTCGATGCCTTCTTCCTCCAGCTTGAGGCTGGCGGCCTCGAGCTCCCGGAGCCGCGCCATCGGCGGCGCCGCGAGCGAGGCCCGGTCGTCCACGAACGCCCCATCAGGGGCGACTCGGAAGCGCAGGCCGCCGAGCCGCTGCTCGTCGAGGACGCCCAGGAGGTAGTCGGATTCCAGCAGACGCCGCACCGGCCGGCCCTGCTCCACGGCCTCCAGGGCTTCCCGGCGCCGCATGAGGATGCGCCCCCAGCGGTCAGGGGACGAGTCCAGGAAGACGCCGAAGTTCTGCTCAGATTCGTCCGGGTACTGCGGCCCGCCGAACAGCTGAAGCTGCGGATCGATGGCCAGCGCATCGGGCCGGGTCAGCCAGCCGCCATCGTATTCGAAGGAGAGCACTTCCCGGCCGCGAAGGGGGCGGGCCGCGAGGGTGCCAACGCGCTGTGGCTCCGGCAATCCCAGCCAGTCGGCCCAGACCTCGATCGTCTTGTCGCTCATGGTTCACCTGCCGGCGGCGGACTGGCACGCCGCGACCGCCGTGGGACGACCCGCTCGCCCATCGCCACGTCCTGGAGCTTCCGGCCCAGCGGGTCGTCGGCGGCAAGACGCTCCAGCTGCTGCTCCAGTCCGAGCGCGAACAGGACGCTCGCGTACGCGCCGGCGGTGACCGCGGGATCGCCGCGCTCGATCTTGTACAGGGTCACGCGCGTCATGCCGGCTCGCTCGGCGACCATGGCCATCGTCAGACGCCGGCGTTTGCGGGCGAGCCGAATGTCGCTGCCCACATGAGCCATGACCTCGGTCAGTCGCGGGCTCAAGCGGAACTGAAGTTTGCGTGGCATGTTCATTATTATATACACCATCGTCAAAAATGGACATAACAGATTACATTCAGGCGAAATGGCATCCTGCGCCCGCACGGACTTCCGACACGGCTGGTACGATGCGCCGCGATGATTGCGCTGACCCTGTCGAAGCGGGCGCTGATCGGCCTTGCGGCGATCACGCTGGCGAGCTGCGGCTCGACCGCCGCGCCAGCGAGCCCACCACCCTCGGGCTCTCAGGCCGGCAAGCCGGCGGCGTCGCAGGCAGCGGCTTCGGTGGCCTCGACGGCAGCGGGGCAGAAGGTGGTGCTGGCAGTGCCTGCCACGAACATCACCGCGTACGCCCAGCTTCTGCCCGTGGACAAGGGCATGTTCGCGCAGCACGGCCTCTCGGCCACCGTGCAGCAGATGGCGCCCAACACCATCCCGGCCGCCCTCAGCTCGGGTGACGTGCAGTTCACTAACGCCACCGGCGCCGTCGGCCCGGCCGCCGTTCAGGGCCTGCCCGTGCGGGTCATCGCCCTGTTCCAGCGCTACGAGGCCTACTCCCTAGTGGCCAGCGCCGCGGTCAAAACTCCGGCCGACCTCAAGGGCAAGCGCGTAGCGGTCCCGCCAATCGGCGGCGACAACCACGAGTACGTTGTCGCCGCGCTGAAGCAGGGCGGGCTGACCGAGAAGGACGTGCAGGCTTTCCCGATGAGCGCTTCCAACCAGGTGGCCGAGTCGCTGCTGGCCGGCAACCTCGACGCCGGCCTGCTCGCGCCGCCCCTCACCCAGCAGCTGGCCCAAAAGGGCTTCCACGAGCTTACCGGGCCGAAGCTGATCGAGCTGCCGTCCGGCGGGTTGGGCGCATCCCAACAGCTGCTCCAACAGCAGCCCAAGCTCGTGGAGGCTTCCCTCGAGGCGACCATCGATGGCCTGCTGTGGATGCGCGACCATCCGCAGGACGCCGTGGACTACTTCGCCAGCAAGTTCTCCCTGACACCAGACGTCGCCAAGGCTGCGCTGGACGAGATGATGGACACGCTGGGCTTCACCTTCACCGACCGCGACCTCCAGCCCACCATCGAGCGCACGCTGGCCATCGCCAAGTCAGACAAGACGGTGCCGGTGAGCGCCGTCTACGATCTGACGGCCTTCAACGCGCTGGTCCAGGCCAAGCACCTGAGCTGATGCGACCCAGCTATGTGCGGTTTCCGCCGCCGCTGATCCGCTCGCGGCTCATGCTCGAGGTCGCCTCCGAGCTGGTCGGCAACCCGGATTGGAAGGACACCCAGGTGCGCATCCAGTTCCGGCCGCAGGGCGGCGACTCGTGGCGCTTCTGCATGTTCGGCAGCGATGCCGCCAGCGCGGTCGACACCGTGGCCAAGCACGAGGCCGACATCGCCATCGTCAACCCCGGCGCGGTGCTGGCCATGGCTCGGCGCGGTGCCGGCCCGTTCAAGGAGCCGCTGCCGGTGTGCGCGCTGTACGTCATCAGCCAGTTCGACCAGCTGGCCTTCTGCGTGACCGAGCAGACGGGTCTGCGTTCGGTGAAGGACATCAGGGACCGCCGCTATCCGCTACGTGTCTCCCTGCGTGGCCAGCCCGACCATTCCGTCCACCTGCTGGTGAACCTGGTGCTGGAGCAGCTCGGCTTCTCGCTGGACGACATCGTCCGCTGGGGCGGCCGCATCAGCTACGACGAAGGCATCCCGCCGTATCGCATGCCGGCGGTCGAGAGTGGCGATATCGACGCCATCTTCGACGAGGGCATCCCGACCTTCGCCGATTGGGCGTTCAGGCTGGGGATGCGTTTCCTGCCCATTGAGGAGGGTGCGCTGGAACGCCTGGAGTCCATGGGCATCCCCCGGGCCGTCATTGGCCGGGACGAATACCCCCAGCTCGAAGCAGACGTGCCGAGCATCAACTTCAGCGGCTGGCCGGTGTTCTGCCTGGAGAGCCTGCCCGACAGCGCCGTCCGAGCCTTCTGCGCCGCGCTGGAGAAGCGCCATACGCTGATCCCGGGCTGGGAGCAGGACCACATCGACATCGCCGAGGGCGTCCAGAACACGCCGGCGGCGCCGCTGACGGTGCCCTTCCACCCGGCCGCCGAAGCCTACTGGCGCGAGCGCGGCTACACCTGATTCCCTCTCCTCGTAGGAGAGGGCTAGGGAGAGGTCCCTGGCCTAGCTGACGGCCGCGGGCTCCTCCACGGTGTAGAAGCGGGCGCAGTTGTCCCACAGGATCTTGCGCTTGTCCTCGTCCGGCAGGCTCTCCAGCTCCAGGAAGGCTTCGACGGCGTGCGGGTAGCGCGAGTCGCTGTGTGGGTAGTCGGTCGAGAACACGAGCTGGTCGCAGCCGAAATCGTCGATCATATGGCGCGCCGGCGTCTCGTCGGGCTCGATCGAGATCCAGCACTGGCGCCGGAAGTAGTCGCTGGGCTTCATCGTGAGGTCGGGCATGAACACGTCGCCTTCCAGCTCCCAGCCCTCGTCCAAGCGCCACAGCAGCCACGGCGCCCAGGAGCAGTTGGCTTCCAGGAACGCCACCTTCAGCTTGGGATGGCGAGCCAGGATGCCGCCGCCGGTGAAGCTGCCGAGGCCCATCATCTGCGTCACCGGCTGCGAGTACACGCGGCGCAGCCCAAAGTTGGGCGCGAACTGCTCGCCCACCTGATGCGTGCGCGAGCCGGTGGCCTCGTGGAAGCCGAGCGGCACTTCCAGCTCTTCCAGCGCATCCCACAGCGGCTCGTAGTAGGGGTCGTGCCAGACCTTGCCGTTGCAGATGTTCGAGCGCAGGAACACGGCGCGGAAGCCCAGCTCCTTCACCACCCGGTGCGCCTCCGCCACGGCGTCGTCGATGTCGAACACCGACAGCATGCCGGAGCCGAGCAGGCGATGCGGATCGAGCCGGCAGAAGTCGGCCATCCAGTCGTTGTAGGCCCGCGCGATGGCCGCCGCGAAGGGCGGGTCCATGTCCTCGAAGGTCAGCACGCTCAGCCCGCGCGACGGGAACAGCACCGCCACGTCGATACCCTCGATGTCCATGGCCTCGAGCTGGCACTCGGACGTGAAGCCGCGCGCCGCGTGGTCGGCGTAGATGCGCTGCATGCGCTCGAAGTTCTTTCCCCGGTTGATGTTCGACGGGCCGATGGTCGGCAGCAGCGTCGGGAACACGGTCCGCAGATCGGTGATCTGCGTGGTCGTGCCCACGGGCGCGATATCGCGGAACTTCGGGTCGATGTAGCGCGTCCACAGATCGGGCGGCTCCATCACGTGCATGTCGCTGTCGAGGACGCGAAAACCCTGCTTGGCCATTGCCGGGCCATTCTATCCGCCCAGGTTCAGCCCCAAGCGCCTGGCCGTCAGCGTCACGACCGTCGCGAACAGCACCAGCAGCACGCCGAGCGCGGCCGCGCGCTCGAACTCCTGGCTCAGGCCGTACTCCAGCATCAGGATGGCCGCGGGCCGGGTGGAGTCGGAGTAGAGCAGCGCCGGGGTGGCGATGTCGCGGCTGGCCGAAAGCGCCGTCAGCACGCCAACGGTGACCGCCGCTGGCGCGATCAGCGGCAGCAGGATGCGCCGGTACACCGTCCCCCACGAAGCGCCGGCCATGCGCCCGCTCTCCGGCAGCTCGTTGGCGATCTGGAGCACCGCGGCGCGGAAGAGCTGCATGCTCAGCGGGCTGCTCTTGATGACCATGGCCAGCACGATGCCGCCCAGCGACCCGAACAGCAGCGCCTTCAGCGGGGTGGCCAGGATCAGCCACAGCGTCGCCAGGCTGAGAAGGATGCCGGGGATGGCCCACGGCAGCCAGGCCAGCAGGTCGGTCAGCCGCGCCAGCATGAGCTTCGAGCGGGCGGTGGCGATGGCCACCACCGAGTACAGGAGGACGACAATGGCCGCCGATGCCAGGGCAATGATCACCGTGTTGACCACCGACGCGCCGAAGGCGGGATCGGAGAACAGCTCCTGCCAGTGCGCTCCGGTGTAGGGGCTCGGCAGGTTGAAGAAGCCGTAGCGCCGCATGAAGGAGCCCACCACCAGCAGCGCCAGCGGCAGCACCGTGCAGATGGTGACGTACAGGAAGCAGCAGGCGCTTGCGACCCAGCGCCAGGGACCGAGAGAGGTCCGCTGCGTCGAGAAGCCCCGCCCCGTGACCGTGGCGAAGTCGCGTCCGCGCATGTAGGCCTGCAGCAGCAGGCCCAGGCCGAGCAGGAGGAGCAGGAACATCATGCCCAGCACGGTCGCCTGCCCGTACAGCGGCGGCTGCTCGCGTGAGAGGTCGTAGATCAGCGTCGAGTAGACGTACAGCTTGGCCGGCAACCCCAGCACCAGCTCCACCTCGAAGCTCTCCAGGCTGCGAACGAAGGACAGGATGGTGATGCCGAGCACGGCCGGCGCGAGGATGGGCGCCGTCACCCGAAACAGCGTCTGCAGGTAGCTGGCGCCGCTCATCCGGGCGGATTCCTCGAGCGCTGGCGCCATCCGCCGGAAGAACGGCAGCAGCAGGACCACCGGATAGAAGAGCGCGTAGCTGGCCAGGTGCACCCACGTGATGCCCCAGAAGGAGTAGATGTTGAACGGCGCCACGCCGAAGAACTGTTTGGCCAGGCCGTTCACCACACCCGTCCGGGGGTCCAGCATCAGAATCCAGGCGAAGACCAGCGGCAGCACCGGCAGGAAGATGCCGATCCAGCACAGCAGCTCGAACAGTCCGCGGCCGGGCATGTCCGTGCGGGCGATCAGCCAGGCCAGCAGCAGGGCTATGGGGATGGCGATGGCTGTCCGCACCAGGCCGAGCGCCAGGGTGTTGCCAATGGCCGACCACAGCACCGGCCGGACCAACGCGGCAGCCCAGTTGCCGAGGCCGTACACCGGCGGCCGGCCGATGTCGGCCGTGTTGAAGCTGTTGATCAGCACCTCGGCGACGGGGACGCCCACCAGCGCTGCCATGATCGCGAAGCACGCCAGCACCGGCAGCGAGCGACGCGACATCGCCGTTAGGATAGGATTCCGACCGGCAATGAGGGTGCAGATTCGATTCGGCTGGATAGTGGCAGCGGCGATCCTTGGTCTCAGCGCGTGCGGAGGCGCGGCCTCTGCGCCGTCTCCGGCCGCGAGCTCGCCCTCAGCGGCAAGCGGCGCCGCTGCGCCCGTCAGTTCGGCCGCCGCGACCGGCTCCGCGACCGGCTCCGCGACCGCGGCCAAGCCATCGTCAGCGGCGGCCAAGCCATCAGCCGGCGCGGCGGTGCGCCTGGGCGCCAGCCAGAACATCACCTCGAACGCGCCCATCTGGCTCACCAAGCAGGCTGGTTTATTCGAGAAGAACGGCCTGAACGTCGATCTCCAGAGCATCAATGCCACCACGGCCATCAAGCAGCTCGTGGCCGGCCAGCTGGAGGGCACTGTGGCTGGCGCGCCGGAAAGCATCACCGCCCGCGCCGCCGGATCGCCAATCCAGATCGTCGCGGTGCTGCAGACCAGCTGCGACATGGAGATGGTCGTGCCCAACAACATCACAGCTGTGGAGCAGTTGAAGGGCAAGGTTGTCGGCGTCATCACCAAGCCATCCGTCAATGGCATCTGCACCGTCGCCGATTTGCGCAAGCATGGGCTCGAGCCAGACAAAGACTACAAGCTCATCGAGACTGGCTCAGCCAGCGCGTATGCGTCGCTGGTGGCGGCTATGCAAGCCGGCAACGTGGCCGCCGGAGCAATCCAGCCCGATCTGGCGCACAAGCTCGAGGCCTCGGCGCCGTTCCATACGCTGTACGACATGGGCACCGAGCCGGGCTTGCTGACGGCCGCCAGCTCCGTCACGTTCGCGGACGCCTTCATCAAGGCCCACCCGGACGAGGTGCAGAAGGTGGTCGACACGCTGCTCCAGGGCGAGGCTTACTACAAGCAGCACAAGGACGAGGCCGAAGCCCTCCTGAAGAGCACCTACAAGATGACCGACCAGACCCAGATTGACGAGACCTACGCCCGCCAGGTGCAGCTGATGGCCAAGGACATCACCCCGCGCGCCGAGCTTTTCCCGGACATGGTCGCCGCCCTCGCCCAGGTCCAGCCTGAGGTCAAGCAGCTCGACCTCAGCACCCTCCTGAATCCCACCTTCGCCAAAAGCGCGATGGACCGGGGGCTCACGAACTTCTAGGCGGCCTCTTCCGCCGGCACCGCGTATAGCGGCAGACGAACGGTGAACGTGGCGCCGCCGCCGGGGGTGTCGCGCAGGCTCACCTGGCCGTTATGGGCGGCCACGATGGCCGACACGATCGACAGGCCGAGCCCGGTGCTGCCGCTGGCGCGGCCTCGGGCGGGATCGGCGCGGTAAAAGCGCTGGAAGACCGCCTCGCCGACCTCGGGCGGGATGCCCGGGCCGTGGTCGGCCAGGCTGAGGACAGCGTCCTGGCCCTCGACGGCCGTGGATACCTCCACTGGGGTGCCGGGAGGTGTGTGCACCAGCGCGTTGCGCACCAGGTTGGCCACCACCTGGCGCAGCCGCGGCTCGTCGCCGGCGACGATGGCGTCGTCGCTGACCATGGCCGCGATGGGCCGGGCGGGGTCGATGGCTCGGGCGTCGGCGGCGGCGTCCAGGGCGATCTGGCTCAGATCGACCGGCTGGCGCTCCAGCGGCCGGCCTTCGTCCAGGCGGGCCAGCAGCAGCAGCTCCTCGACGAGGTGGCCCATGCGCCCGGCCTCGTCCTCGATGCGGCGCATGGCCATCTGCAGGTCTTCGGGCCGCTCGGCGGCGCCGCGCCGGAACAGCTCGGCGTAGCCGCGAATGGACGCCACCGGCGTGCGCAGCTCGTGCGACGCATCGGCGATGAACTGCCGCAGCCGCTGCTCGGAGGCCTGTCGTGCGGCGAACGCCTCCTCGATCCGCGCCAGCATGGCGTTCAGCGCCAGCCCCAGCCGCCCGACTTCGCTCTTGGTGTTGGCCGGCTCGACGCGCCGCTGCAGGTCGCCGGCGGCGATCTCGTCCGCTGTCGCGGCGATGTCGTCCAGCGGCCTCAGGCCCTGGCGCACCGCGACCGTCCCCAGGGCGCCGAGCAGCACCAGCACACTCAGGCCGACCCCAAGCTCCAGCAGCACCAGCCGCTGCAGCGTGGACTGAACGTCCGTCAGCGGAGTCGCCACCAGTACGTCGCCGTTCACCGCATCGTCGGCGCGGGCCACCACAGCCCGATACGAGCCCGCGCCGTTGGCGCCCGGCAGGGTCAGGAACACCGGGGCGCCGCGGCCGGATGGCAGAGGTACAGGGTTGGGCAGCGTTGGATGAGCCGACTGCTGCTCGGAGGTGAAGCCGAAGCTCTGCTGCTGGATGACTGCGCCGCTGCTGTTTACCAGCGCCGCGTACGTGCCCGGAGGCAGGGGGCCGGGCCGGCCGCCAGGTCCTCCGCCGCCGCCGCGATCGCCCGGTCCCGGAGCGCGTCCGTTGAGGGCGTCGGTCAGGATGTGACCGGCCGGATCGGCCGCCTGGGCCAGCTGCTGATCGAGCCGGCTGGTCAGGAACGAGTTCAGCAGTGCATACGTTACGGAGCCGGCGATGAGGAAGCCCACCGCTGCCAGGCCGAGGACGGCGACCAGCAGCCGCGCCCGCAGGGACATCAGCTGCCTCGGGGCAGACGGAGCACGTAGCCCACGCCGCGCACCGTCTGAATGAGCGGCGGGTCGTAAGCGTCGACCTTCTTGCGCAGGTAGCTCACATACGTGTCCAGCACGCCGGCCTCGCCGTCGAAGTCGTAGTCCCACACGTGCTCGATGATCTGCGCACGAGTCAGCACCCGCTGCGGGTTGGTCAGGAGGTAGCGCAGCAGCCGGTACTCCGTCGCCGTCAGCTCGATGACATGGCCCTGCCGCCGCACCTCGTGGCTGTCCTCGTCCATCTCCAGGTCGGCGTAGCTGAGCACGCGCCCGCTCTCAGCTGGGGCAGAGCCCTGGGCCCGGCGCAGGATGGCCCGGACGCGCGCCACCAGCTCCTCCAGGCTGAACGGCTTGGTGACGTAGTCGTCGCCGCCGACGGTCAGGCCGAAGACCTTGTCCTCGGTCGCATCCCGCGCCGTCAGGAAGAGGACGGGCACGCGCTGGCCATCATTGCCCAACCGGCGCGCCACCTCAAAGCCGTCGAAGTCGGGCAGCATCACGTCCAGCACCACCAGGTCGGGATGGAATTCGGCTACGCCGGCTACCGCCTCCCGGCCGGTGCCAGCCTTGCGTACCTCGAACCCCTCGTACTTGAGGGCCGTGGCCACCAGGTCGGCGATGTACACCTCGTCGTCCACCACCAGCACGCGCTGTCCGTCGCTCATGACACCGTGAGCGTAGTCTGCCGCGTTCGGAGCTGCCTGTGAGCGGTCTTAGAGTTGTCTGTGAACGGTAGGGGCTAGTGGCCGGCGGTCCGCCACCGCAGCAGGTGGTGCTCCAGACGGTTCACGCCTTCGTTGATGATCAGGCCCAGCACCATCAGGATGATGATGGCTGCGAACACGCCGGCCGTG
>Ga0070738_10002052_pt1 | contig 33861 bp, 27 predicted proteins | sample Coa_R2_2_FD_66446 | JGI IMG/M metagenome (GOLD analysis project Ga0070738, IMG submission 66446) | Surface soil microbial communities from Centralia Pennsylvania, which are recovering from an underground coalmine fire - Coalmine... | ecosystem: Environmental > Terrestrial > Soil > Unclassified ...
CTATACGGGGATGATTATGGCGCGCATCGAACGTGTGCCAGCGCCCGCCGAGGAACACCTCGAACCAAGCGCTAAAGTCCATCGGTGCCGGATCACGAGGCACACCGATATCACCGAGATAGCCCGTGCAATAACGCGCGGGAATATTCATGCAACGGCACAGCGTTACGGCCAAGTGCGCAAAATCTCGGCAGACGCCCCGGCGCTCTTCATGACCTTCAGCGGCGGTCCGATCGCTGCGGGCATGATGATAGCCAAACTCAAGGCGATCATGCACGTAGTCGCAGATCGCCTGCACCCGCTGCCAGCCACCGGGGATATTTCCGAACTGCGTCCAGGCAAGATCGCTCAGTTTCTGGGTGTCGCAGTAGCGGCTACCCAGCAGATAGACCAAAGTTTCGTCCGGCAGCTGGTCAATCTCCCATTGTACCGCATTGGGCGCCACATCGTCAGGCTTGCCGCTGTCCGCAATGATGAAACGGTTGCTGATCTTCAGCAGTCCGCCGGGTGCCACCAAACGCGTGCAGATATTGCCATAAGCGTCGAGGTAATCGCGCGCGGGAACGTCTGGCGAAAGACTCACGCGGTGTTCGGTCAGAAGGTCCGTCTGCCGTTCGGGATGGACACTCAACATCAAGAGCATCGGCACATTGTGAGCGCACTGAAACGCAATCTCGTATCCGGCTTCGATTTTCACGGAGAACCCTGTGCCTCTTGTTGGGTTAGTGATAAGCGTGATAGCGAGCCCCGGTTCCCCCGATCAAATGCCCAGCGTGCTGAAAGAGTAGGCAGATTAGCGAGGCCATCAAAAAACAGGTGCGGGCTTATCCATAGCGGGTAGAGTGCCGCGACCGCGCATCATGCCATGACCCTGTTCTCCGTCCATCATACGACGACCTACCGCTACAAGAACCCGGTGCGGCCCGGCCTTCATCATATGATGTTCCGGCCCCGCGACAGCTTTGATCAGCGCCTTTTGGATTGCAGCCTTAAAGTGAGGCCCGACCCCGCCGAGATACGTTGGATCCATGATGTTTTCGGCAATTGCATCACACTGGTCGACTTCACCACGACAACAACCGAGCTTAGCTTTGAGACGCTGATCAGACTCGATCACACGCCCGAAAACACACCCGACTTCCGCATTGAAGACTACGCGCGCACGCACCCCTTTGAATATGCCGAGGACGAGCGCTCCGACCTTGCGCCCTATATGGCCAGGCACCACGCGGATGGATCTGCCGTCGAAACATGGCTCGGCAAGTTCTTCGCAACCGGTACGCCAGTTCCGACCGGGCAGCTCCTCATGACTTTGAATGAGGCGATTGCCGAAAGCTTCTCCTATAGACGCCGCATCTCGCGCGGTACGCAAACGCCCCAAGAGACCATTGAACGGCAGGAAGGGAGCTGCCGCGATTTTGCGCTCTTGATGATGGAAGCCGCGCGCTCGTTCGGATTCGCTGCGCGCTTCGTCACCGGTTATGTCTATGTGCCGGACCGGGACCATGCCACTCGCCTTGGCGGCGGGTCGACCCACGCCTGGTGCCAAATCTATCTTCCAGGCTCAGGTTGGGTCGAGTTCGATCCGACCAACGGAATCGTCGGTAACCGCGATCTCATCCGCGTTGGCGTAGCGCGGACTCCCGGGCAGGTGATCCCGCTTTACGGCAGCTATTGGGGCAATGTTGAGGACGAACTTGGTATGGAGATCAGCGTGCAGGTCAAAACCGAGAGGTAGGTCGAAAAAATAGGAGGCGCCTCAAGGCAGCCGCTCGCAGTGCCGGTCTCGGCGGCCGAGCCGCGAAGCTCCGGAAAAGCGACCTATTGTTCTCGGGAGTTGGAATTGACACGGCGGCTTTCACCATCGGTGGATCGCTCTCGATCGCGGGACCTGGCCTGATCGTGGGCCGGCGCACCGGACTGGGAAGCGCGGTCCGGCACTGTTCGTCTTGCCGACGTGGTCACGATGGTTCGTTGGACGACCGTCGATGTGCCTCCCAAGCCGCCCATTACGGTGCGAGCGAGCGTGATCGATCCGGAGCACGGTCTCATCGAGGAAGTTGCGATCGGAGCAAACAGGCTTGCGTTGGTGAGCTTATTGGGCGGCGACATCCGCTCGTACCTTCGCGTTCCGGGCAACGACTACGTCCTTTCGCCAGTGTCCCGCCCGGAAGCGTCTTGGTGCTGGCGAAAGAACGATATGACGTTCGCCTCCGGATGCGTAGTAGTCGGTCACGATTCAGAGACCGACTATTTGGCGGAGGTTGCGACCTCCATACAGAACCTGCGGAACAGCATTGCCTTTCGGGGCCCGGCGGAAGTTGTTGGACCAGCTACGCGGACCGTAAGGCAAGGCGCGAGAAGCCGGAATAGGTTCGGGCACGGGCGGGGTTGCCGCGTGTGCGGCTTCGCCACCTTCGGCTGGTTGGCGTTTTCCCTGTTTCGACCGCGTCGTGTAATTTTGAGGTTCGCAGCCTTCCAGTTTGATCTAGCTCACATTTCCTCTCGTTCCCCTGGCTTAGGTCAATTTCAGTTGGCGAGGGGCCCACGATGAAGACCGATCTGGATCATGCAACGATGCATGTGAAGTGCACTCAATGCGGCACCGAGATCGTGAGGATCAGAAACATTTTCGCTCAGGCAGCTCTCACGGGGTACGAGAAGGCACGACAGGAGCTGGAAAAGATGGAGGCAGAGTACAAGGCGCTTGCTGACTCGCTTGAGCGCCACGAGCAAGAAGCCGCCATCCCATCCAAAGAACAGGGCCCGAGCGCCTGTCTGGAAATGTTGTAGTTTGCCACCACAGGCGTTTGTAGTTTGCCGCTCCGTATCCTTTGATACACAACGCCGCAGGCTGGGAAGATAGATTCCTCCCGGTGAGAGGGAGCCGCTATGAGAGACATGAAAGCGCAATTGGACAAGCTGCTGACCTAGGCTCGCGAGCTCGGCGACTGACAAGGTAAAGCGCGACCTGTTCACGAAGCTCGCCGAGCACTACGGCGTGCTGGCCTCAGAAGTCAAAAGAGCGATGGCGGAAACGACCGTTCCCAAGAGCTAAAAGGGCGGGATTTACGCCCAGCGGAGCGTACCAAATCTAAGCTCGTATCATTGAGACGGACCGTCCCGCTTGGAACGTCTAAGCCGGGTTCCACTCGATGTATCACCCCAAGACGGTGATCTGTTCAAAATTTAACATTACCCAAAACGCCGCGCTCATTTCATTCCGACAAACGGAGCACCGCCCCTAAACCTCTCCATACGCGCAAATTTGCATCTGCAGTTTGTGTTTCGTCAGCAGTCTTTGGCGACGCCCATCGGATTGGTCAGCCTGGCGCGCGTCAGCGTCGGGGTCGGCGCTTGCGAAGTTATACAAGAGGCATTTCGAACGTAAATCGTGTCTCCGTCGGCGTCGAGGAGACAGTTAGTTCGCCACCATGGGCCTTGGCGATTTGGGCTGCGATGTAAAGCCCTAGTCCGAGCCCTTGCCGGCTGGCGTGCGCGTTGCCTCGAAAAAACGGCTCGAACAGCTTGTTCATCGCAGCGGCAGGGATGGGCTGTCCCGCGTTGGAGACCCAGAGCACGAATGATCCTTTGCGGGTTTGGGCATGAACGATCACCGGCTTGCTTGAGGCGCCATGCGTCAACGCGTTCCCGACGAGATTGGAAAGCATTTGGGCAAGCCGCGAACGGTCGCAATCCACCGGACGATCGATCCTGAACTCGGTTTGAATGATGCGGCCGGGGGAGGCCAGCCTAAGCTCATCGACAACGCCCACGAGGACAGGCTCAAGGAGTTGTCTTGCGTCACGGTCAAGCCCTATGCCGCCACCCAGGCGTCCGCGGGCGAGGTCGAGAACATTGTCGATCAGCCCGGCCATGCGCATGACGGTCGTCTGCAACATGGCAATGATCTGGTGCTCCTTTTCAGTTTGTACCGTGCGGTCGAGGATCCGTGCTCCGGCACTGATGGAGGCGAGAGGATTGCGCAAATCATGCCCAAGAACTGCGATAAACTGCTCTCGCAGTTCGGACGCTTCCTGCTCGCGCTGGAGCCTCTCCTCAGCTGTCTTTTCCGCGGTCTTCGCGAGCTCCCGCGCGCCGAGCAGTTCCTGCTCATATCGCCGGCGATCAGTCGCCCTGATAAGAGCCAAGCGGATGGACAAAGGCTTGCCCTCCGAGTCGCGCCGCTCGGCCGCGTTGGCAATCAACTGCAGCGGCTGGCCATCAGCCGTCACCGCATCGATGGCGATCTCTTCGAACGTTGCCTGCATTCGCAGCAGCGGCGCCATATGCGTTTCATAGTAGATGCGCCCGGCCATGGTCAGGAAGTCGCTGAGACGCTTTCCGATCATCTGGTCAGCTGCATGACCGGACCAATCCACAAACGTCTGATTTGCATATTCAATTCGACCGTTCGGCAGCAGTGAGACGTAGCCGCATGGGGCGTTCTCGATCATGTCCTCGAAGTCGAGCTGAGTTCCGTCCACGCCAGATCACACAAAGGTTCGCATCGCAGAGATCACCTCGTCCGGCGAACTGAGGTTAGGACAATGACCCGTTGCGTTAAGAACAATCATGCGGCTGTTCGGAATGGTGCGATTGACGAACTCGCCGACCTCCTGGCCTGCGATGATGTCATCGATGCACTGAAGGACGAGCGTCGGAACGGTCAGGCGCGCGAGGTCCGCGCGGTTATCCGAGGTAAAGGTCACGCGGGCGAAGGCTTTGGCAATCTCTGGATCCGTTCGACAGAAGCTCTTGGTAAGCTCCTGGCCGAGTTCCGGCTTGTCCGGGTTGCCCATGATCATTGGTGCCATCTGAGCAGACCAGCCCATGTGATTGGCTTCCAGAAATTGCAGCAGCTCTTTGACCTGCTTGGCGGTGAAGCCACCCTTGTAACCCTCGTCGTCAATGTAGCGAGGAGAGGGACCGACCAGCACCAGCTTGCCGAACATGCCCGGCGCCCTCTCGGCGGCGAGGACTCCGATCATGCTGCTGACCGAATGTCCGACGAAGACTGCGTTTTCCAGGTCCAGCTCGCGACCGATCTCGACCACGTCGTCGGCATAGCCGGCAAGTCTCGAGTATTTGTTAAGATCGTAAGCACCGAGGTCAGACCCGCCAGCGCCGACATGATCGAACAGGACCGTGCGGAACTCATCTTCGAAGGCGGGCGCCACAAAGCGCCACATGTTCTGATCGCAGCCGAAGCCGTGAGCAAACATCATCGCCTTCTCGCCGGTTCCACGAACGTGCATGTTATTTCGTTCGATTATTCCCAGCATCGGATTCCTTGTTTTTGGTTACGCCTTCACACTAGCTTATCTCGCGTGGCGGTTGCCAGCGTCGTTCGCGCAGGCCAGCCAGCAGAACCAGCAGGGACGTTCTGTTTTCATTCCGAAGAGGATGAGCGGGAGTAAAGATGCTGGCCCGTGGAAGTTCCTGCTCGAGCTTCACGCGATGATGCTGATAGCCTGGGCCGCGACGGGTGCGCGTCCTTCGAATTGCATAAGGTTCCAGAGTTCAACCTGGGCTTTAGTAGAGGAACGAGTGTCTTCCACGGAGACGCTAGACACTGCTCGAAAAGGTTCCGATGTGTTGAGCGACGCATTGGAAGGTCCTGATCTGCTTAACGTACCGCTCCCATGGCGCTTGCTCAATCTTGGGTCGTGCGAGAATAGACAGATGGAAATTCGCGCGTTTAGCGCGGGAGCACGATCCACGCTGCGCCGTGCTGCTCTATTGCGGTGGGACTTATATGGCGTGACGAGCACTATCCTTTTGCCACAACCGTTTGCTCCAGCACAGTTGGTGGGTGTTGTTAGGCCTCCTTGGCTAATTCCCCCGCCAGACGTTCCCCGCTCCAGAGTATCTGGCCGGCCGGCCAGTTCCCTGAGGTACCTTTATGTTCCGGCTGGGAACTTGATGCGCGTAAGTTCGTTGTTGATCTGGCCAATGACGGCCATTTTCCTCACGCAATTCAAAATTTCGGTCGGCAGCACGTTTTCGGAGGTGCGTGAGGCAGCCGCCATGTCGGAAGCTCATGACGCAAACTATGGAAGATCGGGAGCCGCACATTGCCGCATGGCATTGGAGACAAATCGTCAATGGAGCGACTGACACGGCCATCATCACAACCGACTTGCACGGCCGGGTGACCAGTTGGAATACGGGGGCTGCGAACATTCTCGGATGGCAAGAGGCCGAGATGATCGGTCATTCGCTGAGCTGCGTATTCGCGGAGAGCGATCAAGAGGCCCAACTGCGCCGTGAAATCGCCGACGCGCTGGCGAAAGGCAAGGGCGGCGGCGAAGAGGGCTGGCGCCTGCGTAAGGACGGCAGCCGTTTTTGGGCTGTTGGCGAATTGAGTCCCATCAAGGACGGGGCGAGCACTGCCGGCTTTATCAAAATCCTGAGGGACCGAACGGCGCAACGAGAGGCGGAGGAGGCCATTCGGGAGGAACGACACGCACTTGAGGTCCTCAACCGCGCGGGTTCAGCGTTGGCCACGGAGACGGACCTCCAGCGGCTGGTGCAGATCGTAACCGATGCAGGTGTCGAACTGACCGGAGCGGAATTTGGTGCGTTTTTCTACAACCTCATCAACAACGCGGGTGAGAGCTACGTGCTCTACACGCTATCGGGAGCGCCGCTAGAGGCGTTCTCGAAATTTCCGATGCCACGCAATACCGAGGTGTTCGCGCCCACCTTCCTGGGGCAGGGTGTCGTTCGCTCAGACGATATCACCGAAGATCCGCGTTATGGGAAGAATGCTCCTCGACGGGGCATGCCGGAAGGCCACCTCCCGGTCCGAAGCTATCTTGCCGTTCCGGTGGTCTCTCGCACCGGTGAGGTGCTCGGCGGTCTATTCTTTGGCCATGCGCGTACCGGGGTGTTCAACGAACGCTCTGAGCGAGGTCTCTCTGGTCTGGCTGCTGAAGCGGCTGTCGCGATCGACAACGTCCGCTTGTCTCAGGCGATGCAGCGAGAGATTGACGAGCGGAAGAGAGCTCAGGAGGCTCTTGTCGGACTCAACTCCACGCTGGAGCGGCAGGTGACCGAACGCACCGAACAGTTGCGCAAGAACGAGGAGGCTTTGCGCCAATCGCAGAAGATGGAGGCCGTTGGACAATTGACCGGCGGCGTGGCGCACGACTTCAACAATTTACTACAGATCATCATAGGCAATCTCGAGACCCTGCAGCGCACTCTGCCCATCGAATCCGCAAGGCTGCAACGTGCGGCGAAAAACGCCATGAATGGAGCGCAGCGCGCGGCCACTTTGACCCAGCGACTCCTCGCCTTTTCGCGCCGCCAACCACTTGACCCCAAGCCTTTGGACCTGAACGTGCTTGTCAATGGACTATCGGATATGGTCCATCGAACGTTGGGCGAAACAATCGCCGTGGAAACCGTCCTCGGTGCAGGCGTGTGGCGAGTTGAAGCGGACCCGGCGGAACTCGAAGCAGCGATCATTAACCTCGCTGTAAATGCTCGCGACGCAATGTCCAGCGGAGGAAGGCTTACGATCGAAACCAGCAATGCTCATATCGACGAGGCGTATGTCGCCTCACACAGTGAAGTCATTCCTGGACAGTACGTGGCCATCGCCGTAACGGACAACGGCGTCGGCATGGATGCGAAGACCGTCGCCCAAGCTTTCGAACCATTCTTCACCACCAAGGCAGTGGGTAAAGGCACGGGTCTTGGACTCAGCCAAGTCTACGGGTTCGTCAAACAATCCGGCGGGCACGTGAAGATCTACTCAGAGCTGGGGCACGGGACCACTGTTAAGTTGTACCTGCCACGGCTTCGGGCACAGGCAGGCGCCGAACCGGACTCGGAACCAGCACCTGATCCTGAAGGGGATAAGGAGGAAACGATTCTCGTTCTGGAAGACGATGACGAAGTTAGGGCCAATTCCGTCGACAGCTTGCGTGAACTCGGCTATCGGGTCATCGAAGCCCATGATGGCCCATCAGCTCTTAGGCTCCTCGAACGGCAGCCCCGCGTAGACCTCCTGTTCACTGACATTGTTCTGCCGGGGGGCTTAACCGGTGCAGAGGTTGCGTTGCGTGCTAGAACGCTCCGGCCGACACTAAAGGTGCTCTTCACCACAGGATACGCGCGGAACGCGATCATCCACCACGGACGGCTCGACAAGGGTGTGCAGCTGATCGTTAAACCTTTCAGCTTCAGCGACTTGGCTGTCAAGGTCCGCGACGTGATCGATAGTTCAGAGTGATGCGCTGGTGAAGCCTAATCACGAGGTCGAGAAGGAGGAGTTTAGGCGAGCAAAAGGAGAGCGTCGCTTGCTGTTCTGCTTCGAACGCTAAGCGTCATCCAACTGCGAAATGGAGACGGACCGAACTCTAGCCGAGAGGACAGTCCACTCACCTGCATGCGTGTTAGCTGCCACAGGTCGTAGGTCTCCGCTGGGCGTCACAAACGCGGTCGCATTGTGCCACGGCTCGAAAGGGCGGCAAGGCGGACCACAGATGCACGTCCGACAGTCACATTATTTATGACCTCGACACACTTGCCGGATCGTCTGCAGGGGGAAAGCGGCTCCGTGGGGAGCGGAGGGCTCAGTCCCCCTCGGGGATGATTTGCCGCAATTTCCTCGCCAGTTCCTCGCGGGTATACGGCTTGTTCAGGACCGCAGCCCCGTGGTCAAGGACGTCGCCATGCAGCATCGCGTTGTCGGTGTATCCTGAAGTAAAAAGAACCGCCAGATGCGGCAACCTTTGCTGGGCTCTGCGTGCGAGCTCGGTGCTCGGGATCTTTCCTGGCATTATCACATCCGTGAATAGCACATCGATCGAAACGCCGCTCTCGATGACGGCCATCGCGCTGTCGGCGTCCTTTGCCTTCAATACGCGGTAGCCCAGTTCGACGAGCGTTTCGGCCGCCGTTGCACGAACGTCTTCGTCGTCCTCGACCACGAGGACAGTCTCCGATCCCCCCTTGATGGGCGTGACCTCGACCTCCGCCAGAACATCTTCCGGCTTCCGGCATCGCGGCAGATAGATGCGCACCGTCGTGCCGTGAGCAATCTCACTGTAGATATTGATGTGGCCTCCGGATTGCTTCACGAACCCGTGCACCATGCTGAGTCCGAGACCGGTGCCTTGACCTTCCGGCTTCGTCGTAAAGAAAGGATCAAAGACGCGCTCGAGTATTTCAGCTGGAATTCCGCCCCCCGTGTCTGTCACAGCGAGCATGACGTATTGACCGGCGACGACATCGACGTGCCGCGCCGCATAATTGTCATCTAGTGAAGCATTGCCGGCTTCGATGGTGAGCTTGCCGCGCCCCGCCATGGCATCCCGCGCATTAATTGCGAGATTGAGTATCGACGTTTCGAGCTGGACGGGATCGACGAACGTATTCCATAGGCCTCCGCTGATGACCGTCTCGATCTCGATCGCCCCTCCCAGCGCACGCCGAAGCATGTCGTCCATGTTACGAATGAGGCTGCCGAGATTTACGACCTTGGGCGTCAGCGACTGGCGTCGACCAAAGGCGAGAAGCTGGGATGCGAGCTTCGCACCCCGGGAAACACCGGTGATGGCATTTCGCAGTCGCCCTTCCGCGCGTTCATTTCCCGCAACGTCCCTTGCCAGGAGCTGAAGGTTGCCCCCGATGATCTGCAGCAGGTTGTTGAAGTCGTGAGCTATTCCGCCCGTGAGCTTCCCCAGCGCATCGATTTTCTGCGCTTCGCGGAGCCGGGCTTCGGCAATCTGTTGGTCCGTGACGTCAATGCAGCTGCCGAAATAGCCGGCGAAGGCGCCGCCACGGTAGAACGGAGCGCCATTATCCAGGATTTGCCGATACTCTCCATCATGTCGGCGCAACCGATAGATCATGCTGAATGGCTGTCGCGCATCGAATGATCCGGTGTAGATTGCGAGGCATCGATCGAAATCGTCTTTGTGGACGCCTTCGGCCCAACCGTTGCCGAGCTCCTGCTCCATCGAACGCCCCACGAACTCGAGCCAGGGCTTGTTGAACCAGTCGCAAAGCTTGTCGGTACCGGATCGCCAGATCATCACAGGGGCGTAATCGGCCAGTTCCTTGAAGAAGCGATCACCCAGTTCAACCGAGGTTTCGGGCATGCCGTGCATTTTGTTCTCCTTTGCCCCGTCGTGTGCGCGGTGTTGGGCCGCAACCGCAATCTCGCAGCGTGCGCCTAACGATCAAAGCGATGAGGCAGTAACCTGCTCACGAGTTCGTCCCAGGATTCGACAGGGCCTGTTGTACCAAACTGATGAGCGATGCCATGGTATATGGCTTCGTAAGCCAACCGAGTGGCGCCAGAGCGGCGGCACGCTCGCGCGTCTGCGGATCGTCATGGGCACTGGCAAAAACGCAACGAATTCCGAGCTCACGAAAGAGGTCGCCGGCAGCATCGACCCCATCACGCTGACCCGCAAGCCTAATATCCATAAGGGCCAGAGCCGGCCGGTGCTCACGTGCAAGAGAGAGGGCTTCCTCGGCTGTCGTCGCGATGCCTACAACGTCTAAACCGGCATCCGAAAGCGCGGTTTCGGCCTCCATCGCTATCAGATAATCGTCTTCGACAATCAGGACAAGTCTCCCATTCCTGAGGTCTCGACCTCGTTCGGAGTCCGGCTCGCCCGCCGCCTCCGCGCCGTCCCGTTCTGAGGACGACAGATACCCTGCGAGAGGCATGCTATGGATTTCCATTAGACGTCCCTCGTGGCGGGGAAACGAAGAGTTGCGCGAGAGGGAGCTTTACCCACCTTGAATTCTCCATGGAGCTGCCGTGCCAAACCCAGCACAAGGCGAAGGCCTGACGAGCTATTGCGGACCTTCTCCAGATCGAAGCCGGAGCCTTCATCCTCGACGGAAAGCTCAAAGGCGCCCCCGACATCCGCAAGCCTGACCCTAACTGTGTTGCCCGTCGTATGGTTGACGCCATGCTTGGCGGCATTGGTAAGCAGCTCGTTCAGAATCAGCGCAAGAGGCATCGCCATGTCATTCGATAGGACGCCGGCACCGGGTATCGGAGCTACCGTTACGCCGGGCGGTAGGATCTGCTGAACAGTCTCAACGACAGCAGCCAGAAATTGGTCGGCAGAGAAACGGCTCGCATCGCTCGTGCCATACAGCACGCGCTGGGCCGCCGCCATCGCCGCAATGCGGCCGCCCGCCTCCTGAAGAACACGCTGGGCTTCTTCGTTCTTTGCGCTCCGCGCGGCACTCGCCAGCAGCGATTGGAGCACCTGCATGTTGTTCTTGGTACGGTGGTTGAGCTCGTTCAGCAGAAGCCGTTGTTGCGTCTCGGCCTGTTTGCGTTCGCTGAGATCAACGAGCATGTTGATTGCACCGACCACCTTTCCACTTCCGTCACGCAAAGGCGTCGGAAAAGGCACGAAGGGCACTCGCGTGCCGTCCGGTTTTTCGGCGACAGCCTCGACGCCACGTATCGCACGGCCCTCCTTTAAGGCAATGGCCATCGGACATTGCTCATGGGGCAGCGGCCTGCCATCCGGATGGTAAAGCTTCCACGTGACGCACCATTCGTCACTGCCCAGCACAGGCGTTCGGCCCGCGAATTCGACCGCCGTCTGATTGTAGTAAGTGATCTTGCCCCGAGCATCCGTGGTGTAGATCGCGGCTGGAATGGCGGCGAGCAGTTCCTGCAGGTGCTGTTCGCTTTCCCGCAAGCGCTTTTCGGCAAGTTTTCGCTGAGTAATGTCGCGTGCGATCTTGGAAGCGCCGATGATGCGACCCGAGCGATCGCGGATTGGCGAAATCGTCAGCGATATGTCGAGCAGACTCCCGTCTTTTCGGCGACGAATGGTTTCAAAATGCTCGACCCTGTTGCCGCGGCGGATGCCCGAAAGAATGCGGGGCTCTTCGCCCTGGCGATCGGCGGGAATGAGCATTCTCACCGATTTTCCTACCGCCTCCTCCCGGCTGTAGCCGAACAGCCGTTCGGCACCATCGTTCCAGGTCCGGATGATGCCGTCGAGGTCTTTGCTGACGATTGCGTCCTCGGAGGATTCGACGATCGCGGCCAGCTGTTGTGCGTCGCGCTCGGCAAGCCTGCGCGCCTCCTCGCCCGCCAGCCGCGACAGGCTAAACCCCAACAGGCGCGCCAGAGTGAGCGCAACGTCTGTTTCGGCCTCGCTGAAGTCATGCGGAGCGCGATGATAGGCCATGAACTTGCCCGTCAAGGTGCCGTCCTGGACGATCGGTATGAAAGCGGCTGCACGGATATTCTCGCAAAGAACGGTTTTGCGCAGGCCCTCCTCCAGCTCGGCGCTTTCGACGTCGCCTATGCAGACGGGTCGTGAACTACCATCATCGGGAGCCCACGGAGAATGGCCTTCGACGGCCCGCCTGTATCCATCGGAAAGCCCGCGCCAGGCTACGAAGCGCATGACGCCGTCCGCATCGAACAGCAGAATGGAGGCGCGATCGCAATGCAATGCGCGGCCGATCGCGTCCAGCGCGGCCTCATAGACTTCGTTCGCGCTGGTGCAGTGTTGCAGCCGGTCAGAAAAAGTAAACAGCGCTGCCTGCTCGTTCATGCGCCGGGCGAGAGCTTCTTCAGCGCGCTTCCGATCGGTGATGTCGTGCTGTACGCGCACCGCATAAAGAAAAGCCCCCGCCGGATCCCGCACACTTGATGATGTCACCGACGCCCAGATATACCCGCCGTTCTTCCTGTAGATCCGTTTCTCGATCGTATAGCGCTGGATCTCACCCGCGAGCTGCCGGCGGAACTGGCGGCGGTCTTCAGCTACATCCTCGGGAAGCGTTTCCTGGAAGATGGTTCGTCCGACCAACTCGGCGGGAGAGTAGCCCGTCAGCCGGCAAAGCTGCTGGTTGACCCGCAACATCCGGCCCTCTTGATCGATCTCGACGATCCCGGCTCCGACATGTTCATAAGTCGCTGCAAGTCGATCGTCACGGACCTGCAGCCAGTCTATTGGCCGGCACTGCGACGCTTCCAGCCGGCCGCCGCCCTCGCGCTCATGAAAGCAATTGATCGCCCCCGCGATGCTGCCGTCGTCTTCGCGAATTGGCGCGATGTGCACCGCCGCCCAGATGTGCGATCCGTCCGGTCTCTCGACCCGTCCCTCCACGCCGCGAACCGGTACGCCGGTGCGCAGCGCCTCGGCCATTGGGGTTTCCTCACGTTCAATCAGCCGCCCGTCAAAGAAGAACTTATAGGACCCGCAAAAGCGCTCGGCATTGTCGCCGACGCGCGGCGATCTTCCCCACAATTGTGCTGCGCGAGTATTGAACCAAAGAATGCGCCCGTGGGCGTCACAGGCGTACATCGCGATCGGCAGTTGCTCGATGAATTCGCTTGAGGGAGTGCGCCAATCGCCGGGTATCAGCTGCAACGGGTCTTGCGCGCCGGATATTCTGCCTTCCTGTACGTTCATAGGCGAACCCCTCGCGGATCGGCTAAAGCGGTGTGATACTGGACGATACCGCCCTTAGGCGGTTGAAGCCACTCCCCCACGTAAAGAGCGATAAGGAACCCAAACCGACGGCTGCTCCCAAGGTTCCACAAATGACAGGGACGCTCACAGAGGTTGCTGTACGCCCCCGCCTGGCGCGAAGACCGCGGAGCGTCGGAACCAAGCGACCGTTTGCACGTTTGAGTTCCGCAGCCACTCGCTGGGCGGGGATAAAGCTTGTGAGCCGGATAATGATCGGTCGTGCGTTGGTGAAGGCCGGACGTAGCCGACGCAGGGAAACGGGCGCGAGGCGCAGTGAGTAGCCCGTTGCGCAAATCTAGCGCCGCGGATTTTCTGACCGGCGGCGGCGAAATGGGTGTCCTGCTGCGTGGGCACGATTGGTCGACCTCGCCCCTCGGACCCCCAGAGAGCTGGCCACAAAGCCTGCGGAGCGCCGTCAGCATCCTCCTTCCCTCACGCGCCCAGATCTGCCTGTTCTGGGGGCCGGACCTGATTGCAATCTACAACGATCCCTACCGACCCACGCTTGGCATCAAACATCCTTGGGCACTGGGTCGGCCTGCGCGGGAGGTCTGGAGCGAGTTTTGGGACGACGTTCTGCGCCCGTTGTTGATGCAGGTCGTGGAGGACGGCAACGCCTTCTGGGGCGCAGATTATCCGTTCTTCCTTGAGCGGAACGGTTTCCCAGAGGAGACCTATTTCGACATTTCCTATGATCCCGTTCGAGACGAGAGCGGCGGCGTAGGGGGGGTATTTTGCATCGTCAGCGAGACCACCGGCCGCGTGGTGGGCGAGCGCCGGCTCAAAACCCTCCGCCAAATCAGCGAGGTCGCAAGCGGCGCGGCACTCGCGGAGGAAGCGCTGCGGCGGGTCGCTGGCGCGATTTCGGCCAATCCGCGCGACATTCCTTTTGCATTGTTTTACGACCAGCCCACCGGCGGACAAGCGCCGCGCTGCATCGCCGCTGCTGGAATCCAGCCCATGGATGCGGGAAGCTGGCCTATCGCTCTTGCCGCGGGCGAGACTGTCATCGAAGCCGATCAACTTTCAAGACTTCAGCCCTTGAACGCAGGGCCATGGCCGGAGCCCATCTCCAGGGCGATCATTCTTCCCCTGCTCGGCGGCGGTCAGGTCCTGCTGGGTTGGCTTGTGGCCGGCGTCAGTCCCCGGCTTCCGCTGGACGAGTCGTATCGGGACTTCTTCCGCCTAGTCGCCGCGCATACGGCCTCGGCGGTTACCGCGGCGCGGGCGTTGGAAGAAGAACGGGAGCGCTCTCGGAAGCTCGCCGAGCTCGACAAGGCCAAGACGGTCTTCTTCTCGAATGTCAGCCACGAGTTCCGGACTCCGCTCACTCTGATGCTGGCCCCGCTCGAGGAGATGCTTATGGCCCCGGGCGGCGGCGCCACATCACCCGATAAGCAGCGGGAGCTGGTGAAGGTCGCGCACAGGAGTGCCCTCCGCCTGCAAAAGCTTGTCACCGCTTTGCTCGACTTCTCACGCATCGAGGCCGGGCGCATGCAGGCGCGCTACGAGCCAACCGATCTGCCAGCACTAACGGCGGAGCTTACGAGCAATTTCCGCTCAGCGGTCGAAGCGGCCGGCCTCAGCTTCATCGTGGATTGTCAGCCACTGGCTGAGCCCATATTCGTTGATCGCGCGATGTGGGAGACCGTTGTCCTCAACCTTCTCTCGAACGCGTTCAAATTCACCTTCGAGGGCGGGATCGCAGTGCGGCTGAGGGCTGCCGCCGACTCGGTTGAGCTCGAGGTCGAAGATTCCGGAACCGGGATTTCCGATGCGGATCTTTCTCGGCTGTTCGAGCGGTTCTACAGGGTGGAGAATGCAAGGGGCCGCTCGTTCGAGGGCACCGGGATCGGTCTAGCCCTGGTGCAGGAGCTCATTCGGCTTCATGGCGGAAGCATCGCTGTTCGAAGTGTCCTCGGCCGCGGGAGCACGTTCACCATCCGCATTCCCACAGGAAACCGCCACCTACCTGCCGAGAGGGTCGTCAACGATGCGGTCGGATTGGCAGCGGGCTCGCGCGCCCAGGCTTATGTGAGCGAAGCAATGGGCTGGCTGGGAGGCCAGGAAGGTAGCGGTGGGGCCGAGGGTTTTGACAGCGCGTACGAGGACCTTGGCATCGCGGGTCACGACGGCAAGGGATTGCGCGTTCTGCTCGCCGACGACAATTCCGACATGCGTGAATATGTCGGTCGACTGCTGACGGGACGCGGCTATGAAGTCGAGTCCGTCGCGGACGGCCAGGCAGCGCTCGGGGCGGCGCTGATCGCTCCACCGGACCTGGTGCTAAGCGACGTCATGATGCCGGTCCTGGATGGCATCGGCCTTCTGAAAGCGCTCAGAGCCGATCAGCGCACGACGCGCATTCCGGTGATCCTGCTCTCGGCCCGAGCGGGCGAGGAGGCAAAGCTCGAGGGTCTCGCGACCGGAGCAGACGACTACCTCATCAAGCCGTTCTCGTCGCGCGAGCTCGTCGCCAAAGTCGCCGGCGCGATCCGCCTCGAGAAGGCACGTCGCGAGGCCGCGCGAATCCTCGAAGAGGAAAACCTGCGTATGCGGGAGCTTTTCGAGCAGGCTCCGGGCTTCATCGCCATCCTGGATGGGCCCGAGCACGTTTTCCAATTCGCAAACGCTTCGTATCGCCAACTCGTCGGCAACCGCGCGCTGATCGGAAAACCTGTCCGGGTTGCGCTCCCGGACGTCGAAGGCCAGGGCTATTTCGAGCTGCTGGACAAAGTCTATGCGACCGGGCAGCGGTTCGTTGGACGGGAGGCGCCGGTGCGGCTGCAGCCCTCAGCGGAAGCGCAGGCGCACGACGTGATGGTGGACTTCATCTACGAGCCCATCAGGCACCGGAACGGCGATATCACAGGCATTCTGGTGCAGGGGTACGAGGTCACGGACCGCGTGAGCGCGCAGGCGGCGCTCCGGGCCAGTGAGGAACAACTGCGGCTCGCCACGGACGCTGCCGAGATTGGCCTGTGGGACGTCGATAACGTCAACAATACGCTGTATTGGCCGCACAGGGTCAAAGCCATGTTCGGGATTTCGCCGGATGTGCTGGTCACAATGGACGACTTCTATGCCGGTCTGCATCCAGAGGACCGTGCTGCGACCGCGGCCGCTTACCAAGCGGCGAATGATCCGGAGCGCCGAGCGCTCTACGACGTCGAATACCGGACGATCGGCAAGGAAGACGGAGTGATCCGCTGGGTCGCCGCCAAGGGCCGCGGCGTATTCGATGATGAGGGCCGCTGCATTCGCGTCATCGGCACCGCAATCGACATCACGAAGCGGAAGGCCAGTGAAGCACGTCTCCAGGAGCTGAATGAAACCCTCGAACGGAGGATGTCCGAGGCGTTGGCCGAGAAAAAACTCCTGGCCGACATTGTTGAAGGCACGGACGCCTTCGTCCAGGTCGCCGGCCTCGACTACACTTGGTTGGCAATCAACAGGGCCAGCGCCAACGAGTTCGAACGGATCTACGGCGTCCGGCCGAAGGTCGGCGACAATATGCTGGATCTCTTGGCGGACCGTCCCGAGCACCAGGCGAACGTTAGGGCAGTCTGGGGGCGGGCGCTCGCGGGAGAGGAGTTCACGCAGATCGCGGAGTTCGGCGAACCCACGCGCGACCGACGATACTACGAGATGAAATTCAATACGCTGCGTGACCGAGAGGGGCGGCGGATCGGCGCCTATCAGTTCGTCTATGACGTGACGGAGCGGCTGCGCGACCAGCTGCGCCTGGCCGAGGCCGAGACCGCCCTTCGGCAAACGCAAAAACTCGAGGCGATGGGCCAGCTCACCGGCGGCGTAGCTCACGACTTCAACAATCTCCTCACGCCGATCATTGCAGGACTGGACTTGCTGCAACGCCGCGGATCTGAGGGCGAGCGCGGCCAGCGCTGGATCTCGGGCGCGCTGCAATCGGCCGAGCGCGCCAGAACTCTCGTTCACCGGCTGCTCGCCTTCGCGCGGCGGCAGCCGCTGCAGCCACAACCGGTGGACGTCGGTACCCTGATCCGTGACATGGCCGATCTTGTTGACAGCACGACTGGACCGCAGATCAAGGTGCTGGTTGACGTCGCCCAGGATCTGCCTGCGGCGAAAGCGGATCCCAATCAGCTTGAGATGGCGATTCTGAACCTTAGCGTGAACGCGCGTGATGCGATGGAAAGCGGTGGAACGTTGCGGATCTCCGCGGACGCACGGACGGTCAAGCCTGCGGAGATAGACCAGCTTGCGCCAGGCTCCTACGTTCGGATCTTGGTGGAGGACACCGGTTGCGGAATGGATGAAGCCGTCGCAGCGCGAGCCATCGAGCCATTCTTCTCGACGAAGGGGATCGGCAAAGGCACCGGCCTGGGACTTTCGATGGTGCATGGGCTTGCCTCCCAGCTTGGTGGAACAGTGACCATCCGGAGCCGCGTAGGACGCGGGACCAAGGTCGAACTCTGGCTGCCCGTATCCGCGGAGGAGGTGCAACGAAGCGCTCCGCAAGGAGATGAAGGGCCTGTGCAACTGGCCGCAGGAACTGTTCTCCTGGCAGATGACGAAGATGTTGTCAGGGGTGCGGCCACCGACATGCTCGCAGAATTGGGTCTCCGTGTCGTGCAGGCCGAGTCTGGGGAACGAGCATTGCAGATGCTGGAACAAGGCATGCTCATCGACCTTCTCATCACCGATCATCTCATGTCGGGAATGACGGGCGTGCAACTGGCCCACGCTGTACGCGAGCGCTGGCCAGCCATCCGCGTCCTGATTATCTCGGGTTTTGCCGAAGCGGAGGGACTTGCAACGGATCTACCGCGACTGACCAAGCCATTCCGCCAAACAGAACTGCGCGCCAAACTTCAGGAGCTCGGACTTGGCGTGCACGAACTCGCGGCCGCAGTCTGAAGCTGAATACAGCACTGGACTGCACCCCCTTACGTGAGACACGGTAATTGCAGTGGCAGGCATTTTGAGGATAACCTGTGACAGTAATAGGCAAGAACCGTCGGCTTCCGACAGCGTACAAGGTGAAGGCGATCACTGTAAGCCATGAAGCGCCGGCACGGGCAATGTCGAGAAACAGCGTGGCGGTCGGCACATGCTTGGCGAGCGCCAGCTCGGCGATGAGCTTGCGTCTACGCTCGGCCAATGTGCTCCACAGTGATGCGTGGGAGCCGGTACGATCTGCACTCCACCCGGGCCCATTTCACTGCTTGGTCGTAGTCTCGACATCTCAGAAGTAGTTGTCTGCCTCGGAAAGTGACAACGACCACGCAGTCAAGAACATCGCTGTAGCGCCGTATCCGCACCTCTGCGAATTTGTCGGGAGCACTCATGCACGCAACCATTACTCCGTCAATGCCGCGGCGCCGAATTGAAAAGGCCGCTGGCAGTATGCCCAGCGGCCTCCGGGCTCAAAATCAATCCGATCTTAAATGGCCTACCTCCAGCCCCGGCGGGAGCTATCAAAGCGCAGTTCAATGGCCGGAATTGTTCGCTTCCCAACATTCCAAAGCAGAAACCAGCCGAGCGTTGCAGCAGCGCCACGGTTTTAGCGCAGGTGCCGGACCTGCAAAGGGGTTAACCAGGCGATTTAAAGCATTGGGTTCTTTGAGCCCCCTTGCCTAAGGGCGTATCGGGATAACCCGCCTCAGATGGTCGGCGAGCGCCATAGGACGAGACAAAGCTCCCGCATATGAGGCCGCCGCGAGTCTCCGCTTACATTAGCGGCCGGCCTATCATTAAATCCTGAGGAGCATGTCGATGTCGAAATGGATAAAGGCGATTGCGATTGGTGCGCTGACTGCAGCGGCCATCTGGATGACACTGGGCGCAGAAGCTATGGCCGCCGACGGGTGCGGTCTAAGCTGGTACCGTGGACCAAACGGCGCGTGCCATCGTGTGGGTTCTCGCTTATGTAGTAGACAACTCTCGGACGCAGCCGCGCCGGCATCTCCGAACCTGCATCGATTGTGTTTCGCTTGATCGACGTTCCGCCTTTCGACAGGGCCAAGATCGTCGCATTGGTCGCTTCGCGGCGAAGATATCCTTCATACTGCAAGCGCTCAGCCGCGCTGAGCAGTTTGGGATTGATGGTTGTCGCTCCGATTGCGCTGCGGATCTGGCGCATCGATTTGCGGATGGCATCGAGGAAGGCCCGACTGGCATTCTCCATCAAGTGCCAACGATCAGCGACCTGTACCGCATGCGAGAGGGCTCTTGCCGCAGCTTCACCATACATTCCGCCGCGATCGCGAGCGACTATAGCGATCGTCGCGCCGATGGTGCCAGTCTTCCTTCGGCGAAGCGCTTCGTGAAGATTTGGCTTGGTACTCGACGCGGGGCTGCTTTCTGCATTCTCAATGGACGAGAGCCGCGCGACCGGGCTCACCCAACTCAAGCCTGTTTGCTGCGATCGCGAGTCCTCGGAAGGGAGAGGTTCGGCGGCCGTTCTTGAAAGGGCTACGGGAGATTTGTGACACCTGCTTTAGGAATCGAGAACCTGCCTCACCTTGTTCGCGAGTTGCTCGATGCTGAACGGTTTAGGCAGGAAGGCCACACCCGCGTCCAGGATGCCGTTGTGGACGACGGCGTTCCTGGTGTAGCCAGTCGTGTAGATCACCTTCAGGCCGGGTTTCAGCTCGAGAGCGCGTTCGGCGAGATTCCTACCGTTCATCTCGGGCATGACGATATCGGTTAACAGGAGCGCGATCTTCGGGTTAGCCGTGAGCTGTTGCAGGGCATCGCTCGGACTACCGGCCTCGACGACCGTGTAGCCAAGCTCTCTGAGGGCATCGACCGTGACGTGACGGACCTTTTCCTCGTCTTCAACGACCAGGACGATTTCCAAAGGCTGTCCCAGCGGGAGAGCGGACGGCTCTTGGGCCGCCACGGTTTCGGTCGTCTGGCCCTCGTAACGCGGCAGGTAGACCTTGACCGTAGTGCCGTGATCCACCTCCGAATAGATCTTCACGTGGCCGCCAGACTGCCTGACGAAACCGAACACCTGGCTAAGCCCGAGTCCCGTACCCTTACCGGGGCCCTTGGTTGTATAGAAGGGGTCGAAAGCGCGCTCGATCACTTCGGCGGACATGCCGATGCCTGTATCAGTGACTGAGATCATGGCGTACTGCCCGGCAGTGACTTCTGGATGATCAGCGGCGTAGGCCTCGTCGAGATAGGCGTTGGCGGTCTCAATGGTCAACTTGCCCCCGTCCGGCATCGCGTCTCTCGCATTCACCGCGAGGTTCAGCACGGTGCTCTCGACCTGAGCAGGATCCGCAAAAGTACGCCACAGGCCGCCGGCGAGAACGGTCTCGATTTCGACCGGCTCTCCGATGGTTCGGCGCAGAAGCTGAGACATGCCGCTGACGAGCTTGTTCATGTCGAGAACCTTCGGATCTAGCGGCTGCTGCCGCGAGAAAGCCAGAAGCCGCGCGGTGAGCACTGAGGCGCGCTCAGCGCCTTCGGCGGCATTGTTGATGCACTGCAAGACGGTAGGATTTTCCGCTCCCGACAACCTTCGTCTCGCGACATCGAGCGATCCGATTACGATCGCGAGCATATTGTTGAAGTCATGCGCTATGCCGCTGGTAAGCTGTCCGACCGCTTCCATCTTCTGCAACTGACGGACCTGACTGGTCGCCTGCTTCCTTTCGATGGTTTCAGCTTCCAGTTTCTTATTGGTGGCGGCAAGCTCCGCCAATCGTCGTCTTCCGTCTCGTACCGTAGCGACCGCAATGATCAGCACGAGTATGGTCGCGATGGCGAGGCCGACTACCGAGAGGAAACGAAGGTTCTCCGCGAAGGCGGTGCTGTCCTCCAATCCCTTCTGCTCCCTCGCCCTCAAGGCAGCAATGGTGTCGCGGATGCCGGTCATCAGACGATAGCCGCTGTCGCCATTGACGATGGCAAGAGCCTCGTCGGTCTTTCCCGCGCGCCTTGCAGAGATCGTCGATTCCAGTTCCGACAACTTGTCGGCTGCCAGCCTACGCAAAGCGGACACATGGGATTCCGGGCCGCCCTCGCCGCGGATCAGCGTGGAAAGGTTGTCGATCTCGTTCAACAGTTCCTGCTTGGCGATCAGGTATGGCTCGAGATAGCTGTCGCGCCCCGTCAGAAGATATCCGCGCTGGCCCATTTCGGCGTCGGTCACCAGAGTTGAGACGCGGTTCAATTCGTTTTCGGTAAGCAGCGCAGTCCGAACGGCAAGGGACGTTCGTTGCTGCTCGAGCGAAATCCATGCCGTGGCGATGACGGCGACCAGGAGAAGTGCAAAGCCGAAAACAAGCGGCCATAGCGGCCGGAAGACCGTCGGAGGATTGCTCATGGACTCGCACTAGCCAAAATTATCGGGTTTTTGTGGCTTAGTCCGGATATCTTGTCCAGATGGCCACCCGCGCGGTTCCGGACGGACCACGGTCGGGGGCTAGACCCCCGCAATGCCCTTGGCGCGCCCGTATTGTCGTCTACGTCAAAGTGGGCAAACCATTCGCAGTGCTGCTGGTACTCCCCGCCCGTGCCAGTGCCTCGGAAGGTCCGGCGTTTAACCGCCTACTCGAGAAATATGTCCGATTTCCCGTCGCGATAGTGAGCGACGTCCTCCGTTAGTTGGCGTTCGGCTTCGATCCAGAATTCTCGATCACGGCCTCCTGTTTTACCAGCGGCTTCCCACAGTTGGCGAGCACGCGTGCCGATTGAATCCTCACTGGGCTTAGGCATGGATTGCTCCTTGGCGCTGACTCTGTGTTCACTCTGGTACATCGCGTGCCGAGAATAGCTCCCGCTTTGCTCCAGTCCGTGATGCCTCTCCTCCATTAAGACCATTATTCGACCGAGGGGCTTTCGCGCGATTTCCCGGCTGCGGCTCTTGCATTCCGATCAGTTTGGATGCGCGCTCGCTGGAACATTGATGATGCGCCCGTGTTTACGCGGCTGGAACCTTTCTTTCCGTGGAGCACATCATGGCCGAAAAGAATCTTAGCGAGCTGTTTGTCGATACCTTGAAAGACATCTACTATGCAGAGAAGCAGATTTACAAATCGCTTCCGAAAATGGCCAAAGCCGCCAACTCGGACCAACTGCGAGCGGCGTTCGAAAAACATCACGACGAGACCGAGGGCCAGATCGAACGGCTGGAAAAAATTTTCGAGTTGCTCGGCAAACCCGCACGCGGCAAGAAATGCGATGCAATCGAGGGTATCCTCGATGAAGGAAAGGAAATCATGGACGAATATGCCGACACCTCGGCGCTTGATGCTGGCCTGCTGGCCGCCGCCCAAGCTGTCGAGCATTACGAGATTTCCCGCTACGGCACGCTGAAGATATGGGCCGCCAAGCTTGGCCACAAAGATGCCGTCAAGCTTCTCGACGAGACTCTTGCCGAGGAAAAGAAGACCGACGATGCGCTCTCGAAACTGGCCGTCAGCGCCGTCAATGCCGAGGCTGCTTAGGAGGCGATGATGAAGAAGTCCATCCTCTCGGTGGCGCTATTGATGGCGTTGAGCTCGGCCGCTTTCGCGCAATCCGTCGGCGAGCAGACCGGCGTCAACTCAGCGCTCGGCATCGCGCCCAGGACCGATGATTTCATCAAGGAGGCGGCAACAAGCGACATGCTGGAAATCGAAGCGGCGAAAATTGCTCAGCAGAAGGGCAATGCCGACGAAAAGCAGTTCGCCCAGCAGATGATCACCGACCATACCAAGACCAGCAACGAGTTGAAGGGCATGCTGCAGGCCAGTGAGAAATCGGCCCTGCCAACCGAACTTGACGACACTTCGCAAAAGAAACTCGACAAACTGCGCAACACGAAGACCGAGGATTTCGCCGCACAATACGATCCTCTGCAAGTCAGCGCACACAAGGATGCGGTTTCGCTATTTGAGCGCTATGCCAAGGGCGGCGAAGATCCAAAATTGAAGGATTGGGCGGGAAAGACACTTCCTATCTTGCAACACCACCTTGAGATGGCGCAGTCCCTCGACAAAAATCGCAAATGAGCACGAGGGCACGCAGAAAAGTGCGGCTCTCTGTTCAGTCGCGCGAGTGGGCTGCGCAGACGACCGGTGTGGCTCAGGTCGCTTGATGGCGAGCCAAATCGGCGAACCCAAGTTTTTGGTTGAGACCGTCGCGTCGGAGGCCGGCCGCGTCGTGGGCCTCGCCGCTGACGGTTTTCACCACTTCAGCAAGTCTGCTCGTGAAAGCCTGATGCTGCTCGAGGGGCTGGGAGTTGAGGGAGATATCCATGCTGGCCGTTTCGTCCGTCATCGATATCTGGCCCGGGTCCGGCCCCGAAAGCCCAACCTACGCCAAGTCCATCTGATTCCCTCCGAGCTTCTCGAAGCGTTGCGCGCCGACGGCTACGCACTGCGGCCGGGTGACCTCGGTGAAATCGACAGATTGAAGGCCGGCCTCAAGCGCAAGATGGTGGTTGATAAGCCGGACCGTCCCAAGTTTCGGTGCGGGGTCATGGCCGTTGTTCGGTCGAGCGGTCGGGTTGTAATCGACGACAACATTGAGGTGCTAATCCCGTCAAAGCCGCTCAAGTCTTTGCCGGCCCTCTAGTCGAGCCATAGGAACGGACGTCCGAGCAGTCCGTTGCTTTCGCTCAGCACGGAGATTGAGATGGCAGATCATGTTCGTCGTGGGGTCTTGATGGGCGCGGCCGCAGTGGGCGCGTTCGCCGCCGTCGGTCCAGCGATGGCCCAGGTCCAATCCGATGCCGCTCCCAAGGAGCTCGAGGGCAAGCCGATGCCGGAGCCGACCTCCGAGCGCAGCGCCGGGCCCATTCGCCCTGGCCGTGGATCGATGCTGCAGGACAAGGTCGCCATCGTCACCGGCGCGGCGAGAGGCATAGGCCGCGCGATCGCGGTCGAGATGGCGGCCAACGGCGCCGATATCGTCGCCATCGACATCGCAGGTCCCATCTCGCCGGCATCGAATGCCGTGCCGGCCACTCCCGAAGAGCTCGACGAGACCGTCCGATTGATCAAGAGCTTTGGCCGACGCGGAGAGGGCATCAAGGCAGACATCCGCGATATCGGTGCCCTGCGGCAGATCGCAGATCGGGTCGAGCGCGACTACGGCAAGATCGATATCGTGGTCGCTGATGCAGCGATCCAGCGCTGGATGCCGCTGTTGGAGATGCAGGACTCCGACTGGCACGATGTGATCGACAACAATCTCAACGGCACCGCGAATACGGTTCGAGCCTTCGCCCCGAAGATGGTCGCGAAAAAGAAGGGTCGCTTCATCCTGTTATCCTCGATGCAGGGAAAGCACGGCACCAAGGACGCGTCGAGCTACTCGGCCTCAAAATGGGGAATCCTGGGGCTGATGAAGTCTGCGGCTATGGAACTCGGCGAACACAACATCACCGTCAACGCCCTTATCCCCGGCCTGGTGGACACCGCCCTCACTCGCTACGAAAAGCGGCTAAGCGAATCCATGGGCGAGCAAGGCACGAAGGTCGAGAATCCGACGCCGCAGCAGGCCTGGGACAATCGCGCACCCACCGTGCCGCTCAAGGTAGGCTGGCTGCAGCCGGACGACATCTCTCCCGCGGCCGTGTTCCTGGCTTCAGACGCGGCCAACATGGTGACTGGCGCTGAGTACGAAGTCACTGGCGGCGACAGTGCCAAGGACATCTAGAATAGGGATGCTCCGTGGGCACGAAAGCGCCATCGGAACAGCCAAACCGGCCCCTCTCAGGTGGCTTTGTCCGCGCGCTATTGCTGCTAGAGCACCGAACAATTTTCGCTCTTGCGTGTTGGTCCTACTAGGAATGGTAGCGGACGGTCAATTCTTTGATGTTGTTGGCAGTTGAAGCCAACGGCGTAGTTGCTCTTCGGATGATGAAGCTGATGCGCGGCGGCATAAGTGCGCGTCGCGAAGCCGAGCTAATGGTCAGTGAAAAAATACGTGCTGCTTTCGAAGTTGCCGCGTGCCTAATGGCTGGTGCCTCGGGCGATGAAATAGTCAATCGATATCGACGGCACGTAGCAGCAAATGCGAAACGGCTGGGTAAGCTTAAAATTCGGGGCAACGCCGAAGCGTGCCATCAAGCAAGCTCGGTGCCGATGGAAGTAGCTCAACGGCCTTAAGCTAGTGGAACCGCAGAAACTCGGATGCCGCACGGTGCCGAAGTGCAGCGGATGAACTCTAGTCAACCGCGTGGAACATCGCCTCCCCAGCTTGTTGAGCTTGGTGATCGGCCCATTCGTCCCGGAGTGTCAGATGAGCAAACGTAAACCGTCAAAGCCCTCCCGCAATCCGAAGATAGCCGCGAAGGCCCAACGGGCCGCTCAGGCCATTGTGAAAAGTCCAAGTGATCGGAATCTGCGCTCTGTGCGGGCAGGTTCGATTGAACAGCCCCAAAGGGACGACGACGCAGAACACATTCTTGAGGATCAGGTGACTGCCTTACATGCTGAATCGCCGGCAAGCCATAAGGACGACCCACAACAAGAGACTCTCCTTCCTGGGAATTCGGCCACAGCCTTGCGAGATGACTGCCAACAGACGACGACGTATGACAGCTCGAGGACAGTGCTCGACTTTTCTTCGGCCGAGGCAAATGTCCGGGTTTGCCAGGAGAAGCTCCTGGAAATGGCACAAGCCAACATGCAATTTACCTTTGAATTCGCTCAGAGGCTTGTGACGATTGCGTCGCCCCTCGAATTTATGAATGTCATTCTAGAATTCACAAACAAGAGACTTGCGATGTTCCAAAAGTATTCCAAAGAAATGGCTGAATTCAGTCTCCTGCGATAAACAAAGACGGGCCCGTTTACCCTCACGTGCTGCGAGTTGCGGTCGTCCGATCGTTGACCGCGCCCCTCCTTGAAATTCGTTCTGGCCAGACTTCCGACAAGAGCATGAAGCGCAACCGCTTTTCGAAGGGCAGATTAGTCTGAGCAAAATTGCTAACAAGCAGCCGTGCCCTCCAATCGCCGCGCCCCGCAAAGAAAGCGAGGCCGCCAGCTGGCGGCCTCTTCGATCCAGCTAAGCGGCGGGCTTGTCTTTGCGCTCGCGCGGCGCGCCGCGATTTTCGTCAGTATGCTCGGCATCCCCGGGCGTTTTTCCGGCCATATTGCCGGGATTGAAATGGTACGTGCCTTCCGGATTCTCGCCGGGCTGCTTCTCATTTGGCCTTTTGTTGTTCGCCATCGGACCAGTCACTCCTTGGAAAGAGTAACAATGCTGAACCAGGCTCAGGTCGTTATGTTCCAATACTCTGTTTCACTGGCGGGTCTTGCAACCTCGTAGGCGGCCCGCGCTTGGCGGCGCCGTCGCGAATTGCGGAACGAAAGCTCGGTCGCCGCCGTTGAGCATGTGCTGCAACATTTCTCATTGGCGTGAGGCGTCGTGCAGACCACTTGAGGTATTTGCACATGGCGTTTCCGCAAACACGTTCTTCCGCGCTTCTGTCCGACTGCCTGGTCGCCTGCAGGCGATATCCCGCAATCACCGCCGTTACCGGGGCAGCGACTCTACTGGCCGCGACAGCGATCGCGAACTCGTACTTTGCCGAGAAAGCGCAACGCGACAACCCGCCCCGAGGTCGCTTCATCGATGTCGACAGGGTTCGTCTGCACTATGTGGAGCGCGGCAATGGCCGGCCGTTGGCTCTCTTTCACGGCAATGGCAGCATGATCCAGGATTTCGAGTCGAGTGGCCTGATTGATCTGGCAGCCGAGAATTACAGGGTGATCGTGTTCGATCGACCGGGATTCGGACATAGCTTGCGGCCGCGGAACGTGGTTTTGACGCCGGAGGCACAGGCAGACCTGTTCAAGAAGGCGTTCGATCGGCTGAACGTTGAGCGAGCGATCGTTCTTGGGCATTCGTGGGGGGCGTCGGTCGCAGTCGCATTGGCGATAAGACACCCTTCCTTCGTGGAAGCCTTGGTGCTGGCATCGGGATATTATTTTCCGACAGCCCGCGCGGACGTGGTGGCCTCGTTGCTACCCGCCATGCCTGGGTTTGGCGACATCATCAGCCACACGATCTCACCGATCCTTAGTCGTTTGATGTGGCCTGCGATGTTGCGCAAGGCGTTTGGCCCGCGATCAGTGCCTGAGAAATTTACCGGGTTTCCGAAGGAAATGGCCGTCCGGCCATCACAGCTCCGGGCCAGCGCAGTGGAATCGGCGTTGATGATCCCCGCTGCATCTGGGTTTTCGAAGGCTTACGGCGAGCTCGACATGCCTACGATCATAATTGCAGGCGAGGACGACCGTCTGATCGATATCAATGAGCAATCGGTCAGGCTGCACGGCGACGTCAGGCAGAGCAAATTACACCGTATCGCCGGGGCGGGGCATATGATTCAACAGTCTGCCACTCCCGATCTGATGGCGGCCATCGACGAAGCCGCTGCCGAGACCCTGCACTAGTCCATCGGATGCGGCGAAGCGCTGGCGCGTAACGCTGATCATGATCGACCTCGGAGACTTTGCGGGTTCGGGCTCCGTAGGACGTCCGGGCGCTGTTTGTGGATCGGCGCGGGTCCCAACGCCGATGGGCGCCGGGGTCAGTCTTGCGACATTTGCAAAATCAAGACTTTAGGCTTGAGGCGCGGTTGATTCGAGCGTCAAATTTCGATCGGCATTTGCACCCTGAACCAGATTCGACTCGAAGTGCCGATCGCACCAAGTTGGACAATGAAAGGCGAGTTTCTCTGGACCGGCTTCCCAAGCCAGGCGGTCGATTATCCGCTTTCGGGGCAGCGCATCGGCTCCGATCTGTCGCTGCAGCAGTTCCGCCTCGGCCTCAACTATCGCTTCAACGATCCGTCGCGGCCGGCCCAGAGTGCGCCGTCGCGCTTCGAGCCCGCGGTGGACATTTTCGCTGTCCACGGTCAGGCGACCTTCGTCGATCAGGGCTATCCCTCGTTCCGATCGCCCTACGAGGGCGCCAACAGCATGTCCGGCGGCGGTCAGAGTCGCGAGACCCGGCAGTATCATCGGGACCGCAGCGCGCGTTCTTTTTGCTCGCCATTGCGGCCATCAACCTCGTGATCTTGCGAAGCGTCTGGCACAGCTTTCAGCGGGCGCGGCGCGGAGAGAACGTCGGCGACCACGAATTGAATCTGCTGTTGTCCGGTCGCGGCTTTCTAGCCCGCATCCTGCGACCATTGTTCCGCATGGTGACGGCGAGCTGGCAGATGTTTGCAATCGGCCTCCTGTTTGGCCTTGGCTTCGATACGGCGACCGAGATCAGCCTTTTCACCGTAGCGGCAGGACAAGCCTCCGGCGGGCTGAATCTCGCTACCGTCATGATCTTTCCGGCCCTGTTCACCGCCGCTATGACGCTCGTCGACACCAGCGACAGCATCCTAATGGTCGGTGCCTACGGCTGGGCTTTTCTCAATCCGGTGCGGAAGATCTGGTACAACCTCACCATCACGGCCATTTCGGTCGTTGTGGCGCTGATGATTGGCGGCATTGAAGCGCTCGGTCTGCTCGCCGGAAAGCTCGACCTCAGAGGCTCGTTCTGGGACACGATTTCTGGTCTCAACGAAAGCCTTGCGAACTTCGGTTATCTTGTTGTTGGTGTTTTCCTGGTCAGCTGGGCCGTTTCTTTCATTATTTATCATTGGCTGCGTCTTGAGCATCTGCCTGTATCCGATTGAGTTGCGGATCTTGAGCTGACGCCGCGAGATCGGGTCGATCTAACGGTTCGGGGTAGGATCGCCTCGCATGGGGGACTTCCGCTTGTGATGCTGTTGTCTAATCGCTGCCGAGGCGTCAAGCATATAATTTCGTCGAGGGGACACTGCCGGGTGCATGGTTGTCTTCGCGGTCGACATTGGCCGCCGCATGATGGAGCTTCGTGGGACGAGCCTTCAATGTGGACGACGCACTTTGCTGAGTCAGCACAGTGCAACAGCATCAGCGGAATGGCTCGGCTCTCGTCCCGGCAGGGACACCTTATGCGTTCAGGTTCCGAACGCTATCCGGACTTATGCGGCAGCTCCAGCATTCGGATTAAACAGCTCGCCGGTTTTAAGCATCGTATGCATTATTACCGCCAGTTTGCGCGCCACAGCCACGGCAGCTCTTTTGAAGCCGATCCTCTTCCGGAGCTGCAGCCCCCACGTGCGGAGGGTGCTGTGGATTGAGCTGCGCGTCAGAATAACCGCCGCCGCTTCATAGAGAAGGCCTCGCAAATGGCAGTCGCCACGTCGGGATATATGGCCGTCATAATCGACTTCTCCGGATTGGTAGCGGCGCGTTGTTAAACCGATCCACGCGCCAACAGATCGGGATTTCCTGAAGTTGTCAGGCTCCTCAATAGCTGTGGTAAAGGAGGTTGCGGTTATTGCACCGATGCCAGGAATCGACATGAGGATGCGGCAAGCCTGACTCTGGCGCGCGTCCCGCACCAACTGGCGTCCGAGTTCGGCGGCGCGGACGCGAATGCCGTGCCAGGCTTCCAGCATCGGTAGCACGATGGATGCAAGTGCGTCCTGATCGGCAAGAAGACTCCGGACGTGCTTCTCGAAGGTGCTTCCCTTTCCGGCGGGAACGAGCAGACCGAAGGTTTTCATGACGCCGCGGATCTGATTAGAAAGCTCGGTGGTGATCCGGACCAGCCGCGTGCGCGCGGCGACAAGCGTGCGGGTCAGCATACTGTCGAATCCCTTCACGCGCACCTCACGAAAGAACCCGACTTCCGCGAGCTGCGCCAGACCATCGGCGTCATTCGCGTCCGTCTTGTTCGCCGCCATATCAAGCGCCGCCTTAGCATGACGCGCATCAATGCAAATCGCCGGCAACCCTTCGGTGCGGAGAGAATGATAAAACCATACCGACAGCGGTCCGGTCTCGAACACCACTCGCTTTACGGCCGGCGCCCGTTTGCGGATGAGCTCGGCGATGATACTGGGATCAGAGGCGCACTTGCCGCGCCAGATCCGTTCACCTGATCGGCGGATCGAGATTGCCGTCTCTTTCATCGATACGTCGAGACCAATATATTCTTCCATGGCTGTTCTCCATTCGATGCTTGGGCCCGGCGTCCAGTCGTGAGCCCGTATTTCCATCCTATCGGGGAACAGCCACCAGCTTCCATTATTGGTTGGGAGTGACAGGGGCGACTCGTTCCCGCGATTACCCCATGTGGACGGCTCCTCCATGGGCACGAGAGTGCCATGGAGTGGGCGCCGTTTGAGGCTCCCACGATTCGGAGGAGCAGCCAATGCAGTCAATTTCGACAATCGGTCTGGATATCGCGAAGTCGGTCTTTCAAGTGCATGGCGTTGATGCAGCCGGCCAGGTGGTCATACGCCGTCAGTTGCGGCGCCGACACGTCCTGGCATTTTTCCAGAAGCTGCCGCCATGCCTGGTGGGGATCGAGGCTTGCGCGTCATCGCACCATTGGTCCCGCGAGCTGCAGGCGTTGGGACATGCGGTGCGACGGATGCCTCCGGCCTATGTGAAGCCCTGCGTCAAGCGGCAGAAGAACGATACCACCGACGCGGAGGCGATTTGCGAGGCGGTCACGAGACCCAACATGCGGTTCGTGCCGACCAAGACGATCGAGCAACAGGGCTGTCTGATGCTTCATCGAGCGCGCCATCTCTTAATCCGCCAGCAGACTGCCGTGATCAATTCAATCCGCGCGTATCTTGCCGAGTTCGGGATTGTTGCCCCTGTCGGACGCAGGGGGGGTCGAGCAACTGCTGGAAGTCGTCGCCGATACAGCCGATCACCGGCTTCCGGAGGTGGCCCGTGCGTGTCTTGCTGCTCTCGGCAGTCAATTGCGGGCATTGAAGGGCCAAATCCTGGAGTTCGACCGACGCATCATCGCCTGGCATCGATCAAGCGTGACCAGCAAACGGCTGGACGCAATCCCCGGCGTCGGGCCTGCGCTGGCAACAGCTCTGGTCGCCAGCATTGCCGATCCCAAGGCCCTTCCGATCGGGACGAGACTTCTCGGCCTGGGTTGGGCTCGTGCCGAAGCAGAACTCGAGCGGGGGCCGACAAGCTTGGCAGTATCAGCAAACAAGGCGATCGCTATCTGCGCAGCCTGTTCACGGCTGGCGCGCTCGCCGTGATCCGCTATGCCAAGATCCATGGCACCGATCATTCGCCCTGGCTCACTCGATTGCTGGCCCGGCACCCCACTAAGGTCGCCGCCATCGCGCTCGCCAACAAACTCGCCCGGATGGCCTGGGCGATGATGGCAAGGAACGAACGCTACAAAGAGCCCGCCGCTCTCGCGGCGTGAACGAGATCACAGCCGGACATCCGGTGTGACGTAACGGTTGGGAGGACGAACAGCACTTAATGCAGTGCCGGTCGACCCGGCGATCAGGACAACCCACTCGGGCCACAGCATCATCAAATGCGTGCTTTTGACCGGGACCTGATCCGCGGAGGGCATTATGGCCAGCGGTCACGTGTACCGCGCAAATCAGGCCGAACACATGGCTGCTCCGACCAACGCTGCAAGTGAAGATTCTTCTTGCCAACCCGGAGCCGTCCACACATGGCCCCACGGCTGCCGAGTTGCGGCGCTGCATCAAGTCGGCAGTTATCTGGGGTACACCGGCCATCAAACTAGTGCCTATCCGGTCCGTTCAAAGCAGACTCTGGCCCGAACCGAACTCAGACATTAGGGGACCTGTAATTCGGCCCCGCCAACCCGTCAAAACCTCTGTACAGATGTACTAGCCGGTCTTCCCAAACTAGAAGGCCCAAGCGCCTTTCGCGCTGGGGCCTTCTGCAACGCAAGTTTCGCGTTCGCGCCGTTCGGCTAAGCTGCGCGACTTACCCGTCCCATATTCTCTTTGATGTGCTTGGCCGCATCGTCGGCCAGCTTCATTGAATTGTCAGCCATTCTGCGACCGCTCTCTAACGCTCCCTCGAAGGATTGACGCACAAGATCGCTTTGCAAGGCCGCAAAGTCCTGAGGGGTTCGGCAGTTCCACAATTCACTCATTCGCTGCATACTGTTCTCGATCTGATGCCGAACAAACTCGAAATATTCGCGAGAAGCTTCGGTCATGCATTTGCTCACCACACCGCTGGAATAGAGAATAACTTCGGCATTACGTGCCGATCGTTCAGCGGCTTGACGCGCGTCATCGCTTGACAGTCCCGGCGTACGACCAAGCTGATCGGCGACTGAGCTGCCCATTACAGCCGTCGTTGCGTCAAGACCGGAACGCCACGTATTCTGCATCGTTTCCGTATTCTTCTGGAGAAGATCGACGCCGGCACGCGCCGCGTCCTGCCCGGCATCAATGGCCGTTTGTCCCATCTGCCGGGTCTGTTCAGCGGTCTTCTCGCCAGCTTGCCGAAGTTTCTCATCAACGCGTTGGGCACCTGTCTCATCTTTATGTGGATTGGCCATGTTCCCTCATTTACTTGTTGAGCCGCACGGAAGGCGAGCAACCATCCGTGGTCGGAACCACTAGACGTCGGCAACTCGGAATTTTCGCGGGCTGGTTCGAGTAGAGCGTTAATCCGTACCGCCGCATATCGTTCGTCGCGGTATGGCCCGTCGCACATTAATTTCCGCTTCGATTTTGTGAGGAACACCTATTGCAGCAGTTAGGACAACGCTAGTGCCACTTCGACGCCCTTGTCCAAAGACGTCCCGCAAAACCCGATCTATGTCGTCGCCAAGCGCGTCGGCGCGGCACGTCGCGTTCAACGGTTCGCGGTGCTTTCCCGTCTTCGCGGCAGTGTCAGCCACAAAGCTAAACGCCAATTTGGCGGACTGCTTTCCCTTTGCGGTCTGTCGGTCGTCGCCCCACCTCGTCTCCGGCTGGGCGGCCAGATACGCCGTCTTCGGCGCGGCAGTGAACTTGGCGCGCTGGCTCGGGGTGAGGTCGGCCCGGCAAAGTTTCCATCGATCTCGGCAAGGGCGCGTCAGCGCATGATCTCAGAGGGATCGCCTAAACGGAAAACAGCCCAGCGGGGCAGCTGGGCTGTTTCGGGCAGTGCGCCGCACCGTTTGGGGGAGTAATGCGACGCGCTAATCAATACGACTGTCATCCGCATTCGCTCCAAACAAGACTGTGCCAAACATCGGTCATCATAGGAACTGAGACATTCTGAAGCGTATTGCCTACCATGGCGGCTCTTGCAGATGCGCATAAGCGACGGCGTTTTTGCCGGGCCAACAAGGTCAGCATTTCTCCATCGACTTAGAGACGAACTGGGGCCGGTCCTACAAATCACGGCGGTGCTGGGATCGACTGTCATCAGGAAGCAGTGAGGCGTTACAGCTCCTCCGTGTGCAACTCCTTGATCTTCCCCCGAAAAAATGGACAGGGTTAAGCTGCTTTTAGCTCCATCTCGATCGGGCTGATGTAGCCGATCGCCGAGTGACGACGGGTCCGATTGTAGAAGCCTTCGATGTAAGC
>Ga0070738_10002055_pt1 | contig 33813 bp, 35 predicted proteins | sample Coa_R2_2_FD_66446 | JGI IMG/M metagenome (GOLD analysis project Ga0070738, IMG submission 66446) | Surface soil microbial communities from Centralia Pennsylvania, which are recovering from an underground coalmine fire - Coalmine... | ecosystem: Environmental > Terrestrial > Soil > Unclassified ...
GCGGAGACACTCCGGCCTTCCCTGCGCAGTGGGTTACGGCTTACTTCGTGCTCTTCTCGGTGAGCTTTGCCTGATTGCCACCGTCGCCGTCATGCGACCTTTAGAGCCACACGACAGCTTGACGCCTAGCCTGAGCGCGCCAGAACCACACGACTTCATCCGTCCGCGTCGATGCCGCTCGCCTCACGGCACCGACCCGTCCACCACATTCCGCGCCACGTCCGCGGCGATCGCGAGACGCCCCTTGTGCAGGGGCGGAACGAACGCGACTATACGGCAAATCAGAATTTCGGAAAAGATGAATATTTTTGCGGGCGGGGGTTGACAGGAGTTTTGCCCGGCCTCGTCGGGCAAATCAGTTGCCGGACGACACCACTTGCACCGCGGCCGTCCCGCGCGAAGGCGGCACCCACTCCCCACAGCAAAGACGTTCGGGCGACACTGGCGCCATCGTCATTTCGAGTGTAGCGACTCGGCTTTCGCCGCGCAGATTCAGCATTGGAACCAAACCGGACGGGGTGTCTTACGGTGTTACCCATACCCATTTTGCAGTTGTGCCTGGAAGCGGATTTGCATCTTAGTCGTGAGCAAGTGTTGTGAGATTTGGAGCTTTGTTTGTTTCAAGCTGAAGCGGCTGTGAGTGGACCCAATCTTGATGCGCGCAGGAACCGCCAAAATAAACCTATGTTAAAAGCGCCATTCCGCGCATGTCGGAATGGGACCACCTGCCTTGGTGCAGGTTACATCGTGTGATGTATCCCGGCGGAACTGGTAACCGGCTTCTGGCGGCACTCCCGCCAGCGGATTTCGATCTGCTGACGCCTGAACTCGAGACGGTCACACTTGAGCAGGACACGGTTCTGCTGCAGGCGGGTGGCAGGACGGAGCATGTCTTTTTCCCTCACAGCGGCGCCATCACGCTGATGGTGGACATGGCGAACGGGCAGACGGTCGCGACCGCCCTGGTCGGACGCGAGGGAGCGATCGGCAGCCTGTCTGTGCTCGGGCCCTCGCCGTCGGCGATCACCGCGATCGTTCGCATGGCCGGCACTGCGTCGCGGCTTCCCGCTTCGCGATTTCATGCAGCGTTCAGCCGCAGTCCCGCCATCCGCTACGCGCTGCAGACCCACATCAGGGCGACGCTGGTGCAGCTGCAGCTTGGCGCGGCCTGCAACGCGTTGCATCCGGTCAAGGCGCGGATGGGACGCTGGATGCTGCATCTGCGCGACCACATCGATGACGACATGCTCCCCCTCACCCAGGAGACGCTGTCGCAGATCCTCGGCGTGCGGCGAACGACCGTGACGCTGTTGATGCGGAGCCTGCGCGCGTCCGGGGCGATCCGGTCGGAACGCCGGGGCCAGATCGAGATCGACCGGCCCCGCCTCGCGGCGGTCGCATGTGAATGTCACGCCACCATGCGCCGTGAGATCGAGGAGGTCTTTTCGACCAGACGGTCCCTCTCCGGCACCGCAGCCGAGCCAGCCGAGATCGTGCATTCGCCCGGGGGTTGATCCGACGCGGCGCGCGCCCCCCGCAGCTTCGGCCGGACTCAGCTATCGCCCGACCCATCGAGGTCGGTGGCGAAGCCGGATTGTGTCTCCAGCCTTGCAATCTCGCGCAACACCCTGGCGACTTCGCGCAGCTCGTCGCGCGCGGGCCCCGGCCTCAAGCGCCTTGCATCGTCAAGGAAGGCTTTGGCCCGCAGCAGCCAGCTGGAAGCTTGATTGACTTGCGGGTGCGCCACGACGTCCTCCATCGGATGGCGAAGAATGCCGCTAAATCTGGGCCGGCACGACGCGGCGCGCCGTCAGGCGGTTGGGTTCGCCGACCCAGGCTTCGCGTGCGAACCAGGCATGATCGGTGCGGCAGATCGGACACCGGGTGCGTCCAAAGAACACGGCACAGCGTTGGAAGCTCTCGTGATCGGTCTCGATGCCCGTCGGGATCGCACGCCCCGTTTGCGGGCATTTGACCATGACCATCCCCATCTGCGTCTCTCCCTCGATCTTTTTTGTCGACGTAGTTCTTGATGTGATTGTTGGGCGCTACGCCCGGAGACAAACACCGGTAAAAGACCGGCCGGTTGGAGATATCGCCTCTTCTCGGTGCAGTGTGGGGTTTGGGGGGATGCACCTGCCCATCGTTTCGAGCGCGGGGACACTCATGGGACGGACGTTCTCCAACCGGCTGGATTCCCTCCTTGAAGGAATTTTGCGTTGCGACTGGGTGGGCGCTTCAGCTGGCCTGCTGCAGAGCGTTCGCAACGCGCTTTCTGATCGGCTCACCTGTCGCGCTTGCAAGCTTCTGCGCCAGACCGAACAGCTCGCGATTCTGGACGGCTGCGGTTTCGAGCGCCTTGCGCGCTTCCGTCGCCGAGATGGTGAAGGCGTCCGTCATCGACCTGGAGTCCAGCACGTGAGACAGGAAATCGATCGCCGAGGCCGTGTTGGCGCTGGAGATCTCGATCAGCTTGAGCCCGTAATCCGTCGCGCCCCTGGCGTTGCTTGCGTAGGTCTCGCTGAGCGCCTCCGCGAGGTCCGCCGATAGCGCCTTGATCTTGTCACAGCGCTCCTGCGCCTGGGCGATGCCGCGCCCGGCTATGCCAGCGAATGGGTTCCTGGAAAAGTCGAGCCACGGCATGCTCGACCGAGCCGTTCCCTTCAGTCCCGCGTCCGCTCCCGCTTTCATTTCACTTTCACTCACAACCTTGTCTCCTTAGACAAACGAAACCGTTTCCCGCGACGCATGGCGTCAAGAGACCTCATGGAGACGGAGGCGCGCTCCGCTCCCCTGCAGCGATGTTCTGATGAGCTTTGTCCCAGCCCGTACCGCCACTATGTCTGTTGACGTTCGTAGCGTCCGTTCGCTTTGCGACTCTCGCGAAGAATTTTTTCAGGATGTCAAGACAAACGATGGTTTGTCTGCACGTATACCCCAGCAGATTGAATACAGCTGCCAGGACTCGTTCCGGCGGACGTCTTGTCCTGCATCGAGTGCTGCAGGTTGACGCTGCAGGTTGAACCGGACCTCGCTTATCCGGTCCGGCCAATGTGAGCGCTCCCGCACCGAAACATTGGATGCGGTAGCGGGCGGGGAAAGGGTCCCAGCGGGAGGCATATGGCCGTGTCGGCAGAACGCAGGCTCGAGACACTGTTGAGAGACATGAAGCCGGAAATGCAGGAGGGCGTTTTCGTGTTTTGCACTATTCCGGGAGATCAGGAGATCACCGCCGCAATGAGGCCGGTGCTCGTGTTCCGCGAACGCGAAGGGACAACGCTTGTGATGCGGCGGGAGGCGGCCGAAAGCGCGGGACTGCCTTACCAATTCGCATCGCGACTGATCACCTTGACGGTCCACTCCTCGCTCGAGGCCGTCGGCTTTCTCGCCGCAATTGCCGCGCGATTGGCGGACGCCGGCATCAGCGTCAACGCCGTCTCGGCTTTCTACCACGATCATCTGTTCGTGCCCGATCACCGGGCTGAGGAAGCGCTTTGCCTTCTGCAGAAAATGTCGAAGCCGGAAACCGGCTGATCAGTTGGCGGCTTCTTTCGCTGGCACCACAAGGTCAAGCTCGTCGCGGGAGGACATCTGTCTATGCAACCGTCGCTTTCACCAATTTGTTGATACAGCTATCACACGTTTCATGTAGCTTCGAGCGAAAGGCAGAGAGGCGGAAAACGGCCTGCCCGATGGTGCTGTCCGAGAGTTCGCAAATGTCCACGCAGTCAGCGATGCCAGACTCGAAAATAGCAGACCTCGCGCCGGAGCTCGATGCGCTCGCCGCGGAGGCGATGGCGGAATGGCAGGTGCCCGCCGCGGCGGTCGCGATCGTGCAGGACGGCGAAACCGCACTGCTCAAGGCCTATGGCCAGCGCGATGTCGAGGCGGGATTGCCGACGACTCCCGACACGCACTTCACGATCTGCTCCATCACCAAGACGTTCACCGCAACGATCCTCGCGATGCTGGTCGACGAGGGCCGCCTCGACTGGACCAAGCCGGTGCGCGACTATATTCCCGAGTTCCGGCTGCACGATGCGATCGCGACCGATCGGATCGCGGTGCGCGACCTGCTGTGTCATCACTCCGGCCTGCCGCGGCATGATTGGATCTGGATGCCCGGCGACTTCTCGCGCGCGGAGATGCTCGCCGCCATGCGGCACATCGAGCCGAGCCGGGATATCCGGACGGACTTCCAGTACAGCAACCTCGGCTACAACGTTGCGAGCGTCGTTGCGGAGCGGATCACCGGTCAAAGCTGGGAGGAATTGACCCGCGCGCGGATCGCCGGGCCCCTGAAGATGCCCATGACGTTCACGGTCGAGGAGCTCGCAGCAGCGGACAACGCGGCAACGCCCTATCTTGCGCATCGCGAGCAGCGCCAGCGCACGAAATTCTGGCCGATCAGCGCGACCGCGGCGGGAGGCATCAACACCTCGGTTGCCGCGCTGGCGAATTGGATGAAATTTCTGCTGGCGGGCGGCGAATTCGACGGCGAGCGGCTGCTGTCCGCGCGCCTGGTGCGCGACATGCAGGTGCCGCGCGTTCACGCCGGCGGGTCGGAATTTCCGGAGTTCGGCGATTCGCATTACGGCCTGGGCTTTGGCTCGACCATCTATCGCGGCGAGCGGGTCGTCGGGCACTCCGGCGGCTGGATCGGCTTTTCTACGCTGATGCGGCTGGTGCCCGAGCGGAAGCTCGGCGTCGCCGTATTCTGCAACCTCGGGGGAGCGCCGATCCCAAGCATTCTGATCAACCATGTGATCGATCGCACGCTGGCCAAAGAACCTGCGCCGTGGCTCGACCGCCTTCGCGACCTGCGCCGCAAGGCGTTGGCGCAGCAGGAGATCGATGAACAGCAACAGGCCGCTGGTCGGAAGAACGCGCGGCCGGGCCACGATCTCTCCGACTATGCCGGCACGTTCGAACATCCCGCTTATGGGCGGATCAGCATCACGCGAAACGGAGATAGCCTGCACTGGGCCTATCGCACGCTCGCCGGGCAACTCGCGCACCGGCACTACGAGACGTTCGAAGTCCCCCGCATCCCGTTCGAGCTCAACCCGGATCGGCTGGCCATCACCTTTACGACCGATCGCGACGGCAATGTCGCGAGCCTGTCCGCGCAGCTCGAGCTGATGGTGCCCGATATCGTGTTCACCCGCGTTCCCGCGGGCGATTGCATGGATGCGGGCTTCCGGACCGCCTGCATCGGCCGCTACCGACATGGCTCCATCATCCATGCGGTCGCCCAGGAGAGCGATGGCGAGCTGACGCTCAAGCCGGACTATCAGCCGCTGTATCACCTGCGTCCCTACCAGGGCGGCATGTTCAGCATTGTCGAGCTGGAAGGTTTTCGCGTGGAGTTCCGACGCGGTGTGAGTGGCTCAGTCGACGAGCTTGTGTTTCATCAGCCCAACGGCACATTCGTGGCGCAACGGGACAAGGATGAGACCGCGGCGTCCTGAGCGTAACGGGTCAGCGCGCCTGCGCCGTCTGATCGGCATCATACGCCACCCCGCAAACATATTTCGAATGCGGACAGCTGCGCAGATGGCAGTGCGCGTCGAGCGCGCAGCCACCATAGATCAGCGCGATGTAGCCGGTCACCGCAACAGCGGTGATGCCGAGCAGGAATTTGGTCCAGCCGTCCATCGAAGACCTCGCATCGGCGAGCAACCTCGCCAGCACTTGGTCTGTCCTAGGGCCGCCCAGGTTCGGTCCGTCAAGGCAGAACCAACAGCCCGGCGGAAACCAGCATTGCCGCCATCGCCGAGAGCGCCAGCGACCAGTGCACGCGTCGGCGGCATCGGCTGCCAGCAGCATGCGAGCGGCCATTGCGAGCGCAACAACCGGTGGCCGATTTCAAAAGCAAAACCGCCCGCCTGCTGTTCGCAGACGGGCGGCTCTGGAGTCCCTCAGGTCTTATGGGGGCATGACACCCGAGGGCGTTGGGCAAGGTGTTCGCTTCAGCCCTGCTGCGGCGGCTCCTCGTTCGGGCCGGGCTGCGGGCGGTTGCGGTGCTGGGCCATGAAGGCGTCGAACTCCTCCTTGTCCTTGGCGTGGCGCAGCCGGGTCAGGAAGTCCTTGAACTCCTGCTGCTCCTCTTCAAGACGGCGCAGCGTCTCCATGCGGTATTCGTCGAAGGCGCGGTTGCCGCTGGAGGGCGGACCGAACCCGAAGCCGAAGCCGCGGCGCTCCATGCGCGAGCGCATGCGGTCCATCTTGTACTGCATCCGCTCCATCTTGTTCTGCCAGCGATCGCTATCGTGGTGACTCCAGCAAGACATTCTTCTGCTCCCTAGGGTGAAAAAGAGAAGGGCAAGTCCGATCGGCCACCAGATGATGAAGCCGAGGATGGTGACGGCGATCCAGCCGGGATGCCAGGGCGTCTCGAGCATATGCGGCCGCTGATACGGCGGCGGCTCCGACTGTCCGCGCCAGCGATTGACGTCTGCAGTGTAGGCCATTCGCGCTCTCCAATTTGCGGCACCACGGCATCACGCCGGTGTGAATGTAAATAACATTTACATAGATAGCCGATCCCGGATTTCTGTCAAGACGGGCGCCGTACAGGCCTGCCGAATTATTTTCGTAATTTTATTTCGGCTTGCCCCAGGGACCAGCGGGTTTTTCATCGGGCTTTTGCGCGCCGTTGATGGCGGTAGCGGGGAAGCCGAGGCCGCGCAGATAGATCAGCATCTCCGCTTCCAGCAATTCCTCCGGCGACATCGGCAGCGCGCGCCGCGCCGCATCGCCGCGCCCGAACAGCGAGGCGATGCCGTGCGTCATCGACCAGATGTGCAGCGCCATCATCAGCGCCGGCGGCCGCGGCGTGCCGGCCGGCGCAAGCGCGGCCAGCCGTTCGGCCGCGGCGCGAACGATGGCAAAGGCACGCTCGGATGCAGCCTGCAACGCCGGCGTCGCGTCGCTTGGAATCTGGGATTCGAACATCGCGGAGTAATAGGCCGGCTCCTCGCGGGCAAAGGCGAGATAGGCTTTGCCGAGCCGGTCGAACGCGGTCATGGTATCGGGGCGGCCATCATCCCATGCGCTGCCGAGCGCGGACTCGAACTGCTCGAAGCCGCGCTGGGCAATCGAGGACAACAGTTCGTCGCGGTCGCGGAAATGGCGGTAGGGTGCGGCCGGGCTGACGCCGGCCATGCGCGCGGCATCGGCAAAGGTAAAACCCGCCGCGCCCTTCTGCCCGATCAGGTCAAGCGCCGCCTGCAGCAGCGCCTCCTTCAGGTTGCCATGGTGATAGCCGCGCTCGCGGCCCTGATCCTTGCGCCAGTTCATGTAAAGGGCTTTTACATGAGCCGGCCGCAAGTCACTAGTGATATTGCCGTCAGGACAGTGTTCAGGAACCGCCGGGGATCGGCATCACGGGCATGATCTCCACGGACTCGCCCGGGAAGATCGCAAAATGCGGATGGCTCTCGAACAGCTTGGCCGCCGCCTCGTGGGACTCGGCGTGGAGGACGGTAAAGCCGGTCAACAGGTTGGTCACCTCGTGAATGCCCTTGGCATCGACCTTCAGCGTCTTGCCAAGCGGGCCGCCCATCTCGACGATCGCGCCCTTGTGCTTGTCGACCCAGCCATGCCATGCCGCGAGGCCCTGCTGCATCTTGGCCTGCCGCTCGGCCTCGGGCAGCGCGTTCCAGGCGATCATCTGCGGGCTGGTCTTGGAGCCGAGGAACACGGCGAGATAATTATTGCTCATGGGACTCTGTCCTTTTGTCGTGATGTGAGGTTGATAATCGGATTTGAATGATCAATGCGCGGCGCGCTTGCGCATCTCTGCAAAGCCGCTTGCCGCCTCCTGGACGTCGGCAGGGAAATCGGCCATTTCCTGCACCTGCCGGATCTCGATGACCTCATTTGGGGAGGCCGGGCAGCGCGTCGCCCAGGCGATCGCCTCCTCGCGCGATTTGACCTCGATCATCCAGTAGCCGCCGATCACCTCCTTGGACTCGGTGAAGGGCCCGTCGGTAACGACGGGCTTGCCGTCCCCAAACGAGACGCGCGCGCCCATCGACGGCGGATGCAGGCCGTCCAGCGTGACCAGCACGCCGGCCTCCTCCAGCTCTTTGTTGAAGCGCATCATCTTCTCCACCGCCTCGGCCGGCGGCACGGTGCCGGGCGGCGCCGCCTCATAGCCTCCGGGGATCATCAGCAGCATGAAACGCATTGGGTCTTCTCCGTGTGGTTTGTTTCCGGGCGGCCAGGGCCGGTACCCGCTGTGAAGACGAGCGAGGCTCTGCCGGATCGACAGGCCGGCGAAGATTATTTGCTCACCGCGGCGCCCACCGCCGCGTCATCTCGGTCGCGCCATCACCCATGGCCTCGAACACGGGCGCGGCCAGGATCGCGTGGATGTGCAGCTCCGAGCTGCCGGAATTGCGGAAACCGTGGCGCTTGCCCGCCGGCACGAGGGCGGATTGACCGGCTTTGACCGAGTAGCGCTGATCCTCGATCCAGATCTCGGCCTCACCCGCAAGCACGGTCAAGATTTCCTCAACGGGATGGAAATGGGCCGGCGCGCCGGCGCCCGGCGCGATCCATTGCTCGAACACGCAGAGTTGCGCCGCGCCGGTTTCGGCCGAGACCAGCATGCGGGTCGTCACACCCTCGCGCCAATGTTCCATGGACCGGGTCGCGGGATCGATCAGCGTCATCTTCGAAATGACCTTTTGTCGGAGGGAAGTCGCCCATAAAAGCTGTTGGTACTGTTAGCATGTCCGCAACCGGCCTCGCGACCGGCCCGGACGACTTAAGGGACGACGACCTCAGATGACACCCTCCCCGCAAAAAGTGGCCCTGGTCACCGGAGCCGCGCGCGGCATCGGTCTTGCGACCGCCAGGCGTTTCCTTGACGAAGGCTGGCGCGTGGCGCTGCTGGATATCGAGGCCGAATTGTTGCGCAGCGCCGTGGCAAGCCTTGGGCATGCGGACAGTATACTGGCGCTCCATTGCGATGTCGCCGACGCCGCGCAGGTGGCGAAGGCGATGGACCAGCTGGCAAGCCGGTTCGGCCGCCTCGATGCGCTGATCAACAATGCGGGAGTGGCGGTGTTCGCGCCGCTTCTGGAAACCTCCGATGAAGACTGGAACCGGATCCTCGCGGTCAACCTGTCCGGCCCGTTCATCTGCACCAAGGCGGCGGTGCCGCTGCTGCGCGATGCCGGTCATGGCGCCGTCGTCAATATCACCTCGATCTCGGCGGTGCGGGCCTCGACACTGCGATCAGCCTACGGCACCAGCAAAGCGGGGCTTGCGCACCTGACCAAGCAACTCGCGGTGGAACTGGCTTCGCTCGGCATCCGCGTCAATGCCGTGGCGCCGGGCCCGGTCGACACCGCAATGGCCAAAGCCGTGCATACGGCGGAGATTCGCGCCGACTACCGTGACGCGATCCCGCTCAACCGCTACGGGCTTGAAGAGGAGCTCGCCGAAGCCATTTTCTTCCTGAGCAGCGAGCGCTCAAGCTACATCACCGGTCAGATTCTTGCCGTGGACGGCGGCTTCGATGCCGCGGGCATCGGACTGCCGACACTGCGCGGCCAGCGCAGGAATGGCTGATCTAACAACGAACGGGGAAGCAGATGCGGACATTGCCAGGCTTCGTTGCGATCATGATGGCGGTGCTTGCGCTCATGGCGAGGCCAGCACATGCCGACGTCCGCATCATCGCAAGCCCGGGCGGACAGGTCGGACCGTTTCTCGACCTGTTCGAGCAGGTTCGCCAGTCAGGCGAGCGCGTCGTCATCGACGGTCCGTGCCTGTCGGCCTGCACGCTGGTGTTGAGCATCGTGCCGAACGAGCGCATCTGCGTCACCCGCCGCGCCGTGCTCGGCTTCCACGCCGCGCGCTCGATCGACCGCCGCGGCCGCATCTATGCCGAGCCGGAAGCCTCCGAAGCGGTGCTTGAAACCTACCCCGCCCCGATCCGCGACTGGATCATCCGCCGCGGCGGCCTGACGTCACGGCTGCTGCTGTTGCGCGGACGCGAGCTTGCGGCGATATACAGGTCGTGCAGGTAGGAGATCATCTCTGTCGTAGGGTGGGCAAAGGCGCCCTTAGCACCGTGCCCACCATTGTTGTCCCGATACGGACGCATGGTGGGCACGCTCCGCTTTGCCCACCCTACATCTGTTGCTCGGCTCAATGCTCCATCGGCGAGATCACCATCCAGGGGATGCCGAACTGGTCGACGCCCATTCCAAAGCCCTTGGCGAAGAAGGTCTTGGCCCAGGGCATGTGAACGGCGCCGCCCTTGCACAGCGTATTGAACTTGCGTTCGGCCTCGGCAGGATCATCGACCGTCAGCGTCAGCGCAAAGCCCTGCGGCTTCTGGAAATGGCCGGGCGGCGAGTCGGAGCCCATGACCACGGCGCCGTCGATCGAGATCCGCCCATGCATGACCTTGTTCTTGCTTTCGGGCGTGGTCGGCATCTCCGGCGGTGCATCCGCATAGCGCATGATCGCCTCGACCTTGGCGCCGAGCTCCTTTTCGTAGAACTTGAATGCCGCTTCGCAATTCCCGTCATAGTGAAGATAGGGATCGACCTGCATGATCTACTCCTTGGTTGATTGATTTCGACGTTAGCGTCTCAGGCGCTTTACGAGTTCCCGCGGCGTGCAAGCCCGGCGTTGGCATGCTGTATCATCATTTTGGCGAAGTCTTGAATGGCAGCAGCTGGCGCAACCTGGGATCGCGCAGCCACAGGCCACCCCACACCATCAGGCCGAGATAGAAGCCGAACAGCACATGGGTGAACAAGGGATCGGCGATTCGTACATGGGATGCGATTGCGCCGCCGAGATAGCCCGTGAGCAGGATCGCGCCGACAAAGGAAGTCGGCGGCACCGCGTAGAGCAGCGTGCATACCACGGTGATCGCTCCCAAGGATCGCGCCAGCGTCTCGCTCGCCCCGTAGCCGAGCCGGTCCATCGCTTCCGTGACGACACCGAGCGGCACCAGCTTGACGGCGCCGTCGAACAACAGGAACAGGATGGCGAGGCCGGAGAGAATGCGGCCGAGCCAGCGCGCGGCCACCGAGACCTCGGGGTCTTGCGGTTGTTGCAGCACTTGGCTCGGCATCGCTCGCTCCATTGATGAAGGGTTCGAGCAATAGACGAAGGGAGTGGGCGCGGACCGACAGGGACAGCGAGGATTTTTGCGTTGTCGTTCCGGAGCGCGCCGTAGCGCACCGTCATTCCGGGGCGATGCGCAGCATCGAACTACGGTGCGCAATTGCGCACCTGAGAAATCTCGAGATTCCGGGTTCGGTCCTTCGGACCGCTCCGGAATGACAGCGGAGTGAATGGAGGGCGAAGAGACCTACGTCTCCGCCTACTTCCCCGGCGGCCTGCTGTCGCGCATCAGGCGGTCGAGATGCATGCGGATGTGGGCGGCCTCGGCGGAGGTGTTGGCGAGCGCGATGGCGCGGTCGAAGGCGACGCGGGCTTCCTCGTTGCGCTCGAGCTGCATCAGGAAGGCGCCGCGCACGCCGAAGAAGTGGAAATAATTGGCAAGCCGCGGCGCGAGCGGCTCGATCATGTCGAGCGCGGCCTGCGGGCCCTTCACCTTGGACACCGCGACCGCGCGGTTCAGCGTGACGACCGGCGAGGGCTGAACCACTTCCAGCGCACCATAGAGCAGATCGATCTGCTGCCAGTCGGTCTCCTCAGGCTTTGCCGCCTGCGCATGCAGGGCCGCGATCGCGGCCTGGATCTGATAGGGGCCGCTGCGGCGATGGCGCATCGCCTTGTCGATCAGCGCGACCCCCTCCGCGATCAGCTTCTGATTCCACTGCGTGCGGTCCTGGTCTTCGAGCAGGACCAGCTCGCCCTGCGCATCGAACCTCGCCTCGGCGCGCGCATGCTGCAGCAGGAGCAGCGCGGTGAGACCCATGATCTCCGGCTCGCCCGGAAACAGCCGCAGCAAAAGCCGCGCCAGGCGGATCGCCTCCTCGGACAGCCGCTTCCTGATATCGGCGGTGTCGCCGCTCGCGGAATAGCCTTCGTTGAAGATCAGATAGATCATGGCGGCCACCGCCGCCAGCCGCTCGCTGCGCTCGACCGCCCCAGGCGTCTCGAACGGCACATTGGCATCGGCCACCCGCGCCTTGGCGCGGGTGATGCGCTGCTCCATCGCGGCCTCGGTGACCAGAAACGCGCGCGCGATCTGCTTGACCGAAAGCCCGGAGACGATGCGCAGCGCCAGCGCAATCTGCTGGGTCGGCGGCAGGTCCGGATGGCAGCAGATGAACATCAGCCTCAGGATGTCGTCGCGATAATGCGAACCGTCGAGCCGCTCGGCGATTTCGCTCTCGGCATCATCGAGGTCGGAGATCGCCTGATCGTCCTCGGGCAACGGCTGCTGCTTGCGGTTGCGCCTCACCTCATCGATCGCGGCATTGCGCCCCACCATGATCAGCCACGCCGCCGGATCGCGTGGCGGGCCGTTCTGCGGCCAGCTCTTGAGCGCTCGAAGACAGGCGTTCTGGAACGCCTCCTCCGCGGTGTCGAGATCGCGGAAATAGCGCAACAGGGCGCCGACCGCCTGGGGACGCGCCGAGGTCAGCGCCGTATCCACCCAGGCGGCATCGGTCACGCTCACTTCAAGGCTCCTCCGGGCGAGAACAGGCCGACGGGACGGATCTCATAGGCGCCGCCGGGATTGGCCGCACCGAGATCCTTTGCCACCTCCAGCGCCTCATCGAGGTTCTTGCAGTCCACGAGGTAGAAGCCGAGCAGCTGCTCCTTGGTCTCGGCATAGGGACCGTCCAGCACCAGCGGCGGATTTTCCTTGCGCAAGGTGGTCGCCGCCGTGGTCGGGAGCAGCCGCGCCACCGGCCCGAGCCGGCCCTCCTTGGCAAGCTTCTCCTGCACCACGGCGAGCTTCTTCATGACGACCGCGTCCTGCTCCTTGCTCCAGGAGCCGACGAAGTCTTCGTCATGGTAGCAGAGGATGGCATAGAGCATCGCGCAGAACCCCTTGTTTAGCTTAAGGACGATTGGCCGCCGAAATTTCCGACAACATAACGGCAAAAATTCTTCGAGGGCAGGCAGGACGCACCGGCCTTAGCCCATGCGGCATTGGCGCTACTTGAACGTGCATCGTAATGGGAGCAACATGGCGCCGGCAGGGATCTCGACATGGCGCCTCCCTTCGATTCAATCAAGGCGAAACAGCTGGTCTTGCAGGCCTCACGGGAGGCCATCAGCCGGCCGCACCTGAAGATCGGTCTCAACACGCTGTTTGACGACCTCGACCTCTCCGACGATGAGTTGACGGCGCTCTATGAGGCGATCCGCCAAGCGGGTTCAACGCTCACTGGTTTTCCCAAACTGACGCGCAACACGTTTCTTCGCGCCAGGACAATGGGCGATCTCGTCAAGATCATTGTGAAAGACTCCCCGAAGATCACGATCGGAACACCCAAGCCCAAAAAAGGCAGCAAGTTTGTCGTCGGCACAATCAAGAACCTTCGCGGAACGACTGTCGAGGAGATCATCAAGCACACGGAACCCTCGCGTCCGGGCAAGAAGCGCAAGGCCGGATCCGGACAATTAAAGATCGATTGGGACAAAATAGATCTGACTTTGAGCCAGCTGGGCGCGTCCAAAGACAAGGCCGATCCGACCCCGACGGAAAAGCGTGAAGGCACGGCAAAAATCGCTGCGGACAGCACCGCGGCGGCGGCCGGCAAGGCGCCGGAGCCGATCACTCCGGCTCAACAGCCGGCCAAAGCAGAGGCGCAGCCCACGGCCGTGGAACCGACCCAGGAAACGGAGCGGCGAATCGGTATCTGGATCGGCGAGGCAGACAAACCCGCTAATCGCGGCCTGAGGATCGGGCAAAGCTATTTGCTCAATTTCAAGGTTGGGGCGCCGGTGGAGGGGAGTCTTGCCGAGGGCGAGGATACAGTGGTCCCGCCCAGCGACGTCCCCCCGGGCGGATTGCCAACCATCTGGCGAGTGGTCGCCCATGATGTCGAATTGACGGCGGTGGGCGCGGACACCACCGCGAAGGCCACCCCGATCGAGGACGGCACACTGTGCTGGAGCGCGCAGTTCGACCTCCTGATTCCCGAAACCGGCGACTCGCTGGTCAGGCAGCTCAATATCAAGCCGCTGAAGGCCGATCCCCGCATCGACGTCATCGTCATGGCGCGCGGAGAGACCTATCGGCAATTCAAGATCGCGCTGAGCGCGTCCGAAAATCCAGATGTGTCGCAAACCAATCCATCAACAATCGTCAGCGAACAGGTCTTCGCGCCTGCAATGCAGGTTGGGGTGAAGTTCCTGCACGAATGGACCACGCCAAGCGGACGTCTGGACATCAAGATCATCGAGGGTCCCCGGGCCTGGGCCACGGGATATGTCAACGGGAACGACATCTTCGAGCCAAGCTGCCCCTGGGGGATGCAGGCGCAGGTCGATGGCCCCCTCAAGAATGTCCGCGATGCGGCCGAAGCGCTCCGGACAAAGTTACAGAAGCACTTCGACAATATCGACGCCGATGACCTGGCGGCACGACTAAGCCGATGGCCCGCCTCCAACAAGCCGCCGTATTGGCCGGCTGGCCCGATCGAGGCCGATCAGGCACACCAGGACGCCTGGAAGGAGATGGCCGTAAGTGCAGAATTGCGCCTGCTGGCCTTTCATGGCCGCAGCCTGTTCGATGTCTTCTTTCCAAAGACCAGCAAGCTGCGAAGCTTGATGGAGCAGCTGTCACCCGGCACGCGCCTTGACATCGCCTGGGTGGCCGAGAGCGGCGCCGGCTTCGTTTCGCACGTGCCCTGGGGATTCATGTTTCTCGGCGATGTGCCGGCGGAAGGCCAGCCGATCGACCCGCTGAAGTTCCTGGGCATGCGCTGCCGCGTCGCCTACACCTGCTATCAGGTGCCGTCGAGCTCGCGTGCGCTGGGCGCGTTGAAGGCCACGCATCGGGCGCACTTCCTCTATTGGGGCGCCGGTGAAAAGGACGCCACGGCCAACGAAGCCCGCTGGCAGCGCGATCTGTTCAAGAGCTGGGACAATCAGATCTTCGTTCCGAACCAGGGAGCCCAAGCGGCAATGCCAGGCGCCGCTGCACCCACCTACAGGGCCGAGTTGCTGAAGCTTCTGAGCAAGCCCGAACCATCGCCGACATCACTTCTCTATCTGTTTTGCCAAAGCGACACAGAGACCAACAATGCTCCTGTGTTGCGGTTCGGCGAGACCAACGACCCCGGCAATCTGGTGCAGCAGATGGATTTCGGAACGACGGCCCTGACCGACCGCCCGCTGATATTCGCCAATGCCTGCGGCACGGCCAGCGCCGACACCTACCAGGCCAATCTGCTCGAGAAGACCTTCTTCGACCGGGACTGCCGGGCCTTCCTTGGCACCGAAATCAAGGTGCCGATCGTGCTCGCCAGCCGCTTTGCCGCGATCTTCTTTCACTTCCTCTACCGGAAGCTCGACCCCGCACCGATCGCCGCAGGCGAAGCCGCGGCGCAGACCAGGCTCTTTCTCTGGACGCAATACTGCAATCTGGGCGGCTTGTTCTACTGCTACATCAATCAATACGACCTCTACGTCGCCGACACGAAAGAGATCGAAGAATTGCGAGCACGGCTATGACGGTTGCCGACACCTTTCTGCTGGACTCGGACACGAACGAGCGGCTGGCTTTGTTGCACGACAGCGCCAATGAGGCCGAGCTGACGCGTCTGCTCGGTCAGCAAGGCTATCGTGAGCTGCGAGCGGTCGCTGACCGGCGTTTCGCGGGCCAGCATTTGGCCCAAAAACCCAAGAACATGATCTTCGTGCCGGGCATCATGGGCACGCTGCTCAAGAACGATTCGCGCGGCGGCATCTGGTGGATCGACGTCCGCACCCGCGATTACATCGACCAGCTTGGCCTGGCACCGGACGGCCGGACCGATGCCGACGGCGAGCGCAACATCGAACCGGTCACCGCCGACCCCAGCTACATCCCCTTCCTGTCGGCCGCCGCGGCTGAGCCAGGCGTCGGCCACGAGATTTTTGCCTATGATTGGCGCAAGTCGCTGGACCAGAGTGCGGATGATTTGCGCGATCGGGTGCTCAAGCTACATCGCGACAACGGCGGAAAGGAAATTCATCTTGTCGGCCACAGCCTGGGCGGGCTGATGATCCGCACTGCCTTGATGATCCACGGCGACGAGATCTGGCCCAGGATCGGCAAGATCGTCTTTATCGGCACGCCGCATTACGGCTCCGCCTCGATCGCCGGCTACCTGAAGAATCATCTCTGGGGTTTCGAACTGATGGCGCTCTTGGGCAATTACCTCAGCCGCGAAACCTTGCGCTCATTGTGGGGCGTCATCAATCTGCTCCCGGCACCACGCGGCGTCTATCCCGGAACGCGCCCCGACGATGCTCACCCCTGGCAATCCGACACCTCCGACGACCCTTACATTCATCCCTGCGCCAATTTCGATCTGTACCAGGCGGATGCATGGAAACTCGAGCTGGACGCGACTGCCAAGGCAAACCTGCAACGTGTCCTCGATGCCACCGCCGACTATTACATCCGCATGCTGCAGGCGCATCGCGCGCTCGATCAAGAACAGCGCAACAGGATGGTCGTGATCGCCGGCGTCGGCTTCAAGACGCTGTTTCGTCTGGCTTACGCGCCGGGCTTTCTGGGACTGTGGGAGAAAACCACGAAAGTCTTCGACATTATCGAGGGCGACGTGCATCGCCAGGGCGACGGCCGCGTGCCCTTGGCATCGGCCGAGCTGGAGCATGTCGGCGCAATCCGTTACGTGCGCGGCGTCCATGGCAGCCTGCCGAACATCCCTGCGGTCTATCAGGATGTGTTTCGTTTCCTCAAAGGTGAGAAGATGCAGCTGCCCGCCACGCCCGCTGGCGCGCTCAGCACTCATTTGGGGCCGTCGACGGCAAGCGATGCGCCGCACATCGACGGCAGTGCGCGCGCACCCGCATTTTCGGACGATCCGGGACTCTGGGCGCTCGATGCTCCAACCGTTGAGCGGATGAACAGCCTGGAGGCCATGTTGAAAGCCGGGGATCTACCGGACTTTTCACGTCTGCACCTGCTATAGTCTCCTCCTCGGGCAAGCTCCTTCCGGCACGCGGCCTGCATGCGCCACCATCAGTTGGCGCGATCCATCATGTGATGGATATCGCCAGATTTAGAGGATGGCACAATGACAAAAGGCGCGCTCGCGCTTCTGATCCATGGCGGCACGGACAACTGGTCGCCGGACCGTTGGAAGGCCCGCTTTGCCGAGGTCTGCCGCGACCGCCCCGTCGTCCTGATGCCGGCGACCGGATTCGATCCGGCGGAGGTGACCTATGCCGCGGTCTGGAAGCCGGCTCCCGGCGAATTGGCCGCCTTTGCGAATCTCAAGGTGATCTTCAACCTGGGCGCCGGCGTCGACGCGCTGATGGCCGACCCGACCTTGCCCGACGTTCCCCTGGTCCGCGTCGCCGTCGACGATCTCACCAACCGGATGATGGAATATGTCGTGCTGCATGTCCTGATGCATCACCGCCAGGAGCTCTACTTGCGGGCGTCGCAGGAGGCAAAGCGCTGGGCGCCGAAATATCAATGGCCGGCGAGCGCGCTGTCGGTCGGCATCATGGGCCTGGGCACGCTCGGCATGCGCGCGGCCGAGATGCTGAGAGGGATCGGCTTTCGCGTCGTCGGCTGGAGCCGCAGCGCCCGTCAGGTTGAAGGCGTCGAATGTTTCGCCGGCAGCGGAGAACTCGAGGCATTCCTGCGCCGGACCGACATCCTGGTCTGCCTGCTGCCGCTGACACCTGACACGCGCGGCATCCTCAACCGCGAGCTCTTTGCAAAACTCCATCGATCGAGCCCGCTCGGCGCACCCGTCCTGATCAATGCCGGCCGCGGAGCATTGCAGAACGAGGCCGATATCCTCGCCTGTCTCGACGACGGCACGCTCGGCGCCGCCTCGCTCGACGTCTTCGTGCAGGAGCCGTTGCCCCTATCAAGCCCGTTCTGGAGCCACCCAAAGGTCGTGCTGACGCCGCACAACGCCGCCGACACCGACCCGGACGAGATCTCGAAATATGTTGCGCGGCAGATTGCGCAATTGGAGGCGGGTGGTGCGCTGGAGAACGTGGTCGATCGCGGACGGGGGTATTAAGGGCGTGGCCTCATGGCCAACAGCTCGGTGACCCCGTCGGGTTCTGCAACGGCCGAGCCACTCACTCCCGACGCGTTCGGCCCTCGTTTTGGTCCGACGCGGGCCTGTGCTGGCGCATTGTCCGCATGATGCCGATGAAGAGCAATATCGCGGCCGGCCAATGAAACCAGATTTGACGCAGGCCGGTGAAAACATTGATTAGAAGCAGGAAGCCCGAAACTGTGAGTGCGACCGCAAGGGGGCGCGGCAGATGCGCCAGCCGATCCAGGATCGTGCCTGTCCATATGGATTGCTGGCGAGCAGGACTTTGGTCAACCGGGAGTTCATGTTGGCCGCCGGCGGCGCCACCCATTGTAACGCGATAGCTCATCACGGGAGCAACGTTTTTCATCTGTTGCCGGCCGAGACTGTCAAAACCAAGGGACAGCTTGTTGTGCACTTGATCGTAGACGGAGGCGGAGACCACGATGCCGCCGGGCTCAGCGAGTTCTTGCAGCCGCGCCGCGATGTTGACCCCGTCGCCAAAGATGTCGGAACCGTCCACCATGACATCTCCCAGATTGATGCCGATGCGAAACCGCATCTGGAGCGCCTGGGGCGGGTCCGCCTCCTGCCTCAAGATTTCCTGCTGAATCTCGACCGCGCACTGCACAGCCTCGACAACGCTGGCGAACTCGGCAATCACCGCATCGCCCCAGGTGTTCACGATCCGTCCGTCGTGGCGCGCGACCAATCCTGCAATGGCGCTGCGGCAGCGGCGCAGCGTGCCCAAGGTTGCCGCTTCGTCTGCTCCCATGAGGCGGGAATAGCCGTGCACATCGGCACACAGCACGGTGGTCAGCCGCCGTTTCACCTTGTCTTCGGTCATCAACGACATGGTAGCCTTGCTGACCGCCAAATGCATCAAGCATCGTTTGGAGCCACAGCGGTTTAAACGCCGCTCCCGCCCAAGCAGCGGTTCGCAGCTATCGGGCCTGCGCCCTTGATCGCGGGTGCGGATATTGGGGATCATACGCCCTGACCCGACCGCGCCTGGAACACCTGCCCCATCTGGAACGTTGCAGCTCCTTTGGGGCTCACGGCATGGACAAGACTTCCGCGGCAGACGATGCGTTGGTGAAGGCCGCGGCTGCGCTCCGCCGCTCCGTCATCACAGAAGGGCGGCCATTTCCGCTCGGGGCAACCTGGGACGGTCTCGGCGTGAATTTCGCGCTGTTTTCGGCCCACGCCACCAAGGTGGAGTTGTGCCTGTTCGACGAAAGCGGCGAGACGGAGATCGAGCGCATCGAGCTTCCGGAATATACCGACGAGGTCTGGCACGGCTACCTGCCGAGCGCGCGTCCCGGCACGGTGTACGGCTATCGGGTGCACGGCCCCTATGAGCCGGACAATGGTCATCGCTTCAACCCCAACAAGCTGGTCATCGATCCCTATGCGAGGCAGCTCGTCGGCGAGCTGCGCTGGGGCCCTGAGCTGTTCGCATATCAGCTCGAGCACGCGGACAAGGACAAATCCTATGACGAGCGCGACAGCGCGCCGTCGATGCTGAAATGCCGCGTGATCGATCCCGCCTTCACCTGGGGAGCCGCGCGCAAGCCGGAAATTCCCTGGGAGCGCGCCATCATCTACGAGATGCACGTCAAGGGCTTTACGCGGCTGCATCCGCTGGTGCCGGAGGACGATCGCGGCACCTTCTCAGGCCTCGCCAATCCTGCCGTTCCCACCTATCTGCGCGCGCTCGGCATCACCAGCGCCGAGCTGCTGCCGATTCACGCCTTTGTCGACGACAGCTATCTGATCGACAAGGGCCTGTGCAATTACTGGGGCTACAACACGCTCGCCTTCTTCGCGCCGGAGCCGCGCTACCTCAGGACGCCGTTTGCGAACGAGTTCAAGGAGATGGTCAATCAATTCCACGCCCATGGCATCGAGGTGATCCTTGACGTGGTCTATAACCACACCGCCGAAGGCAATGAGCTCGGTCCCACACTCTCGTTCAAGGGCATAGACAACCTGAGCTACTATCGATTGCTGCCGGACCAGAAGCGCTACTACATCAATGACACCGGCACCGGAAACACCCTCAATCTCTCCCATCAGCGCGTGCTGCAGCTGGTGGCGGACTCGTTGCGCTACTGGGCGAGCGAGATGCGGGTCGACGGCTTCCGTTTCGACCTCGCGACCATCCTCGCGCGCGAGCCCTATGGCTTCGACGAGGGCGGCGGCTTTCTGGATGCGTGCCGGCAAGATCCCGTGCTCTCCAGCGTCAAGCTGATTGCAGAGCCCTGGGACGTCGGTCCGGGCGGTTACCAGGTCGGACAATTCCCGCCGGGATGGGCCGAATGGAACGACAAGTTCAGGGATACGGTCCGCAGCTTCTGGAAGGGAGATTCCGCGGCGCTGGCGGATCTTGCAAAACGGATTACCGGCTCGGGCGATCTCTTCAACAAGCGCGGCCGCAAGCCCTGGGCGAGCGTCAACTTCGTCACGGCTCATGACGGGTTCACGCTCAACGACCTCGTCTCGTTCAACGACAAGCACAACGAGGCCAATGGCGAGGATAACCGTGACGGTCACTCCGACAACCGCTCCTGGAATTGCGGCATCGAAGGCCCGACCGACGATCCCGAGATCACCGCGCTGAGGGAGCGGCAAAAGCGCAACCTGCTGGCGACGACGCTGCTCTCGCTGGGCACGCCGATGATCCTTGGCGGCGACGAGTTCGGCCATAGCCAGGGCGGCAACAACAATGCCTATGCCCAGGACAACGAGACGACCTGGATGGAATGGCCGCGCATCACCGCCCAGGGCTGCGCGTTGCGCGAGTTTGTCCGCAGGCTGACCGCCTTGCGCAAGGCGTTTCCCGTCCTTCACCGCAGCCGCTTCCTCGTCGGTGCCTATAACGAGGAACTTGATGTGAAGGACGTCACCTGGCTTGCCCCGTCGGGCGAGGAGATGACGATCGAGCAGTGGCAGGACCCCAACTCGCGCTGTCTTGGCATGCTGCTCGATGGCAGGGCGCAAGCGACCGGGATCAAGCGGCGCGGCTCGGACGCAACCCTGCTCATGATCTATAACGCAGGCCATCAGGAGGTCGGCTTCGTGCTGCCGGCGGTCGCGGAGGGACGATCCTGGATCGGCCTCGTCGACACCAGCGCACCGGAGCAGGAGACGAAGGAATATGCATTCGAACATCCCCTCACGGTTGCGAGCAGGTCGTTTCAGATGCTCGTCCTTTCATCCACTGTCGCCGGTACAGGCCTGCGGCACGGGCTGGACGCCATTCTCTATGTCGCGGGAACGCCTTTGACGGGCTGACGGGGTCGCCACGCGGCCCGAACGTGACAAAGATCACGTTGGCGAATTGACGGGCGCAAATGAAAATTGCGCCACCTCTTCCTTGCTGCGAAAATGGCATGAGGGTTTTCGGGCATAGAGACCTGCCGTCATGAACGCGTTCAAACGGGGACTGGCTTTGGCTGGCGCGCTCCTCCTCGGAGCGCTGTCTTCAGCTGCACTCGCGGGCCCGGCGGACGACGCCTATACCTGCTACGCCACGACGGGCGACGTTTCGATTGCCGCCTGCACACGGGCGATCAGCTCCGGAGCGAGCAAGCCGTGGATTCAATACGCCAATCGCGGCAACGCCTATCAGGCCAAGGGCGACCAGGATCGCGCCATCGACGACTACAACGAAGCGATACGGCTCAATCCAAAATTTGCCAATGCATTTGGCGGCCGTGGCAACGCCTACCAGGCCAAGGGCGATTACGATCGCGCCATCACCGACTACACCGAGGCGATCCGGCTCGAGCCAAAGAATGCGCGCGCATACAACGGCCGTGGCAATGCCTATCAGTCCAAGGCCGATTACGACCGCGCCATTGCCGACTACAACGAGTCGATCCGGCTCGATCCGAGCTACAAGTTTCCGTACAATGGTCGCGGCAACGCTTACCACGCCAAAGGCGACGAAGACCACGCCATCGCGGATTATAGTGAAGCGATACGGCTGGATCCCAAATATGAGTATCCGTACAACGGCCGCTGCAACGCCTACCGCGCCAAGAATGATTTCGACCATGCCATTGCGGATTGTGGCGAGGCGATCCGGATCAATCCCAAATTTGCGAATGCGTATAGCGGCCGCTGTGCGGCCTACCACACCAAGGGCGGCGCGGTCGATCTTGCGCTGGCGGACTGCGACGAAGCCATCCGGCTCAATCCGAAGGATCCCGTTTCATACGTCATTCGCGGCAACACCTACATGAGCAAAGCCGACAGGGATCGGGCGCTTGCGGATTACAACGAAGCCATCCGGCTCAATCCGCAATATGCGTATGCCTATGCCAATCGCGGGTTGCTGTTCGAAAAGCTTGGCGACGTCGAGAAGGCACGCGGCGACTTCAAGACCGTCCTTGACCTGCCGCGGTCGAGCCTCAACGCAAAATGGCCATTCGACAAGGCGCAGGAGCGGCTCGCCGTGTTGCCGGCGCCGCGGCCGACGACAGCCGCGCCATCGCACACCGTTACGACGGTCATTGGTTCGGCTGCAGCTCCCGTGGTCGACGGCCGTCGGGTCGCGCTCGTGATCGGCAATTCCGCCTATGAAAATGTTCCGGCGCTGCCGAACCCGGAGCGCGACGCAAAGCTGATCGCCGACGTCCTGAACCGTACGGGATTCAAGTCGGTCACCTTGCTGACGAATCTCAAGAAGGACGACATGGTCAAAGCGCTGCGCGATTTCGCCGCGCAGGCCGACACCGCGGACTGGGCGGTGATCTTCTACGCCGGCCACGGCATGGAAGTCGGAGGCACCAATTATCTCGTGCCGGTTGATGCGAAGATTGCGTCGGACCGCGACATCGGCTTCGAAGCCGTTCCGCTTGACCAGGTTCTCAACGCCGCCGAGCGTGCCAGCAAGCTGCGCCTCGTGATCCTCGATGCGTGCCGGGACAATCCGTTCAAGGCGAGGATGAAGCGAAGCCTGACCGTCGCGTCGCGTTCGGTTTCAGGGGGCCTTGCCGCCATCGAGCCGGCGGCCGGGACCATGGTCGTCTACGCTGCGAAAGACGGACAACAGGCCTCGGACGGCGATGGAGCCGACAGTCCGTTTACCCTGGCCTTCGTCAAGAATGTTCAGACGCCCGGCCTCGAAGTGCGAAGATTGTTCGATTACGTCCGTGACGACGTCATGGACATGACCAACAATCAACAGCAGCCGTTCAGTTACGGCTCGATTTCCGGCAGGCGGGACTTCTATTTCGTCGCAGCCAAATAGCGCGTGACGGAAGCTATGTCCCACCGCGGCACATCACGCCGATCGCGCCCTTGATGATCGCCTCGAGCTCCTTGCGCGGGACCTGGGCGCGGGCACGGATGGCGACCGTGTGCAGGGTGGCGGAGGCGAGTTGCGACAGCACGACCGGATCGGCGTCATCAGGCAGCTCGCCTTTCTCCTGGCCGATCCGGAAACATCGCGCAAATGCCTTGTCGAGCTCGGTCAACGCATCCACCACCATGGCCCGGATGACGGGATCGTTGACGGCCTCTGACGCCGCAGTGAGCACGGTGAAGCAGCCTTTCGGTCCCTCCTCGCCCGACAGGTAGATATCGAGCGCAACCTGATAGATGCGCTCCAGCCGCTTGCGCAGCGGCAGCTGCACGCGAAAGATGTCCCCCACTGCCGCGCGCGCATTGTCGCGATAGCGCTGATAGCTCTTGATGTAGAGCTCGCGCTTGTCGCCGAACGCGCCATAGAGGCTCGGCCGGTTCATGCCGGTCGCGGCCGAGAGCTCATCCAGCGAGGTCGCGGCAAAGCCGCTCTTGCGGAACAGGTCGAGCGCGCGACCGAGCGCGACATCCGGCTCGTAGGCGCGCGGCCGCCCACGCCGCCTCGGCGCGGCGGTGGACTCGGCTTTGGCGGCAGGTGGCGGCGGTCTTCCTGTTTTTTGTACCATTTCGCATCTTATTCCTTGACGACCGATATATTATGCGGAACAGTATAAAAATCAACCAGGGCCCCGCATACCGGGCATATAACCTCAAAGGAAACCGCCGATGGAGCTGTATTTTTCCCCGCTCGCCTGCTCAATGGCCACGCGCATTGCTTTTTACGAAGCCGGTGGGTCGGCCGCCTATCTCGAGGTCGATCCCAAGACAAAGACGGTGCTCAAGGACGGTTCCGATTTCCGCAAGGTCAATCCGCTCGGCCTCGTGCCGACGCTGCGCACCGATGACGGCGTTGTGCTGACCGAGAATGCCGCGATCCTGCAATATGTCGCCGAACGCCTGCCGCAGGCCCGCCTCGGCGCCGCCGATGGGCTCGAGCGCAGCCGACTGCAGCAATGGCTCTGCTTCATCGGCACCGAGCTGCACAAGAGCCTGTTCGTGCCGCTCTTGGATCGTAAAGCGCCGTCCGAGGTGAAGGCCTATGTGCTGGAGAAGAACCTGTCGCGGCTCGATTATCTCGAGACCTATCTGAAAGGCCGCGACTACCTGCTCGATCATTTCAGCGTGGCGGATGCCTATCTCGTCACCGTGATCAACTGGACCATGGCAACGCCGCCCATCGAGCTTGCGAAGTGGCCCACGCTGAAGGCCTATTACGAGCGCCTGCGCGCGCGGCCATCGGTGGCGAAAGCGATCGCCGAGGAGTTCGAGCTGTACAAGGCCGAACTTGCGCGGCACAAGGCTGCGGCGTAGCGCACGGCTGCAGCATATTGCTCGGTGTCGTCGCGGCGAAAGCCGCGCTCTTCCTTCTCCCCTTGTGGGAGAAGGTGGCGCGAAGCGCCGGATGAGGGGTTCCCTCCGCGAACTCAACCGCAAGAGCTGGGCGCGCGGACGCAACCCCTCACCCGAGCGAGTTTGCGTTTACCTGCGGAGCAGCCCTCTCCCACCGCAAGTCGGGCCTGCCCGACTTGCCCATTCAACGATGCGCAACCGGGGTAAACCCCGGTTGCGCAGGGCGAGGGCACAACAACTGGCAATGCCTATCGGGACACGTCAGAACGGGCTCTCCCCCAGCCCCGGCACATCCGCCGGGCGCGGGCCTGGTGCGGCCCAATGGAAACGCCGGTCTTTCTCCGCGATTTCGACGTCGTTGATGCTCGCCTCGCGCCGCCGCATCAGGCCGTGCTCGTCGAACTCCCATTGCTCATTGCCGTAGGAGCGGTGCCACTGGCCCGAGGTGTCGTGCCATTCATATTGGAAGCGGACGGCGATGCGGTTGCCGTCGAAGGCCCAGAGGTCCTTGATCAGGCGATAGTCCAATTCCCTTTGCCATTTGCGGGTGAGGAAGGCGACAATGGCGGCGCGTCCCTCGAAAAATTCCGAGCGGTTGCGCCAGCGGCTGTCCTCGGTATACGCGAGCGCGACGCGCTCGGGGTCGCGGGAATTCCAGGCATCCTCCGCCATGCGCGCCTTCTGCGCGGCGGTCTCTCGGGTGAATGGCGGAAGTGGTGGACGCGACATGGTTGGCCTCGGCGGTTGGTTCGACAGGCCGCCACTCTATCGCCGCCATCCCGCAAGTCGATGGCGCGTTTGCTATCGCGCGATAGCTAAATCAAATCTGCCTTGAGCAGCGTGCGCAGCGATTTCGGGATCGGATGGGCCCGGCCCTCGCTGATGAAGGCGACGCGCACCTCGGCTTTCACCAGCAGCTCCTCGCCCCGCCGCACCTCCTGCGCCAGCGTGATCGAGGCGCCTTTCACCGCGACCGGCCAGGTCACGATGTCGAGCACGTCGTCCATGCGTGAGGGGCGCAGATAATCGATCTGCATCGAGCGCACCACGAACGCAAAGCCCGGCGCCTCGCGCTCGGCCTGGGCATAGAGCGCATGCTGCTCGGCGCCCATCAGCCGCAAATGGTTGGTCCGGCCGCGCTCCATGAAGCGCAGGTAGTTGGCGTGATAGACGATGCCGGAGAAATCCGTGTCCTCATAATAGACGCGCACCTGCATGTGATGCCGACCATCACGGATTTCGCCGTCGAGATGAGGAAAGCTCACTTTCGCACCTGTTTGCTGCTCGCAACAGGTTTTGCGCAAATCCGCAACAGGCGCAAGCGCGCCGGTCCAGTGTCAGGACAGTGCGGGCGGCTCGCCACCCAGCGTCACTTCCACGATCTCCGGCGGCACGCCGAGGCGGAACGGCATGATGCTGCAGCCGAGCCCGCCGGAAACGATGACGTCGCATTTGAAGCGGGCATGACCATAGGCAAGCCGGTTGCCATATCGGGTCGGCACCACCGGCGACCATCCGAACAGCCGGACCTGGCCGCCATGGGTGTGACCCGAGAGCTGCAGCGCCACGCGATCCGGCACGCGCCCGGCGACATCGGGCTCATGCGCAAGCAGGATCACCGGCGCATCGTCAGTGACCTTGCCAAGGGTTGCACTGAGATCATCGACGCCGATGCGCCGCACCGGACGAAACCGCCGCGCCGGCCAGTAAGCGAGTTGATCTCCTAGACCGGCCAGCCAGAACGGACGCCCGCCGGCGGTCAGACGCACGGCGTCATTCTCGTAGACGGGAATGCCGACGCCCTCGAGCGCGCGGCGCGCAGCGGTCGGGCCCTGGCCGCTGCGCTGGACGGTGGCATCGTCCCAGTAATCATGATTGCCGAGAATGGCGTGCACGCCGAGCGGCGCCTTCAGGGCGGCCAGGACCTCGGCCCATTCCTCGGCCGGAATTTCCCGCGTGATGTGGCGATGGCCCGCGACATAGTCGCCGAGCATCACGATCAAATCGGAATTGAGCGCGTTGGTGCGCCGAACGATCTCGTCGATATGCTTGACCGTCATCCAGGGATCGCAGGCGTGCAGGTCGGCGATGACGGCGAGCTTGAGCGGGAAGCCCGTGGGCCAGCGCGGCGGCGTCAGCTGGTAGCGCGCGATATCGAGCCGGAAAACCGGCTCGCCGAAGCCATAGGCCGTCGACGACGCGCCAAAGGCGCCAATGCCGGCCAAAAATTGCAGGAAACGACGGCGTGAAAGCATGAGGACTCAAGCGGTGATGCGCGCTGCGATCTATGTCGCGATTGTAGCGGAATTTGGCAAGGTGAGCCGCGCAGGCAGAGGCAATGGTTACCGGCTGTTCATGAAGATGAAGCGTCGGGTCGTCCCCTCACTCCTCCTCATTCCCGAACAGGCCGAACTGTGCCGGATCGCGCGAGGGTTCGGCGATCCCGAGATGACGGAAGGCATGCGACGTCAGCAGGCGCCCGCGCGGGGTGCGCTGCAGATAACCGCACTGGATCAGATAGGGCTCGATGATGTCCTCGATCGCATCGCGCGGCTCCGACAGTGCCGCGGCCATTGTTTCCACGCCGACCGGCCCGCCACCATAGTTCAGCGCAATGGCCGTCAGGTAGCGCCGGTCCATGGCGTCGAGGCCCGCGGCATCGACCTCGAGCGCGCTGAGCGCATGGTCGGCGATGGCGCGGTCGATAGACTCGGCATTCGCGGCGGAGGCAAAATCGCGCACCCGGCGCAACAGGCGCCCGGCGATGCGCGGCGTGCCGCGGGCGCGGCGCGCGATCTCGTTCGCCCCGTCTGGCGTCATGCCGACCTTGAGCACGCGCGCGCCACGGGTGACGATCTTTTCCAATTCCTCGACGGTGTAGAAATTGAGCCGGACCGGAATGCCGAAACGGTCGCGCAGCGGATTGGTCAAAAGCCCGGCGCGCGTGGTGGCGCCGACCAGGGTGAACTTCGCAAGCTCGATCTTCACCGAGCGCGCCGCCGGCCCCTCGCCGATGATGAGGTCGAGCTGGAAATCCTCCATCGCGGGATAGAGCACCTCTTCGACCGCGGGGCTCAGGCGATGGATCTCATCGATGAAGAGCACGTCGCGCTCTTCGAGATTGGTGAGGAGAGCAGCGAGATCGCCGGCCTTGGCGATCACCGGACCCGACGTGGCGCGGAAGCCGACGCCGAGTTCGCGCGCCACGATCTGCGCCAGCGTGGTCTTGCCGAGACCCGGGGGACCTACGAACAGCACATGATCCAGCGCCTCGCCGCGTTTGCGCGCGGCGTCGATGAAGATCTGCAAGTTGGCGCGCGCCTGCTGCTGGCCGACGAACTCCGACAGGTTCTGCGGGCGCAGTGCGCCGTCCGCATCCTCGGTCCGGCGCTCCGGCGTGACAAGGCGCGAGGGCGTCGTCATTCGTTGCCCCGCTTGTACTTGTTCGGCAGCAACTCGCCGATGGTGACCACCTTCGGCGTGCGGCCGCTGTTGGGCACGATGACGCGGGCCTTGGCGTCATAGTCGTGGATCAGCTCGCGGCAGATGCCGCAGGGCGAGACCACGGCGATATTGCCGGGTTCGTCGGGCTTGGGATGACGCACGGCGACGATGGTCTCGATGCCGTGGTCGCCGCTCTCGGTGATGGCGCGCCCGATCGCGATCGCCTCGGCACAGACCGCGATCCGGCCGATATAGGCATCGATGTTCACGCCGGTGACGATGCGGCCGTCGCGGGTGCGCATGGCCGCCCCCACTTCCTGCCAGTCGTTGCGATAGCGCTCGCTGATCGCCTGGGTGGCGGCAGCGATCAGTTCCTTGTCCTTCTTGGTCAGCATGGTCGGTAATGTATGTCCTTAATGAAGCAAGCGGCCCCTTACGGGAGACGACAGCCTACTTCGACGACAGCCTATTTGGCCAATTCCTTCAGACCCAGGCGGATCAATTGCGCGGTCCCGGCATTTTCGCCGGCACTGCGGGCAGCGGAGGCAATCGCCGCGGCGGCCTGGGGCTGGCCATAGCCGAGATTGACCAGCGCGGAAATGGCGTCCGCGACGGGGCGCGGCGCGCGGGCATCGTCGATGGCGCCGGCCAGATGCACGACCGCCGGGTCGACATCGGCAAAGCCGGGCGCCTTGTCCTTGAGCTCGGTGACAATGCGCTCGGCGACCTTGGGGCCGACACCCGGCGTGCGCGCCACCGCGGCCTTGTCGCGCAGCGCGATCGCGTTCGCCAGTTCCGACGGCGGCAGCGTGCCGAGCACGGCCAGCGCGACCTTGGCGCCGACGCCCTGCACGGTCTGCAGCAAGCGAAACCATTCGCGCTCGACGTCGCTGCGAAAGCCGAACAGTTTTATCGCGTCCTCTCGAACGTAGGTTTCGATCGACAGTACGGCAGCTTCGCCCGGCGCGGGCAGATGCTGCAGCGTGCGCGCCGAGCAATGCACCTGGTAGCCGACGCCGCCGACGTCGAGGATGACGAAATCCTCGCCATAGGAATCGATCAGGCCCTTCAGCTTGCCGATCATAGGCTCGCCACCTTCAGCCGCAGCGCGGGGCTCGCGCGGTGATGGGCATGGGTGATTGCGATGGCGAGCGCGTCCGCCGCATCAGGGGATTTCGGCTCGGCCTTGGGCAGCAGGATCTTCAGCATCACCGCGATCTGGTTCTTGTCGGCATGGCCTGCGCCGACCACGGTCTTCTTGACCTGGTTCGGTGCGTATTCGGCAACGGCGATGCCGAACATTGCGGGCACCAGCATGGCAACACCGCGGGCCTGGCCGAGCTTGAGCGTGGCGACGCCGTCCTTGTTGACAAAGGTCTGCTCGACCGCAGCCTCAACCGGCGCGAACTCGCGCAGGACGGCGGAAAGCCCGTCGTGGATCGCGAGCAGCCGGCTCGAGAGCGGCAGCGTGTCCGGCGGTTCGACCGAGCCGCAGGCGATGAAGGTGAGCCGGTTGCCCTCGCTCTCGACCACGCCCCAGCCGGTGCGGCGCAGGCCCGGGTCGATGCCGACAATGCGAAGGGGGGTGCGAATCGATGCAGGCGCCATGGGTTTTTATAGCCCATGGCGGAGAGGCTAGCCTAGCGCGGGCGAGGCGGTATCAACCGGGGAGATGACGGGAATTGCGGCGTCGTACGCCCAAGCGAGCCGGTTGTCTTGCTCCGTCATTCCGGGGCTGTGCGGAGCACCGAACTATGGTGCGCAATTGCGCACCTGAGAATCTCGAGATTCCGGGCTCGCCTCTTCGAGGCGCCCCGGAATGACGGCGGCTGGCAATGACTAGCCGCCCATCTTCGCCATCAACGCGTCCGAAATCTCGAAATTGGCGAACACGTTCTGGACGTCGTCGTGCTCGTTGAGCATGTCCATCAGCTTCAAGAGCTTCTCGCCGGTCTCGTCGTCGACGGCGACCGTGTTCTGCGGCTTCCAGGTCAGCGCCGCCTTGCGCGGCTCGCCGAATTTCGCCTCCAGCGCCTTGGCGACCTCGCGCAGGCTGTCCGGCGCAGCGTAGATCTCATGGCCGTTCTCGCCCGAGATCACGTCGACGGCGCCGGCCTCGATTGCCGCATCCAGCATGGCATCGTCAGAGGCCACGCTCTGGTCATATTCGATGATGCCGACGCGGTCGAACATGAAGGCGACCGAGCCGGTTTCGCCGAGATTGCCGCCGGACTTGGTAAAGTAGGAGCGGATGTCGGAGGCCGCGCGGTTGCGGTTGTCGGTCAATGCCTCGACGATGATCGCGACTCCGCCCGGGCCATAGCCCTCATAGCGAATCTCGTCATAGTTCTCGCCCTCGCCGCCGAGCGCCTTCTTGATGGCGCGCTCGATATTGTCCTTCGGCATGTTTTCCTGTCGCGCCGCGACCACCGCGGCCCGCAGCCGCGGGTTCATGGCGGGGTCGGGCGTGCCGAGCTTGGCGGCGACGGTGATTTCCCGCGCCAGCTTGCCGAACAGCTTCGACTTCTGGGCATCCTGCCGGCCCTTGCGGTGCATAATGTTCTTGAATTGGGAATGTCCGGCCATGCGGGGTCTCTTTAGGGATTCGTCGGGCGATGAGGATGGGAAAGCGCGGCGTTATAGGCCCGGCCGGCGCCAAAATCAAAGATTTAGCCTAAAGTCCGGTATGCGGGTAGCTGTTCTTGCCCATGGAACAGGCAATTGTTAACCCTGACTTCATGGGTCGATGCAAAGCTTCCGACCTCAATTCACAATTGCAGAAAAGCCAATGGCGTTCGGTTTTTTTAAAAAACGGGTGCCGGAGCCGGAGACGCCTGCCCAGCACCCGGCTGCGCCGGAGCCCGTCGGTGCAGCCGCCTCCGCGTCTGATAATGATTCGGTCAACGAGATCCTTGAACTGCTGGAACTCGAGCTTGGCGGCACCATCCGCAAGCTCGAACGAGCCGCGCATTCCGTAGCACACGGCGCCGAGGCGACGGCGGCGACGCTCGCCACCATCCGCGAGCGCACGGATGCGCTGAGCGGCCGATCCTCGCAGGCGCAAGGCACCGCCTCCACCTTTGCGCTGACGGCCGAAAAATTCACCCAGTCGGCGCAGGGCATCGGTGCCCAGGTGCGCGACGCCGCCCGCCTGGCCGATCTCGCGACGACAGCCGCGACCGAGGCACGCGGCAATGTCGACCGCCTGCGGGAGTCCTCGGCCGCCATCGGCAACGTCGTCAACCTGATCGCCCAGATCGCGCGCCAGACCACGCTGTTGGCGCTGAACTCGACCATCGAGGCGGCGCGCGCCGGCGAAGCCGGCCGCGGCTTTGCCGTGGTCGCGACCGAGGTCAAGGCGCTGGCGGTGCAGACCCAAAGCGCGACCGAAGAGATCACCAAGAAAATCGAGGCGCTGCAGCGGGACGCGGCGGGCTCGGCGGATGCCGTGCACCGGATCTCGCAGGCGATCGACGCGATCCGCCCGGTGTTCGAGACGGTCAACGGCGCGGTCGCCGAGCAGAACAAGACCACGGGCGAGATGTCGGACAATGCGGCCTCGGCCTCGCATTTCATCGCTTCGGTCGGGAGCAGCGCCGCGGAGATCGAGGAGGCTGCGAAGGCTGCGGAGACCCATGGCGAGAACGTGGCTTCCGCTGGCAAGGCCGTCACGGCGTTCGCGGAAAAGCTGAAAGCCCGCAGTGCCGTGCTGCTCAAGCAGAAGGAAAACGAGGCGCGGCGGCGCCACGAGAAGTTGCCCTGCCACCTCAGAATCGAGATCGACAGCAGCCGCGGGACGCTGACCGCGCCGGTTTATGAGATCGCACGGCAAGGCCTGCTGATCTCCGGACCCGGCGCCGCAAGCCTGCCGCTGCAACAGAGCCTGCAGGCGCGGCTGGAAAACATTGGCCCCTGCCGCATCCGGGTCGAGGAGCAGGCCAAGGGCGGCGCGCACGCCCGCTTCGAGGCGCTGAGCGCCGAGACGGTCGAGAAGATCGAAGACCAGCTATGGGCGATCCGCGAGGAGAATCTCGAATTCGTCGCCCGCGCCATGGAAGCGGGCGTCACATTGAACAGGATCTTCGAGGACGCCGTCGCAAGCGGCGCAATCAAGCTGCCCGATTTGTTCGATGCCGACTATGTCGAGATAGCCGGCAGCAATCCGGTGCAGCACCGCACCAAATTTCTCGACTGGGCCGAGCGCGCGCTGCCGGCGTTCCAGGAAGCCTTTCTCATCAAGGACAAGCGCCTCGCCTTCTGCGCCTGTGTCGACCGCAACGGCTATCTGCCGGTGCACAACAAGATCTACTCGCAGCCGCAGCGCCAGGGCGACGTCGCCTGGAACACGGCCAACAGCCGCAACCGCCGTATCTTCAACGATCCGGCCGGGCTCGCCGCCGGCCGCAACGAGCGCTCCTATCTGATCCAGAGCTATGCGCGCGACATGGGCGGCGGCAACACGGTGATGATGCGCGAGATCGACGTGCCAATCAAAGTCCGCGGACGGCACTGGGGCGGCTTCCGCACCGCCTACAAGCTTTGAGGGGCATGATCCGCAGGAAACCGGTTTTCCGAAACGATCAGGCTCAAACTGAGGAGCGATGAGATCATGCTGCGCCAGAACGGCGATGCAAGACCATCACGAGCCACCAAACCTGGAGACGACGCGGCAATGTCGCAAGCTGCGAGTGTGAAAGTGGAAGCGCCTGCAACCCAGTCGACCAGCGAGCGGCTGGTCGACCAGCTTGCCAACCGCATCGGCGGCCTGGGCGTGGAGCTTGCCGACATCGCCGGCAATGTCCAGGAGGTGGCGAACCGTGTCACCGACCAGTCCGCGCGGTTCGGCCATCTACAAAAAACCGCGCAGACCATGGTGACCGCCAACCATGACATCGCCGACGCGTCCAAAGCCGTGCAGTCGGCAAGCACCGATGCGGTGAACGAAATCACCCAGTCGCGCAACGTGGTGGAGACCGCGGTGCGGCATATCGACGAGCTGGTGGAGGCGGTCGGCCGCATCGAGGGACGGCTGTCAGCGGTGTCCTCGGCGCTGGCGCAGGTGGCAAAGGTCTCGACCTCGATCGAGGCGATCGCGCGCCAAACCAACCTGCTGGCGCTGAACGCGACCATCGAAGCCGCGCGCGCGGGCACTGCGGGACGCGGCTTTGCCGTGGTCGCCAGCGAAGTAAAGAGCCTTGCCGAGGCGACGCGCCAGGCGACCCAGCAGATCGGCGACACCGTGCGCGGGCTCGACGGCGAGCTCAACAATCTCATCGGCGAAAGCAGCGAGGCCTCGGTGCGGGCGAAGAACGCCGGCGAAGGCGCGCAGGCGATCGAGGGCATCATCGCCCGGGTGCAGGACGGCTTCTCCCGCGTCGGCCGCGAGATCGACAGTGTCGCCAAGGCCGCGACCTCCAATCTCGGCCATTGCGACACGGTGATCGAG
>Ga0070738_10002056_pt1 | contig 33788 bp, 32 predicted proteins | sample Coa_R2_2_FD_66446 | JGI IMG/M metagenome (GOLD analysis project Ga0070738, IMG submission 66446) | Surface soil microbial communities from Centralia Pennsylvania, which are recovering from an underground coalmine fire - Coalmine... | ecosystem: Environmental > Terrestrial > Soil > Unclassified ...
TTAGAACTAGGGAACCATCTATCAATCTCAATCAACTTCGCACCTTTGCGTTCTAGTTTGTAGGCTAAGAAGTTGGTGAATGTTCCCCATCCACAATCGGATATTGCTTTCGCCAAATTTCGGTTACGAACCATGCCCTTGACATGAAGATTCTCTACTATAACAGCTTGGCTATCGCTGACTAACTTATAACTAAGTTTGTGTAGAAAATCTTGCCGCGAATTGCTAACTCGTTCGTACACTTTGGCAACAACTTTACGATATTTGTTTCTAGAATTACTCCCCTTTTGTTTACGTGCTAGCTTTTGCTGCTTGCGTTTGAGATTTTTTTCGTGCTTAGCAATATGTTTGGGATTATCGTACTTAGAAATTTTCTCGCCGTCACTAACAACAGCAAAGTGTTTCAATCCCAAGTCAATCCCATAAATTTTGCCTTCTGATGCAGTAGGAGTGTTTCCTTCTACCTCAGTTAGTATAGATGCAAAATACTTTCCTGATGGAGTCTTGCTGACACTAACAGTTTTAATCTTTCCTTCAATAGGTCTATGTATTTTGGCTTTGACAACTCCAATATTGCCTGGAAGCTTGAGATTACCATCTACAATTTTGACATTTTGAGGATACTGAATTGACTGTTTACCATGCTTAGACTTGAACTTAGGAAACCCAGCACGTTTTTCAAAAAAGTTTTTGTAAGCTGTGGTTAGATTAAGTGTTGTAGCTTGTAAAACTTGACTATAACATTCAGCTAACCATGCAGTCATATCTTCTTTTTTGAGCTTTGGCAACAAGGAATTAAGTGCTACTTGTCCAAGTCCTTTGCCAGTTTCTTTGTAAGTCTCAATCGACTTATTTAGGGCATAGTTCCACCACCAACGAGCACATCCAAAAGTCTGAGCTAATAGTATTTGTTGTTCATTTGATGGGTATAAACGGACCTGTAGGGCTTTGTGTAGCACTTAATATCACCGCCTTGTTTGCTTGTCTTACTATTATATACAATTATCAGTAAAGTCATTCCGGAAAATTTTGGCTACTCCTCATACATCTTTTTCCTCAATAAAGAGCGGTTATTATTGGTCAAAGATGCTGCTTCGTCGGATCTCGCTATTCATCCCCACCCTGCTACGCTCAGCGAGGGGACTTTCGCGTTACGTTAAAAATGGTGCATACTGCTTTACGGATTTGTCTAGCAACAGTGCTATCTACTGTTTAATCGTGATTGATTGGGTAATGTTGCACAACTGTATAATGCGTTTGTATTAGCTCAATATTGGATTCGTTCCAAACGAGAAACGCTAGAACTATCAACAAGTCCTCATAATGGTTAACGATACTGAGTCTATTAAGCAAGCTGCTGTCACTCGTGCACAAGTCCTCAGTGAGGCACTACCTTACATTCAAAAATTTGCTGGTCGAACCATTGTAGTCAAATATGGCGGCGCGGCGATGAAGGATAGCACCCTCAAGGACCAAGTTATTCGCGATATTGTATTTTTATCCTGCGTTGGTTTACGACCAATTCTAGTACATGGTGGTGGACCAGAAATAAACAGTTGGCTAGATAAATTAGGCATAGAACCTCAATTCAAAAATGGTCTACGAGTCACTGATGCACCCACAATGGATGTCGTGGAGATGGTATTGGTTGGTCGAGTCAACAAAGAAATTGTTGCTTTGATTAACCAAGCAGGCGGTTCAGCTGTAGGGCTTTGTGGCAAAGATGGTAATTTGATCACAGCTCGCCCTCAAGGTCAAGAAGAGATTGGCTTTGTGGGAGAAGTGAGTGGTGTGAATATCAAGATTTTGGAAACACTAGTTAGCAATAACTATATTCCGGTTGTGTCTAGTGTTGCAGCCGATGAGATGGGACAAGCCTACAACATTAATGCGGATACGGTAGCTGGAGAAATAGCAGCAGCACTTGGGGCAGAAAAGTTAATTTTGTTAACTGACACCCGAGGTATCTTAAAAGATTACAAAGACTCGTCTACCTTGATCCCAAAAGTAGATATTCAAGAAGCCCGTCAACTCATTGCGACTGGTATAGTCGGTGGTGGAATGATCCCAAAAGTTAATTGTTGCGTGCGATCGCTTGCCCAAGGAGTACGAGCAGCACACATTATTGATGGTCGCATTCCTCACGCTCTGCTACTAGAGATCTTTACTGATGTTGGTATTGGTACTATGATCCTCGGCTCTCAGTTTATGGGGTAAATAATAAAGATTGTTGCTCGATCTACAGCATCAACCTTAGCGACTCACTCTTATTGGCAATTGCTAGTTGATTCAGGTACTTCACCACAATTGGATGAACAAAGGTGGAATCTACTACGGCAAAATTAAAGAAGTGCTGATTTGTGTGCAAGACGTGAATTCAGAAAGTCTAGAAATTGCCAAAACTCGATACCAGACAGGAAGAATAGCCTTTGAAAGTGGGCAATACAGCAAAGCAATTGAAAATCTAGAAAAGGCAAGTGCTTTATTGGCTCGTAACTCCCGCCTAGGTGGGGAAGTTCAAATTTGGCTAGTAACAGCTTACGAAGCTGCTGGACGCACAGAAGATGCGATCGCCCTTTGTGAACAACTTAAACGCCATCCTCACTTAGAAACCAGTAAAGAAGCTAAGCGATTGCACTATATTCTCAAAGCGCCTAGATTACAACGTCCAAAGGAATGGATGACTGAAATTCCTGATTTGGGGACAATAGCTGACAATGAAAGCAAAATTCGGTTCAGTACTAATATCACTAAACCCTCCAAGCAGCAAGTACGTCCTAAGCCAGAGCCAATTGATCTCAGCCAGGTCAATACCAAAGACAACCGCTTTATCTGGTTGGCTTTCATTGTGATTGGTTTAACTGTGGCTGGCTTGGTTTGGTATAGTCTTTAACAGTTATTGGTTATCAGTTATCAGTTTTGTCACAGGGTTTCAGTTTCATACCACAAGATCTGATAACTGTTTACTGATTTGCATAGTGAGGACAGAGATTATGTATTTGAAGCGAGTGCGGTTTGTATGGTTTGTGCTGTTGGCATCGATATTACTGTCTGGTTGCGTACAGTATGATGTAGGCGTGAACTTTGACAACTCCAATCGTGGTGAATTCGTCCAGCATATTAAGTTGGGCGAACGGCTCATCAGTTTTAGTGGTGATTCTGTGTATGAATGGTTGAATAGTATAGAGCGCCGTACCCGTAAGCTAGAAGGTAGAACGCAGCGGATTTCTAACGAAGAACTCGTGGCGACAGTTCCTTTTAGTAATGGTCAAGAATTACAAAAGAAGTTTAACGAATTTTTTCACCCTAACAGCAGTCAAAAATCTAAATCAGTCAAGAACGAAACTGACTCGGAACTACCAAAAATTGAATCAAACTTACGCTTGTTCCAAAATAATTTTTTACTCTTGGTGCGGAATCGATTGATCTATGATTTAGATTTGCGATCGCTTGCATTGCTTTCAAGCCAAGGCAACGTTTTAGCTAATCCCGGTTCAATACTCGATTTGGATTTTAGTTTAAAGACTCCCTGGGGAGCTAGGAGCGTTCAAAATGTTGAGAACGCTATTGAACCCCAAAAAGATAACAATCAGCTCGTGTGGAAGCTACAACCAGGTGAACTCAATCATATAGAAGTGGTTTTCTGGCTTCCCAGTCCTTTGGGTATCGGGACGTTGCTGATTATTCTATTTATCTGGGCAGGGTTTTACTTAAGATACAGTTTCATGCCAGATCCCAGCACTCAATTTGCCTCCAAGACAGTTAGTAGTTAAGTCAGTAGTTGGCAGTTAAGTTATGAGTTATCTGGTATTCAATAAAATGTCCCTTAACTCCTAACTCCTAACTCCTAACTCCTAACTCCTAACTCCTACTAGGGTGACAAACGCTCAATCTTCCAAAGACCATTATCTAAGCGAGTATAGAGCAAGCGATCATGCAGACGACTGGAACGTCCTTGCCAGAATTCGATTTCTGTTGGAATTACGCGTAAACCTCCCCAATGTCGTGGTCGGGGAACATCTTGGTTTTGATATTTCGTCTGGAGTTCCTCTAATTTCTTCTCAAGGACTTCTCGGCTCTCAATAACCTCACTTTGATTAGACACTAATGCACCTAACCGACTATTTAAAGGACGGCTATAGAAATACTCATCTGATTGGTTTTCTGAAACTTTCTCTACACGTCCACTAATACGAACTTGACGTTCTAGTTCTGCCCACCAAAAAACCAAAGAAGCTTGTGGATTTTCTGCTAATTCTTGTCCTTTATGACTATTATAGTTGGTATAGAAGACAAAACCTTGTTCATCAAAACCTTTTAACAGAACCATTCTTGCTCTTGGTCTACCATCTGGGCTAACAGTAGCAAGAGTCATAGCGTTAGGTTCTAAAAGTTGAGCTGCTAGTGCCTGATCGAACCATTGCTGAAATTGTATAAAAGGATTAGGATTAACGTCAGTTTCTGTCAACCCCTGTAAGCTATAGTCTTGGCGCAGGTCTGCTATAGTTTTGTTCATACTAATCTGCTTGTTTTTACTTAGTTAGGTCAATGCGCTTCTTTATTAAAAATATCTAATATAATCACTAGCGCCAACCGAGCTATTTGCAGAATTTATTCTGCATTCTGCAAACCAGCTTTTAATACATATTGTCTCCAATGCGCCGTTCAGCTCCTCTGCAACGTTTATTAATATATGGTCTAGGCGGTCCGATTATCGCTTTGAATCTCTGGCTGCTGTCTGAACTTTTTCATTATTTTCAACACCCAATTACTATACTAAGTATTGCGGCGATTTTAGCTTTTTTATTGAGTTACCCAGTTCATTTTTTTGAACGTGCGCCGATGACCCGTTCTCAGTCAGTCATTATTGTTTTGCTGATAACTTTAACATTGGTGATTATTCTGGGCGTAACTCTAATACCGTTGCTAATTGATCAAACAATCCAACTATTGAATAAGATTCCTGATTTGCTAACCGCCAGTCAAGCAAATCTAGAGCATTTTGAGATGCTAGCTAGAAAGCGCCGTTTACCCATAAATCTTAGGATTGTGAGTACTCAGATCAATAGCAACATTGAAAGCGTAGTGCAACAGCTAGCTTCTGGGGCTTTAGGTTTTGCTGGAACGCTGCTGTCAGGATTATTAGACCTGATTTTAGTAGTAGTGCTGGCATTTTATATGCTTTTATTTGGCGATCAGGTTTGGGATGGTCTTATTCATCTTATGCCCCACGAGATTCGAGTCCCCTTTACCACATCCTTACGGCTAAATTTCCAAAATTTCTTTCTCAGCCAGCTATTGCTAGGATTGTTCATGGGTTCAACCCTCACTCCAATTTTTTTAGCCCTCAAAGTACCCTTTGCCCTATTGTTTGCTATACTCATCGGCTTATCTGAGCTTATTCCTTTTATTGGAGCAACATTAGGTATAGGTCTAGTCACAATTTTAGTACTATTGCAAAATTGGTGGTTGGCCGTTCAAGTGGCATTAGCAGCAATTCTGATGCAACAAATTAAAGATAATCTTTTGGCTCCCAAGTTGCTAGGTGATTTTATCGGACTAAATCCCATCTGGATTTTTGTAGCTATTTTGATGGGATTTGAGATTGCTGGGTTACTTGGAACAATTGTTGCTGTCCCAATTGCTGGAACGATTAAAGGTACCTTCGATGCTCTCAAGATTAGCAAATCAGGAAATTCTGGCACAATAACACTTACTAAGAACTCACCACTGGATTGATCAGGAGCTTTTTATTATATTTTTTTAGTTGGATTTGCTTATCTATGTGAAGTGGGTTGATTTCTAATCATTATCAATTTAAATTAAAGTCAAATGGAAAATATCTTACTAGCTAAGTGGACTTAATATATAAAGAACATATAAAGATACGATGAACCAGAAACTATAGCAAGTGTTTGCTAGTCTATACTAGAGCTTTGTAAGAATTCTCTAATTTTCTGTTATTTCTAAGTCATTCCTTAGCTTGTGTCTTTAGGTAGATATTGGAATTTGTCCATCTATCTTTGTTAATAGAAAGTAAAAAATTCGTATAAAGATTATGTTGAAGTTGCTATCTTTTATTTAAATCCATATAAAAAAATGTCGTCTATACTTGATTTATAATCAATATTCTTATACAATTTCAATAAAGAATTTGTAATGTTGGCATTTTTTGAAATGCCTTAAAATGCTATACAATTCAGAATCACATCTAGACAAGATTGTATTGATTGCAAAATTCAGGGAGCATTAGGCATAATCTATTACGTAGTAGTTTTGGGTTTCCAATGAGACAATTGAACTTTGTAATAATTTTTATCTTGTGCCTGGCTTTTGGATTATTTACCATAGAAAATACAGAACTTGGCACAATTCACGTTGTCCCTGGGTTACAGGTACAAGCACCAATTGCAGTTGAATTGCTTTTAGCTGTTGGGTTGGGGGCGGTTTTTGCTTGGCTGTTTAGTATCTGGACACGGTTACAAAGACTGCTAGTTTACAGCCAACAAGTCCGGAAAAAAAATGTTCAAATTAAGGAATTAGAGAACAAGATTGAACAGTTTCAAGCTGAGGTTCAATCATTAAAATTGGCACTACCGCCTGCAGGTGATTCGTTAAAGGATGAAGTGCAGGCTATGGCTCAGTAAAGAAGCAGCCATTGTCAATCTGTAATGAGTAGAATCACCAGTAGCTAACAATCAACAACTAAAAAGATCCTGTTGATGAATGCTTCCGAGTTACTAGAAAAAATTGCATCACTTATTCACCAAGCTGAGCAAGGTGAAATAGATCCTTGGGATGTTCAGGTAATTTCGGTGATTGATCGTTATTTAGAGTTCATGGCTCCGGAGGCAACAGCAAGAGGCTATGAGGCTGACTTATACCAATCTGGGCAAGCTTTTTTGTCAGCATCAATGCTCGTATTGTTTAAAGCCAACACTCTAATGCAGTTACAGTTGGCAGCAGATGAGCAAGAAGCGCTTGCTGATAGTGATGAATTGTCGGCAAGTGAGGGTGATATAAATCATCAAACTCATCGGCTGCCATTAGAACGGCATTTGCGACGTCGTCCAGCGGCCATGCCACCACCAAAACGCCGTGTTACTCTGCAAGAGTTGATTGAGCAACTGCAGCTCATGGCACAGCAACTCAAACAAGTGCAGAAGGAGGATAAGCCTGTCCGTCCTAAGCGTCAACCCAGTCTCCAAACCATGCGAGCAGCATTGGAGTTGGCACATCAGGAGAATTTAACGGAAGTGGCTTCTGAACTGGAGCAGGTGTTACATACAAAAACGGCAGAGCTTAGTCTCCAAGAGCATTGGTGCAATCTAGAACAATTGGTAGAGTGGTGGACCCAAACAAAACAGCTAAATCAACATGAGCCTAAAGAACATAACAACCTTGTTAGCGTTTTTTGGGCTCTACTATTGCTTTGTGCTCAATCTAAGGTAGAGCTATTTCAAGAAGAGTTTTATCATGATATTAAAATTCGGTTATTAGGAAATCCCACAAACACCCAACTGGGGGTATAGGAAACTCTGACAATGACTTTGTGCTCTAGTCATGACTTCTGCCATAACCTCAAACTCTTAACATTCTGGGCTTATGAGGATTGGGTTCTATAAAAAAAGGATTTTTGTGACTTACACTACTACACTCTTTCTTTAGAAATGTTTTTGAGATTTTTACTTCAGGGAACCCTAAAATCCGAGTAAATTGAAAAGAGGATAGATTGCCTGTCATTCTACAATATAAGTCATTGTACCAATGCTGAAAACTTATTTTATCCGTGCTTTTAGGGATGACTGAGGGTAGAAAAAAAAAGATCATGAAGTATCACTTAAAGAAGTAAATTGGCTGGTGATTGAGGAATAAACTAATATGAAAGCGATGATTCTCGCAGCAGGTAAAGGTACTCGAGTACGTCCGATTACCTATACAATGCCCAAACCGATGATGCCTATCTTGCAAAAGCCGGTAATGGAATTTTTGCTTGAACTGTTACGCCAGCATGGGTTTAACCAGATTATGGTCAACGTTAGCCATCTGGCAGAAGAAATTGAAAGCTATTTCCGGGATGGTCAACGGTTCGGTGTACAAATTGCCTATTCTTTTGAAGGTCGCATTGTTGATGGTACACTCATGGGGGAAGCCCTCGGTTCTGCCGGTGGAATGCGCCGTATTCAAGATTTCTCACCCTTTTTTGATGACACCTTTGTTGTGTTATGCGGCGATGCTTTGATTGACCTAGACTTGACAGAAGCGGTCAAGTGGCATAAATCCAAGGGGTCAATCGCTACTATCATCATGAAATCCGTGCCACGGGAAGACGTTTCAAGCTATGGTGTGGTCGTTACAGATGATGATGGTCGGATCAAAGCTTTCCAAGAAAAACCAAAGGTAGAGGAAGCTTTAAGCACTAACATCAACACAGGTATTTACATCTTTGAGCCGGAGGTCTTGGATTATATACCTTCTGGTGTAGAGTACGATATTGGTAGTCAGTTATTCCCTAAGTTAGTAGAAATTGGTGCTCCCTTCTATGCTATCCCCATGGACTTTGAATGGGTAGATATTGGTAAAGTGCCAGACTACTGGCGGGCAATTCGTGGTGTCCTCTCAGGAGAAATAAAAAATGTACAAATCCCTGGTCAACAAGTTGCTCCTGGTATTTACACTGGCTTAAATGTCGCAATGAACTTGGACAAAGTCGATATCACAGGTCCAGTTTATATTGGTGGTATGACCCGAATAGAAGACGGAGCAAAAATCGTTGGTCCAGCTATGATTGGTCCCAATTGCTGGATATGTAGTGGTGCAATGGTAGACAACAGTGTGATTTTTGAGTGGTCACGACTTGGTCCTGGAGTCAGCTTAGTTGATAAGTTGGTGTTTGGTCGTTACTGCGTAGATAAGACTGGAGCTACCATAGATCTGCAAGCAGCCGCTCTAGACTGGCTGATTACCGATGCACGTCATGATCCACCTTGCCATAACCCAGTAGAACGCCAAGCGATCGCCGAATTGTTGGGAACACACGCTATTTCGTGAGGAGTCAGAAGTGAAGAGTCAGGAATTTAACTCCTAACTCCTAACTTCTAAATCCTAACTACTCAAATATGTATATCTCCTGAGACTTTGTTCATAGGTTTGCAATAAACGCTGAGATTCGGCTAGGGTGATACGATTTTCTTCTAAAGCGTGCTCACAACGTTGGCGGATATTTTCCACCATGTCTTCAGAGTCGTACTGCACGTAGCTAACCACTTCACTCATTGTGTCACCCTTGACAACATGTTTAATTTGATACCCTTTGGGTGTTAGTTGAATGTGAACTGCGTTGGTATCGCCAAATAAGTTGTGTAAGTTACCCATAATTTCCTGGTAGGCTCCATTTAAGAACATCCCCAGATAGTATGGCTTTCCAGTATTAACAGGGTGTAGCTCTAAAACTGACTTGACATCTCTTAAATCAATAAAACGGTCTATTTTCCCGTCACTATCACAGGTCAAATCTGCCAAAATCGCGCGCCGCGTTGGTTCTTCATCCAACCGATGTATGGGCATAATCGGAAACAATTGGTCAATTGCCCAGCAATCAGGTGCAGATTGAAAGACCGAAAGATTTACATAGTAAATGGAAGCCATAATTTGTTCTAGGTCTTCCAAATCATCAGGTACATATTCTTGCTGCCTAGTAATACCAAGGATTTTCTGACAACAAGCCCAGTACAACCTTTCAGCTTTGGCTCGTTCTGTAAGGCTTAAAATCCCTAATTTGAAGCGGCTGATCGCTTCTTCTTTAAATTGCGTTGCATCGTGGTAAAGCTCTTGGTAATTTTCCTGGTTGACTGATTGGTAAGTTTCCCAAAGATAAGTGATGATTGGCGATTCTCCTTCTTGGGGAGGTGGTGGTGGCTCAGTTGGTATTTCGCTAGTACTTAACACATCAAAAATTAGCACCGACTGATGAGAAGCGATCGCTCGTCCACTTTCACTAATCAACGTTGGCACAGGGATATTGCGTTCAGCACAAGTGTCTTTTAACTCTGCCACAATATCGTTGGCATAGTTTTGCATGTTGTAGTTTTTTGAGGCGTAAAAGTTTGTTTGCGAGCCATCATAATCTACTCCCAACCCCCCACCAACATCAAGATATTTCATATCTGCCCCTAGCACCACCAATTCCACATAGATGCGGCTTGCTTCTTGAATGGCATCTTTAATGACATTGATTGCAGGAATTTGCGAACCAATATGGAAGTGTAATAACTGCAAAGAGTCTAGTAAATCAGCATTGCGTAACTTGTCAACGGCTTGGATAATCTCAGGCATTGTTAGACCAAATTTTGCGCGATCTCCGCTAGATGTTCCCCACCGTCCCATTCCTTGGGTACTGAGTTTAGCTCTCACACCAACAATTGGTTTAATACCCAACTGGCGGTTTGCTTCAATCACGACATCAACTTCTTCAATCTGCTCTAAGACGATAATTGGTGTTTGTCCTAGTCTTTGAGCCAGCATTGCTGTCTCAATATATTCTCGGTCTTTGTAGCCATTGCAGATTAATAACGCGCCTGGTGTATCTAGTAATGCTAAAGCAATCATTAATTCTGGTTTAGAACCAGCTTCTAAACCAAATTGATGCGGTTTACCAAATCTCACTAAATCCTCAATTAAATGTCGCTGTTGGTTGCACTTAACAGGAAATACTCCACGGTAAACGCCTGGGTAATTATAACGGGCGATCGCTTTAGCAAAACAAGCATTCAACCGCTCAATACGATCTTCTAAAATATCAGAGAAGCGAATCAATAAAGGCAGTCCTAAATTACGCTGCTTAAGGGCGTTAACTAATTCAAACAGATCCAAAGAACCGCCACGATCACCTTTGGGAGAAACAGTAACACGACCAGCAGCATTAATGGAAAAATAAGGGTGACCCCAACCTTCAATCCGGTAGAGTTCTTCACTATCCTCAATTTTCCAAGAGCGGGTTGTTTCTAATGTTGTACTCGGTGGTAATAGCTTCTTTCCCTTGCGAACACTGACTTCAGCTTTGTGCCCGTTAGCAGATGGTAAAACCACCTCATCTGATGTATCGGTTAACTCGGCTCCCATTTTCCTAACCTCTGTGTTTCACCCATGAATTAACAATGTAGCGCATTCATTTGGGAACGCATATGCACCCAGTGATACTTTCTTTTGATAATCTCAGATTGGTCATTTGTTATTCTTCAATTAGTCAATAGTTGTTGACAAAAAACAGAGGACAAAGGACAAATGATACATTCACACTTGTTTTAGGAGATAGCTTTGGAACGCACATTCATAGCAATTAAGCCAGATGGCGTACAGCGCGGACTGGTGGGTGAGATTATCCATCGATTTGAGAGCAAGGGTTTTACTCTTGTTGGGTTGAAGTTCTTGAAGGTCAGCCGGGAATTAGCTGAACAGCATTACGACGTTCATCGGGAACGACCTTTTTTCTCTGGCTTAGTAGAATTTATCACTTCTGGTCCAGTAGCCGCGATGGTTTGGGAAGGGGATGGTGTTGTGGCTTCCTCCAGAAAGCTCATTGGAGCAACAAATCCCCTAACTGCAGAACCTGGAACTATCCGGGGTGATTTTGGCGTTAGCATTGGTCGTAACCTAATTCACGGTTCCGACGCCATTGAAACAGCGCAACGAGAAATTGCTCTGTGGTTTAAGGAAGAAGAACTGGTTAGTTGGCAACTACAATTGACACCTTGGTTATACGAGTAAGTTAAGGAATGGGGATCTGGGGACCTCTCTGGAATACAGGGATCATAGGGAATTCAAACAATTTACCTATGCCCCATGCCCTATTCGCTACTCCCTACTCCCCTCCAAAAGCTCAGTTTTTTGGACTGTCTCAATTTTTTCTAAATTTGGAAGCTCTGCTGTTTGCGCTTCCTCTATTTCTTGACCATTACCATTGACACGTTTGGAAAATCCCCAAGCTAAGATAAGGGCGAGCACAATCATTGACAACCATTCTGGTGGGACTAATGTGTCGTTGACAACTTTTAAAAATAGTTTTAAACCCACTAGGGCTACAGTGATGTAGCCAGCATCTTCTAAGTAGACAAATTCATCTAACCACTGAATAAATAAGCCTGCCAAAAAACGCAGGGCGATAACACCAATGGTAGCGCCTGTAATGACCAGCCAAGTTTCATTAGATACGGCAATTGCAGTCGTAACACTGTCGAGAGAGAATGCTAGATCGGTAAGGGCAATTACAGGTATCACTTGCCATAGAGAGATGAAACGGGGACCATGGTGATGATGGTCACTTTCTGGGGAAGTAAAATGTTGAAATACCAGCCACAATAGATACGCTGCACCTAGTAACTCAAACTGCCAGAACTGTTGCACCCAGGTTGCTGTCAGTAGTAAAGTGATACGTAGAATATAGGCAAAGACTAAACCCAGATTAAGTGCCTGATTTTCGAGTTTTTTGTCGTCTAGTCCTTGTGCGATCGCTGCAAGAGCGATTGCATTATCCGCTGACAACACCGCCTCTAAAAAAATGAGGATGAGGAGGATGATAGGGGCCTCAATACTGAAGTTATAGTGAAAATAATCAAAAAGTTGATCTAGCATTCGGGTCTTCTCAAACAGCGAAAGTAAAAAATTAGAAGAAACAAAGGGTTTAATCTATAAAGCGTGACAAAATCTGCTTTTAATCAAAATACAGCCCTTAATAAAGCTTAACGTGTGACGAGGAATCTAATGTAGCCTCCTTTGAGAGGATTTCTGCTTGCAGTTTTAGGAGATGGCAAACCTCCTTAAGAGATAGACAACTGGCTTCTAAGGTAAGCGGCATAACTTTTAGAGCAAGAGAGGGAAAAGTACACAGAACACATTCATCTGTCTACAATTATTGATCACTTCCATTTGCCTAATTCTTTACGAAAATCTAAAAACTTTCTGGCAACTCTACGTCCACAATAGTTTTCAGTAGTTTTCTGTCACAATCATAAAAAAAAGTCATGAGTAAAATCACTATAGAGTCAATTCTGCAAGAAAAACGTTTATTCTATCCAAGTACCGAATTCTCTCAAAATGCTCATATCAAAAGCTTGCAAGACTACCAGCATCTCTACGACAAAGCAAAAACTGATCCTCAAGAATTTTGGGCGGAATTAGCTGAGGCAGAGTTGCACTGGTTCCAGAAGTGGAATAAGGTTCTAGACTGGCAACCACCCTTTGCCAAATGGTTCGTTGGCGGTAAGATAAACGTTTCTTACAATTGTATAGATAGACACCTCACAACTTGGCGTAAGAATAAAGCAGCCATTATTTGGGAAGGCGAACCAGGCGACTCACGCACTCTCACCTATGCACAACTGCATCGAGAAGTTTGCCAATTTGCTAATGTACTCAAGCAACTCGGGGTGCAAAAAGGTGATCGCGTAGGAATTTATATGCCAATGATTCCAGAAGCAGCAATAGCAATGCTAGCCTGTGCCAGAATTGGTGCGCCCCACAGCGTCGTCTTTGGAGGCTTTAGTTCTGAAGCTTTGCGTGACCGCCTGATTGATGTGCAAGCTAAGGTCGTTGTTACTGCAGATGGCGGCTGGCGCAAGGATGCGATCGTGCCACTCAAAGATCAGGTAGATAAAGCTTTGGCTGATGGTGCTGTACCTACAGTTAAAGATGTTCTCGTGGTGCAGCGCACACGTCAGCAAATTCATATGGAACCAGGAAGGGATCATTGGTGGCATGATTTGCAAAAGAGTGCATCAGCTGAGTGTCCGCCTGAGCCAATGGATAGCGAAGATATGTTATTCGTTCTTTACACAAGCGGTAGTACTGGCAAGCCTAAAGGTGTCGTGCATACAACTGGTGGCTATAACTTATACAGTCACATAACTACTAAGTGGATTTTTGATCTCCAAGATACAGACGTATATTGGTGTACGGCAGATGTCGGTTGGATCACGGGACACAGTTACATTGTTTACGGTCCTCTTTCTAACGGTGCAACCACTCTGATGTATGAAGGTGCACCTCGTCCCTCCAATCCTGGCTGTACGTGGGACATTATTGAAAAAAACAATGTAACGATATTTTATACAGCGCCTACAGCTATTCGTGCCTTTATCAAGATGGGTGAACATTTTCCCAAAGCACGTAATCTGTCTTCCTTACGCTTATTAGGAACTGTAGGTGAACCGATTAACCCAGAAGCTTGGATGTGGTATTACAGAGTCATTGGAGGCGAACGCTGTCCAATTGTTGATACTTGGTGGCAAACAGAAACAGGCGGGATTATGATTACACCATTACCTGGAGCAATTCCGATGAAACCTGGTTCAGCCACTCGTCCTTTCCCTGGAATTCTGGCAGATGTCGTGGATTTAGAAGGTAATTCCGTTGGAGATAACGAAGGCGGTTACTTGATAGTGCGACATCCTTGGCCAGGGATGATGCGCACAGTATATGGTGATCCTGAGCGCTTCCGCCGCACCTACTGGGAACATATCCCACCTCAAGATGGCAACTACGTCTACTTTGCTGGTGATGGTGCAAGACGTGACGAAGATGGTTACTTCTGGGTTATGGGCAGAGTAGATGATGTCATTAATGTGTCAGGACATCGTCTTGGTACGATGGAAGTTGAATCTGCCCTCGTTTCTCATCCCGCAGTGGCTGAAGCTGCAGTGGTAGGCAAACCAGATGAAATGAAAGGGGAAGAAATAGTAGCGTTTGTCACTCTAGAAGGTGGTCAAAATCCCAGTGAGGAATTAAGTAAAGAACTGAAGAAGCACGTTGTCCAAGAAATAGGTGCGATCGCTCGTCCCGGAGAAATTCGCTTTACAGATTCTTTGCCAAAAACACGCTCTGGTAAGATTATGCGGCGATTGCTACGAAATCTTGCTGCTGGTCAAGAAGTCTCAGGTGATACTTCAACTTTAGAGGATCGAGGTGTTTTGGATAAGTTGCGAGAAGGCGCTTAGTTAGGAGGACAAGGAGGACAGGGAGGACAAGGAAGCAGACATCTCCCATATATTCCATGTCCCCTTTGTCCCCTTTATCACCAATCTCCCTTGTCCCATAAATAAAATGAAACTAAAACTGATAGAAGCCAAGATTATAAGTGGGATGTGTAGCTGTTTGTTTTTGAGCTTTGCTTTCATCTCCCCTTTAGCAAGTGCTGCAACGACTGCCAGTGAATATCGACAAATGGGGTTGTTGTATCGTCAGCAAGGACGGTATGCTCAAGCTATTGCTGCAATGCAAAAATCTGTAGATCTCGAACCAGAAAATTTGATGGGGCGTGTGAATTTGGGTTGGACATTGCACTTAGCAGGACAAGAGAAGGCAGCGGCAAAATCTCTATGGCAAGTCATATCTAAAAAGCCGCTATTTGTTCCAGCTTACAATGCTTTAGGAATTGTCTATTTAGTTGAAGGTAACTTGCCAGCATCAGTGTTAGTTCACTCGTGGGCAGCAATTCTTAAGCCAGATGATGAAGTTGCTCATTACAATTTGAGTCTGGCGCTACATCGCCTAAAAATTTATAACTTAGCTATTGTTACTGCTAATCGTGCTGCTATTTTAGAACCAAATAATCCTCATCCATTAATTGCTGCGGCGATCGCCTATTGGGACAGCGGCGACAAAAAAGCTGCTCAGCAAGTCTATCAAAAAGCTATTAACTTAGATGCTAGATATAGGGAGCAGAATTTTCTAAGTAATCTTAAGCAAGCAGCATTAAGTTCAGAGCAAATTCTGAAAGTTGATAATATCCGCACCGCTGTCATTCATTGATTTTTTTAAGGCTCTGTACCTGTTAATATACCTTGTTGAATATAAATTGGGCGAATCAACTGTCTTAAAGAAGGTAATTGTCTGAAAAATAACAAAGCGCCTAGCATACAAAAAATACCATCAATGACTAGCGTATTGGGAGCACTAATGTGATTTGCTAAGAAACCTCCTAATAAATTGCCAAAAGGTGTCGTGCCCAAAAATGCCATTGTATATATACTCATTACTCTTCCACGCTTATCATCGTCAACAATTGTTTGTAAGATTGTATTGCCAGAAGCAATTTGCATGATTGTACCGAAACCAACAAGTAACATTGTGAGGATAGATAATGGTAAAAAGCGTGATAAGGCAAAGCCAATTAATCCAATTCCTAGGATTGCCGGAGCAATAGCAATTATTTTTCCCAATCCTACTATAGTTTGCCTTGTTGCTAAATAAATTCCTCCTGTTAAGGCTCCAACTCCTGACGCCGCCATTAGAAATCCTAGGCTTTCTGCACCACCTTTGAGGATTTTTTCTGCAAAAATCGGTACGAGAATAGTGTACTGCATACCGAAGAAGCTAACTAAAGCTGATAACAGCAAGATGGAACGAATTGGTGCAAAGCCAAAGGCATATTCAAATCCTTCTTTGATTCTTTGCAGGGGATGAGTCTCAGTTACTACTATTTTTCTTAGCTTGATTTTCATCGCTAATAAACTAGCAATTACGGCAATATAAGAAAGACCATCAATTAAAAAACAATATCCTGGACCAACTTTAGCAATCAGTAACCCACCAATTGCGGGACCAATCAATCGTGCACCATTAAACATTGTTGAGTTAATGGCGATCGCATTGGCCAAATTCTCTTTAAGCTCTACCAAATCTACTACAAATGCTTGCCGTGCTGGCGCATCAAAAGCATTAATAAATCCTTGAAATAAGCTTAAGGCAATGATATGCCAAATATGAATTACCCCAGTCAATGTCAACACTGCTAACGCTAGTGACTGAATCATTGCCAGTATTTGTGTAATGATTAAAATACGTTGGCGCGGAAAGCGATCTACAATTACCCCACCAAAAGGAGCTAGAAAAAAGCTAGGAATTTGACTAGTAAATCCTACAACTCCTAGTAATAATGCAGAGTCTGTCAAGCGATAAACTAGCCAAATCGTGGCAATTTGCGTCATCCAAGTTCCAATGAGGGATATGCCTTGCCCCATGAAAAACAGACGGTAGTTTCTTGATCTAAAGGCTGGTAGTTGCAACTTTTTTCTAATTGCTTGTCTATTCATGCAAGAATTGTTTTATACCAATAATGCTTTTATAAAAAAATATCATTAAACACGAGTACTAACCCCCTCTCCATAGGTGGAGAGAAGAATTGCAAGCAGGAAGAAGTTTTTGAAGTTGAGTGCAAAGCAATTTGGTATTGCTTAACTTAAATACCAGCAAATGCAGATATATTTAGATATTATTTGATTCATCGTCAAAGATTACGCCTTGTTGCTTTAATTTAAGTCGAATATCATCAGAAAGACCTTTGTTCCACCCTAAACGAGAATCATTCACCAATATTCGATGAATTTTAACACACTTAAGATTAGCACCTTTCAAATTCGCTCTACTTAAGTTAGCACCTTCTAAATTGGCACCTTCTAAATTGGCACCCTCTAAATTGGCACCCTCTAAATTGGCATTTTCTAAATTGGCACCCTCTAAATTAGCGTAGCTGAGTTTAGTATCTTTAATAAAAGCACTACTAAGATTGGCATTCCTTAGTTTGGCATTACTCATGTAAGCACCACTGAGGTCAACACCTACAAGTGTGGCATTGCTGAGATTACTATTCCATAGATAAGCACCACTGAGGTTAGCATTACTGAGATCGGCATTGACTAATTGAGAGTTGCTAAGGTTAGCACTACGGAGATTCACATCTCTTAAATCAGTATTGCTGAGGTTGGCATTGCTAAAATTTGCATCTTTCAAGTTAGCACTGTTAAAATTCGCACCTACCAATTGTGCACTACTTACATTTGCATCAACTAACTCAGCATTGCTGAGGTTCGCATCAACTAACTGAGCATTGCTAAGATTACTTTTCCATAATTTGGTATTACTGAGGTCAGCATTGCTAAAATTAGTACCCATAAAGCAGGCATTACTAAGGTCAGCGCTAACAAGCTGAACATGACTTAAGTTGGCAAGAATTAAATTGACACCATTAAGGCTTTGCGTAACAGACTTATGCTCTAGTATTTCTTTAATCAAATTAGATTTGTGAGCAATTTCTTGTGGTTCCTGAATTTCTGTATTACTGAGGTTTGAGGTATTTAAAATCTTGTCAGTTAAATTTTGATTATCTTGGGAAATTGTCAATAGTTGTTGAGACTCATTTAAGAGGCGCTTTTGCTCACTCCATACTGCAAATAACACCCACCAGCAAAAGCCTAACCCAACCATTAATACATATGATTGAGCTTCAGTTAATAGCAGGATGACCATCAAACCTAAGCTAATTAAAGTTGTTCGCAGGATCAACGCAACAAATCTTGCCGTGGCTTTCCTATAGAAACTAATCTTTTTATGGTTAGCTACAGTCATGCCTGAAATTACTCCGATTTCTAAAAAAAAGTGACTATATGGATGTAAAAGGTAAGCAAAAAACTATAGAGTTCTCATGCAAACTTATATTCCATCAAAGTCGTTATATTACCTAACACAAACAGAATGAGAATTATTGATGCTTTCCAACCAATTGCCGGATTAATTATGTCTGAATTTTTGATAAGAATATACAGTGCTAGCTCTTCCAAATCAAAGCTACCCTGATAAGAATTGACAAAAAACTAGGACTTAGATTGTGATGCGTCCTGAAATGCAGGATAGCCTATGTAATCAGTCACTTCATAATAATGGATTAATTTTAACTTTTTGCGGTCAATTTTACACAAATTTCTTAAAAAAAATTTGGTGCGCTTATCAAACTCTGTCTTTGCTTCAGAAGACTTTGAAAAAATATTAATATTTCCTCTAATTCTTAATTTTCCAAAAATTTAACTACGAAACCTTTTACTTAGGAAATATAATAATTTTTAACTTTTGCTATATTATAGCTTTTTTATTAAAAAATAAACCATAATACTTATTTTAAAATAAAATCAACAGTTTCTGAAACAAAAAAACGTTTTAAGTAAAATCATTGTTAAATTTCAGTAAACTTAGTAATCTATACGACATTTATTATGTTGAAGCCAACAAATAGCCAAGTTGTTTGTCACAGGCCAAAGGCTAGCAGCGGTCAAACGCATAGAAAATGTTTAGGTATGTCACAATAGTAATAGAAAAGGCTCTGGGTAGGCTTGTTAGAATCTTTAATACGCTTTGACTCTGACATTAAGTACCCTGTTTTCACCTAGCTACCATCTCCCCTACTGAATTAGGTGGGAGTACTGGCAGCAAATTCGGTAAATAGCGCATTATAACTAGCTAACTACCTATAACCTCCTAATAACCTGATTATGTTTGATGCACTTGCTGATCGTTTAGAAGCTACTTGGAAAAAACTGCGGGGTCAAGACAAAATTTCCCACTCTAATGTTCAGGAGGCTTTGCGGGATGTACGCCGCGCCTTATTAGAGGCAGATGTCAATCTCCAGGTAGTCAAAGATTTTATTAACGACGTTGAAACAAAGGCACTAGGCTCTGAGGTGATTGCCGGTGTTCAACCCGATCAACAGTTTATCAAAATCGTTTACGATGAACTGGTAAAAGTGATGGGGGAAGTTAACGTTCCTCTTGCACAAGCCGAGCAAGCACCTACTATCGTTCTTATGGCTGGTTTGCAGGGTACTGGAAAAACCACTGCTACAGCCAAATTAGCTTTACATCTTCTTAAATCAAACCGTAACTGCTTAATGGTAGCGACGGATGTTTATCGTCCAGCGGCTATTGACCAACTGGTGATGTTGGGTAAACAAATTAATGTGCCCGTATTTTCTCTAGGAACTGATATAAACCCAGTGGAAATAGCACGGCAGGGTGTTGAACATGCTAGATCAGAAAGTATTGATACTGTAATCATAGATACTGCTGGTCGCTTGCAAATTGACCAGGAAATGATGGCGGAGTTGGCTCGCATTAAGGAAACTGTTCAACCGCATGAAACACTTTTGGTAGTAGATGCTATGACGGGTCAAGAAGCTGCAACCCTGACCCGTACCTTCCATGAGGAGATAGGCATTACTGGTGCGATTCTGACCAAGCTTGATGGTGATAGCCGTGGAGGAGCTGCTCTGTCAGTGCGCCAAATCTCAGGAGCTCCGATTAAATTTGTTGGTGTTGGAGAAAAAGTCGAGGCTCTGCAACCTTTTTATCCTGACCGGATGGCATCACGGATTTTGGGGATGGGAGATGTCCTGACTCTAGTAGAGAAAGCTCAAGAAGAAATTGATCTGGCAGATGCCGAGAAAATGCAGGAGAAAATCCTGTCAGCAAAGTTTGACTTCACTGATTTTCTCAAACAGATGCGTTTGCTCAAGAACATGGGATCTTTGGGTGGGATCATCAAGTTAATTCCAGGAATGAACAAGCTGACAGATGATCAACTCAAGCAAGGAGAGACCCAACTGAAGCGCTGCGAGGCAATGATTAACTCCATGACCCCTCAAGAGCGACGAGATCCTGATATCTTAGCGAGTTCTCCTAGTCGCCGACGGCGAGTTGCAGCCGGAGCTGGATACAAGGAGGCAGATGTTAGTAAGTTGGTAAGTGACTTTCAGCGGATGCGTGGTTTAATGCAGCAAATGGGTAAGGGTGGCCTTCCTGGGATGCCAGGAATGTTTGGCGGCATGAACAATTACGCTACTGCAGGGAATCGGCCTGCATCTCCTGGATGGAGAGGATACACTGGTGGTGCAAGCACAAAAAAGAAGCCAAAGAAAGACAAAAAGAAGAAAGGCTTCGGTACACTTTGATCAAGGAATCAATAGCAATTTATCCTGAACAAGTGCTAAAATAAACATTTTAGCAACCAGAATTTTGTGTTTCTCAAACAGACAGTTTCTTCTGGACACATCTGCCCTAAGAACTGTCTTCTGAAAGCCGCTATTTTTGGTCACTTCCTCAACAAGTCACTACAGACTCATCCTACAAATAGGAGTAATGATTCCCCAACCATGATTAGATTGCGCTTGAAGCGATACGGTAAAAAGCGGGAAGCGAGTTACCGCATAGTCGCAATTAACAGCCTCGCTCGCCGCGACGGTCGTCCTCTCGAAGAACTGGGATTCTATAACCCGAGAACTGATGAAGTCAAATTGGACGTTCCCGGCATCGTCAAGCGATTACAACAAGGTGCTCAACCAACTGACACCGTGCGTCGCATCCTACAAAAAGCCAATGTTTTTGAACAGGTCAGTGCAAAAGCCGCATCTTAAGGTAGGAACCAATTACCCAACAACCAGTCCAGACTTCACTGGACTGGTGAAGTTTCTAATGCAGCCGTTTTTAGATTCTCCAGAGTCTTTGAGTGTCGATTGTGAAATTTCTCACACTCGTAAAAGGGCTTGGATTCGTATCGCTTTTGAGAACACAGATAAAGGGAAAGTGTTTGGTCGAGGTGGACGCAATATTCAGGCAATTCGCACTGTAGTTGCTGCTGCGGCTCAGGCTGCTGGTCAATCTGTATACCTAGACATCTACGGCAGCACCATTGGTGGTCGAGAAGACTTGTCTTTTGATGAAGAAGAATCATCTGAGCGACTACCAGCACCAACGAAATCAAGAGAAAGACGCGGAAATGGCAGTCCTAGACCTATTGCTAAACCCCGCTCTTCTTAAAGAGCTAATGACAAAAGCAAAAATGAGCAAAAAACGGCCAAATTTGAGTCAATCGCTTGACTTGATGTCAAATGCAAGACCATAATCGGGCATTTACGCTTCTGAACTGCTAGACGATAACAAAAATCGTTAGCTGTTAATTGTCAACTGTCAACGATCAATTGATGGTCTTATATTGTTTAGTTTAAATGTGTTTAGCTTACTGTGATGATCTCTGTAAGGAGGTGAAATCAGGAAGTGGCTGAGGTCCGTTTGGGTGAAAATGAGTCAATTGACTCGGCAATAAGACGTTTTAAAAAGAAAATTCAAAAAGCCGGAATTTTATCAGAAGTCAAACGCCGGGAAAGATACGAAAAACCCAGTCTGCGTCGCAAGCGCAAAGCGGAAACCGCACGCAAAGGGATTCGCTACTAACAAAAGTCCGTTTCTAGGTACTGGATAATAATAATAGTCATCCAGTTGCCTTAGTTCGTACTTGCTTTGACAAAAACCGATGAGGGAAACTCCCACCCCTTTTATCAAGAGCAAGTGCGCTCAATATCAGGACTGAGTTAGTGAAGGCGATGAACCAATGGCATCTGTTTATCCAGCTTAGGCTTTGAAAGCAGTTGTCGATGAAACCGCAACAAAGTAGAGAAGTAATCACTTGCTTCTCTACTTTTCCTATATGTTAAATTTTGGATTTTGAACCTATTATGGCAGGTGTTTTAACAATTCAACTGCCGAATATCGAAAGCGCGATCGCGCTTGTGGGCGATGGAGAAGAAAATCTCAAAACCCTATCTCGGCAAACAGGAGCTACTTTAGTATTACGTGGACAAGAACTACACATTTCTGGCACAGACAAGCAAGTTGACCTTGCTGGTCGATTGGTGCGATCGCTTGAAGATTTATGGAGTAAGGGTAACAACATTATCAGTACAGACATCTTAACAGCCCGTCAAGCACTAGATACTCATCAGGAAGAGGAATTACAAGAAATCAGACGAGATATTGTCGCTCGAACTCGCAAGGGTGAAGAGATCCGTGCGAAAACCTTTCGACAACGACAATACATAGAAGCACTGCGTAAGCGTGACCTGACTTTTTGTGTTGGTCCTGCTGGTACTGGTAAGACATTCCTTGCTGTTGTTGTTGCTGTGCAAGCACTTCTCGCCAATCAATTTGAGAGGCTCATCTTAACTCGTCCGGCTGTTGAAGCAGGTGAAAAACTCGGCTTTTTACCTGGCGATTTGCAGCAAAAAGTGAACCCTTATCTTCGCCCACTCTATGATGCCATCAATGAATTCATTGACCCAGAAAAATTACCATCATTGATGGAAAGAGGCGTGATTGAAGTTGCTCCTTTGGCTTACATGCGAGGACGCACACTCAACAATGCTTTTGTCATTGTAGATGAAGCCCAAAATACCACACCAGCCCAGATGAAAATGGTTTTAACGCGTCTGGGTTTCCATTCTCGAATGGTGATTACGGGTGATATGACACAAACAGATTTGCTACCCCATCAGCAATCTGGATTAGCAGTAGCTTTACAAGTTTTAAAATCTGTTGAAGGTATTGCCTTTTGTGAGTTCTCTCAAAAAGATGTCGTTCGCCATCCCCTCGTTCAGCGCATTGTCGCTGCCTATGAGCAACATGAAAAATAGTTGAGTGTCACGCAAGGGGACAAAGGGAAGGACAGGGAGACAAGGGGACAAGGGGGACAAGGGAGACAAGGGGGACAAGGGGACAAGGGGGACAAGGGAGACAAGGGAGACGAAGGAATAGCATAATAAGTCCTTGAGAAGGAATGAAGGATAAATAACAAATGACCAATGACAAATCCCTACAAGAATTTTTGGAAGCTTGCCAAACTCTGGGCACTTTACGCATAATTGTGACGAGCAGTGCTGCTGTGTTAGAAGCACGCGGCAAGCTAGAAAAGCTGTTTTATGCGGAATTGCCCAAGGGTCAGTATGCGAATATGCATACCGAAGGCTTTGAGTTTCACTTAAATATGGACAAAATTACTCGAGTGAAATTTGAAACAGGTGAGTCGAAGCGCGGTAACTTTACGACTTATGCAATCCGCTTTTTCGCTGAGCATGAAGAACCCGCTTTGAGTTTATTTCTTCAATGGGGTAAGCCAGGTGAATACGAGCCAGGCCAAGTAGAAGCTTGGCAAGCTTTACAAGAACAGTATGGAGAAGTTTGGCAACCTGTTGCAACTAAGGTATAAATTGATATATCCACGGCTTGAAGCTGTGGGTATGTCACTTTATTTCGGTAAACTCAAATACATCATGCGTTCCCCCTCTAAGTACGGATTCAGTGTGCTTGCCTTGGAAACGCTTGTGAAAAATAGATTCTAGCGCTCCCCAAACAACACCGAGAGTGTAAGTACATTGACGTTGAGAACCCAGAGGTTCACCTGCAGAACAAAAAGTTTCTGAAGTGTAAACTTTAATAGTTTCGCCGTCTTGCACAATCTTTTCAATGAGACACAGGCGAGTGCCATCGGTACCTATGGCATGGCCCACTTTGTAGCAAATATCCTCTAAAGACAACTTGCTACCATTTAAACCTAATTCTTGCGCCACATTTTTACCCCGTAGACGACCTGCTGAAGTCAAGGCGATCGCAGTTGCCCTTTCACCTAAAACATCTTCCATCCCCACAATTGCTGCCTTAAAACAGACAATACTACTGAAGTCTCCTAGTTTTGGACGTAGCATAAAATAATGTTCCCATATAAAAATTTCTAGGTGGTGTAATAGCAATTCTTCAATTAGTCGGAGTTTAAATCCCCAACTAATTGCGTACTGACGAATGTATTCTGACCTAGTGAATTGATCTTTTAGGCTAATAAAGGAGCAATTCTGCTGACAACTCGTTTGATTTCTAGGAACAATATGCCTTGCTTAACAGCAGCACTGGCTAACACTAATAACACTGCTTCTGTTCCACAGGCAACTAACACGCCATAGCCTTTCTCACCTTCTACAACAATACGATCAACAATACCGCGAGCTAGTTCGCGTCCAATACGTTCGCCCAAAGAAAGCATGGATGCAGACATGGCAGCCGTACGTTCTTCATCCATTCCTACAGGAAGTACAGAAGCTAGGGCTAAACCATCAGGACTGGCTAGGATGGCTCCTTGAACTTCAGCACTACCAGAGACAAAGTTTTGCAGCTCATCTTGTAATATGGAAACGTTAATCATGAATCTTTCCTCCAAAGTTTTAGATAGAGTTGTTTCAGTATTTCCTACTGTTGTTAGTAACTGTACGGATTCTGTTGCTGGAGACTCTGATTTCTTTACAGACTCAACGGGTGTAGTCTGTAATACTTTTGTAATTAGCTTCAGGAAATTCTCCAGAGGATGCATAAGGGCTTTGATGACTTACTGTAATTTGGTAGTTTTTATTTTGTTTTCAATAAGATCCTGATTTTTGCGTCGTCTTCACCCACAGGTTCTCCCTTAGACCCTGATATACCGATTACCCTTTACTCTTGTGTTAATTGGAAGAGTTTTTGTAGTAGGAATTTTTGCAGTAGATAGAAACTTCTTCAACGAGTGCAATCACCGCTTTGACAACAGAAGCGCGCTCAGTAGCATTGACTGTAATGATTCGCGGTTGAGATACTTGATCTGCTATACCCAATGCCAGCGCAATATCTTCAGCTTCCCAAGCTCCTGGACAGTCAGTATGAGTTAGCCCTATCAAATAGGGAATTTGCACTCTTTGATTGATAAAGTTGAGAATTCGCCGACCATAGCGCAAATGCTCTGGACGGTGTGCATCTACAAGCAATATGTACACATGGGCTTTTGCTATCAAAATTTCCCACATAAACTCAAACCGACTCTGTCCTGGTGTGCCATAAAGGTGAAGTGATTGATCTGGTGCGATGTTAAGTCGCCCAAAGTCTAATGCTACGGTGGTTGTTGCTTTTATTTGCGCTAATTCATCGGTTGTTGCTTTGTCGGTATCGACCACGTCTATTTCGCTAATCGTGCGAATAAAGCTTGTTTTCCCTGCTCCTACGCCTCCTGTAACTACTATGCGTAGGACTTCCATCTAAGCCCCCACCATGTGATTTAAATCCAGCTTACTAGAGCAGACTGGCTTATTCGTGAGGCATCTATCGATCAAAGTAGTTGCTAAATTTAACCCCGTAAGTGCGGATGAATTCCTTAAATACATCAGCTTTTGTCCTTTTATGTAGCAATTGCATCCGGTAATCCGCACCCTGAAAGATAATTATTGATCCTATGTGATTCTACCTTAGATTCCGTTCTTGGAGTATCAGATTCAAAGATTTGAGAATAGATGAGCTGCCTCGCCATGTAGATGCATGAAGAACAATGTGCTGTTTTAAGCCTTACTCTTTAAAAACCCAACTAGATTTTGCAAAAACGAAGTACTGATCTTGCTGGTTTCAAGTTCTCGAGATTTTTGGAGTTGAAAACTAGAGGAATTTACTAAGGCCCAATCGATTAGACAATGATCATATGGATGAATTGTAGATGTCTCTATCGGAACTTCTACTTCTTCTACCAAACCAACAAGTATTAACCGCAGCGCTGCTTGCTGCACTAAAGCTACTGGTTGATTAAGTTGAGAGGCGATCTTCTTGAGCGAAACTTGACCACCAGAAAACTCCCACACTTGCCACTCTAATGGATGCAGGTGAAGCTCGGGTTTTTTTTGAGCCACATTTTGTATGGCGGAATTGGCGTTTGGAAGAACATCAGCTAGTATGTCCCAATTTTTTAAAACTCTCAAAGCCATCAGAGCAACTTCCATTGCCCTTAAGCTGAGTCCTGTCATCTCACTCCAAGGCAAGATCGCCTTACTATCAAGTTTAAATACACCCTTTTGGATTTCGAAGAGCTCTCGAATTTGCTGAAGTTGATTGGCGAATAACAGGTTTAGTTGCTCAGCATTGAGAATCCCTTGATTTTTCAAATGTAATCCGACAGGTGTGACAGTGGTTTCAGTACAAAGTTGTTTGATGACTTGTGGCTGCACCCAACCCCGTCGACTTATTTTGTCAATTAAAGCTTGACCGTTGAGCCGATTGCTGGCGGCGACGACACGTCCGTGTCTAATCCAAATGTAAAAATATTGGGATTTAGATTTTGGAGTATGCAGATCTGGTAGAGTGCAAACAGTTAAACAACCAGACTTGCGTCCTTGGTCAATGAGTTGGAATAATTCAGCTAAGGAAAAGTGTGTAAAAGAACTAGATAAACTCATTATTGTAAGGCTTACATAATAATTGGTTAGAAGAATTTGGCATCTATATTTCTTTTGTCTGCAAGTTTTACACTCATAGCAAAAAAGACTGCTTATACTTTGGCTGTATCATTCTTTAATACAGAATAGATACATGCTTGATGCTTTAGAATAAGTAATTGTACTTTTTAAATAACTTTTATACTCTTACATTTTTCAGTTTTTACGTTAAAACACTTATCTTTCAAAAATATAACGTAAAATAAAATACATTTGTTCTGTCATGTTTATAAGTGACATTATTTCTTAGTATCAGAGCTTGCCTAAAATACAAACTTTCCCAACTGGGTAAATGAATGTGGAAGTGATGTTTTGGTTGAGTTTAGTTATGTCAATATTACTTTTCATCAAAAATATGTAATGTAACTTCCTATTCTAGAGATTACAAATCACATTCAAATAAACTTTTGTAACAACATCACTGAATTCTTCATGATGAAAGTAATTTTGAGTCTTTGCTTAATTGTTTTATTTCTTTTACCAACTGGCGAAGCCACAGCAGGAGAATTAGCCGAGAGGTTGATGAATTTTCCTCATTGGGAAAAAATGACTTCAGCAAAATCGGCTACAGGGGATTTAGTATACCCTGACTGGATGGCTGGTTCTTGGCAAGTTAAAAGTACTCTTGTGGATTTAGTTGCGCCTCTAGCTCCTCAGATTGTTACACCTGGATTTGAGGATAATCGCCGGTATCTTAATCAGCCTATCAGTTTCGCAGTCAGATTTGTTCCAGAGCAAAAGCCCTTATCTCAGCTAAAAGTGATTCCCAGTGCAAATAGTGAATCTAGTGAATCAGCAGTTTCGATAGTTGCTGATCGGGCATTCAATAGCTTGAATCTGGCACAGGCTTATTTAGGCGATCGCGCTGTATTATCTGTCAAAGTAGATCCCAATTCTCCCAACCGTCAGATTACGCTGCTGCGTGGCAATCGTCAGCTAGTGTCCATCGTGTCTGCACGAGCGACAGAAACTACATCTGATGACCAGTTCATCACAACAGAAGTTTTTCAGCAATTGTTTAAAGGCGGTTCTCGTCCTTATTTCAATACTGTAGAATCGACTACCGCTTACCGCCAACTACTCACATCCAATCCTGCTATTGAGGCAGATCAAGTGACTGCTATCTATCTATCACCGCAAGATCCAAATTACTTTACAGCTGGTTCTCGTCCCGTTGCACTTTATCGCTACCGCTTAGAATTTTTTCCCAAGTAGCCGGGTTGTTTATTATCTATATTTTGTAGTAGCTTTTGCTGGTTCGACTACTCCTCAAGAATGATATTTTCACTCAAACTATTGACTGACTTGTAGTATTTATGTAGCATAAAATTTTGAGCTATACGCTCACACTCTAAACAGTGTGCATCATGGCGAAATTCAAAGATGTTATCTCTTTCTTCCGTCCTTACTGGAGAGTGAGTCTTTTCAGTATCACGGCAGCTAGTATTTATGAGATCGTTGATTTAATTGTGCCCTATGCCATCGGGCAGATTTTGAATATTTTATCCGGTCAACCTTTGGACAAACCCTTACAAGGGGCGATCTCAACTTTAGCAGACACTATCAATTACCCAGTAAACAAAGCTCTATCCTTATATGTATTACTGGGTTTAATTTTTGTCGTTACCGTATTAAGAGCACCAACTCAGCCTTGGCTAACCAGTTGGTTCCACTGGGACATCGCATTGAGAGCACGTCGAGATCAAAGCAAAAAGGCAATAGAAAAAATTCTGACCTTACCATTAGAATTTTACGAGGAAAATAATCCTGGGCGTATTGCAGGAAGAATAGCTCGAGGTCTTGCCAACCACACTTGGACTTATCCCGAAATCGCCGGACAGCTGCTTCCCAAGTTCTTTCGGGTTGTAGGGATTTTTGTATTTATCTGGTTTGTGGAGTGGCAGATTGCAATTCTGTATCTGATTTCATTCGTAGTGATCCTCGCCTTCACCTTGAAGAATTTGCAGGGGCTGATCTGGCACGATAACCGCTTAGATAAGTATGCAGAAGATACAGAAAGTCGTAATTCCGAAATTATCAGTAACATCAAAACAGTCAAAGCATTTGCCACGGAAGCTAGAGAACTGAACCGACAAACACAACGTTTAACTCGTGAGTTTACTGTAGTTGACTATCGTGTTCACAAAGGGTACGTGACACTAGGTACTTGGCGAAAGTCTCTCATTGAGTTGTGCGTTTTTATAATATTGGGTCTGACCGTAGCTGCAACCTTAGGTGGCAAAATCTCTCTGGGTCATTTTGTTATGACATTGACTTTGTCCAGCATGGCTTATGCTGAGTTGGAGCCTATCAGTCTCCTAGCAGAGGTTTTTGCCCGTCGATATCCCTCAATGTCACGGTTTCATGAGTTTCTACAACAGCCATCTGGAGTTGACTCCGTAGGTCTTTTAGACGTGCAACAACAGCAAGAATCACCATTACGATTTACCGGCAAAGTTGAGTTTTCTCATGTGAGTTTTGCCTATGAAGCCAATCGCCGAGTTTTGCATGATATCAATTTATTGATATCACCATATGAAACAGTCGCATTGGTAGGACGCTCCGGTTCTGGTAAATCTACTTTAGTAAAGTTACTGCTGCGGTACTTTGAACCTCAATCAGGCCAAATTCTGATTGATGGTCAAGATCTTCGCACCTTAAATGTGGGTGAATATCGACGAAGATTAGCCATTGTTCACCAAGAGGTAGATGTTTTCAACGGAACTCTACTAGATAACATCAAATATGGCAGACCGAGTGCCAGTATTGAACAAGTTGAGGAAGCTAGTAAAATAGCCAGGCTAGACGAAGTTGTAGAACTCTTACCCCAAGGTTACTATACGGTAGTAGGTGAAAAGGGTGTCCGATTATCTGGTGGACAGAGACAACGCTTGGGAATTGCCAGAGCATTGCTGGTTGAGCCAGACGTGCTGATTTTTGATGAAGCCACTTCCAGCTTAGATTACGAGTCGGAGCGTTCCATTCAACTTGCTATGCGATCGCTGCAAGGAACCCGCACAACAATTATTATTGCCCATCGTCTAAGTACAGTCCGTGAGGCAGATAAGATTGTGGTTTTGGATCGAGGCAGGATTGTAGAAGTAGGTAGTCATGACGAGCTGTTGCATCACGATGGAATTTATCGTCGTTTACACTCACTTCAAGAAACAGGTGAACTCCTCAGTTAAAAAGTAATCCAGACAGAGTTTTTTGAGTGTCATTCCCTGGGGACAACCCCAGGTTTTCTCTACTCTCGATGTTTCTGAAAAAAGCCTTGCATTTTAAAAAATTTGTGATAATATTGGTAAATGTGGGCAGTACGGGTCGGTGTCCGAGTGGTTAATGGAGGCGGACTGTAAATCCGCTGGCTTGCGCCTACGCTAGTTCGAATCTAGCCCGGCCCACCTTCAAGAGTCATGAGTGATGAGTTAGAAATTAATATTCCTAACTCTCAACTCCTAACTCAAGTTTAGGTTTTGCCCGTGTGGCTCAGTGGTAGAGCACACCCTTGGTAAGGGTGAGGTCACGAGTTCAATCCTCGTCACGGGCTTAGAAATATAGTAATATTACCAGCAGTATCTCACATAGCGTACAGTCATGCCATTATATCTGGTTGTAGGAATAGGCAGAGTGTGAGAGCTATTAATAGCTGAGTAGACAATTACATACGGTTGCTAATGCGCTTGCACTAGTCAAGCTTTAGAAAGAAAGTATGTAGTCAATTGTCTGTGTAGTGCAACTGTAAAAGTGAATTTTCAATCAAGACTAATTGTAAATATATATACCTGACAGCCAATATTCAATACTTAGCTGAAAGTAAGTTAAAAAGTTAACTCTTATTAAAAAAGATTATATGAGTAGTCTAAATATTTGGCAGTAATTCTTAAGCATAAGCTCAGGATGGAAGAGGGTTTAGTCCAGTTTTATCGTTTTCACCAAGCTATATATAAAGCTATTTATATATAGCAATCTTAAATCATTCGTGAAAAATGAGCATCCTGGTTTCTCCAAAAAATCGAGATTCTGAGACTTTTGATTGTTAAAACTCATCTAAAATTGCTGTTTATAAACTTGAATTTTTGTTTACGTTTTAAACTCTTTTTAGTCACATGCATAAATCAATGCAATATGATAACAATAAAGCGATCGCATCAAGATTAACATGTCTATAAACCTCCTCTAAACTCTTATATACATTAACTTCAGACAGTAGTTCTTCAATACCATATGTACTCATAAAGAATTACATAACTTTCAAATAGTCTTGACCTCCTGCAGAAATACTGATGTGTAAGAATATTATTAAAGCTCTTACACATACACACACATAAATGAAACTCATACAAGATCTTTTCATTAACATCTTCTACAGCACCTACTACGAAGAACAGCGCGTAATCGACAGAGAAACAGAAAAGCCAATTGCCAAAACTGTCAACTTGTATCGGATAAATCGCCTGACTGGACAGATACATTATGTGAGAAGTTGGAGTGAATACAACCTCACAAACCAGCCTCATCAAAATTTACTTGCAGCTGATGAGTCTGATGATAAATTGATCATCTCTGCTACTCTTGAAGAAATGTAAAAATCAGTACTTTAATAGAGAAACTGTGCATTGGTTATAAAAAATACTATAAGTCCATTGATTTACAGTACTTTATGTGGTACTATCACTCGTAAATTTCTGTAGATACAATAATGCTTCTCGCATGCTCAAAGCAGCTTATAAACACTATTTAACAAAGTACAAAATCTCAGAATAGAAGAAGTGTCCGAGCTCCTTCGCTTACTATAGTTGCTTATTCTTAATATATGCACATTTATCTATCGATTTATAGTACTTTTATGTTAAATGACTTAATTTGTTAGTACCATGATGCAGAACTGTAAATTTCTAAAACAATAATTATGACTCTTAGTACTGACACTTTGACAAAAAAGACTGATCTTTTGCATGAGCGTTATGGCACTGCATTTGACTTTGAGCTAAATGCAGCTTGGAATAGTAGCTTAACCACGCTATTGTCCCATCGCTCAGTTCGTGCTTATCTATCTCAACCACTTCCCAGTGGGACACTAGAAACTTTGATTGCATCAGCTCAATCTGCTGCGACTTCTTCTAATCTCCAGACTTGGAGTGTCATTGCAGTTGAAGATCAAAAGCGAAAGGAAAGATTGTCACAACTAGCGAATGGCCAAGCACATATACAGCAGTGCCCTCTGTTCCTCGTTTGGCTGGCAGATCTAGCTCGACTTAGGTATTTAACTGAACAGCGGGGTCTACCTCATGAAGGTCTAAACTACTTAGAAATGTTTCTTATGGCAGCAATTGACGCCAGCCTTGCGGCTCAGAATGCGGTGATTGCAGCTGAATCTCTAGGATTGGGAACCGTCTATATTGGTGCCATGCGAAATCGTCCTGAAGAGGTTGCAGCTGAGTTGGGCTTACCAAAGCATGTATTTGCCGTCTTTGGGCTATGCGTTGGCTACCCAAATTTAGAGAAAAAGGCAGCAATCAAACCACGCTTGCCCCAAGAAGCAGTGTTGCACCGAGAGACATATAATCTCGAGACACAAGCTACTGCCATCAACCATTACGACGAAATTATGGCAGCTTTCTATGCTCAACAGCAGATGAATGTAGATGGGAATTGGTCACAGCATTCTAGCGATCGCATTGCCAGTGCTCAAGCTCTTCGCAATCGTGCCCAACTGCGTGAAATACTTAACAGGCTTGGTTTCGAGTTACGTTAACTACTATTCTTTACATTTCCAATCTAAATTATCCTACTTCTATGAAATATAACCAACTTGGTGAAAGTGCTCTGCATGTTTCTGAAATTTGCTTGGGCACCATGACTTTTGGACAACAGAACACAATCACACAAGCCCATCAACAACTTGACTACGCTATTGCCCAAGGAGTTAATTTCATTGATGCAGCTGAGATGTATCCTGTTCCGGTACAAGAATCGACGCAGGGATTAACCGAAACTTACATTGGCGAATGGCTAGTCAGACAACAACGAGACAAACTGATTATTGCCACTAAAATTGCAGGACCAGGGCGAGGCTTTCGTTGGTTACGAGATGGCAAACAAGCAATTGATCGCAAAAATATTGAGCAAGCTGTGGATGCCAGCCTCAAACGTTTACAAACTGACTATATTGACTTGTACCAAATTCATTGGCCTGATCGTTACGTCCCTCGGTTTGGAGAAACAGAGTATGATCCCAACAAAGAGCGAGAAACAGTGCCAATTGTAGAACAACTAACAGTCTTTGCCGATTTGATCAAGGCAGGTAAGATCCGTTACTTAGGTTTGAGCAATGAAACTCCTTGGGGTGTCTCTGAGTTTAGCCATATTGCTCAGCAACATGGATTGCCCAAGGTAGTGTCGATTCAAAATGCTTATAACTTAATCAACCGTGTGTTTGATTCTGCTCTAGCAGAAACTTCTCGGCGAGAAAATGTTGGTCTGTTGGCTTATAGTCCTCTTGGGTTTGGTCTACTATCCGGAAAGTATCTCAATGGTATCCCCGAGGGAACACGCTTAAAACTATTTCAAGGATTTGGTGGTCGCTATCGCAAGCCCAATGTTGAACAAGCTGTGGCTGCTTATGTCGAAATTGCCCGTGCCCACAACCTCAAGCCTTCTGCTGTAGCGCTTGCCTTTGTTCGTAGCCGTTGGTTTGTCACCAGCACAATCATTGGTGCAACTACCCTGGAACAACTACAAGAAAACCTCGAAAGTGTGAACGTCATTCTCGATTCAGCTATCTTGGCAGAAATTGATGCAGTCCACGCTCGTTATCCTAGTCCCGCGCCTTAAGAAGAGTTAGGAGTGGGGTGTGGGGTG
>Ga0070738_10002058_pt1 | contig 33741 bp, 30 predicted proteins | sample Coa_R2_2_FD_66446 | JGI IMG/M metagenome (GOLD analysis project Ga0070738, IMG submission 66446) | Surface soil microbial communities from Centralia Pennsylvania, which are recovering from an underground coalmine fire - Coalmine... | ecosystem: Environmental > Terrestrial > Soil > Unclassified ...
TGAATCCTTACGGTCTGGAAGCAATGGAGTATTCCGAACTGCTGGAAGCCCGCTGGGTGCAACTGGCAGGTCTGTGACGGCGTGTTCGCGTGGGATCGTTGTGTTCTGGTACAATGGCGGCGATTCTTCCAGGGACGGTTATGCCGCTGCTCGATCACTATCACCCGCCGCTCAGCCGCACCCATCCGTGATGTCGAGTCCGTATCCTTGTCCTGCAGGTTGACCGGGAAAGTTCGATGTCCTTAACCAGCGGGTTCTCGGTTCGAGCCTGAGCTGAGGGCACTGGAGCAAGTGGGGAAAAATAAGGACTTCCGTCTGAAACCGGAAGTTCTCTCTTTATTCTGGCCGCCTGATTATGGGAGGGAGAATCCCTTCTCCAGTTCTGCGGTCTTGATCGAAAGATGAATCGACGATTGAAGCCCCATCGCTGCACCGGGAAGAGTGAGCGTGAGCCTTTCCGCTTTCGGTCCCGGCGAGTGAAACCGCAGCGAATCGGCGCGAGCCTGAATGGACGTGATTTGTCCGGAACGGTCGAGGACAATCTTGGGTGATTCCTGGCCTCGATCAACGAGATATTTTCGCGCAAAGAGAGAGGGGGTGGTCCCGAGATAGTCACGCCGTCCATTGATAGCGTGATAGTAATTGCCAAGGTCGTCCGTCATCGACGGAACGGTTCTGAGGTTGTCCGACCACGCTTCAAACTGATACGACTTCGCGGGGTCGCTGGTCCACACGAGCAGGTCAAAGCGCGTTTCATTTCCCTCGTTCACGCCGCGTATGAGAGTAACACTTGCGGCGTCCGTGTGAATGGTGGTGCCCGGTGATGCCGGGATGATTTGTTCGCTTGCATCGAGGCTGTTTGCCCGCTTCCCACTGCAACCGAGCCCGACGCACATCAACACAGAGAGTGCGCTCCGCATAGTTGACCCTACGCCGAATGGAATCTCTTTGCCAATCGCTTGCAAGAGCTCACCCGGGCGCGGAGTCGAGCGTCCTCGATCGCAACACTACCACAGTTTTATGGCAACCGTGCAGGACCACCGCGATTTCACTTTCATACTGGGGGAGGTTTGCCATTTCTGCACCTGCAGCGACACGCGTCTTTGACTCGGCCTGACATGATTGGGTCCGCCTCTTCATCAGCGAATCCCTTGTTCGAACCCGAGAGCGGGCACTCAGCAAAGCCTGAAACAACAAGGGCTTCCGGTTCAACATCGGAAGCCCTTGCCTTTTATCGTTTGAATAACACCCGACTCTCGCCACACTCGTGCGAGTGGTTTCAACTCTGCTTTATTGCAAGAGATGAGGAGACACTGCGTTCTTCGACATGTCTGAAGTCAGATGCTTTTGCGAGTCCAAGCAATGTTGGGTAATTCCGCAAGCAGAGACCCTGGTTGACAATCACTCCCGTCATCGCGATCACAGATTCATTCACGGGTGATTTCTCGGCTCAACGATTCGCGTACCAGCTACTGTTCAAAGCGTCGCACCTCCCGCTCGTATTCGCCGTACTCGGCTGCGTGCTCGCCGTTGGCGGTGAGTCGATACCGGGTGCGGAACTGAACGGGCAGTTGCGTTTCCTGGTTGGTCGCATCGGCCGGTAACTCATCCACGCCGACGACCTGAAGCAGGCCGTCGTTCACCAACTCATCGAGAAAGGTCCCATCCTTTGTTCTTCGGCTGGGGACTAGACGGAGTTGCTTGCCGGTTGGCGGTTTTTTGCTCCGCTTCACGGCACGTAAAACTTGCCACGTGTAGTGGCTGATGGGCATAGTGGGCATGGGCTGCCTCCAAAGGGGAATGCTTCATCGATTGGATGGTCCCGCGCCAAAGCCGATTCGTCTTTTTCTGCGATCTTTGCATGTACCTTGGATGTGAAGCGGCACAGGAGTGGTGGCTGGCGGTCCGCACCATCCTCGAAATGACAAGCGCTGGCGACCGGACCGCCTATCTGTGTCGCATTCAGTGAAGAGCGAGAAAAAATCTTTTCAGATGATGAATCCCGTGATCTCGGGCTCCGCTTCCCACCCCCGCGATCACTCGCCAACGGCACCCTACTCCGGATTGATGGCGGGGGAAGACGGCTCTCTGGGCTGTTTCGAGATGTTGGGTTGAAGACCGAAGTGATCGCAGCTAGCGGAAATTGGAGACGTCCTTCTCCTTTGCTCTGCGCCACATTTCCAACAATAAAGACAACCTGGAGACTCCCAGGGCGCCGGCTCCAAAATCATCTTGCCTTCTGTGCTTTCATGGTGCCGGGCCGCGTCAGGGCAGTCGTGCCACCACGCCGTATTTCACAAGCATTGAAACAATCCCTGCGGATAATCCAACGCGTGACCACCCTGCTTAAAACAATCTGACGTTATCAAGATTTTATATATATGTTGCGCTTCTGTCACTGCCCCGCTTGATATTGTTCCAACGTTAGTAAAATCGCTGCTGATTCTGTTACACCTCGGCAACTGCCCCGCTTGGGTTGCGGTATGTGGCAAGTCGCTCTCGTTCTCTCGGGAAATAGTTGTGTCGCTGTCGTAGCCCCCGCTGGGCCTACAGCTCGAGTCTTTTTTCCGCTGTTTTCCCCTGGTTTCCGCTGTTTTCCGGTTTTCGAGCGTTTTTCCTGTGTCGTCCTATGTCGTCTGGTGTCCGGTTTTTGAGCCGTTTTCCACTGGTTTCCTCGGTGCCCTCGGTCTCCCGTTTTCGAGCCTTTTTTCCCGCGGTCTAGGGGTCTGGGGCCGGTCAGCTCGTCACCGCCGAAGACCCACACCAGGACGGCAGGTGATCGGCCACTCGTACGGTTCGCGACCCGCCTGTTCCCTCACCTGGAGGATAGCCCAACTCGATACCATTTCATCATTTTTCGGGTGGTGCGCAGCAACATGAGAGACTCTTACACCTCCACAACCGCCCGCTTGAACATTACCGGTCACACGGAAGCTCTATTAAGAAAGAGTATACGCAATGTCACTCGTTGTCAAGCTCGCCAATTCAGCACAGGTCGATCGCAGAAACTGACTTGCGACATTCGGAGAATGTCGGCCACCCGAGAAAACCTACTCCGGCAGGCCGCATTCCAGTAGCGTCACTTCTTCTGCTGGTAGCACGATACATTCACCCACTTCCGCCGGCAGGAGGAACACATCGCCGGCGTGGAAGGCGAACCGCGCTCCGCGCGATTCCAACTCACCGCTTCCTTTCACACACACCACCGCCCGACAGCGGTTCGCGGCACCCACGCGGAACGGTACTCTCGCCGTGAGTCGTTCCAGCGTGAAATAGCAGCACACCACCAATCCCTCGCGGCGCACGCCGCCACTCACCACAACCGCCGGACCAACCGGCGGACAACGTCCGCGGCCGAAGTTCGCACACGCCAGCCCGTCGTCGATATGGAGTTGCCGCGGCGCACCGGTCTTGGCGTCCACGCGGTCCCAGTCGTAGAGCCGGTACGTGATGTCGCTCGTTTGCTGCACTTCGAACAGAAATACGTTCGCGCCGATCGCGTGAACGGTCCCCGCTTCGAGAAAGACGCAATCGCCCGGCTTGGGCGTGAAGCTATGCAGCGTTTTGGGTATCGTCTTCGCGGCCAGTGCAGCGCGGAAGTCAGCCGCGTTGAGTCCCTCCACGCAGCCAGCGTAGAGCTTGCTTGTTGCGGGGTCGGAGTCGAGCACCACCCACGCTTCCGTTTTGCCGAATTTCCCGGGACCGAGTTTAGCGGCTTGTTCGTCGTTGGGGTGAACCTGCACGGAGAGTTCCTGACGGGCATCGAGGAACTTCAAGAGGAGTGGGAAGCGGCCTTGCGGCGACTTCGCGCCGCCGATGAGACGTTCTGGATCTCGTGCCATCAGGGCACGGAGTGTCATTCCCGCGAGCGGACCGTCAACCACGCGACTGAGGTTGCCGTCGACATCGCTCAGTACCCAGGCTTCGCCGATTGGGTCGTTGTGCGCAACCGGACGATTGAGGAAGTCCGGGAGTCGGCGTCCGCCCCAAAGATTCGTGGTGAAAATTGGTTCAAACCGCAACGGATATAGCGGCATACGCGCCATTCCTGGCCCTTTATCACACGCGGGGAGCGGCGTTTGAGCCAGTGGATGTGGACGAGGAGAAGCTTCGTAGTCCAGATCCCTTACCTCACCCGTTAATTCCACATTTCCCTCGCGGCCCATCGCATTCCCCCCAACATATGCGGCCGGGTGTTCCTGCACAACACAACCGTAGGGCGCAAGTCGGCAGTCAACGGGTCTTACTTGAGCACAACCCGACAAAAAGGAACTTCTTGCGGGACAGGCAGTTATCCGGATTGCGCATCGGGCCGACAGGAAGGTTCGGCCAACGGGCAGTGAAAAAAACGACGCACCCCGCGAACCTTCGAGCCTGTGATGCGTCTATGGAAGTGAACACTCAATCTTGAACAAAGAGCAAGCCATGACCCGGTTCATTAAACAACAGCCGAAACCCCAACAGCCACGGCAACGCCGCGGCCAAGGGTTCGGACCGTTTAATCGCCCCAATCGCATCCAAACCGGATGACGCCATCCCGAACAGGGTTCAGCACCCATCGGCCGGGCGTCTCCCCTGAGATGCCCGGCCGATGGTCTTTTCGCGCAGTCAATTTGTCGGCGGGTTCCACCGGACCCCCTCTGTCTTCCCACACATACAGCGGTGTGGAGCCGAATGGTAAGGCGGCGCTCTGTTAAAGCGTAATTTGTAGGTTCGATTCCTACCACCGCTGCTCCGCGACTCGTCGCGGTTTCTTGCCGAGGATTCAGTGCTGGTACTGATGCCACCCTCTGAAGGTGGATGGCGCTGGTTCGATTCCAGCCTCGGCAACTATGAATTCGCTCCGGAGGATTCAGTGCTGGTACTGATGCCACCCTTTGAAGGTGGACGGCGCTGGTTCGATTCCAGCCTCCGGAACCTTTTGGATTGCCTCGCACGCTTCAATGGTGAAGCCGCCGGCTTTTAACCGGCTGATGCAGGGTTCGATCCCCTGGCGAGGTACTGACGATTCCCGGTGAAGCTAACACGGTAGAAGCACTGCGCTGAAAACGCGGAGGAGCTGGTTCGACTCCAGCCGCCGGGACTGTTGCAATTCCGAGAGGCGTTCGTGAGGTCAGCGGCAGCCTGCCTGGCTTCCACCCAGGACGCGCGGGTTCGAATCCCGCCGAACGCTCTGAAATTCGGGAAGTGGGCCAGGTGGAGTGGCCGCGTGCGTCGGAAGCACGAAATCGCAGGTTCGACTCCTGTCTTCCCGACTGGTTACATCAGGGTGTAGCTCAGCTTGGTAGAGCACTCGGCTTGGGACCGAGAGGCCGGGGGTTCAAGTCCCTCCACCTTGACTCACGCACCGTCCGACGGCAGCGGCCCTGGGCCTCCGAAGCTCGGTTGGCTGGTTCGACTCCAGCACGGTGTACTGACGGAAGAGTTCCAAGTTCAGCAGTTCCAAGTTCCCGGTTGAATGCACGAAGACCGTTCTTGAACTTGGAACTTTTAATACCCCGTCCGAGGGAATGCGGCGCTGGGTCTACGAAGCCCGGTTGAGAAGGTTCGACTCCTTCACGGGGTACTTTTGCTGTTAACAAGCCGGAAGCGTAAGCGACGGACCTCTTTTTTCCCGTCGCTTACGCTTCCGGCTCGTTAAGACGTTGTTTTTCCCGCGTCGGTCGTTCACTCCTTGCCGAGTATCAAGTCCACTACCCAGCACCCACGAACATGCGGCCCTTCGCCGCGACAGTGATTCAGAATGTCTTCGTTGTCACAACCAGCATCTTGAAGTACATCCGCCAGAATCGGCATCGTGGAGAAGTCGTGTGAGTCGTACATCTGACGCGCCAGTGACAACGCGGTGTCGGTGCGCCAGTTCGGAGAGAATGCAACTGGGCGGCACGGGTTGCCAAAGATGTCACGGAGCAGCCCGGCCTGGTGGCGGAACGCGGCCGCTCGATCCGGAGCACACGCCGCCGAGCAACGCACCACCAGCGTCTTGTGTCCGTCCGCCAGGTTGACCGCCGCGGCCAGCGCGGCTGCGGCATCGGACCGCCGGTGCGCCGTGCTCCTGTCCCGGCCATCGTGGGCGGTGAGGGCCTGCTGGGCGTACCCCTCGGCCAGCACCTCCATCGCGCGAAAGGTCTCCTTCATGCTGTCGAGGAGTGATCGCGTAAGCGGCAGCCCGTGATCGGCCGACCGCTCCGCGGCGGCCATGGCCCAAACGCTCACGTCGTCGGGGAGCCATTCCGTGATCAGGCGGCAGCAGGCACAAGCGAAGAGCTGGAGACGGCGGTACGTCATCGCGTCGTCGATGAACAGTAACATCGGCAGCGGGTCTTCGCACGCGAGCCATTCCGCTTCGGTCATGGCTCACTCCTTGTCCAGCACGAGATCCACAACCCAACATCCGCGAACATGTGGTTGGTTCGCATCGCGGCAGTGTTTGAGGATGTCTTCGTTGTCGCAGCCGGCGTCTTGCAGTGCATCGGCCAGAATCGGCATCGCGGAGAAGTCACGAGACTCGTACATCTGACGGGCCAGCTCAACGGCGGTGTCCGTGCGCCACTCTGGGGAGAAGGCCACTGGGCGGAACGGATTGCCGAAGATGTCGCGAATGATGGGGCAAAGCGTCTCTCCGACGAGAGAGACGCAATACGTCCATGTCCCGCCTGGAACGAGGGGTCGAAGTGTGGGCGCGTATGTGGTCGTAAAGGCGAGATGGTGAACTATACGGTTCGTCTCTGGAGAGATCCCACCCGGGAACTGAAATCCGAGGTAGCCATACAGTTGTTCTCGGTACGCTGCTAACTCCGCATCGGTCGCGCATCCGTCCGCGTGTCGTTCTGCTGTTTCAATCGCCTGGCGAAACGGTTTCTCTGGAATCTCGGCCCAACGCAACCTCGCAGGTATCACTGCCAGTAAACGCATTTTCCGGACGCTTCCCTTCTTCTGAATATGGCGTAGCAGAGGCATCGGATCAGTGCCGTTGAGCCACACCAATTCTGTGATCTTGTGCTTTCTCGCCATCCGCTCACTCGCCTTGCTTGTTTCCCACAGCATGACCGATCCGCCGACCGTTGCAAGCGAGGAAGCCGCGTCCGACGATTCCCAGGGAATAGTTTTCGCTTGAGGGTCGAGTCGAATCGGCTAATCTGTTCGGAGTTGGGTTGGTATTTTCCAACTATACGACCCACACGAGTTTGATGGGCCGGTGAGCATGTTCGTTCTGGTATAACACGAGGTTGCGTGCATGAACGCATGACTTGACCCGGACCGGCGCCGCTGGCAACGGGGAAGTCGGAGGCAACGGGGATAACGCAGCCTCATTCCGCAAGGACATGGCCGCCCAAACGCATGAGAACCCACATGAGAATTCTGTTGAGCCGCGGGATCGGGATGAGATTGAGATTGCTCGCGATTATGGTGCTTTTTTGCCTTGCTAGCCTTTCGTTGCACGATAGAACCAGTAAAGCTCAGCTTGTTGTTTCAATCGCTGCCCCTTCGGCTCCTTCGGCCTCCCCTCCGTCTGCCATTCCTGCCGCCAAGCCGAAATACGAGATTGTCGATGGCCATTTCCATTTCCTCGACTTCGTGCAGGAAACGAAAGGCATGGATGCATTCTTTCAAGCAATGGATAAGGCCGGTGTGTCAGAAGCCCAAATCATGGGTATGCCGCTCGTTAAAAAGTGGGACGATTGGGTTGAAAAGAGGCCGAAGTACTATTTGGACAATGACTCCCGGGTTTACTGGTACAGCGCCACAGATTTTCTCGTCGCACGCGCCGTGCAAGATTTGCCGCCAGCGAAACGAAAGCGCCTTCATCCTTTCATTTGTGGGATCAACAGTTCCGACCGCAATGCGGCTGATCACGTAGAGCGCATGCTGGCTCTCTACCCCAATTTCTGGGAAGGCATCGGCGAGGTGTTCTGTCGTCACGACGACCTGACGGCCTTGACTTACGGGGATGTGTCACGTGCGGATACAAAGGCCTTCGACCGACTGATGGATACTGCCGCCAAACACGACCTTCCCATTCTCGTTCACAGCAATCTTGGCTCGTCATGGCTCCAACAAGCGGACTACTTGTCGGAGATCGAATACGCCGTGAGAAAGCATCCTGATACTCGGGTCATTTGGGCCCACGCCGGCATCAGCCGGCGCATTATGATTCCGGGTCATACCGAGATCCTCAAGAAGATGCTGGATAAGTATGCCAACCTCAGCATTGATATCTCGTGGGTGCTCTTCGAGCAGGAGATTGCACCGAATCAGAAGCTGAACAAGGATTGGGTGACTTTGCTCGACCTTTTCCCGGGCCGGTTCATAATCGGTTCCGATGTTGTCGGTACCTTTGAGCAATATGCTCCAACTATTCAGCGTTACTACCTGCTCTTGGACGCAGTAAAACCTGAAACGGCCCGCAAAGTGGCAAAGGACAATTTCCTGGCCATCCTTCCTCGTCGCGTTAAACCGTAGACTCATCCAGCTATTGAAGTGGTGGCGATTCCGGCTCGTTGAAACTTACGACGTTACTCTCTTTCCGCGTCTGTTTTCACTCCTTGCCGAGTACCAGGTCCACTACCCAGCATCCGCGAATATGCGTCTGCTGCGCATCGCGGCAATGGTTCAACACGTCTTCGTTGACGCAACCGGCGTCCTGGAGCGCGTCGGCCAGAATCGGCATCCGGTCGAACGCACGGTCGTCGTAAATGCCGCGTGCCAGCGCCACGGGCTAGCACAGGTCAACCACTCTTGTTCCGTCATTCTCACGCACCCGCAGTGTAGAGTTTGCGTTCGCGGATGTATTCCTCCACCGCGCGGGGGACCATGTAGCGGATGCTCATACCGTCGGCGATGGAGCGACGAAGCTCGCGGCTGGCGATGTCGATGGGTGGGCACGCCACAAATTGCAATCGCACCGCCGATATCTCCACGCCCAGCGCTGTTGCCAGCCGTTCTGCTGTCCAGAGCATCGCACCGGGGCGCGGAACGACGAGCAAACTGGCCTGCGCGATCACTTTTCGCGGTTCATACCAGTTCGGCAAGTCCGGCAAACAATCGGAACCAAGCAAGAGGAAGAAATCGTTGCCGGGGTGCCGTGCATGAAGTTGCTGAAGCGTGACCGCCGTGTAGCTCGGTTCTGCCCGCTCTTTCTCGACGCGGTCCACACGAAACGCCGGATGCCCCGCGATGGCCAGTTCGAGCATGTCGCACCGCTGCTCGAATCGGGTCAGGTTCTTATCCGACTTGTGCGGCGGTTGCGCGCTGGGCACGAACCAGACTTCATCGAGTTTCGCCTGATCGCGGCATTGTTCCGCGAGGATGAGGTGTCCCAGGTGAACCGGGTCGAACGTGCCGCCAAAGACGCCGATGCGCATGTTGGGTCTACAGTCGGTGCCGCTTGCCGGGCGGTTGCATCTGTGATTGTCCGCGCGGCGACTCCGTCACTCGCGCTAGCAGCCCACCTCGGCACGGCGGGTCTACTTCAGCCTACCACTCACCCGTCCAGCGGCAACGCGAAGCGGCGTCAGGGTTGACGGCGACGCGAGCGCCGCGGTACAACCTTCACTCACAAATCTGTTCGCACGGAGGGTGGCATGATCCCGACTTTCGTGATGATCGCAATGTTTGCAACGGGTGCAGACAAATCGCCGCCCGATCTGCCGGAACTCTGCACGGTTCCCGGCCCTTACTTCAAAATCCCATGCAAAGTCGATGCGCTCAAGAATGTCGAGCGCGTGCAGTTGTATATGTCCGACAACCGCGGTGAGAAGTGGATACTCTATTCGCAATGCACTCCAGATCAGCCGTGGTTCACCTTTCGGGCGAAACAACCCGGCGAATACTGGTTCACCGCTCGGTTGAAGATGAAGGACGGCACCTTGAACCCTCCCAACCTGGCGGATTTCGTTCCCATGCAACGAGTGGCTGTAATACACGGAACGGACCCACCTGCCTGCCCGATGACCATGCGAAAGGGCGAATCAACGCTGGCCGCCACCGCGACCGAACTGGACGAAGAACTGACTCGCCTGGAACTCGATTTGATCCGCAAAGAGATCAAGCGATTGACGGAAGAAGCACGCCTGACGCCGGATGTCGAGCAGAAGATCGACCGCCTCCGTAACCGTCTCAGCGAAGTCCGTATCCGGCTTCGCGATCAGCAAGGAAAGCTCGATGTAATTGTGCCGCCCCCGTCATACCAGAACCTACCGCCACCCAACCTCAACAGACGTTGGTTGGACGACGTTCCGCCTGCTCCGCCTGTGCCGACTCCCCCGAAGTTGCCGCCATCACCCTTCTCAAGTCAGCGGCCCGTGGACCTCATCCCACCCACGGCATTGCCGAACGAATGAGAACTTGGCAGGTCGCGTTCTCATTTGAACGATTATCGACCGTCACCCCTCCAATCCCGCCAACGGTCCCCCGCGCGCGAACATCGCATCCACTTTCTTCACCACTGCTGGATCGCTCTCCAGCGGTGGGGGCATATGTAGCTTGAGTCTGGCATCGATCACCAGCGGGCCGCGACAACCCCAGTGCTTGCGCTCCGTGAATGCGTCCACGCCGGAGACATCCCGTGCTGGGTCGCTTCGCGTGAATACCACCCACAGGAAATTGTTCAGCGTACGGGCGGCGAAATCCGAGTCATCGACGACGACAATGAGAGGGAAAGTGGGGAGTGGAGAGTGGGGAGTGGGAAGTGAAGAACACAATCGCGCGATGTCTGGGTGGGTATCGCCCGATTCGTTGCGGGACTTCGGTCCCCGCAGAGCCAGCACCCCCGGAAGCACAACCCGCGGATCAGAGAAGCCGTCCGGCAAGTTCAATCCTGAGGGGAGGGTCGTGCCCAGGTCGCGGCGTTTGGGACCGGCTGCGGCGATGACCAGCTTGCTCCCGGCATTCAGGCCCATCCCGGCGGAGTAGTCGAGTGTGTCGATCGTCGTTCGCGTCTGGAAATGCAGGTCGGTTTCTGGATCGAATCGTTCTAACAGATGCCGAAAGAACGCCGGGATGTCGTGGATGTCGAGGTTCGGGGCGTCTTCCTTTGCCACGATAAACAGATACTTCGCCAGCGAGAGCTGCCCCTGGCCGAGAATCGCGTTCGCCAGGGTAAGGAGTTCTTGCGGTCGGCGGCTGCTGGCGTAGGGGACGTAGCGTTCCGAACCGATCGCCAGTAATAACGGATGGACCCCGGCGGCATCGACAGCGTGGACGGCATGTACACCCGGTATCACGGTCGGAATCGCCGGGCCGGTCAGTTCGTGAATCAGTTCGCCGAACGTGGTGTCTTCCTGCGGTGGTCGGCCGACCACCGTGAACGGCCAAATTGCCCCCGGGCGGTGATGGACGGCGTCCACGGTCATGACGGGGAAGTCGTGCGTAAGGCTGTAATAGCCGAGGTGATCGCCGAACGGCCCTTCGGGCTTGGTACGCATGGGGTCTATCCAGCCTGAAATGACAAAATCCGCTTCGGCGGGCATGGGTAGGCGAACCCCGCCCGCAAGGGCGGTGGGTGGTCCATTAGACCCGCCCTTGCGGGCGGGGTCCGCCTGCACCAACCGCAGCCTTCTTCCCCCCAGTGCACCTGCGAACGCGAGTTCTGGTAATCCTTCGGGTAACGGCATTACAGCCGCGACCGCAAGCGCCGGCGGTCCGCCGATGATCACATTCACACGAAGTAGCTCCCCGCGGCGCACCGCTGCGGCGTGATGGACGCCGATGCCGCGATGAATCTGGTAGTGGAGCCCCACTTCGTAATTGGGGGTGTAGTCGTTGCCACTCAATTGAACGCGATACATACCGAGATTCGACTTCATCCAGCCGGGCGTATCGGGATGCTCGGTGTACACTTGCGGCAGAGTTACGAACGCGCCACCGTCCAGCGGCCAGCACTTCACCTGCGGGAGTTGTGAGATTGTTGTGGTGTGGCGAAGGATGGGGCCAGAGCGGACGAATTTGGGACGCAGTCGCCACGCCAGAAGCGGGAGATTCCAGTACTTCCAGGGCCGTTTGCGGAGGCTTGCGGGGTCGGTCTTCAATTCAACCAATTTGCGCACATCATCGAGTGAGTCGCGGAAGAGGAACTTGGCGCGTTCGAGTGTGCCGAACAGATTCGACACCATCGGAAACGGCGACCCGCGAACACGCGAGAAAAACAACGCCGGACCACGTGCTGCGTACACGCGACGGTGAATTTCCGCCGCTTCAAGGTGCGGGTCAATCTCCTCTTCGATGCGGAGGAGTTGCTCCGCTCGTTCGAGATCGGCGATCGCGGCGGCAAGATTGCGGTGACCCATGTTGTCAGGAGTTCGCGAGGACTCTGGGGCAAAAGGAACAACCGTGTTTGTGGGGTGGGTGTAACTGAACAGTCACCGCGGCCGTTTTTCGCACTCCGAATGAGAAAGCGGCCAACCGCGTTCTCATTTACTCCATGGAGTGAATTTTCATCATCCACCGTGAACGCCTGTGGCGGCGTTGGAAAACTTTCCGGGTGGGACGGGAACAATACGGGCGTGGCAGCGCCCTCGTCCTATGGTTTTCACGAAGAGGCCGTTTGGAAGCATCGCGAGCGGGTTTATGGTACGGGTACGAACCTGTTCCGGATGTCATCCCCTCCCGTCGCATTCGGCCTTGCGTCAAGGGATCGACGCGTTGCTCCCCCTGGAAAACCGTGATACCGCTTCTATCTCGAATTCAGTTCCCGTGGGTGTTGTCCGCGCTCATGCTCGCGGTGGCTGGCGGAGCTGCGTTCTGCGCCGCCACTCTTCCGGCTCTCATCGCAGGACCGACGGCTGGCGCACTGGTGGTTCTCGCGGGAGCGATCGGTTGGCTGGCTCGCTCTCAACAACCGGGGGCGCCAACAGGCCCAACCACCGTCTGTGATTCCCTTTCATCTTCCAGCGAAGCCCGGATGCGGCTGTTGGAATCCGCCGTGGTTCATGCGCACGACGCGGTTGCCATTCTGGAAGCCGATCCCGGATCGAAGCCCGGCCGTGCGGTGTTGTATGTGAATGAGGCATTCTGCCGACTGACGGGCTATTCGCGTGAAGACATTACCGGGCGGTCGCTGCATCTGCTGCGTGGACCGGATTCCAACCCCGAAACACTGACGAAGCTGCGCGAGGCGATGGATGCCGGCAAACCGCTGCGCGTGGAACTCCGCAACTACCGAAAAGATGGTATTCCGTTCTGGGTGGATCTCAGCGCGGTTCCAGTCCCAGACTCGGCTGGGTACATCTCGCACTGGCTGGTGATTCAACGCGACATTGATCGGCGGAAGTCGGCCGAGCGCCGAGCCAGACAGATGGGTCTGCTTCTGCGCGCCATTATCGACGCCGTTCCGGGGCCCATTAGTGCCAAAGATCGAGATAGCCGTTATCTGGTCATCAACCAATGTCAGGCCGATCTCTTGGGGATGAGCCCGGACGACGCCGTCGGCAGGACGGCGACGGAAGTGACCAACGCCGAACATGGAGCGATGACGGCCGAACGAGATCAGGAGGTGATGAAGACCGGGCGGCCGATCCAGTATGAGGTTCGCTATCCCGCTCCCAACAGCGACGGACGCCCGTGGTTGACTACCAAGGCACCGCTGTGGATGCCTGATGGTGTCGACAGTGAGCCGGCGGGTCCGCGTGGCGTGGTTACGGTCGCGCTCGATATCTCCGCTTTGAAAGCGGCCCAGGACGCGCTGCGGCGCAGCGAAGAACGCTACCGACAACTCTTCCGAGCGATCCCACATCCGGTGTTCGTTTACGACACTCAGACGCTTCACATCCTCTCGGTTAATGAAGCCACCATCCGCAAATATGGCTACTCGCGCGATGAATTCCTGAGCATGTCGATGACGGATGTGTGCTCGTCTGAAGGCGGGCAGATAAACGCGGCTAGCTGCGGTGAAAGCTGCTTGCCTAACGGTCCGCCAGCCTTACGCCGCCATCGTACCCGTGCCGGCACCGAGATCGATGTGGAGGTGTCGTCGTTCGCTCTCAATCTGGATGGCCGAGCGGTCAAGTTGGCTCTGGTGAACGACGTAACCGAACGGCGGAAGGCGGAAAATGAACTGAGGCGGAGCGAAGAACTGTTCCGCGGCATGTTCGAAAGTACTTCGGCTGGTGTGTCGCTTATCGACGCCTCCGGACGATTCGTCTCCTGCAACCCGGCGTTTGCCGCGATGATCGGCCGATCCGTGGAAGAGGTCGTGCGGCTGACTCCCTCTGCCATCACTCACCCAGACGACCTGCCGGGTCAATTGGCGTTGATGGCCGAAGTGCAGAGCGGCCGCCGCGACCGCTTTACCTACTCCAAACGCTACCTCCGCCCGGATGGCGAGACCATATGGGCGGAACTGTCGTTCGCGGCCATTCGGACCGCCCGTGGTGAATACGAGTACGGTTTGGGTGTGGCCGTTAACGTAACAGAACGTCGGACGCTCGAAGATCACCTCCGCCAGGCACAAAAGATGGAAGCCCTTGGTCAGATGGCTGGCGGGGTGGCGCACGACTTCAACAACCTGCTCACGGCCGTGCTCGGTAACCTTTCACTGGTGCGATTGCCTGAAGGCGATCCGAATCGGCCGCTCCTGGCTGCGGTGGAACAGGCCGCCACACGCGCCGCCGACTTAACCGGTAAGTTGCTCGGCTACGCGCGCCGCAATCAACTGGTCTTTGCTCCGGTGGATCCGCGCGATGCTCTCAGCGAAGTGGTTTCGCTCCTCCGTCGGACGCTCGATCCTCGCATTCAACTTGAAGCCGTTATTCACCCGCAGTGCCCGCCCGTTCACGCCGATCCGGCGCTCCTCTCGCAGGCACTGATGAACCTCTGCCTGAATTCCCGCGATGCTATGCCCGATGGCGGTTCGCTCACTCTTTCTGCCGAACCGATTGAGTTGAGTTTCGGCGACCCTCGACCCGCGGGTTGGGACGATGTTAGCCCCGGACGCTTCGTGCGCCTCGCAGTGACCGATACCGGCCTGGGGATGAGCGATGAGGTTTTGGCGCGCATGTTCGAGCCGTTCTTTACCACCAAGGGTATTGGGAAAGGAACGGGGTTGGGGCTACCGATGGTGCAAGGGATCGTGAAGCAGCATCATGGCTGGATCAACATCCAGTCCCGGATTGGTGCCGGCACTCGTATCGAATTGAATCTGCCGGCAACCGAACTGGCGACAACGCCGTCCCGCTGCGGTTCGCTGACTCCTCTGCCAATTCCTCTGCCCACGTCCGCTTCCGCAATCTCACGCCCACCGAAACCATCGACGATTCTTCTGGTGGACGATGAGTCGATGATTCGCGATCTCGGCCGTGCCGTGTTAACGCGCGCGGGCTTCCGCATTCTGACTGCCAGCGACGGTGTCGAAGCGGTCGAGGTGTTTACACGCCATCATGGTGATATCGATCTCGTCATTCTGGACGTCACCATGCCGCGCATGTCCGGCCGAGACGCGTTCCACCACATGGTCGAGATTAATCCCTCCGCACGCATCCTGTTTTCGACCGGCTACTCGGCCGACGATCTGACCGAAGTGGACGGTTCGATTGGCTTGTTGAGCAAACCGTACCGTCCACAGGAACTCATCGCCGCTGTCCGTCTCGCGCTCGATGTTGCCTCCGAAACGATGAGGTAGAATAGTGGAATTGGACATAAGAAAACAACGAAACAACTTTGCCACTTTTTCCGCGTGCCTCGAACCTGCTTAGTTTGTTACAATCTTCTCCAGTGTCCTTTCTGCTGGGCGGATCGCGCCCTCCGAACGTGTTCCGCCGGCTCCAATCTTCACTTGCATCCCGTCAAAACGGTGCGTATGTCCGCGTATTCCTCGTGACACGCTCGCCGGACACTCGCGACGGGCGGTGTGGGTTTCCAAGTCCTTACCCCACACGAGTGAAACGTTCACAGGAGGTGCGATCATGTCTACTTTGACTGCGCCAAGCACAGCCGCCGCGACTGCCCAACTGTTGACTGAGAACTGGCTCCGCAATGTCTTCCCTTCCAACCTCTACACAGTTGAAGGCCGCGCTGCCAGCGTGGAGCTCGATGGCGAACACCCTGCGGCCATTGTTGTGACGCACGCAGACGCGACGAATGATACGGGACGCGTGCCGCTGTTGGTGGTGGAGGTGTCGGATGCGCCTGTGACCGTATACCCCGCCGAAGAAGCTGGCCGATTCGCTGTAGCCGGGGTGCGGGACTACTGGGTGATTGAAGTGGTCGCTCGCCGCTTACACGTTTACCGTGACCCTCGCCCCGACCCCGACGCGAAATACGGCCACAGCTATAAGCAGGTTCGCGTTTTCTCGCCGAATGCCCTGATTGCCCCACTTGCCGCGGAACTGCATCTGGCCCAAGTCATCAATTTGCTACCGTGGTAGGCTATAGAGTAGAAGGTACACCCCGTGTACCTTCTACTTCGAAAGCCCTCCATGACCGAAGCCGACTGGCTAACCGGGACCGACGTCACTGCCTTCGTGCGATTCGCGGCCGACCATCTCTCCCCACGTCGCCAGCGGCTTCTCGCGACCGGTTTCTGCCGCGTCGTTTCCCATCTTTTCAACCACCCAGAACTGAACGAAAAGCTTGGCGTTATTGAGCGGTATGCGGACGGTGTCGTTTCGGCGGCTGAAGTCGAGAAAGCGCGCCAGCGGTGTCGGGGAATCGCACAAGCATCGTTTGACGAATACCGAATCGCAGTGGACAGCAGGATGGGAGATTCGCGACGAGCGTACGCGCGACAGGAGTTCGCCTGGGCGGTGGCGTATACACCGGTCGATCCCTTACCGCTGTCAGACGTGGCAGCACGCGCCGCGTTCGCAGCGCAGTACGCCAGCACGGAAACAGACGCAGTTGAACTTCCAGGCACCTTGGTTACCTACAAGAGTCCGACCGGGGAACTGGCGAATACGATGCGCTCGGTAGTGTGGGAAGTTATCGGCAATCCCTTCCGAGCGGTTCATTTCAAGCCTGATTGGCGAACCGACACCGCGAAGTCACTGGCGCGACAGATGTACGAATCGCGCGAGTTCAGCGCGATGCCGATTCTGGCAGACGCACTTCAAGACGCTGGTTGCGATAACGAAGACGTGCTGACTCACTGTCGCGACACAACCGCGAAGCACATTCGCGGTTGCTGGGTATTGGATCTGGTGCTGGGGAAGGAGTGACCTCCGCCATGAGTATCCCGACGGGCATCGAGAACATTGAACAGGCGCGCGAGTACGCGGCTGGCGCCCGCTGCGCCGGATGCGGGAAGCTCTCGCTGCGGGGGCCCGCCCGGTGTCCGGCGCGGCGCCGCAAGACGAGGACGGCTTTCTCCTGGGACAGTCGCCCACCCGAATTAGCCATCTTGAACGCTCCGCGCCGCCTACAAAGCACATCATGGAAATCGACCTGAACGCGGACCTCGGCGAAGGTGCGGGCTTCGACGCCGAACTGATGCCGCTCATCACTTCCGCGAACGTCTGCTGCGGACTGCACGCCGGGGGACCGGGTGAGATTGCGAAAACGCTGGTGCTGGCGAACAAGTTCGGCGTCACGGTTGGAGCACATCCGGGCTACGCGGATCGAGAGCACTTCGGCCGACGCGAACACGAACTCGGCAATCAGGAGTTTGTCGCGCTCTGCGTTTATCAAATCGGTGCCCTCGAAGTGATGACGACAGCGCTGGGGTTAAGTGTGCAATACGTCAAACCCCACGGAGCGCTCTATAACCAGGCGTGCCGCGACCGCCACATTGCGGACCTCTTCGTCATCGCAGCCGCTCAATTTAATTTACCCGTCCTTGGACTGCCGAACTCCGAACTGGCCGAAGCGTGCGTGGATCGCGTGCCGTTCATCCCCGAGGGCTTCGCGGATCGGCGTTATCGGTCAGATGGTTCGCTCGTTCCGCGAACGGAACCGGATGCGTTCGTTCACGATCCCGACGAAGCAGTCACGCAGGTCGAATGGCTCATCCGGGAGCGCGGGGTGCAAACGATCTGCGTTCACGGCGATAACCCGCAGGCGGTCGCATTTACGAAAGCGGTTCGCGACGCACTTCTCGCGCGCGGATTCACGCTGAAGGCATTCGCATGAGTTTGCTTGTGCGAGAAGCCGGGTTGCAATCCCTCTTGGTCGATTTTGGGCGAGAACGAAGCCGTTCGCTCGGCGTGCCAGTTGGCGGCGCAGCCGATCGCGGGGCGCTGATGCTCGGCAACGCGCTGGTCGGGAACGTGCCGAATGCCGCAGCCCTTGAAGTAGCTTTCGCCGGGCCGACACTCGAAGCACTTCACTCGACCGCGGGCGTCATCTTTGGTGCGCCTTTTCAAAGCACCGTGAACGGCAATCCGATCTCGCCGGGCGTCACCTTCACACTGGCTGCGGGCGATGTGCTGCGCGTTGGGGGCACACCGACGGGCGTGAGAGCGTATCTGTGTGTTGCCGGGGGCTTCAATGTGCCGGAAGTGCTGGGCAGCCGGTCAGCACTGGAGCCGCTTCGCGCCGGCGACACGCTCCCATGCGTCATGAGCCGCACAGAGGCGAGGGGATTGCCGTTTTGTTCTTGTTCGGACGCCGGGCCTCTGGCTCCTCCTTCCTCTTCAGGAAAGGGGGCGGGGGGGTGTAGGTCACAAGCTTCTCTCCGCGTTCTCGACGGCCCGCAACGCAACTGGTTCTCCGACAATTCTTTCTTCACGCAGGAATACGAAGTATCGGCTGCCAGCAACCGCATGGGCCTTCGCCTGAAGGGTCAGCCAGTCGCGCGTCAAGCGGGCGAACTCATGTCGGAGGCCGTTGTGCCGGGAGCGGTGCAAGTCACCAATGATGGCCTTCCCGTCGTACTCGGTGTGGAGGGCCAAACCATCGGAGGGTACCCGAAGGTCGCGCACGTCATTCGCGCCGACCTCGACTTACTCGCGCAACTCCGACCGGGCGACCATGTGCAGTTCATCCGAGTTTCGCCGGAAGAAGCCGAATCGGCGGCGTGCGAACGAGCCGTGTTTCTACACGAATGGCTGACGCGGCTCCGAATCGCCGAACGTGCGCCCATTCTCGGTGAACTTGGTTGATCTTGCCTCCACGTCCGCGCGCGGCTATTCCCTCCCAATCCCGAGATTGAGGAACGACCATGCGCAACTGGTTATTGATCGCCGGCGCTGGAGCGTTGGTAGGCTACGCCGTGGTGTATTTCGCATTCAGCGGAAGTTCGGCACCTGAGCCTGAAGCCGAGCAATCCACTGCGCATGCCCCGCAACCCACAGAGCCAGTCGTGTTGTCGCAGGTCGTTGAAGTGATGGACACGGACCCGCTTCTCGACCCGCTGCCGGGTCAACCGAGTGGAGCGCCGTTCGACCCAGCCGATCCACTGGAAGCCGGCGCGAACGTGAACGCGCTGTCTACCGTAGCTCCGGCTCCGATTCCACCATCAGTTGAGTGAATCGGCGCTTCCGCGTGTGTAGAATGTCCCTCTGTCGGGCGTGCCCTGTTGAAACCGATTCGTTCTTACGAGGGACTTCTCCATGCGTATGTTCATCGCTCCCGCGCTGGTTGCGGGTCTCGCGTGCGGTCTCGCCGCCGCGGACAAGGGCGTTACCGTTGAATGGGGTGGAATGAGGTCCACCACGCCGGCCGACTGGAAGGAAGAGACGCCGTCGAACAAGATGCGCCTGGCACAATTCAAACTGCCAAAAGAAAAGGGAGACAAGGAAGACGCGGAGTTGGCTCTCTTCGCTTCGCCCGGTGGCGGCACCATCGACGCAAACCTGGAACGGCAGGTCAAAAAGTTCGAACTGGCCAAGGACGCCAAGCCGGTCGTCACCAAGATCAAGATCGGCAAGGAAGAAGCGACCTATCAGGACATCACCGGTACCTATCTCAAGAAGTTCCCGCCGTTCGATCCGAACGCAAAAATCACGAAGGTTGAGGACTACCGGCAGATTTACGTCATCTTCGAGGGCAAGGACGCCGTGTACTCGCTCACGCTCCTCGGCCCTGCAAAGACCATCGAGAAGCACAAGAAAGAATTCGACGAGTGGCTGAAGAGCTTCAAGTGACTTTTTGGCGAACCCCGCCCGCAAGGGCGGTGGGCGGCGAACGACCCACCGCCCTTGCGGGCGGGGTTCACCCGCAATCCCATGCATTTCTTCGACTACCACCTGCCCGAACATCTGATCGCTCAGCATCCGGCGGCAGAGCGCGACGCAGCCCGGTTGCTCGTCGTGCGCCGCGACACGCGAACGATTGCGCATCGCACTTTTCGCGACCTGCCCGATTTGCTTTCGCCAGGCGATCTCGTGGTATTGAACGACACCCGTGTGTTACCGGCGCGGCTGGTGGGGCGACGCCAATCGACCGGCGGAAAGTGGGAAGGTCTGTTCCTGCGTACCACCGAAAGCGGATGGTGGGAAATGCTCGCGCAGACGCGCGGCTATCCCGAAATCGGCACTGCGTTCGTGACCGACACCAATCTGCAGCTCGTGCTTCGCGGCCGAACAGATGACCGACACTGGCTGATGGAACCGCAGGAAAGCGGCACGCCGCCGGAATTGCTCGCACGTTACGGACACATCCCCCTTCCCCCGTACATCCGCAAAGGACGCGAAGAAGACTCTGACCGCGACCGCTACCAGACTGTGTACGCCAACACCGCCGCCAGCGGCTCGGTCGCGGCCCCCACGGCGGGGTTACACTTCACGCCTGCCGTGTTCGATCGGCTCGCCGAACGCGGAATCGGCACAGCACGCGTCACGCTGCACGTTGGGCTCGGCACCTTCGCCCCCGTGAAGGTTGACGACCCGACCAAGCACGTCATTCATCGCGAATGGTGTGAAGTGAAATCGGAAGCCGTGGAAGCGATCAGCGCCGCGAAAGCGCGAGGGGGGCGCGTGGTCGCGGTGGGCACTACTACCACGCGAACGCTGGAAAGTGCGGCACGGCCAGCCGGACTTCGACCCTTTTGCGGTGAAACGGGACTGTTCATTCACGCGCCGTTCGAGTTTCGCGTGGTCGATGCGCTCGTGACCAACTTCCACCTTCCGCGCACGACGCTGCTTCTACTAGTAGGCGCATTCGCGGGGAGCGATCTTCTTCGTGACGCCTATACCGAAGCCATCACGCGTGAATACCGCTTCTTTAGCTACGGCGACGCGATGTTGGTTTTGTAGCCAACCTATCCGCACTCCATTTCCATTCGCACGCGGTCGAACCGCCCCTGCTCCAAGTCGGTTTCGGGAATTGTAAAGTACAGGGCTCCTCCGTCGCCCCACTCCCAGTCCGTATCGTCGTTGCCACCGATTGTCAGGAGGTGGCGCATGCTCTTCTTACCCAGAATGTCGCCTTGAATCGGAGCCGAGTATCCGAGCAGGTGATCGCCGAGGCGGCGATCCACGTACAGGTCGGCGTACGCGTCGGCGGCCTCTGCATCGTCGAAGAGCCCCTTTCCCCACGGGGATTCTTCGTGCGGTAGGGTCAGCCACTCGGTGAACCACAGCCGGCATGAAGGGAAACTCACCTCCGGCGGGGTGGCGTCTGGCTCGCGCCGGGCCAGTCCAGTCATGTCCGGGAAGTAGAACAGGCGCCAACTCCCCTTGGGGTAGTCGTCATTTCCGCCCTCTTCGTCGTAAGTGACGAATACTGAGAGTATGCCGGCGTTCGGCAAATCGCGGGCTGCGGGGCTTATGCTCAGTTCCGCAAGGTTAAACTGCCCGAGGAAGGAGAGCGGCACGCCCTTGAACGCCGGCCACTTCGCCGTCGGCGGTAGGTCGGGGCAACCGCCGAGTTTGCTTACGCCGATGGGTAACAGTCGCTCCGAAGCGATCGCCGAGGAGAAAGTCAGGGCGGGCAGTGCCCGGGAGAGGAGCTTCCCTGCTTGTGAATCAAGGGCCGTGCCGCGGAATCCTGCCATCAGCGTGATGCCGACTAGCTCGCGCCACGGCTCTGGGGCCCACTTCACCCCGGGCAACTTCTTTCCGCTCTGATACGCCGTGATGAACTTCCGCAGCAGCGGGCCACGTGGGTCGTCGCGTTCTTCAAGCCAGTCGGCGTAGACCAGCTTGGCGTCGTGATCGGCGAGATTGGCAATCACATTCGCGAGAATGTCGGCTTCGCCGGGTAACACCGCTGCGGGGTTTGGCAACGCAGGTTTGGCTTTCGCGGCCATTGCGGTATCCTCTTGCTGGTAGAAAAAGTGTAACCCACCAGAGGATTGATCGTGAATCTCGGATTAGCGGGAAGTGTCGCACTTGTGGTCGGCGGCGCACGCGGATTGGGAAGAGCTATTGCAACCGCATTTGCCGAAGAAGGGTGCCGCGTGGGCGTGTGGGATGTGTCAGCCGATGTCCAGACGGCCGCGAGCGAACTCGGCGGGAGTGGGTGGCGGGTCGATGTGGGCGACAACGCCGCGGTGCGTGCTGCCGCAAGTGAAACGTGGACGAAGTTCGGCAGCGTGGATCATGTCGTGTTCGCGGTGGGCATCGGTTCCGGTAAGTTTGGCTTTCCTTTCTGGAAACTCGATGTCGAAGATTGGGATCGCGTTCTGCGCGTGAACCTTACCGGAGCCGCATCTGTGGCGCATGCCTTCGCGCCGCGACTGGCGGAACGCAAGAAGGGCACATTGTTGTTTCTGTCATCGGTGGCGGGACAGATTGGTTCGCAGACCGACCCGCCGTATAGCGCCGCCAAGGCTGGCCTCATCAACTTCGCGCAGTGTGCCGCAAAGGATCTGGCTGCGTTCGGCGTTCGCGTGAATTGCTTGTGTCCGGGGATGGTGAAGACGCCGCTCAACCGCTCCGTGTGGCAAGCGTGGGCCGACCGCCAACCGCCGGAGTCGCGTCTGGATTATGAAGCATGGACCGCGGAGAAGATCGCGAAACTCGTTCCCCTCAACCGCTGGCAAACGCCCGAAGACATCGCGGCGATGGCGGTCTTTCTGGCCAGCGACCGCGCCGCCAACATCACCGGCCAGACGATCAACGTGGACGGCGGTTATGTGATGCACTGGTAACGGGGTTGCCCGGCCCCCAGGTCCGGGCAAGCGTCTTGCAGTGGGTTGATCAGTAACTACTGGGATCGACGACTTCGCCGCCAGCTTTCGTCACGAGGGCCGCGAGAGTCTGAATTGTTGCGGAGGTCGAGATAAACCGGACCGAACCATCGGCAAAGCACACGTTCGCTCCGCTCGTGTGGAAGCTGTAGATATCGCCCTGGAGGTTGTTGCAGTTCATGGCACACGGTCCGGTACCGAAGTTCGTCGTCCCTGTTGGGTCGGAACCGGTCACGGTAATCCGGTTGTCGGAATCGGCCCAGATCGGCCCGGTGATCTGGGTGGGATCATACGCCGTGCATTTCCCGCCCGTGACGCATTGTTTATCACGGCCGCCGGCTTCGGAGTAGAGCGTCGTGTTGCTCGTGCCGTCGGTGATCTCGAGGATGCCCGTCCTGCCGTTTTGGCGGAGCGCTCCCTTACTCCCCGCCCCAGCCCAGGGAAGAGCCCCGGCAACAATCGGGTTCGCGTAGGCGATTTCGTTGCCGTTGGAGTCCTTCTTCGTCTTCACTTGCCCGATTGGGGCGTAGTCTGCGGCCCAACCACTCGGCGTACACTTTGTCGTCGGGTAGACTTTTTTCCCAAGGATGTTTGTCCCCGATCCCGGTGCATTCGGCGGGGCAAACGCCGGATTCCCGCCCGAGATATAGTTGGTCGAGTAAGGGGTGACGGGACTATCGCTTGTTGGAGCTGATGGACAGCGGAACAGCTTGAAATTGATCGTCAGAACCGAGGCGTTCACGGGATCGGACCAGTCGCGACTGAAGGTGTAAAGCGGATAAATCGCATTCTGCTCCACATAGGGGAGCAGTGGCACCAACCCACTACAGCGGCCCTGCGTTCCACCGACGTGGCCGGGTGCGGCCACGTCCGACGGGTCGTAGGGAATGTAAGGTGGCTGGCTGTTATTCTTGGTGATGGCGTCGTAGGGAAGCCCGCCGTTGGCTGACTCGTAGTTCAGCGCGGCGAGGCCGAGTTGCTTCAGGTTGTTCGTGCATTTCAGCCGGGCCGCGGCTTCGCGGACTTTTTGCACCGCGGGCAAAAGCAGTCCAATCAGGACGGCAATGATCGCGATGACAACAAGTAATTCGATCAGCGTAAACGCCGCTCGCCGAGTGAGGGCGGGCATAATCATTCCCCTGTCAAAGTCCGGCGGCAATTGCAGTTGAATAAATGAGAACACGCCTGGCGGGCCCTCATTTCACCAACAATGTGCTTACGCCAGTCTGAACAAAATCCAAGCGAACGACCGAGTAATTCACCAGATCGTCACAAATGCGTCCTGCACCCGGGTTCCGAACCCACGTTCCACTCTTCACTTTTCCGAATCGCCGGGGAGCAAACGCTGGGGCCAGTCGTGGAAAGTGGTCTTGCCCGCATCGTCGTACCGGATCTCCCAGACGCGATCAAAAACCGCATCGTCCCACTTCTCGGGAACCTTGCTCGCCTTGAGGGTGGTTGCCAGTTCGGGAAGCGTGCTGTGGCGCCACGAAATCAAAATCGTCTTCCCGTAATATTTCGACGAGCCGAAGAGTTCATCCCGCAACGCCAGCATTCCTTCTTTCTTTGGCTTCTCTTTGCCTTCCTTGGGAAGTTTGTTGTCGTAGCGGTCGTTGATCGTCAGCTTGAGCTTCTTGGCCAGCGGCGTGACTGTCTCGACGGGTCGTTGGCTGTCCTTGTGTTCGCAGGCGGCGAAGATGAAATCCGGTGTGGGGAACGGATTGGGGCGATCCTTGGACACCACGAAAAGCTGGTCCAGAACCTCCGCGCGTTCTTTGCCCTTCTTGGAGAGGTGGACGTCGCTTTTATCGCCAGTCTTTTCCGCATGGCGGACGATGAGAATACACTGCGGATACTTCGTGTTCTTGGCCGGGGGGTTATCTGCCCGCGACCATGCACCACCAAGGCCCAGGCCAGCGGCAGCCACAAGCACCGCCAACAGGGCGAAGCGATCGAGCCGGAACACGCGCATCGAGTTCTCCTCGCGAGCCAGACGGGGCGTATGGAACGACGGCTGCTACGTCGTTACGTCGTTAGGGGGCGTTCTTGATCGCTTCGAGTTTCTGATCGACCCGCTTCACCAGTTCCGGAGGAAGCGGCGCGAAGGTCATCTTGGCGATCTCTGGTTGAGCATCGTGTGTTGACCATTGCAGGAAATCGACGACACGTTGCCGGGAATCGGCCGGTTGATGCTGGAAGCAGACAGCGTAGATCACACCGGAGATCGGGTACGAATCTTTTCCGGGTTTGTTCGCCAGGTCGAAGATCAGGTCGTCAGGAATGTGGCCGAGAATGCTCGCCCCGGCCGCGGTCATCTTCTCGGGTTCAGCGAGAACGTAGCCGGTTTTGTCTTTGTTCTGAACGGCGGCGAACTTGAGGTCCATGACATCGTATTTGGTGAACATCCGGTCCACGTAACCGATCGCGCCATCGGTTTCATGAACCTTCTCGGCGACGCCAAGGTTCCGGGCCGCGGGCACGAAGTTCGGCGTCGTCGGCCACTTGACCGATGACGCCGGTGGACCGTACTGATTGCGCCACGCTCCGTTTGCCTGCGTGACTGCCTCGAGGTATTCGGTGAAGACAAGCGTTGTGCCGCTCGAATCGGAACGGTGAACCACGATGATCGGCTTCTTTGGCAGCGCAACGCCCGGATTACTGGCGGCGATGGCGGGGTCGTCCCACCGCGTGATCTTGCCCAGGAAGATGTTTGCCAGTGTTTCTCCCGTGAGATTCAACGGAGGCGTGGTCGTTTTTTTGCCATTCTCATCGGTTTTGTCGTTTAGCTCCGCGACGTTGTAGACCGGTGCCACGCCGAAGAACAGCACCGGCAGGTGGACGACATCCCCACCCTTCTCCTTGGCTTTCTGCCGTTGCTCTGGCGTCAGGGCGCCGTGGGTGAAGGCAATCTTGGCCTTTCCGTCGAGCAACTGTTGCACGCCAGCCGTCGTCCCGGTGGAGTCGTAAACGAGTTGCACGTGTTTGTCGGTGAGATACGGTTTCTTCCACTTATTCTCGACAATGACGTACATGATCGACGTCCCGCCCATCTCCAGGCGAGGATGCACCGGCGCAGGTTCTTCGTGGTTGAAGAAACGCGGTGAGATGTAAATCAGAACAGCGGCGATGGCTCCAAGCACGCCGATGATCAGCAACCGTCGCACGGAAAAGAGTGGCTTCGGGGAAGCAACTGGGTTTGCTGGGGACGGAGAGGAGGCATTCGGAGCAGCACTGGATTGGCCGTCCGATGATCCAACTGGCGCATTTTGGGCATCCACCGCAAACTCCAGGTGAATGAACTTTGTGGGATTGTTATGTCGATCTGCGGGCCAAAGCCCCATAATCTGTTGGAATTCGAGAAGAGTAAGACTACTGAAACGATATGTTGATTGAGAGTTAAAATGGTGAAGATTTGATGAACAGAGCAGTTCGATCGCTCTGCTCGGCGGCAGGAATCCTATCTGCTTTTTTGAAGATGCTCAACGGGATGCGGAGCGCGCAGCATGTCGTCCATTGCAAAAATGGACGACGCGTTCTGGAAGCAGACGGCGGATATCGAGGCAGAATCCTTGTCGAGTTTGTTCACGGGTGAGCGACACCACCAAATCATTCCTTCAGCATGACTTTGACCCCACCATAGTGACAACTGCCGCACGATTGCGTCAGTCCGGTGAATGCCGTGGTCGCGGCCATTTTGTCCTTCTCGGCGGTGGCCTTGGTCAGCGCTTCGGCACTGCGGATGTATTTTGCCGGCGAAGTGTAACCCAGCGGGGCCCGCTTGAACGCCGCACCCATCTCCGCGAACGATCTTGTTTCCTTGGCGAGCAGATCCCAGTCGGGTTTGTCTTTCTTCAGTTCCGCACTCGTGAGGGCGTACGGGGATTTGCTTCCACGATGAATGTCCTTCATCAGTTTGGCAATATCCTCGTGAGTGAGATCTCTCGCCGCCTTCTTCGGTTCTTCGGCCACGAGCGCATTCCCGATCAGCGCCGCAGCCCCGAACAGAGCCAGTTTCATTACCAAGTTTCGCATGAGTGTTCTCCAGTATGCCCGCCGAGGCGGGTGGTTGCATTCCCGTCGGTTCACTGTTTCAGAATGGTCTGCTCGGAGTGAGCGGACGCGACGACTATATGAAATGTCGCTCTTTGAGCGACCCGCTCGCTGAGCGAGCGGGCTACTCTCCCGATTATTTCTCGCTCTTGGGCTTTTCCTGGAGCAAATCCGCCGGGGCGAAAGCGTCCGGAGCAACGCGATCGCGTGCCGCGAAGAACCCAACCGACGACCGCCGCGTGAGGCCGACCGCGTGCCATAGATTCTTGTCCGACTCATCGCGAACGAAAACGACTGGGGTGTTCGGGTTGACATTGTCCAGAAGTTGGAACACAGGCCCGTTGGCTGCCAGGGGGGCGAGTTTCACGCTTGCGCCATAAGCGGCAACACGTGGACCATCCTCATTGAGCGATGCTTTCTCGACGAAATCGAAGTTCACTGGCTGGGTGTTGCCGTAGAGCAGTTTGCTGTGAACGTTGGCGGGCACCACCGCGACCATCACGGGTTGCCGGCGGAAAAACTCGACGAACTTCTCGTGCCGGTCGGAGACAATGATGATGTCCTTGGCGGGATTAGTCATGATGAACAGCGCCGACTTGGCGACGCCAGCGTTGTCAGCGCCGGGCTTATCGACGAAGGTAGGAACATCGCGCGGTTTGGGGCGGTTCCAGATGGCCGATTCGTTTGGCTTCGCCTCGGTCGTTTCCACCGACTGAAATGGGTACGGCTTGGCATCGGATACGGGTGGGTTCGGGCGAAGCGGTCGGCCATATCCGCCACAGGCCCACACGGTCGCCGTACCCGCAGCGGCCAGGCCGATTGCGGTAAAAAGCACCACCGTCACGAGTTTCAACTTGCTTGTCGTCATGGCTTTCATCGTCTCCATTGCCAGCGCCTCCACCGCTGGCGGAGAGCTGGACACGAGTAAGTGGAACGGAATCTGCGAAACTGCCGCCGCGTTTGAGCCGAGCATTGCCAGCAACCCGGTGGCGGGAATCACTACGCCGCGTCGCGTGAGCCGATCAGCCAGAATCGCCCGCCCACGAGCAAGCCGGCTGGCCACCGTGCCTTCCGACCAGCCCAGCCGGCCGGCCGCTTCCGCTCGCGTGGCGCCTTCGAGATCGCACGCGATCACGGCGGCACGGTACGCGGCCGGCAGGCCGCTCAATTCCTGGTCAATCACCGCCCGCAAGTCGCTCTGTTCGAGTTCCCCTCCGGCTGTGCGTCCCGCGTTCACCTGGTCCGCAACATCGACAAGTCGTTCTTGCGTCCGGCGTCGGCTGAGTGCATCGCGGCCTCGACGCGCCACGTTCACCGCGACGCCGTAGAGCCAGTTGCCGAGTTGGCTGCGCGGCCGCACGGCATTGGCTTTTCGGATCAGCACAACGAACACGGCCTGGAACGCATCATCGGCGTCTGCGTCGTTGCGCAAGACGCGCCGGCACACTCCGCGCACCATCGGTCCGTGTCGCCGAACAATGGCGGTGAACGCTTCCTCTGCTGCTTGTGGGGCAGCCGAGCGTGCGAGGAAGTCTCCGAGCAATCGCTCGTCGGTCAACTCACCGGTAGCGGAGAGTTGGGGGGGTAATCGCCGAATCAGGGAACGCATCGTGTCACTCTTCAATGCCCCGCGGGTGGCCGACCCGCAGTTCTGCTCTTCTTTCCTGTTAGACGGATGAATTGATCCCGAAAAACTTGCGAAGTGAAAAAACGCCCTCGATCAGATTTCAACCGGTGGGGGTCGCGCAATTCTTTACTCCGAAGGAGTTGTATTCCACAGCCCAGGGTCGCACTCGAAGAGAGCGCACCCTGGGTTACCATCAACGCGAGTGAATCGCGTTTGGAACCCAGGGTGCGCTCCGCGACCCTGGGCTGTGGAATACAACTCCTTCGGAGTAAAAACCAATATCCACTCGCCCCAACGTTTGCATCGAAACACGCACGCTGCAGGTGGTGGCGCCGGTGAGCTTGGGGCGGGACCGCGAGAGTATTCCCCGGTCGGCGCTCATTCGTCCAGGCGCTTCTTGAGGAACGCGGCCATCTTCTTGAGTGCGGCTTTGGTTTCGGGAGCGTCGGCCAATTCCGGCCGGATCTGGAACACGTGCGGCATCCCCTCGTACAGGTCGAGGATGGCGGTCCCGCCAGCCCCGTCGATCGCGCGGTACAGGCGGACGAAGTGACTCAGGAATAGCTCCCGCGTCCCGCCCTGGATGAGAGTTGGCGGGAACCCCTTCGTGTAGTCCCCGTACACCGGCGAGACGTATGGGTGCTTCTGGTCCTTCGGATCGGCGTAGGCGTCCGCCGCTGGTTTGAGGTGCTTCTCGTAAACGTACGTCGGCTCGAACGCGCGCAGAGTGATGGCCGAGTCGCCCCGGTCGGTGATGTCGGCCCACGGCGACCAGAGGACCACCGCAGCCGGCATCGGCAGTCCTTTGTCGCGCATTTTGAGGATTGACCCTGCCACCAGTCCGCCCCCGGCCGACTCGCCGTAGGCGGCGATGTCCTTCGGCTTGTACCCCTCCTTCTGGAGCCCGTCGACGACGGCAAGGAACTCGTCGGTCACCTGTTCCCATTTCGCGTTCGGGGCGCGAGTGTAGTCGATGGAGATGACCCGCAGGCCAGTCGCGTCGGCCGCGGCGGCGCTGCTGGGTAACCGGGAGTGGGCGCTGTACATCGTGTACGCCCCGCCGTGCGCGTGGACGAGCACCTTGCCGTTGTTCTTCCAGCCCTTCGGAGTGATATCGAGAACCGGGACGCCGCCGAGCTTGCGTTCCTTGACCGTCGGCCCGTAGCGTTTGAGAGCGGCCGCAACCTTCGGCTGAGTGTCGGCCTCTCCGGCCTCCCAGGCTCGTTTCCAGCCAGCGCGGTCGTCGAACGCGGGTGCGGCCGGCAGGGTGGCCGGATCGGGGAGCGATTCGAGGTACTTCCGGGCTTCTGGAGAGACCGTGTCCGGAACTTGCACGAACGGCTTCTCTCTATCAGTCCGATCCGGCGCGGATTCGAGCGCGCGGCCGAAGAGCACACACACGAAAAGCAGTGCCACCAGGGGCAAGAGTGTGGCGTGTCGCATGGCATCCTCCAAGAGCGTACTTGGAGTTTACCAGTGACGTTGCCGTGTTGCTCGAAAAGAATAACTCCGTTCGCAATCTCGCCCACCCTGGCGTCGCCGGATCGCCAGACTCACGCCGCGGGTGGCGTTGCGAGCGGGGCCGGCGAGCTGGGGGCAAGGGCTGCCGCGGGAGCGGTCGCCGGTCGCACGAAGCGGCGGATGACGCGGTAGCCGCCGAAGCCGATGACCGCCCACGGTAACACGACGCACAACCCGAATATCACCCACGTCACGGAGGTCAGCAGTACCGAGACACTGATCGACAACCCCTTCCGGACCTTGGACCACAATCCGGTGTCTTCCGGCACGATCGCCTCCGCGTTCGTCAGCGTGACGACAATCCGGGCGGTCGCGAGTTTGCCCTCGTTGGCTTGCGGATCGCGAACCGACTGCGACAGTCGCACCGCACCCGCTGTTTTGAATCGCTCCACCAGCCCAACGGACGCCACGAGCGGCACCTCGAACACGAGTTTCGCCGTTGACCGCCCCGCGGCGTCGCGGTCGAACTTGGCATCCACCTGCCGCCCCTCCACCTTCACCGCCTCGGCCGTGAGTAGAGTGACCGAGCCGTCCACATCCGCAACTTCAATGGTCATTGCCGTCGTCTCGCGTGGTTTAAGCTGGTGAGCGGACAGCAACGTCACCTTGTACAGCACTTTCGAGTCGGTCACGCTGTCGCTTTCGGGGGCGCGGTTGCCCTGTCGCGACAGGGTATCACCCGTTGTGCTCAGAGTGGCCTGGATCGCCCCCTCTTCCGCCCGCCGGACCTCAAAATGGAGTTCGGCGCTGATATTCTGCCGGTCGGGTTTGTTCAGTTGCGCGACGAGAATACGCCCCGTCGTTTTGGCGACGGAGTCCCGCAACGCCTGGTAAGCGACTTGCACATCGGCCACTGCCATCTGAAGCGTGACGGTTTCGCGCGGCGCGACGTTCGCCAGATTGTAGAGCTGAACCAGGAAGATCGTGTCCCCGTGCTTCGTCTTCGCGTCGCTGGGGAGCGTGCCACCCTGAGTTTGCACAGTGCGGTCGATTTCGAGCCGGGCCACGCGACCCAGCATCCGGAGCCGGTCGCGGATCGGGCCGCTGGCGTCGGACGCCACTTCGAACTGGAAGATGGCGTTGAACTGCCCGGCCGACAGTTGCTTCATTTCCGACTTCGTGATCCGCCCCTTCGCTTCCACGACGGCGGCGAGTAGTTGCTGATATGCCTTGTCCACATCCTCGACTTCCACACCCGCCTGCACGCGCTCGTGTTCAGTGATGGCCGCGGCGGCGCGGATTTCCTTCTCGGTCAGCGTGATGGTGAGCGTGCTGAATGAGACAAGATTCGCGTAGTAGCGGATCTCACCCTCCAGCTCCTCGATCTTTGTCCGCCACACGCCGAGTTCCTTCTCGGCTTCAAGCAGTTGTTTGATTTCGCCTTTTCCTTCCTTGATGATCTGCAGGAGCCGTTGTTCCATGGTGCGTGCGGCCCGCAATCGGCTCTCCAGGTCGGTGTACGTTTTGGTAATGTCCTGGCTGGTCAGCTTGACGCCGCGCAGCTCCCCACCTTTGCTCAGTTCGCGGCGCAAATCCAGAACCAAGCCATCAAGATGCTCGGGCGGAACGCGGACGGTGATGGACCCCTTGACCTTGCCGTTGGCGAGCTTGTCGCTGTTCACGGTGGCAATGAAAGCCCCCTTAATACCCAGAACGAGCTTGTTGATGGTCGCGGTGGCGGCGTCGAACGATTCAACCTCAAACTCCATGTCACCGGAGCGAATGATGATTCGCTTCTGGAGATCGGGGTTCGGTGCCGGGTTCTGAGGAGCGGGTGCTTTGGGTTGCGGGGCGGGTTCGGCCGGCGGGGGTTGCTGGACTTCGCCAGGCCGGACACCGTAGTAGAACGGCTGCGCCCCAGGCGGCTTCAACTTCAATTCCTTCACATACTCTGGGCGGGACTTCGTGGGATCAAAAGCGAAGTAGTAGTGCGGAGGCGGGGGAGCCAGAACAAGAACAGACGTTGTGCTCCCGGATCTCCCGGGGAAGGCTGTAGAGGCGGAGCCTTGAGCGTTTCCCGGCGATGCAAGAAGATCGGGAGAGGTGAGCCCCGGCGGCGCAAGAGCTGTTGTGTCTGTGTTCGGCGTGTCCGGCTGGCCGAGGGGATCTCTTGTCACGGCACTGTCGACAGTTTGAGCATCCGCCCGCTCGATTTCCGGCGAAGCGGCTTCATACAATTTTTCGGCGGTCCCCTCACCCGAAGCGTCTTTTTGGTAACGCGCCACGCGACGATCGTTCGACGCGGGTGAATCGATAACCGCGCCGATGACACCGAGTAGCACGACTGCGGCAACTGCTGCCGCCCACTTCGCACGCCGACCGAACTCCGGCCAGCGCAACGCAGGTCCGGTACGCAGTCTCGCGACGACGCGGTCGGTCAATGCCAGGTCGGGCTGTGCGTTGGCAAACAGAGCATGCAACCCGCTATCGAGCCGGCGTGCCTGGGCCAGCGTCTGCTCGCAGACGGGGCACTCGCGGGCGTGCAATTCGAGCCGCTCCGCTTCCTGAGCGTCGAGGCCGCCCGCGAGGTAAGCAGCAACATGTTCCTGAACCCAGACGTGGTCGGACATGGTTTCCTCTTCTGTTCTGCAAAGTAGTAGGCCGCAGGCCGGGGTTCCGTGCGCCGTTGCCTTTGACGGCACACGGAGACCTGCTACTACTCTGCGCTCTTGAACTCCGCGGCGAGATCAGCCGGCAGGCGATCACGGAATAGCTTCAACCCCCGATGCAACAGGCCGCGCAGCGAGCCGTTGGTCAGCCCGAGTTGTTCGCTGATGGTGTCGTAATCGGCGCCGGTGATGTACCGGAGCGTCAGCGGCAGGCGGTACTCTTCCGGCAACGACCGCAACACGGACAGCACACGCCGGCGCAGTTCGGCCTGCTCGGCCGCAACGTCCGGCGGCGGACCGGGCGAGGGCAACTCTGCCAGACGCATTTCTGCGGTGAGCACTGCGCGTTTGAGCCGCCCAGCCCGCCGGGCGTCGTCGATGAGGACGTTGTGGGCGATACGCAAGAGCCAGGGGCGGAACCCCGCCGGATCACCGAGCGTGCGAATCGAACGGAACGCGAGCAGATACGTTTCCTGCAGCAGATCTTCCACCCGTTCGGTCGCCCCGGTGTCGAGATAAAGACGCGCGTAGACCAGCCGGCTTGTCCGCCGGACAAGTTCCTCGAACGCGGGTCGGTCCCCGTCCCGTGCCCGTGTGACCAGGGCGGTGTCGGTTTCGCTCATGCGTCCTCCCGAACACTGAGACGCTATTGCCGCTCTCAGCGCGCGCGAAAAGACACGAAATGTTCTTTCGTCTGGTGTTTTGAAGGCCGAGGCGTTGTTCAGAAGTGCGAAGCGAAGTGAATGCGCCGGTGGAGTGAATGAAAACGCCCACCCGTTCGTGGGTGGGCGTATTTGCTCAGTTCACTATCCGCTAAGAGCCTATCCGGTTAACCTGGTAGCTCGGTACGTGATCAGTGCAAGGGCGAAGTGCAAGGTGGCCAGGTAGTTTTCGGGCTTCTTGCACCATCGGATCAGCACCGCACGGAACCG